>Ga0137368_10006794_pt1 | contig 11953 bp, 10 predicted proteins | sample SagtaG_13_FD_104917 | JGI IMG/M metagenome (GOLD analysis project Ga0137368, IMG submission 104917) | Vadose zone soil microbial communities from Sagehorn Ranch, Mendocino, California, USA - Sage1_L_100_16 metaG | ecosystem: Environmental > Terrestrial > Soil > Vadose zone | place: USA...
GATTTGGCCTCCGTAGATTTTCTGAGAGGGCCTTCGGCAGAACCTTCAGTTTTCGCTCGTCCCATCCGGCCATTCGCGACCAGCGAGGCCTCGGACGCTCGGGCGCCCGCGGCGGTGGCGCCGTCTCGCGCCGCACCGGGCAGCATCACGCCACGGTCTCCGTGAGCACGGGGCGCGCCGGGCTCCCCGCCGCACGACAACGAGCTGAGCTGCGAGGATGGATGCTCCCGGGCCACGGGGAGGAGCGTCGTCGCCAGCGCGCCGGAGGCCCGCTGGCAGCCCCGCGCCGGGGTGCGGACCGAGGCGCGGTCGTGCCGGCGCGGCGGCCCGCAAACCGGCTCCTTCGTGAAAGATCACGAAATGGTGTCGACAACTCTAAGATTTGACTACGCTGCGGCCCTGTCGTAGCGTTCGCCACGAGCACGGTCCCCCAACGAGCTCACCAGGAAACCCAGCCCCCACTGGGAATCCGGCGGCAGGATCTGAAGTGCGGGTTCTGCCGCCTGACGGGATCCGAGGACGGGCCCCGTCATGGCCCCATACCCAAGCACCTCCAGCAGTGTGCTCGCGCTGACGTCGATGCCGCCGGGCCCTGCCGCAACGGGACGGTTCGTCGCTCCGCGGTCGTCGCGGCGGCGCAGCCGCCCCGTCCGGTGGACGCCAGTTCTCGACGTCACCGCGACTAGGTGCCCCCTGCCTGGCGGGAGGCTGATCCCCCATGCGCACCAGTCCACGGCAGTCACCCCGGTACCCGGGAGCGGGTCTCCCGCCGGGCACGTCCGCCCCGGACGTCCCGGGCCACGAGGGCGAGCAGCCCTACGCGGACCCCTTCTTCACCGGCTCGCCGCTCGACCAGCAGTACGCGGGATACGGGACGCCCGAGCTCGACGAGGAGGCCTACGCGCGCGCGCTCTATGGAAACGGCGCCGACGTGCACACCGGTCCCGGCACCGGTCTCGGCTACACCGACGCGAACTGGGCCGGCGCCCCCTACGGCGGGTCCGATTACAGCGACCCGGACACGACCGACCCGGACCTGGCCGGCAGCGCCTACGGCCGCGCCATGTACGGCGACCCCGGCCGGTCGGCGCCTCCCCTGGAGGACCCGGCGCTCGGATACCCGGGCACGGGCTACGAGGCGGCCGGGTACGCGTACGGGTACGGCTACGACGCGTCGGCGATGCCCGCCCCGGGGTACGCCGACCCCGACGCCACCGGCCCCATGGCCGGCGACCGCGACGAGGTCGACCTCGCCTACTACGGGCCCGGCGGCGAGCCCGCCTACGGCTACGGCCAGTCCTACGGCCAGTCCTACGGCCAGACCCAGGCACCGGCCTACGGCCCGCCAGAGGGGTACGCGCCCGCGTACCAGCAGCCAGAGGAGTACGCGCCGCCCGCGTACGGGACCCAGGCGATGCCGGCCGCCGAGCCCGCCGGCTACGGCCAGCCCGCCTACGCCCCGGCCGAGCCCGACTACTACGACGGCGATCCCTACCAGGAGGACGGGCCGGACGGGTTCTCCCTGCCGGTGCGCCAGCTGCGCCGCCGCAGCCTCGGCCGGGCGGCCAGCCGCCGCGCCTCCGAGCTGGTCAACGGGGCCAGCATGACGATCATCAGCGGGGTCATCGCGGTGGTCATCGGCCTCGGCCTCGCCATCGTCGCCGGCCGCATGATGACCACCAGGCAGCTGTTCTTCTCCACCCACGCCACCGCCGGCATCGTCCTGGTCCACGCCTTCGGCGGCGGCCTCACCACCCTGGTGACGCGCAAGGAGACCCGCACCAAGGAGCTGGTGCGGAAATGGTCCACGATCGCCATGGCGGGCGCCGCCTGGGTCACCATGATCGTCGGGACCTTCTTCGGCTACGCCGGCTACCGGGCCACCCCCCGGCCGGGTGTCGTCAACCTCAACGCCTACCCGCAGAAGTTCCTCTGGGCCGACAAGGGCCTGGCGTTCTGGGACACCTTCGGCATGGAGTGGAAGGTCAACTCCGGCTGGCTCATCCCGTTCCTGACCACCGCGGTCGCGTTCGTGGTCCTGAAGTACAACCGGCTGCTCGTACGCGACCTCCGGCTCCGCAAGATGCTCACCAACCTGTTCCTGATGGCGTTCGCGGTCGCGATCGTCGGATCGATGCTCGGCTTCATCCTCAACACGGTCGCCCCCAACGACTTCATGCACCGGCCGTGGCACATGTGATGACCACCCACGCGCCAGCAGGCGAACCCCGCAACCGCCGTTCTCCGGCCGCTCGTAGCCAGGAAGGTGACCGCGCAATGGACGAGCTGATGCGCAGGCGGTTCGAGATGACCGCGCTTCCGTTCATGGGCGTCGTGTACGACGCGTCCTACCGGATGACCGGCGACGCCGCGGACGCGCAGGACATCACGCAGGAGACCTTCCTGCGCGCCTTCCGCTCCTTCCACTCCTTCGAGCCCGGCACCAACCTGCGGGCCTGGCTGCTGCGTATCGCCTACAACGTGTCGTGCAACGACTACCGTCGCCGCATGCGCATGCCCCGCGTCGACCCCGTCGGGGAGGAGGACGACCTGGTGTCGGAGCTGCCCTCGAGCGACCCGGGGCCCGAGGAGCAGGCGCTGCGCCTGCTCGACCGGGAGGCGCTGCACCGGGCGCTGGCACAGCTCCCCGACCCGTTCCGGGACGCCGTGACCCTCGTCGAGATCCACGGGCTGTCCTGCGCCGAGGCCGGCGAGGTCATGGGCACGCCACGCGGCACCGTCCTGTCCCGGCTGCACCGCGCTCGCGGGCGCCTGCGCCAGATCCTCGTCATGCAGGCCCAGGCGGCCGAGGCCGGGGCGCACGCCAGGGCGTCCTGACCCAGCTCCCAGGAATCACCCGCCACCGCGGATGGTTCCTATAGCGAGAAACGACCTGGGCGACGCCCGCACCGGAGCCCCCGCCGCTGCCGGCAGACCCCCTCGCGACGAACTGCGCCGAGAGGTGATGACGACAGCGAGAATTTGACCCATCGACTCCCCCGCCGTATGGTCGTGAGGGCCATCCCCCAATGGCCTTGAAATTTCCCGATGCAGCCTCGGCCATTTCCCCCAAGTGGTCGCTCGGGCTGGTACGCAGACGTCGCGTGCATGCGTCGGCGTGTTCGCCGGGCCCCCGGGTCCCCCCACCGGAGCCGGCTCGGCTCGCGACCGTCTCGTCCAGTCCTCGATCGGAAAGGGTCGTCCCGTGGTGAAAAAGCTCATCCTGGCGACACTCGTCGCGGCCGCCGCGGCCATCCTGGTCGCATCGGTCGCGCCGACGCGGTACACCGACGGCGCTTCCAAGGCCAAGCGGTCGAGTGCGCCGCAGGCGGGCTACGCCGCGCCCCAGACCCAGACCCAGCCGGCCAAGCAGAGCGCCTACAGCGGTGGCAACACCATCCAGGCGCAGCAGGCCCCCAGCAACCAGAGCCAGCAGCAGGGCAACGCCTACGGGGACCAGTCGGGTGCCGGGGCCTACGGCCAGTCGGGGCAGTCCGGCGGCTACGCGGACCAGTCCGGCGCCGGCGCCTACGGCAGCGGGACCAGCGGCTCCAACGGCTCGGTCAGCGCCAGCCAGGCCGCCCCGGCGGGGAAGGTCAAGCTCGCCACCTCGCTGACCGGCGGCGAAGAGGTGCCCGGTCCCGGCGACACCAGCGGCACCGGCCAGGCGTGGGTCACAGTCGAGGGCAACAAGGTCTGCTGGAAGGTCACCTGGAGCGGCCTGAGCCAGCCGGCGACGGCCGCGCACATCCACAGGGCCGCCAAGGGCGCGGCCGGCGACGTCGTGGTGCCGTTCTTCGGCGACAACGTCAAGCCCAACGGCAAGGGCATCGACCAGCGTTGCGCGACGGTCCAGGACCTGGCCCTGCTCGAGGGCCTGAGGACCAGGCCCCAGAACTACTACGTCAACGTCCACACCAGCCAGCTCCCCAAGGGCGCCATCCGCGGCCAGCTCGCGCTGGACAACGGCCAGCTCGCGCTGACGGGCAGCAACGGGACCCCCGCGCTGCTGGGTACCGGCTTCGCCGTCCTGGCGGCCGGGTTCGCGCTCCTGGCGATGTTCCGCTACCGGCCGCGCCGGCTGGCGGCCGGTGGTGCGCACGCCCGCCGTCGCTGACGCCGAGACCGGGACGACCAACGGCCTCCCGCCGCCCGGCGGGAGGCCGTTGCGTCGCCGTGCCGTTCTCGGCCGCACGATTTCCCTCCACCGGTCGCAGACGCCCTACCAGGTAATCCCGGTAGTTCTGGTGAAGCCCGAGCGCTTGAGGTCCCGCCCTGGATCCGCCACAGTGGCGCCGGCAGGATTCCCTGCAACCCCCCAAGGCGAGGCCGCGAGAATTCCACGGCCGAATGACGCCCGAGAACCCCTACCAGCGTACGGCCGGCGAGGCTGGCGGCAGCCCATGTGAGGCGGATGGACAGCTACCCGAGGGATCCGGACTTCGGCGCCCCCCCGCCGTCCTGGGAGGACCCCGACGACGCCTGGCCCGTGCCACCCGGCCGCCGGCCCGTGCCGCCGCCTCCCGACGGCCGCGGACCCGCGAGGCGGGCACCGCGCCGTCCCCCGCCGCCGCTGCCTGCCGGCCGTACCCCGCCGGGCCCGCCCGGCTTCCCCGGAGCGTGGCCGCCACAGGCCCAACGGCCGCTCGCGCCGGACGTCGGGCTCCCGCGCCTGCCCCGCCCCGCCCCGTCCGACTCGGTGGCGCCGCGGCCCGCGCCGGGGGTGGCGCAGCCGCCTCCGTGGGCCACGGGCGCGCCGATGGACCCGCTGGCGCCGCGGCTCTCGGCTGGGCCACCGTCGAACGGCGGCCCGGCCTTCGGGTATCCGGGTGGGCGGCGGCTGTCCGGCCGGCCGCTGCCGCCGGTGCCGCGACAGTCCCGGCTCCTGGCGCTGCTGTTCCGCTACCGGCCGAGCAGCCACGCCCAGGCGCTGACCACCGGGCTGCTCATCGGGGTGCTGTGGTGGTTCGCCGTCTCCCTGACGCTGATGCCGCTGCTGCACGGCCGGGCGCCCCTCTGGAGCGTGACCGCCGTCGGCGACCGGCTCCCCAGCCTGCTCGCGGTGGTGCTGCTCAGCTCCCTCGCGGGGCTGCTGTTCCAGGAGGCGGCCGTGCGTCACCTCATCGGCGAGCAGAGCTCGCGGACGGGAGCGGTGCCCGATCCCGCCCCGCCACGTGTCCGCGTCGTGATCCTGGGCGGGGGCTTCGGCGGGGTCGCCGTCGCCCAGCGGCTCGAACGGCTGCTCCCGCGCGTGCCGAGCATGGACGTCACCATCGTCAGCCAGAGCAACGCACTGCTGTTCACGCCGATGCTCGCCGAGGTCGCGTCCAGGTCGCTCGAGCCGAACCACGTCGGCGTGCCCGTGCGGGCGGCCTGCCCGCGCACCAGGTTCCGGCTGGCGGAGGTCGACCGCATCGACACCGACGAGCAACTGGTCCACCTGCGCGCCAGCGGCCCCTCCACCACCGAGGCGCTGCCCTACGACCACCTGGTGCTCGCCCTCGGCACGGTGCCGAACTACCTCGACCTGCCTGGCGTACGCGCCAACTCGGTGCCCCTCAAGACCATCGCCGACGCCATCACCCTGCGCAACCACGTGATCGCCCGGCTCGAGCAGGCCGACGTGGCGCAGGACCCGCTGGAGCGCAGGCGCCAGCTCACCTTCGTGGTCGCCGGCGGCGGCTTCGCCGGGGTCGAGATCATCGCCGGCCTCTGCGACCTGGTCCGCGGCGTGCGGCGCTACTTCCCAAGCGTGGTCGACGAGGCGGAGTTCGTGCTCGTCCACGGGCGCGACCGCATCCTCCCGGAGACCGAGCCGGAGCTCGGCGACTACGCCCTGCGCAAGCTGCGCCACCGCGGCGTCCACTGCCTGCTGGAGACGCGCGTGGCCAGCGCCACCGCCGACGCGGTCGCGCTCAGCGACGGCAGCCAGCTCCCCACCCGGACGCTGGTCTGGGCGGCCGGTAACCATCCCAGCCGCGTCATCGCCAGCCTGCCGTTCGAGCACAACGCGGCGGGCGCGGTGGTGGCCGACGCGAGCCTGCGGCTGGCCGGCACCAGCAACGTCTGGGCGGTGGGGGACTGCGCGGAGATCCCCGACGCCGCGGGCGGCGGCCGGCCCTGCCCGCCCACCGCCCAGCACGCCGTGCGCCAGGCCAAGGCGCTGGCCGACAACCTCGTCAGGGTGCTCGAAGGCCGCCGGTCGAAGCCCTTCAGCTTCAGGACCACCGGCTTCCTGGCCACCGTCGGCCACCACAGCGCCGTGGCCGACATCAGGGGCCGGTGCTTCTCCGGCATCCTGGCCTGGCTGATGTGGCGCGGCATCTACCTCAGCAAGCTGCCAGGCGTCGAGCGGCGGCTCCGGGTCCTGCTCGACTGGGCCGTCGAGCCCTTCTTCGGCCGCGACATCGCGCTCACCTCGCCCGACCCGGCGGCCCCCGGGCCGCACGGCCGCACGGCGATGCGCCGTTCCTCTCCCCGCTGACCACGGCCCCGCCCGGCACGCCGAGACCCCTTGACCCTGGACTCCCTGGAAGCTAAACTGAACCACATGGTTCAGCGTTTGCTCGACCGCACGTTCTCGGCGCTGGCGGATCCGACGCGACGGGGGATCCTCGTCCGTCTCACCCGGGGGCCGGCGTCCATCAGCGAGCTGGCCGAGCCGTTCGGCATCACCCTCACCGGGATGAAGAAGCACGTCCAGGTCCTCGAGGAGGCGAGGCTGGTCACGACCGAGAAGGTCGGACGGACCCGGCACTGCCGCCTCGGTCCCGAAGGCCTGGAGGACGCGATGCAGTGGATCCAGATGTACCGGCAGCAGTGGGAGCGGCGCCTGGACGGGCTCGAGGCCTACCTGGAGCAGCAGCGCAAGCAGAAGACGAACAAGGAGGAGGAGCAGGCATGAGCTACGAGCTGCGGGTGGAGCGGGTGCTCAACGCCAGCGCCGAGGAGGTCTTCGAGGCCTACACCGACGCCGAGGCGCAGAAGGTGTGGTTCACGCTCGGCCCGGACGGGCCCGACGGCTCCATCGCCGAGATCACCAACGACCTTCGGGTCGGCGGCGAGTACAACGCCGCCTGGGGCGACAGCCCCGACCGCCTGTTCCGCGAGCGCGGCATCTGGCAGGTGATCGAGCGGCCCCACCGGCTGGTGGCGACCTCGACGGGCTGGACGCCCGACGGCGAGAGCCTGACCACCACGGTCGAGGTGACGTTCGAGGACCTGGGCGGCAAGACCCGGATGGTCGTGCTGCAGACCGGCTTCCCGACCGAGGAGGTCCGCGACTTCTTCTCCACCGTCGCGTGGAGCGGTGCCTTCGACCGCATCGAGCGCTACCTCGCGCTGCCGAAGCCGCGGTAGCACCCACCTCCTGCGGCGGCGGTGACGGCGTCACCGCCGGCGCAGGCTGCGCGAAGCGCGTCAGCGGCTGGCGAAGAGCTGGTAGACCGGCGGGAAGGTGCCGATGATGCCGAGGGCGACCAGGATGATCGTGATCATGAAGGCCTTGTAGAGGTCGACCTGCTTGTCGCGCAGGCGGTAGTGGAGGTTGGGCCAGATCACCAGGTAGATCACGCTGCTCACGATCGCCTTGCCGCTCAGCGGCCCGGTCGGCTCGTAGAGGGTGAGCCACTGGCTCACCTGCGGGCTGGCCGCCGCCGCGACCACCAGGAGGCCGAGGACCGCGCAGCCGATCCCCGCGGCGATGATGGCGGCGGCCACGCCCCCGTTCGGCTCCGGCCGCTCGTCGAGGTCCGGGTCGTCCTCGGCCATCTCGTCGTCCATGTCCATGTCGTAGGACGGGTCCGTGACGCCGTAGGGGGCCTCCATGGCGCCGTAGGGCATCTGGGCCTCGCCGTAGCGCGGCTCCTCCGGGCCGTAGCCCGGCTCCTCGTAGCCAGGCGGTGGGGGGCCGTACGGCTGCCTCCCCGGCATGGGCTCCCAGGCGGGCGGCTCGCTCGGGCTGTACATGCTCATCGGGCTGTCTCCTCGGGGGACCTGATGGCGGAGGCTACGGGAGTGAGCGGAACGGGATGCGCAGCAGCTCCTTCTGGGGCGCCTCGCGCGGCCAGATGGTCAGGACGAGGCTGCCGGCGGGGTCCTTCGGCCGGGACACCAGCGCCTGGATCTCCTTGTGCTGACCGCCGCGGAGCACGGTCTTGTCGCTCGTCGACACGATCGTGCTGCACGCGATGCCGCTGTTGTCGGTGGTGGTGAAGGTGACGGCCCGGTCCAGGACGGCGATGCGCGGCAGGCGGACCTTCTTGCTCCTGGCCGCCTCGCTGCTGATGGTGAGCTGCATGGCGTGGCTGTAGGCGTTGGCCGGCGACAGCTCGGCGCAGACGCCGGGGTCCTTGACCGGGCCGATGGCGACCTCGATGGTGAAGCGGTTGCCCTTGGCGTCCTTGTAGTGCTTCTCGACCCGCATGGTCCGCACCGCCGCCTCGGCGGGCGTGCTCGGCGTCTTGGCCTTGGCGAGCGCCGCCGCGCCGTCGCCGCCGCTGCACCCAGCGAGCAGGACGGCCGCCAGCGCAACGGCGGCCGCCGCGATGATGCCGCCGGCCCGCCCGCGCGGCAGGCTCCTGGCGGCCGTGGACAGTCCCGTGATGACCATTGCGGTACCTCTTCAGCGGATCGACAAGGTGATGACCTGGGTCTCGGTGAGGTCCCCGTGGCGGATGGTGAGGGCGAGCTGCCACCAGCCGGGGGAGGGGACGTGCACGGTGCCGCCGTAGCGGCCCTTGCCCGTCGTTGCGAGGGTGACGGCCAGCGGGTCGCCGCCCTTGGCGGGGTTGCGCAGCTCGGCCTCGAGGCCGTCGACGGCGGCGGGCCGGCCGCGCTGGTCGAGCGCCGCGAGCTCCACCTGGTCCAGGCCGACCCGCGCCGGGGCGACCTCCACCGTGACCGTCCCGGTGGTGGTGGCCAGCGAGGTCGCGAACGGCCCGGCCTGGGCCGCGGGTGCGGCCGCCGCCGCGGCGCTCGCGGCGGGCTCGGTGTTGACCAGCACCGAGGTGAGGGCGAGGACGACGGCCGCGATCGCCACCTCGGTGCCGATCGAGCGGCGCAGGCGGGCCACGGCGGCGACGTCCGGGTCGAGGCGGGCCGTGCCCGGCCCGGCCGGCCGCGCGACCAGCGTGCTGGTCGCGACCAGCCGCTGCTGGACCACCCGGCGGCTGAGCGCGCCGAAGCCGACCAGGACGGCGGCCACGGCCACCTTGGCGAGCAGCAGCCGTCCGTACGAGGTGGAGGTCAGGGCGCTCGGCTGGCCCACCTGGCGCCAGGCCTGGTACAGGCCGCTGATCACGATCACCACCACGGCGTCGAAGGCCAGCTCGGAGAAGCGCGGCACCACGCGGCGCAGCTCGGCCGGCTCACGCCGCGGCAGCACCGAGGTGACCAGGACGACCAGGCCGCCGAGCCAGACCGAGACCGCGGACAGGTGCAGCAGGTCGGCGGCCACCCCGAGAGGGACCAGCTTGCCGTTGCCGGCGTGGCCGGCAAGGCCCGGGGTGGCGAGCAGCCCGGCGCCGAGCAGGGCGGCGAGCGGGACGAACCAGCGCGAGCCGCCCCGGCGGACGACCTCCGGACGGCGCGAGACGACCAGGAGCAGTGGCACGGCCGCGGCGAGGATGCCGAGGCGGACCAGCGACACCCGGCCGTAGCGGGTGGCCAGGACCTCCCCGAGCAGCTCGGCGTCGAGGACGCCGACGAGCCCTGCCCCGGTGGCGGCCACGCCCTGCAGCGGGATGCCCGCCACCGTCGCGACCACGGCGGCGGTCCAGGAAGCGGCCAGCAGCCGGCGCACCCGTTGCGCGCCCGCCCCCTCCGGCCAGATCGCCAGCAGGAAGGCAAGCCCGCCGACCAGCAGCACCAGCGCGGTGAACAGCAGCAGCCGGGTGCCGGCGAGCAGCCCGCCGGCCAGGCGGCCGCCGCCGGCGCCGGCCGTGCCGCCGGCACCGAGCCAGCCGCCGCCGCCGCCGCGGACGATGAAGCTGACCGAGCCGCCGAGCTGGTGGCTGTCGTCGCTGGTGACCCGCCAGGTGGCGGTGTAGGCGCCGCTGAGGTCGCGGCGCAGCGGCACGCGCACCACGCGCCCGTCGCCGCCGGGGTGGTCGGGCCGTTCGCGCTCGACCCGGCGGCCTCCGGCGTCGACCACCTGGACGCCGCCGAGGGCGACCTCGACCGGGCCGTCGAACTCGAGCACCAGCGCGCTGGGCGCCTGCTGCAGGATCGCCCCGTCGGCCGGCTGGCTGGCGACCAGGACGGCGTGCGCCTGGCTCGGTGGCGCGCTCAGCGCCACGGACGCCAGGACGAGGGCGAACAGGATCAGCGCCTCGGCCAGCAGGCGGCGCGGGCGGCCGCCGGTCGCGGGCAGGGGTCGGCCGCGCGCCACGCGCGGGAGACGCCGGCGGGGCGTGCCGACTCGGGGCTGGCGCGCTGCGGCGGTCGGGCGCGGCGGGCCAGCCATCGATCTGACGACCTCGCGCAAAGGGCCTGGTCTCCCCGGGGGTGGGGGGCGGGGCACGGGGCGCCGTGGGGGCGGTGCGTCCGTTCGGATGTATCAACCCGCGACTCATCGGTGGGATTCCCGATACGGCGGGCCGGCCACCGCATCCGGGCGCGGCGAGAGGCGGGTCACGGCACGGGTGCCGCGGCGAACTCCGCGCCCGTCCCGGGTTGGCCCGCCGCGACGCCATTGCCGAGAGAATGAGCGGGGCACGCGAATGGCGCCCGCTGCGCGAATCGGTTTCGCAAATCATCGGGGATAGGTTATGGCCAATTCCGCCCGGCCGCGTCGGGCGTCGCGGCGGCGAATCATCCCGGCCCCGCGGTGCACCCATGCCACTCGCCGCCACCGCGCTCGGGCCGGCCCGGAGAACGCGCGGCGGGCCGGCCGCGCAGGACGTGCGACGGACCGGACTAGTCCCTCCGTCCCACAGGAGGACGGGAGGACCGCGTCCCGGCGGACGGGCCGGGCCGCCGCCGCCGAGGCGGCGCCACGAACGCCCTGCCCGTGGTCGCGGCGGTCGCGGGGCACGTCCGGGACCCCAGGTCCCCCGGTGGACACCTGAGGGACCCACGGGGCGGCGCGGCGCGGAAGCCTGGCGGCGGGGCGCTTCGCCGAGCCCGTCTCCTGTGGGTGACGTAGGTGGATCTACCTATCGATCGATCCGCGCTTGGCGAAGCATGAGGCGGCGGGCCGCCCTCGCCCCTTCGAGGCGGTGTCGTCGCCGCGCCGACCTGTGGATCGTGCTGGCGCGCAGGGACCGAGCAATTCGAGCACCTGAGGCGATCAAGCCGATTGCCCTTTTGGTCGACCTCACGAGGGTTGCTTACGGACCCCGCATCACCAATAGTTACGGCCATGTATGGACCCGGTCTTCGGCACATTACGCAGCGCGGTTCCCATCCACGCGCCTCCCGGCGCCCGGCGGCACCTCCAGCCGGCGTCCCCGCGTGGTATGGAGCCGCGGCAATAGCGTTGCCGGCGATCGGTCGTCGCGGCGTCCTCCAAGCGATCGCCGCTCCGCCAAGGCCAACCCCCGGCACATGGTGGTGGCGGCGGTGACGGGAGCTCGCGCTCCCATCCGCGACGGCCGGCCTCGACGCCGGGCGCGATCGCGCGAGCGGAATTCCGCAAGGCGGATGCAGCAGCGCCCGCGAGCACCCGGCAACTGACTTTCTTTCACCCGGCCCCCACCCCGAACGCGAACCGCAGGCCAGCGTCCCCGGCACCGCACCCCCCCCGCCGCAGTCCGCCGTCCGTCTCACCACAGGCTTCCCGTGCCCGTTGGTCAGGACGAAGGGTAGGAGATGCTCCAGAATCTACCAATCCGGTCGAAGCTGATCGCCATTCTGGCCCTCCCGGTGCTGGTGATGGTGCTGTTGGTGTTCTCGCGCACCAACCAGAACGTGAACCAGGGCCGCGAGGCGGACCGGCTGACCGGCCTGACCA
>Ga0137368_10006795_pt1 | contig 11953 bp, 13 predicted proteins | sample SagtaG_13_FD_104917 | JGI IMG/M metagenome (GOLD analysis project Ga0137368, IMG submission 104917) | Vadose zone soil microbial communities from Sagehorn Ranch, Mendocino, California, USA - Sage1_L_100_16 metaG | ecosystem: Environmental > Terrestrial > Soil > Vadose zone | place: USA...
CCTGGCGTCGACTCGCAAGCCGAGCCAGCGTCCGACCCCACCCGGACGGCGCCTCAGCCCGGCCAAGTAAGGGGGTGAAAATTCAACCGGCGTGCAGGGGTGAGTATCGAACCGGCGCCGACACTTGCTTCCCTATCAGCGGCGACACCGGCTGGCGGTGACACCGCAGACGCTGCTGCGCTGGCATCGAGAGCTGGTGCGGCGCAAGTGGACGCAGTCTCCGGCAAGACCAGGGCGCCCAGCGCTCGACGCCCAGCTGCAGCAGTTGGTGCTGCGGCTCGCGCGCGAGAACCCGCGTTGGGGGTATCAGCGGATCGTCGGCGAGCTGCTCAAGCTCGGCTTCTCCGTCTCGGCGAGCACGGTTCGCCGACTACTCGCAAGAGCTGGTCTTGAGCCCGCGCCGAGGCGTCCCCAGCTGAGCTGGCGGGCGTTCCTGCGCCAGCAGGCGGCCAGCGTGCTGGCGTGCGATTTCTTCACTGTCGAGACGGTCGCGCTCCGCCGTCTCTACGTGCTGTTCTTTCTCGAGGTAGGCAGCCGGCGCGTCCACCTTGCCGACTGCACCGCGAACCCGACCGGCAGCTGGGTCACCCAGCAGGCCCGCAACCTCGGCCTCAGCGACCTGCTCGAGCGGATGCGATTCCTCGTCCACGACCGCGACAGCAAGTTCAGCGTCTGCTTCGACGAGGTGTTCCGCAGCGAGGGGATCCGCGTCATCCACACACCGATCCGGGCTCCACAGGCGAACGCCTACGCGGAACGCTTCGTTCGCAGCGTGCGCGAGGAGTGTCTCGACTGGCTATTGATCGCAGGGCAACGCCATCTCGACCGTGTTCTCCGCCACTACGTCGAGTACTACAACCGCGAACGCCCGCACCGAGGCCTCGACCTATCGCCACCACAGCCGAATGCGAAAAGTCGAGCGTCGCCTACCGGCGCCGTCGAGCGACCGACTCGGCGGACTCCTGCACGAGTACTGCCACGCCGCAGCGTGAGGCCGAACCCGGTTTTGACACCCTTCACGGTAACAGCCTGCGTTGTCTGCGAGCCAGGTGAACGTCATCCACCGGCCACCAAAGAACTCCCAGAATCTTCCCGGATCAAACCAGTACATATCCCACCACCAGCCAAATGCCTTTGGCTTCCGAAACAAGATCGTGTGCGTGCCGTCACACCCTGGTTGAATCCGGATGTACCTCGGGTCGGCCGAATACCCCGACTGGTGGACCGTCACGCCGCGGCCGCAACAATAGTTGAACGTGACGAGTTCCTTCGCCCACGCGACCTTCGATGCGAGTCCGATCATCGCCTCGCTCGGACCAAGAGCGGGCTCGACCGCCACGTCCCAGCGGATCACGTCCTCATTCGTGTACGGACAAAACGCGATCACCCAGGGAAGCGGCACCGTGATCTTGTCGAAGAAATCAAGCGAGATACCGACGCCGGGCATGCCATGCACCGCGCAGATACAGGCTGTAAGGGTCGGAAATCCTGATTCGCTCTACTTTCGGTCAGATCGCCGAATTCCGTTGACGACATCAGGGTGTCAGCCGTTCGAGTTTGCGCTGGTCGCGTCGGTGAGGGCTGTGGCGAGGAATCGCTAGGTCCAGTCTTCGGCGAAGTGGCGGGAGTCGGCGAAAACGAGGTGGACTTCGGGGTAGCGCACCTCGAGTCGGGCGAGCTGGTCGGCGAGCCAACTGCCGTTCACGTGTTCCAGCTTGAAGAGCGCCGAGTACCTGGTTTCGACAACGACGGCGGCGAGAGGAAGCTCGGCGAGGCGTTGCAGCTGAAAGGCGAGTGTCCCGTCGGAGAGCGTGGCGGCGAGGTTCTCCAGGCTCTTACGCTCAACTGCGGCGAGCAGGCTGCCGTCCGGCGCATGGGTGGCGTAGTCGCCGCCGGGAACAGTCTCCCGTACCGTCTCCGCTCCCTGCTCGGCGAAGCGGTAGCGCTCCCTCGTGTCGACCGCGATCGTGACCGCGTCCGCGAGCGCGCGCCGGCGCGGGATCCTGCCGCCGGGGTTGGCCGCCCGGGCGGTCTTCTGGGTTTGCCAGAAGATCGCCTCCCGTCCCTTCACCTGCGTGAAGACGAACTGGGAACGGGCAAGACGAGGGCGATCGAGCACGAGATCGATCGCCGCTCCCCGCCGGCGACAGAGGAGGACGGGCGTCTGCTCGATGATCTCAGCCTCGGCCGGCCAAGCCTGCTCGAACCGGTGGCAGTAGACGCGCGCGGTCACCGGCCAGGACTCGCGCGCCTTCAGGACGATCCCGTCATCGAGCGGGAGCCGGAGCAGGTAGGGCAGCTTGCTGTCTGCGTCTGGGTTCCGGGCGACGAGGAAGACGCGACTGTGATTGCTCATGCGGCGGCAGCGTAGTACTCGTGGATCAGCCCGCCGACCACGTCGCGGCGACGGATGTCCGCGGCCGGCGAGCCGCGCGAGCGGGGCGAGCCGGCCGGAGCGGAGAGCTCCAGCGAGCGGTGCGGGCGCTCGGCGTTGAAGTGGGCGACGTAGCCGCGAAGGAGCTGCTCGAGATGGCGACGGCCGAAGACGAGGACGTGATCGAGGCATTCGTTGCGGGCGCTGCGCACCCACCGCTCGGCGCTCGCGTTCGCCCGCGGCGCCCGCACCGGCGTTTTGATCACTCGCACGCCCTCGGAGCGGATGCGCGCGTCGAACGGCCCAGAGAATTTGGCGTCGCGGTCGTGCAGCAGATAGCGCACGTTCTCCAACCGCTCTTCGATCGCGAGGTTGCGCGCCTGCTGGCGCATCCAGGCGCCGTCGGGGTTGGCGGTCACGCCCGCCAGGTGCACGCGCCGCGATCCGTGCTCGACGAAGAACAGCACGTACAAGGTGCGCAGCCACGCCGTCTCGACGGTGAAGAAATCGCACGCCACGATTCCGTGCCCTTGCGCGCGCAGGAACTCCCGCCACAACGGTCCCTGCCGGCGAGGAGCCGGCCCAAACCAGAGCGCCTCAAGATCGACCTGATCGTCGTCGCGCCCACCCGGATGCCGAGCTTGCACAACTCGCCCTGGATGCGCTCGCAACCCCAGCTCGGATTCTCGCGCCCGAGGCGCAACACGAGCTCGCGAAGCGCGGGATCGAGCGGCGGCCGGCCCGGCGAGCGGCGGCGATACCTCCACTTTCTGGCGACGAGCGCACGGTGCCACCGCAACAGGGTCTGCGGCGAAACCAGGAACACCGACCAGCGATCCCGCGGTAGCAGCCTGCTGGCGGCGGCTAGCAGCATCCGATCCCGCCGCCCCAGCCGCGGCCGCTTCACCGTCCGCCCCAAGACCGCCAGCTGATGACGGAGCACCGCATTCTCCAACTCCAGCGCCGCAACCGACGAGCCGCCGCCGAACGCTCTCAGGACTCGCCGAAGGGCCAGGTGCATCAGAAAGAAGAGCACCGCAGGATCGTACGGACCGCTAAGCGTCCCCGCGAATCGGGATTTCCGCGCCCTACAGGCGACGGGAGCGGCGACGTCGCAGCGAAGCTTCGACATCGGGGCACCGTGTCGACGGCGCTCGCCCGCTTCGAGCGCGCCGCGATCCGTTTGCGGGGCTTTGACACCTGTTCCGGGCCGGCGTACCGTTGTAGGCGGCCAGCGACGAGAGGGGCGCGGTGGCGTGTCGTCTTGGAATCGTTGCTGCGGCGGGCGGATCGCATTCGGTCCGTCTTGTGGACGCTCGTATCGCTGCCGTCGCCGCCGCTTCGGCTGCCGTCGTTGCTTTGTTCCCTGGCACCGCCAGCGCGAGAGGCAACACGGAGGTGCCCGGTCCCGCAATCGCGAAGGATCTGCGTGCGGGTCGGCCGGTTACTGAGCAGCGAGCCACGATTCGCGGCGACATCGACCTCACGAGACCAGGAAGGGTCAGGGGCGTTTTTGTGTGCAGGCGCTGTACGTTCGACGGGCGCCTGATCGCGCCACACGTCGTGTTCGAGCGGGGCATCGACCTTAGCGGGTCGACGGTGAACAGGCCGGTCACCCTCGAGGGTGCGCGCTTCAAGGAGGCTGCGCTGTTTGGGCCCGCGGGCGGCAGCGACGACGACAACACGGTCTTCCGCGGGCCAGTCGATCTCTCTTTCGCGACCTTCGATGACCTGGCCGTTCTTCGCAGGGCGAGCTTCGAGCGGAAGGCGGATTTCACCTCCGCGCGTTTCGGCTCGTTCGCGCGGTTCGGCGAGGCCACATTCGCCGGTGACGCCCTCTTCGAGGAGGCGATCTTCGCACGCGATGCGTCCTTCGCGCATGGTGGGTTCAGCTTCGAGAGCCGCTTCAAGGGCGCCGTCTTCGGCGGGGTGGTCGACTTCCGCCAGGCGAACTTTGCGGGCGCGACGACCTTCTTCGAAGCCGTCTTCCGCGAGCGCGCCGAGTTCAGCCGGGCGAGCATGGCGGCGCAGGCGACGTTCGACGACGCGCGATTCGCCACAGACGCGCTCTTCACCGGCACGCAGTTCCTGTTCGAAGCCAATCCTGCGCTCACCTTCGACCATGCCGGGATCCACGACCGGCTGGATCTCGACGGTGCAAGGCTCGAAGGGAGCGCCGAGTTCTTGGATGCGTCGGTTCAGGTGCTGTCGCTCGACGGAGTCGACTACGGCAGCTCCTCGAATCTTTACGTCAACGGGCTTGCGACAACCGACGCTTCGCTGGACCTCCATGACGTCCCGCACATTCGCGGCGATGTCCGACAGCAGCAGAAGATTCTCGAAACAGCGGAGGAGACGGCGAAGTCCGCTGGTGAACTCGGGCTCGCGAATGACCTTCACTACCGCCTCCAGGTGCTCGCGAGCGAGGACGACCGGTGGCTGCGCCACATCGCTGACATCGCCCTTTACCGTGCCGTCGCCGGGTACTTCGTGCGGCCCTTCCGCCCCCTGCTCTGGCTCCTCGGTCTTGTGTTCGTGGCCGCATTCGTCCGAACGCTGCCGCCGTCGCGACCTCCTGAAGCCAAGAAGGAGCAGAAGCCGCAGCGGGCACCGGTCGTGCGTGTGGGTCGGCGCTTCGCTGACAAGCTCATCTACACGGTCTCGCCCCACGCGCGCGCTGAGGAAGAGGCCGCATCGTTCCGGCGGGTGGAGCTCACCGCGTACGCCGTGTTAGTCGGCTGCTTTCTGCTGGCCCTGGCGAACACCAACCCAACTCTCCGCGACATGGTCGACACACTGGTCTAGCCGTGCTGCGATCGTGGTTCCCGACAGTCGCCTCGACGGTCGCTCTCGCCGCGGGGAGCGGCGCCGCCGCAGGCGCCCCGCAGCGCGCAGCCGTATCCTGCCCCGTGGCGGGCGCGCCTTCCTCCACCGGCGAGATCGCGGGCGCGATCACCGACGTCCTGCACAGCAGGGTGTACGTCGACCGCAAATACGTCGGGGCGCCGCCGCTCGACGTCGCCGCCGGCAGCCGCGTCTGCACGGACGAACAGGGAGAGGCCGTCTTCGACCTTGCACGCTCCGGAAAGACGACGCTTTGCATCATCCTTCCGAACACAACGCTCCAGGCCCGCTCGCCGCGCTCGTGGCCCGCGATCAACTTCGAGACCGGGACGGCCTGGTGCTCGTTCAAGCTGGCCGACCGGTCCATCGGGGCGCCCAGCACGCTCGTCCGCCTCACCGCGCGCACAATCCGGACCAAGACGATCGCGGGCGTCGCCGTGAACGCTCGTGGGACAACCGTCAAGGTATGGAGCGGCTCTGTGCTGGTGACCGCAGGCACTCCAAGCCAGCGTAAGCCTCTTGATCAGAAGCACCAGGTGCGGATCAACAGGGCGGGCAGGTTCGCTTCGGTCGCGGGACTCAGCCTCACCGCGGAGGAGCGAATCGCCATTGCGAAGCTCCGCGTCGCCCGCCCGTGACGGACCAGATGCGGTTGATGGATTCGAGCACTTGTTTTAGCAGCGCAATCTGGTAACCGTCGTAACATCCTGGTGTGCCTCAGAACAGGACTCGAACAGGCCGGTTCCGGCGCGGGTCGAGTGGAAACCCCGGTGGACGACCCGTCGGGTTGGCGCGCTCTACGCGTGAACTCGTCGGCGAGGACGGGCGGGCACTAGTACAGCCGTCTGCAAGTTCGGTCCGTAATCGGTGAAGGGACCGGGGCGGCGGCGTCGAATGTTGTCGCTGTGGCCAGGACGAGCGGGTTCGTGATTGTTTTGAGCGGTGAGGAGCGGGCCGAGTTGGAGCGCCGGGTCGCGTGTTACTCGTTGCCGCACAAGGTGGTGGTGCGGGCGAAGATGATCCTGTATGCCGCCGAGGGTGAGAGCAGCACTGAGATCGCGCGCCGGTTGGAAACGGCGCCACGAGTAGTCGGCCGCTGGCGGAAGCGCTTCTTCGAGGAGCGGCTGGCCGGGCTCGAGGATCGTGAGCGCGCGGGCCGCCCGCGCCGTTTTCCCCCCGGAGCAGGTGGCCGAGGTGAAGGCGCTCGTCTGCGAGTTGCCGGCGACGCAGCGGCTGCCGTTTTCTCGCTTCTCGCGCACTGAGCTGCACCGGCTGGTCGTCGAGCGCGGCCTCAGCGCGGCGTCCGCCTCGACGATCTGGCGCTGGCTCCACGACGACGCCTTGAAGCCGTGGCAGCAGCGCTCCTGGATCTTCGTCCGCGACCCTGACTTCCGGGAGAAGGCGGGGCGAGTGCTCGACCTCTACCAGCGCCGCTTCGAAGGCCGCCGGCTGCGCCCCGACGAGTACGTGATCTGCGCCGACGAGAAGTCACAGCTGCAAGCGCTCGGGCGCAAGCACGCGACGCAGCCGCCGGCTCCGGGCCGTGCGGTTCGGTTCGAGTTCGACTACCAGCGCAACGGCACCGTCGCCTACCTCGCCGGCTGGGACCGTCTACCAGGCCAACCTGTTCGACCGCGTCGAAGACAAGACCGGGATCAAGCCGTTCGGGCGGCTCGTCGACGACGTGATGACGACAGAGCCGTACGCCTCGGCGCGCACCGTCTTCTGGATCGTCGACAACGGCTCAAGCCACGCCGGCCAGGCCAGCATCAACCGGCTGGAAGGCGCCTACTCAAACGTGCGGCTGATCCACCTGCCGATCCACGCCTCCTGGCTCAACCAGATCGAGCTCTACTTCTCGATCGTCCAACGCAAGGCGCTCAGCCCAAACGACTTCGCGCGCTCGACGCGCTCGCCGAGCGGCTCCTCGGCTTCGGCGACCACTACCGGCAGATCGCGCAACCGTTCGAGTGGACCTTCACCCGCGCAGACCTCAACCGGCTCCTCGCCAGAATCGAGACCCACCAACCCGCTCTCACCCTCGCCGCGTGACGACCAAACTTACGGACGCGTGTACTAGTCGAACTGTGGTTCGAGATCATGTGCGACTCGACCGCCAAGCCGAGAGAGCGTCTAGAAGCCTCGCGACTGCTCGCGGACCGCGGATGGGGGAAAGCTCCGGACTACGTTCCCGAGCCACAACCCGACCAGGTCTCCATCTCTGAGAATCCCGTGTATCGCACGCCCACCCGCGAGCGCCTGCGGGAGCTGATTCGGGTGGGGATCGAAGCGGAGTTGCCGGGTGTCGACGAGACGATCAAGGACGGCGTGATGCGGGTGTTCGATGTATTGGCGCCGGCGGCGGTTCCTCCCAAGGCGCCGACTGGCGCCACGGCGCCTTGAGTTCAAACGACTGGCGACGGGGTGTCGCTGTTGGGAGCCACTCAGCGGCGCTCCTGACCGCGAGAGCCACGCGAAATCTAAGGAGTCCCGTTCAAGGCAGATCGTCATGTCGCCGTGACAAGTGTCTAGGAAACTTGACGCGTCCGGGCAGCTGTGTAGTTTTCTGGACTTGACGGTCGATCCGCTGGCACGAGTTCGCCGAGCAGCCGCGAAGTCGCTCTCGGCTGTGGGGTGCCAAAACTAGCGTCCTGCTACCCCACAGGAGTCGCCCGACCCGTCAGAGGCCGCGTGAGGGCCGGGCGCAGACTCCCGGCACTGCCGCAGGCGAGCTACTTCGCCGAGCTACTTCGTGTAGCTAACGCTCGCGGTCGCCGTGCACTTGCCCGTGCTGTCGCACTCGCCCTTGGCTTCGTACTTGATCGCGGGGCTCCCGCGCAGGAAGTCGAACTTGACGTTACCGCCATGTCGGAGCGCGACGATCGAGGCGCGGCCGAGAAGATCCCAGACCTCGTTCGGCACTCTCTTCATTTGAGCAACGTCATGGGGTGTGAGATCGAAAGACTGCCGCAGAAACGCCGGGAAGCTCCTCCGCATCGCCGCTACCGCCTCCTCGCGGGCCCGCGGGTTGCTCCGCAGCGTTCGTTGCAGCTTCTGGACGTTTGTGGCGTTCAGCCGACCGGCTTTCGGGAGCGCCATTTGACACCTCCTGACGGACACAGCCGCAGGCCAGCGCGATTATTCCAAATCAAGTGCTGGCCTGCGTCAAACGTCTGCCGAGTGCCTGCTGCACATCTTCGTCCGTCCGCGCCGGTCGTAGATGTGCGCGTACGTCCGCCTGAGCTGTGAACGAACGAGTTGTGTTGCCAAAACTGACACGAATTTTGTACCTATTTTGTACCCCGTAGGGTTCGTAAACTCGGTCGTGGCGGATTCCAGGGAAAGCTCCACCCCGTTCCCGGTCTCGAGCGACAGATGAGCCCCGGCGAACGGCTTCGCCGTCGAAGAGTTGAGCATCTGCCCGGCCGAGAACTTCAGCAGCGACGGGGGAGGGCGAACCCTCGCCGTCATCGGCCAACCCCAACGGGACTGAAAAATCACAGGCAAACGCTCACGCACCCGCTCCCTCGCTCTCCTGTGTCCGCCGCGATGCGAAAGTTGCGGTCGAAGCGCCGGAGGTCACGGAGTCAGGATCGGCCGCCGCCAGCGTGACCGCGGCCACCCGATCAGCTAGTCATGCCTCGCGGGCTCCGGCTCGATTCCCCTGCAAATCGGCGACGACCGAATTTACGAACCCTACGCGTTCGTCGCGCGGGCCGCGACCGCTCTCGATCACCGTCTCGCCACCGGGATCCGGGGCGAGGCTCCACGTCAAACTACACACGGGCTCACAAGCACCACGGCGGATACGACGTCAGCGACCGACCCCAGGATCTTCCGCCATTTCACCCGCCGCGGGCGGGCGCTCACGCCCAGAAGAACTACACAGAAACTCGGACGCCCTCCACTCGCCGCGTACCGAGAGCCGCGGACGAGTTGGCGACCCTACGGGTGAGCGCCGCCTCGTAGGGAATTTTCATGCTTGAAAGTGTCACGAAGATGCCGGTTCCGTGCGGGCTGTGTTAGGTTCTCGTGCTCGTGCGGAGGCTCGCCCGACAGGCCCGCCTTCTCGCAGTCGCTTTCTGCTGCGCTCTCTGCGGCGCGCTCGGCGCAGCGAGCGGAGCCCAGGCGCCGAGGGCGGACCGGCAAAGTGCTGGCGCGCTGCGGCGTGCGAACACGACGCTCGCGCAGCGCATCCATGGAGCGATGCTCGACCTCTACGCGCTCGATTCGGAGCTTGCGCGCACGCATGCACGTCTGGTCACGCTTGGCGCACGCCGCGAGCAGCTCGCGCGCGAGCGGGAATCCGTTCGCGTGCGCCTCGACGTCTCTCGACGCGACCTGCGCATCGCGCAGCGGCGACTCGAGCTTCTCGTCCATGACCTCTACGAGCAGCAGACGAACGACCCGCTCGCAGTGGTCCTGGGCGCGCAATCGCTCGAGGATGCAATCACGACCCTCGAGGAGATGAGCCGCGCCGCACACGAGAATCAGCAGATCGCGCTTCGTTCGCGGGCGGCGAAGCGGGCGCTCGGCGCGCTCACGCGGCGGCTTGCGCGTGAAGACACCCGCGTTCGCGAGCTCGAGCGCGCCGCGCGGCAGACGGCGGCGTCCCTCGCGGCCTGCCAAGCCTCCCGGCGCGAGTACGTCGCCGACCTGACGGCGCAGCGCCGCCTGAACGACGCTGAGATCGAGAGGGTCGGCGCACAGGCGCAGGCGTCTGCGGCGCGGAGCGTCGCGGTGACGGCGCAGGCGTGGACGGGAGCCCCGGTTCCCGCACCGGTAATCGGGGCCCGCACGATCACGGTCGTCGCAACCGGCTACTCGATCCGCGGGTCGACGGCGACGGGCTTGCCGACGGGCTGGGGAACGGTCGCCGTCGATCCGTCCGTGATACCGCTCGGAACGCGATTGACGATTCCGGGCTACGGCGATGGCGTCGCGGCCGACACGGGCCCGGCGATCCAGGGCGCCACGGTCGACCTGTGGTTCCCGACGGCCCGGCAGGCGCAGGACTGGGGCCGACGCGTGGTGACGGTTACCCTGCACTAGACGGTCGGCGCGTGGGGTTCGTAAATTCAGGCGCGTAGGGTTCGTAAACTCGGTCATGATCATTTGCAGGCGAATCCTGCTGACCAGGGCGCGTAGGTGCACTTATTGGAACGTCCTGTAAATCGACGGGATCCTGCACTCGACTGAGTTTCTGCAGCCCACGGCTCCCAGCAGACCTGGCCTGGGCTCGGGGTCGAGGTGCTCGCCGGTTGGACAGTTCGGCGGATCAGGCGGGCTCGCCCGACCGCGGGAAACGGCGTTCCGCCGAACCGGAGTTCATAGCTTCCCGCACGGGATGCGTGAGGGAGAGACGGGCTCGCATGCTCCGTGTTGCCGTTGCTCCGTTACATGGTCATCGACACGGACGGGCAACGGATCGGACGCTTCGAGTCGAGCGAGCGCGAGTGGAAGCCCGGCGACGTCTTCAACCTTGACGACCGCAGCTGGCGGATCGTGGAGATGTTGCATGAGGTCTCGACCATGGTGGCCTACAACGCGGTCTGGGTAGCCGCGCCAGCTTGAAGCAGAACACATGCAAAGAGCAGGTCAGCGCGATCGCGTGTGAGCGCCGCGGACCAGCACTCGCCCCTCGTCGTTCCGGGTGACCACGCGCGGCGAGCGCTCGGCGCCTCGCTGTCGGCGGGTCGAACGGCGATCCCGGGGCTAGGCTGCGTGCAGCTCGAGCGTGCGCGCGGCGAGACAGGCCTCGAGCCAGCGCTCGCTGATCTCCATCAATCTGCCGCGCAACTCGGCAAGATCGCGCTGCTCAGCGCTCAGCGCGCCACGCAGCACCCGGATCCGGAGTTGGTGGACGGCCGCCGCGGCGCGCGTGCCAAGCTCGTAACGGCGCTCGGAGATGATCGAGACGTGCGCAACCCTCGCCAATAGGTCGCTCGCCAGCTGCTCAATCTCCGCCGCGGTCACGTCCCGCCCGGCCAAGAGGCCGAAGTTCAGACACAGCTCGACGGCCGGCAGCTCGCAGCTGTCGGGCGCAAACACGATCGCCGGCCCACCGCCGGGCGCGCCCGCGCGCCCGGCCCGATGCTCCTGCAGCCGCTCCGGAGATAGGTTGAGCGCTTCAGCCATAGCCGAGACCTCCCAGATCGGAACCGGGTACTCCCGGTAGCCTGCCAGACCGCCCGTCGACTCGTCCGGCGTCGAGTCGATATAGCCAGTCTTTCCGCCCGCGGAAGTGCGGCCGACGATGGTCACGCCTCGCGCGCTCCTCGTGCTCTCGAAGGGTTCGTTCGTAAACCCGGACGGTTGGATTTTTCGACGGTCACGGGCAGGCGTCGACTGTGACTTGGGGTCTGGTGGGTCGTGTGAGTGCTGGTGCGGATATCTGCGGGGCATCGAATGCCGGGGGCATCGCCGGTGGCGTGCCAAAACTACGTTCATACCCGGCTGATCAAGCCGATTTGCAGACAGTGGGCTATCCCCCTGACGCACCCGAACGCTAGATGCGGGATCGGGGTCGGTGTTGGGGAAGAGCCTCTAGTACGGCCTCGGCGCGGGCTGCGGCGTGCTTGTGAGCAGGCGGTAGAAGCGCAGGCCGATGCCGCACGAGGAGCGGTTGAATCCGAACACAAACTCGTCTGGGTGCGTCAGGGGGATAGCCCACTGCAGACAAGACGGAGTTTTCGCACCCTACGCGGGCCGCGGTTTGGCGATCTACCGAAGCGC
>Ga0137368_10006796_pt1 | contig 11952 bp, 10 predicted proteins | sample SagtaG_13_FD_104917 | JGI IMG/M metagenome (GOLD analysis project Ga0137368, IMG submission 104917) | Vadose zone soil microbial communities from Sagehorn Ranch, Mendocino, California, USA - Sage1_L_100_16 metaG | ecosystem: Environmental > Terrestrial > Soil > Vadose zone | place: USA...
CCGTCCGAAAGGCGTGCTAGCTTCCGACGGCCTCCACTTCGGAGCGAGGACGAGGTCTCCTTCCAATGGACGAACAAATCACAACGCCTCCGGCCGAGTCGCCACGCGGGCCTCTGCGCTCGAACGACTGGCTGCGGCAGCCTCGTGTCCGGCTCATCGGCGCGCTCGTGGTGCTTGCCGCGGTTGTCGTCGGAGTGATCATCTGGGCCGTCACCAGCGGCGACGGGACATCGTCGCCGGCGACGAAAGGCCCCGTCGTCTCACCGATCAAGCCTGTAGGGCTCTCCGCCTCGGGGTTGCGGACGATCGCGGGCGCAGTGACCCAGCCCATCTATTGGGCCGGGCCCAAGGCGGGGTACAGATACGAGTTGCGCAGGACCGACAACGGCAACGTCTACGTGCGGTACCTCCCGCCGGGAGCGAAGGCGGGGGCGTCGGGTTCCGACTACTTGGTCGTCGCGACGTATCCGTTTCAGGGTGCGTTCGACGCGATCAAGAAGGTCAGCGGCGGTCGGAAGATCGAGGTGCCGGGCGGTGGGATCGGCCAGATCGCGTCGAACTATCCGAACTCCGTCCACCTCGCTTTCCCGAAGGTCGACTACCAGATCGAGGTCTACGACCCGTCGGCGGAGCAGGCGCTTGCGGTCGCGACCTCGGGTCAAGTCAAGCCCGTCAGCTGAGCAAACAGCCGCGCGCCAAGGCGCGCGTCGACGCTTCGCGCGTTGATTTGCCTAGTGCGAAAAGCGAGTCGTGTGAGTGTTGAGATAGGTCCACGCCTGTAGACACTCCGTCGAACCCCTACTACCTTCGTTCTAGGTTCGCGACTGCCAGCGGGGCAGATGCGCGTACACATAACTGCGGCAAACGAATGGGGGAAGGTGGGTAATGCGGCATTTGAGGGCACTTTTCATGAGTCTGATCGTGACGGTCGCTGCGGCCGCGGCGTTCAGCACGACGGCGATGGGAGCGACCGCCGCCGGCGGGCCGACGATCACGAACGCGACGCTGGTCAAGTTCTGCGTTCGGCTCGACGGATCGCTAGATAAGGATCGCGGCTCGGTCAGGGTCATCAACGTTTTTCCCACCGACCTGTCCTGGAAGAACGGGCAGGCTCCGAACGCGTGCTCTGACAAAGAGCAGGAGCTCGATTGGACCGGCGGTACCGGCGCGACCGGCGCCACTGGACCGACGGGAGCGACCGGCGTGACCGGGGCCCCGGGTGCCACGGGGGCCACTGGTCCTGTTGGCGCGACGGGTCCGACGGGCAACACGGGCGCGACGGGTGCGCAGGGTGGCCAGGGCGACACCGGTGCGACCGGTTCGCAGGGTGGTCAGGGCGACACCGGTGCGACCGGTTCGCAGGGTGGTCAGGGTGACACCGGTGCGACCGGTTCGCAGGGCGGTCAGGGTGACACCGGCGCGACCGGTTCGCAGGGTGGTCAGGGCGACACCGGCGTGACCGGCTCGCAGGGCGGCCAGGGCGACACGGGTGCGCAGGGCATCCAGGGCATTCAGGGCGTTCAGGGTCCGCAGGGCGACACCGGCGCGACCGGCAGCCAGGGCGGCCAGGGCGACACGGGCGCGACCGGTTCGCAGGGTGGTCAGGGCGACACCGGCGCGACCGGTTCGCAGGGCGGCCAGGGTGACACCGGCGCGACCGGTAGCCAGGGCGGTCAGGGCGACACCGGTGCAACTGGTTCGCAGGGTGGCCAGGGCGATACCGGCGTGCAGGGCATCCAGGGCATCCAGGGTCCGCAGGGCGACACCGGTGCTACCGGTTCGCAGGGTGGTCAGGGCGACACCGGCGCGACCGGTAGCCAGGGCGGTCAGGGCGACACCGGTGCAACTGGTTCGCAGGGTGGCCAGGGCGATACGGGTGTGCAGGGCATCCAGGGAATCCAGGGCCCGCAGGGCGACACCGGCGCGACCGGTAGCCAGGGTGGCCAGGGCGACACCGGCGCGACCGGTTCGCAGGGTGGCCAGGGTGACACGGGCGTGCAGGGGATCCAGGGCATCCAGGGTCCGCAGGGCGACACCGGTGCGACCGGTTCGCAGGGCGGTCAGGGCGACACCGGTGCGACCGGTAGCCAGGGCGGCCAGGGCGACACCGGCGCGACCGGTTCGCAGGGCGGCCAGGGTGACACGGGCGTGCAGGGGATCCAGGGCATCCAGGGTCCGCAGGGCGACACCGGCGCGACCGGCAGCCAGGGTGGTCAGGGCGACACCGGCGCGACCGGCAGCCAGGGTGGTCAGGGCGACACCGGCGCTACCGGTTCGCAGGGTGGCCAGGGCGACACGGGCGTGCAGGGGATCCAGGGCATCCAGGGTCCGCAGGGCGACACCGGTGCTACCGGTTCGCAGGGTGGTCAGGGCGACACCGGCGCGACCGGCCTCACCGGTGCAACCGGCCCGCAGGGTCCGCAGGGTCCAATCGGCGAAAGCGGTCCGCAGGGTGAGACCGGCGTGGCCGGCTCGAACGGGAGCAACGGCGCGACCGGCGCGACCGGCCCGGAGGGTCCGGCTGGCGCGACCGGCGTCACCGGCTTGACCGGTGCAACCGGCCCGGCTGGCACCAACGGCACCAACGGCACCAACGGCACAAACGGGACGAACGGTCTCGACGGTGCGACCGGTGCGACCGGTGCGACCGGTGCGACCGGTCCTACCGGCCCCGACTTCATCGCGGGTGGTAGCGGCGCGACAGCGGACTACAGCTCGACGCGCTACGTCGGTCTGACGACGAACTCGTCGACGGAGTCGGTCGAGCAGATCCTTGTCCCGGCGAGCGTGACCTTCCAGACGTTCTGGTGTCGGCAAAGCAGCTCGGCGACGACGACCTTCACGGTTCGCATCAACGGCGTCAGCACGAGCACGACTTGCCAGTCCACCAGCGGCACGGCGACGAACCATGTGTCGGGCACCTACGCGCTGACGGCGGGCGACTTGCTGACCGTCCAGGTGTCGAGCTCGAGCAGCTCGAGCCGTACGGTCTACTGGGGGCTGGGGCCGGTTCTGCCGGCGATGGCGCCCGGAACGTTCAGCGGGAACAGCAACGGCACCACTGTGTTCCCGGGCAGCAGCAACACCAACACGTGCCCGAGCGGCACTTGCCTGTACGGCAACGTTCAGGCGGCGGCGAACATGAGCGGTACGAGCACGAACAACATGTTCACGTTCACGGGTACGGCGACGGTGTCGAACCTGACCTTCACGACGTCGGCGTCCACCGCCAACTCGAGTCTGGTGGTCACGGTGATGAAGGACGCGGGCGGCGGCGGTAGCCCCGCAGCGACGGCGCTAACGTGCACGATCCTGGTCGGCACGACGTCGTGTAGCAACAACGTGAACACGGTCGCGTTCGACGTCGGCGACGACATCAACATCTCGACCCGGCGCCCGGGCAGCTCGGTGGGCACCATCACCGGGAGCTGGACTCTCGCGCACAACTAGCTATAGCTAGCAGCGAGCGAGAGCGCGAGAACGAACGGGAGGCCTTTGGGCCTCCCGTTCTCGTTCAGGCGGTCGTCGTCATCGCTTCGTAGCTGGCCTGCAGTGCATCGCTGGCCGCCTGCACGTGGTCTGCGCGTTCGAACAGGTGGGCGTAGACGCCGAGAGTGACGTTCGGGTTGGCGTGACCGAGTTGGCGGGAAACGAAGACCACGTTGAGGCCTTTGGCGATCAAGAGGGAGGCGTAGCCGTGGCGGAGCTAGTGAAGGGAAAGCCGCTCGCCGACGACGCTCAGCCCTGCAGCCTTGACCGTTTGGCGGAAGTCTTCGCCGACTTTCCGGTAGTCGAGGCCGCGGCCGAGGGTGTTGGCGAAGACGGGCTGGTGGGGCGCTTTGAAGGGTGAGGTGAGGCGAGCCAGCGTTCGCGGAGCTGCTGCGCTTCGCCGGGGCGAGGACCACTTCGCGTTTGCCTGCTTCGGTTTTGAGCGGCGCGTATTCGCGTTGGCGGGAGAGCTGGCGGTGGACGCGGATGAGCCCGTTGTTGTGGTCGATGTCGGCCCAGGTGAGGCCGAGCGCTTCGCCGATCCGCGGGCCGGTGCAGCCTAGTTCGAAGGCGGGCGCCTCGGCTCGGCGGCGTGTGACATCAAGGCGCTATACAGGCTTGCGCCCGATGACCGTGACGATGTCACCGAGATTCGCCGGCACCTTCAACTGCCCCAGCCTCGATTCGCTCACCGTGTCGGCGATCCGGCGCACTGGACCGACGTCGAGCATCGTCCTGAGCTTGTACGTCAGGTACTCCACCGAGTACCGAACGCCGGGATGACCCTCGTAGACGACCTCGAAACCGAGGCGACGTAGGAGTTGACGCAACGACGCGGCCGTGAAGAAGTAGTTGTGGTGCCTCGGCGTGAGCAGGTGCCAATGGGCTCCCGACACCCTTGCTGCGAATGAGCCCGCGTCGCCCGTGGACAGCGCTACCGCTCCGCCGGGCCGCAGCAGCTCATGGGCCCGTGCGAGATCGCCGCGTGGATCGACCGCGTGCTCGATGTAGTCCCACATCGTCACGGCGTCGAAGCTGGCCGGTTCCGCATCGAGTTCGGCGACCGTCTGTCGCTCGAGCACCACGCCGAGCTGCGCCCGGCCCCAGACCACCATCTCGGCCGCGATGTCGATTCCGCATGCGTCCCAGCCCCGCGCCGCCGCCTCGGCCACGAAGAAGCCGGCCGCTGCACCGACGTCCAGTAGCCGTCCAGGCGGCGCGAGGCGCTCGAGTCGCTCGAGACGGCGACGGGCGGTCTCGCGGTGCAGTTCCGCCTCGCTCAGGTAGTCGTTGTACCCCTGGCCGCCGGTGTCACCAAGACCGCTGCAGAAGTACGACCCGTCGTAGATCTGCTCGAGCTCCTCCTCCGTCGGGAGCTCGGCTCGGAACATGAGCCCGCACGAATCGCAGCGAGCGACGTCGAAGCCGTCCTTGCTGTAACGGATCGCGCCCGGGAGGATTACTGCACTGCCACAGACGATGCAAGTTGTCGCGCTCGACTGTTCGGTCGTCACCGGACTGCGAGATTCCGACGTTCGAGCGCGGCGATCTGCTCCTCGTCAAAGCCGTGCAGGTTTCTGAGCAGGTAGAGCGGACGGAGCCGGACCTCGTCGTAGATCCGTGCTACGTACTCGCCCATCACGCCCAAGACCACGAGCTGGACGCCGGCCGTGAACGAGATGATCACCACAATCGACGCCCAACCAGGCACGGCGAAGATGCCGGCGACCTTAACAACGATCGCAACGATGCCGAGAAGGAACGACGCCGCGGACACGATGAATCCGGCATTCAGCACGAGTTGCAACGGCAGGTTCGAGAAGCCGACGATCCCATCGAGCGCGAGTCTGAGCATCTTGGGCAGCGTGTACTTGCTGCGGCCCGCGAACCGAGGCGGGCAATGATAGGGCACACCGATCTGGCGGTAGCCGATCCAGCTGAACATTCCGCGGATGTAACGGTTTCGCTCGCGCATCGCGCGAAATGCGTCGAGTGCCTTCCGGTCGACGAGGCGGAAGTCACCGGCCGAGCGTGGCACCTCCACGTCGGTCAATCGGCCGAGCACCCAGTAGAACGCGCGTGCACTGAGGCGCTTGAACGAATTCTCCGTTCGCTCTTCCATCACGCCGTAAACGATGTCGTAGCCGTCACGCCAGCGGTCGGCCATTTGCAGAATGACCTCAGGCGGGTGCTGGAGGTCGGCATCCATCACGATGACCGCGTCGCCGCGTGCCAGGTCGAGGCCCGCGGTGATCGCAATCTGGTGTCCGAAGTTCCGCGACAGTCCGACGACCTTGAAGCGCGAGTCAAGGGCGCGGATGTCGAGCATCAGGAGATAGCTCGAATCGCTGCTTCCGTCGTCGACGAGGATCACTTCCGCGGGCCCGTCCAGCGAATTGAGTAGCGAGCAAAGCCTGTCGTACAGCTCCCGGAGCGTTTCCTCCTCATTACGGACCGGGACCACGATCGAGTACGTCGGTTCGCTCACCTGGGGCTCCCGATCCGTCCGCGGGCTGATCATCGACCGAGCCTCTGGAGCTCTCCGCGCAGGTCGATCACGGGCTCGTCCTGCGGAAGGGTGGTTGTGTCCCACGGGAGCCAGTCGACGATCGGCCGCGGCCCGGCGGGATCCAGCCGTCCTTTTTCGCGAAGGAGGAGAAACACCGCGGGCTCAGGGGTCCACGGTCGTGCGGACGAGGGGACCCCGATCTCGTCCGAGTACCAGCGGGTCATTCCTTGATCCCACGCGAGTCCGACGAAGCCCACACGCGGGAGGCTTGTCGGGAGAGCGGCGACGTGGCTGCGGATGACCCGAAGTTCTGTGCTCTGCGGGTCGACGACCAGCGTCGTCACGTTTCTGGACGCGACAAACGCGATCGCGGCCACGGAGGCGATCGAGATCCCGAACGCCAATTGGCCGGCCAGCGTAAACGCACGCACGCCGATGCGCGGTTGAAGCCAATCTCGAATCAGGAGCGAGAGACCGAGGAGCCCGAGACAGGCATACAGAGCGATCAGCGACGTGAGAGCGATCCCTGTCCGGAAGACGAACGAGTTGTTCTCATTGACCACGAGGTTCGGCAGGAAGGACAGCGGTATCAGCACGCTCGCACTCAGGAGGTACAGCAGCGGGCGGGCGCCCCGATGCAGGAGCCAGAGCCCGATGCCTCCTGCCGCAACGCCGGCGACGATCGCCGCAAGCCACGGAGAAGGGGTCAACTCGAAGAGGCTCGCCGAGCGGTACAAAGGGTGCTCGATGAACCAACGAACCTTGCCGGCCACGTCGTGCGTAAGAGCACTGTGGGCGGTGTTCGGCGTCGTGTAGTGCACCGTGTGCGCGGCGAGCTTCCCGAGGACGAATGCGATCGCCAGCGCAGCGGCGCCGACGCCGGCCTGCGTCCGCAGCACGCGAACGGGGCGCGCCGACTCGCGTGCAGCGCCGACGAGGGCGACGGCGAGGAAAACCCAGAAGAACATCGCTGCAGGTTGGTAGATCAGGAGAGCGACGACCAACATCAGCGTTGCCACCACGAGCAGATCCTTCGTCAGGTCCGGCGTGTCGATCGCCGTCACTGCGAGCACGGACGCGCCTCCGCCTAGCAACGCCGCATAGGGCGCGCCAACGAGTACGGCCCACGAGGCGGCGACCTGGAACGCGGGCATGCTGCACACGACGAGGGTGATCAATGCCGCCGGTGCAGGCTTGATCCGGGATCGGACGAGCGCCCAGTGCAAGAGGAGCGCGAGCGCGACGATCCCCGCGATCCCTACGAGGCGCACGAAGCGAAGGTTGTCGATCGTGCCGGCCGCGGAGTACAAGAATTGGAGGAGCAGCCCCATCAAAGGTCGTCCGCCGCTCGCCGTGGTATCGAAGATGTTCTTACCGAAGAACGGGTTCGCGTCGCCGCTGACCGCCATCCACAAGATTGGATAGTCGTCACTGAAGGCGTAGGGGACGATGACCGCCGGAAGAAAGATGGCGAAGATTGCGCCGGCGATCATCAGTGGCATCGTGCGGGACCGCGCGAGGTATGCAGGGAGGCTCAGGGAAGGGGAAGTCACGGCGGCGGCGGGCGGCTGCGCTGCAGGCGCGACGACTGAGGGGCCGCGGAGCTCCACGCTCTGTTGTTGATTGCTCACTGTTGGTCCGCCGATGCGTTTGTTTGACCGAGCTCGCGGCGCAAGATTCGAGATCGTGCGCTCGGATCCTGTCGGCGTCGTGCTTCTTGGCCGTTCCATTGCCGTTCCCGAGAGGACAAGCGTCCGCGGTCAGGAAAGGCTTCCAAATTGCTTATCTGCGAGACCGAGCCGCTTCCACATCCCCCAACCCGGGTATGGCCGACTGACGCAAGCCCAGCCTCGTCGTCGGTGTCGGGAACACGGCGATCAGCTTCGTCGTCTACCGCTTGCTGCTCGTCGTCTCGACGCCGTACGTGGTCGCGGCGGCACTCGCGTTCGCAGCGGGCGCCGTCAACGGCTACGTCTTCAACCGACGCTGGACGTTCCTCGCCCGCGATTCCATGCGTGCGCGGGTGCTCTACATTGCCGTGCAGGCAGTCGGCGCAGCGTCGATGAGCTTGCTCGTGTCCTTCTTCGTGCGCGTCGTGGGATCGGCAAGGTCGAGGTGTACCTCGTTGCGATCCCGCCCGTGACGCTCGCCACGTTCGTGGCGGACCGGCTCTGGACGTTCGCCGATCGTCCGGATTCAACTCGGAGCAGCGCGGTCCCTTCCACGCCGAAGGTATGACGTCCCCGCCCGCTGTCCGGCCGGGCAGCCGCACGAGGTAGGGGGTTCCTCGACCTTCGGCGGGCGGCTTGCCCCCACGAGCGTCCAGACATTGTCGCGAAGCGTTGACGCGGTCGCGAATCGCCACTACGTCTCGTCCAACTGCCTGACATGGGGCCAGGCATGGGATACCGAATGCGTCGAGCATTTCGGGGGGGGACGGTGGCAAATGCGGCATCGGCGGACAACCTTCATGGGTCTTGTGGTTATATGCGCCCTCGCTGCGGCGTTTAGCACGGCAGCGACTGCGGCGCCCGGTGCGACGCGCGCGAGGATCACCGACGCGCGGCTCATCAAGTTCTGCGTCCGCATCGACGGCTCGCGCGGCGAGCAGCGAGGCACGGTCCGGATCATCGACGTCGACCCCACCAACCTCTCCTGGAAGAAAGGCCAAGCTCCGACCGGCTGCGCGAAGAATGAGCAGCAGCTCGATTGGACAGCCGGCACCGGAGCAACCGGGGCCACTGGGCCGACTGGGGCCACCGGCGCGCCTGGCGCGACCGGCGCAACCGGTGCCGCGGGTACGAATGGGACGAACGGCGCGAATGGGGCTTCCGGCGCGACCGGCGCGACCGGTGTTGCCGGTGCGAACGGCACCAATGGAACGAACGGCGCCGCTGGTGCGACGGGCGCGACGGGTATTCAGGGTGTGCAGGGTCCGACCGGCCCGCAGGGTGATACGGGCGTCGCCGGCACCAACGGCACTAACGGGACGAACGGTGTCGATGGTGCGACGGGCGCGACGGGCGTTGCCGGTGCGGACGGCACTAACGGGACGAACGGTGTCGATGGCGCGACGGGCGCGACCGGTGTTGCCGGTGCGGACGGCACCAACGGGACGAACGGTTCCGACGGCGCGACGGGCGCGACGGGCGCGACGGGCGCGCAGGGCATCCAGGGTGTTCAGGGTGTGCAGGGTCCGACCGGCCCGCAGGGTGAAACGGGCGTCGCCGGCACCAACGGCACGAACGGCACAAACGGCGTTGATGGTGCGACGGGCGCGACCGGTGTTGCCGGTGCGGATGGCAGCAACGGGACGAACGGTTCCGACGGTGCGACGGGCGCGACGGGTATTCAGGGTGTGCAGGGTCCGACCGGCCCGCAGGGTGATACGGGCGTCGCCGGCACGAACGGCACGAACGGCACGAACGGCACCAACGGCACCAACGGCACAAACGGTGCTGATGGTGCGACCGGTGCGAACGGTGCGACCGGGCCGGAGGGTCCGGAGGGTCCGGTCGGCGCAAGCGGCCCGCAGGGTGCCAGCGGCGCGGCCGGCTCGAGCGGGACGAATGGGACGAACGGGACGAACGGTGCCGACGGCGCAACCGGTGCGACCGGTCCGGAGGGCCCCGCCGGCGCGACGGGTGCAACCGGCTCGGGCGGCGCGACCGGTGCCACCGGCCTTCAGGGCCCGGCCGGCGAGACTGGTGCGACGGGTGCAACCGGCCCGCAGGGTACGGCCGGCACCAACGGCATCAACGGTGCGACCGGTGCCACCGGCCCGCAGGGTACGGCCGGCGACGACGGCACCAACGGTGCGACCGGCGCGACAGGCCCGGCCGGTGCAAGCGGCGCGGCGGGCCCGAGCTTCGTGAGCTGGTCGACCGGGATCTCGAACACGGCAAACAACACGACCGGAGTGGCGGCGGTCGGCGGAGCGTTCACCGCGGGTCACGTCTACTGCGCGACCAGCGGAGCGCTCGGCAGCGGGAAGACGCTCACGTTCACGATCTCGAAGAACGGCGGATCGTCGATCGGCACCTGCGTCATCTCCGGGGCCGCACAGGTCTCGAGCAGCGGGACGCTGACCTCGACGGCTTTCGCCCCGGGCGACTACGTGACGATCGCGCTCTCGCAGACCGGATCTTCGAACAGCGTGACCGGATCGGCGAGCGTCGGGCCGTAGCGGCTGCCTTCAGTGACAACTAAAAAAGATGAGGGGCGGATCCGGTTAATCCGCCCCTCAGCCGTTTTCGGCTTCCACGCAGATCCCCCGTCACGGGCATGGTCGCCGCGTCGAAGTTGGGCTACGCTCGCGCTCGTGCAGCACGCGGTGATGCGGCGAACTTCGAAGATCCTGCTTCCTGCTCTTGTGGCGGTCGCCGCCGTCGTGGTCGCGACCGCCGGCGCAACGCCGCTTGCTGGCCGCAAGATCTTCTACCTCGACCTGAGGGCGGGCCAGTGCGCGCGAGGCGTGTTGACTCACAAGACGCTGTTGCGCTTGCCGTGCTCGGATCCCTCGCACAACCTCGAGGTCTACGCGGTGCTTCACGGCGGTTGGAAGCGTGGTCAGCAGCCTTCGCGCGACACGGTCTATGCGCGTGCGCGCACGCTGTGCACATCGAAGTTTCGCAACCGCTTCGGTCATCCGTTAAGGGCGCCTTACGGCTGGCGGGCTTTCTGGCCCGATCGCGGCGAAGAGGAGTCGAAATACGGAGATCGGCTCATCTGCGGCCTCGTGCACTATCCGAAGCCGACAGCGCTGGGCGCCGGCACGCACTTCCGCTAAAGATGGAGCGCGTCCCAGATCTGAGGCGGCATGCGTTCGGCGGCCAGCTTGGGCGCTTCCTCGTTGTCGGCGTGGGAAACACGGCAGTGAGCTTCGTCGCCTATCGCCTGCTGCTCGTGGTTTCGACGCCTTACGTGCTCGCGGCGGCTCTCGGTTTTGCGGCGGGCGCGGTCAACGGCTACGTGTTCAACCGGCGCTGGACGTTCGTCGCGCGCGATTCGACGCGTGCGCGGATGCTCTACGTCGCCGTGCAGGCGGGCGGCGCCGCGGCGATGAGCCTGCTCGTGTTCCTCTTCGTGCACGTCGTGGGGATCGGCAAGGTCGAGGTTTACCTCGTGGCGATCCCGCCCGTGACGCTCGCCACCTTCGTGGCGAACCGGCTCTGGACGTTTGCCGATCGTGCGGCCTCACCTCGGAGCAGTGCGGTCCTTTCCACGCCGGAGGTCTGACCGCCCGCTGTTCATTGACACCGTTCTGGGTCGCAAGTAGCCTCGATTTGCGTGATGGGTCGTCTGAGGGCAGGTCTCGTAACTTTAGTCGCCATGGGCGCCGCGATGGCTGCGTTCAGCACGGCAGCGATGGGAGCGCCCCCTGTCGACCCGCCGACGATCACGGACGCCACGCAAATCATCTTTTGCGTTCGGATCGACGGCGGAGAGGAGTCGGTTCGCGGCTCGGTCAGGATCATCAACGTTCAGCCCACCGACCTGTCGTGGAAGGACGGGAAGGCTCCGAAACCGTGCAAGAAGCACGAGCAGGAGCTCGATTGGAGTGCCAGTGCCGGTCCGACCGGTGCGACGGGGCCCACGGGTCAAACTGGTGCCACTGGTGCCGCTGGTGGCACTGGTGCCGCTGGTGCCACTGGTCTTCAGGGCCCGACCGGTCCGCAGGGTGATACGGGCGCGCAGGGTGGTCAGGGCGATACGGGCCTGGCGGGCGCGACGGGTTTGGCGGGCGCGACAGGTCTGACCGGTGCGACGGGTGCGCAGGGTGACACGGGCGTGCAGGGTGGTCAGGGCGACACCGGCCTCACCGGCGCGACCGGTCTGACCGGCGCCACGGGTCCGCAAGGTGATACCGGTGCGCAAGGTGGTCAGGGTGACACCGGCCTCACCGGCGCGACGGGTTTGGCGGGCGCGACGGGTCTGACCGGTCCGCAGGGTGA
>Ga0137368_10006831_pt1 | contig 11919 bp, 13 predicted proteins | sample SagtaG_13_FD_104917 | JGI IMG/M metagenome (GOLD analysis project Ga0137368, IMG submission 104917) | Vadose zone soil microbial communities from Sagehorn Ranch, Mendocino, California, USA - Sage1_L_100_16 metaG | ecosystem: Environmental > Terrestrial > Soil > Vadose zone | place: USA...
GGCCGGCCCCAGCCAACGTTTGTTCCATAAGTGCGCCGCCATATTCGTTTGAGACACAGAACGGCCCCCAACGGTTACAGGCGGCGACGGATTTATACCCCAAGACGCGCGCCGAGTCATCCGAAGAATTCCTGGCCGTTCAACCGGGCATCCCTGGGGGATTCCACGCAGGTGTTTCACCCGCGGCCGTCATCGTGGCGCTAAACCGTACGATTCCGCAAGAATCCTGCCAGGGACACTCGAGTCTCGACTTTGGCGGCCCGCCACCCATCCTTGCGCCATGCAAATTCACTTCTTCGGTGCGACGCGCACGACGACTGGGTCGATGTTCCTCCTGGAAGTCAATGGACGCCGGCTGCTCCTCGAATGTGGATTGTTCCAGGGTAAACGCGCCGAATCGATCGAGCGCAACCGCCGCTTTCCATTCGACCCCAAAACCATTGACGCGGTCGTGCTCAGCCATGCACACATCGACCACGCCGGCAACCTGCCGAACCTGTGCAAGAACGGTTTTGAGGGCAATATCTTTTGTACCTTCGCCACCCGTGACCTGTCCGCCATTATGCTCGAAGACTCGGCGGAAGTGCAGCGCGCGGACGCAGAGTTCGTTTCCCGGCAGCGGCTCAAGAAAAACCTGCCACCCGTCGAGCCACTTTATACCGCGGCCGAAGCTGAGCAGGCCGTTCGCCAGTTTGTGTCGATCAACTACCATCGCGCCTTCCCGGTGGCGGAGGGGGTCGCGGTGACGTTTCACGACGCGGGCCACATCCTGGGTGCGGCGCAAGTCGTTCTTGATATTCAGGAGAACGGACGCCCGTACCGGTTTTTGTTCAGCGGCGATATCGGCCGTGGCGACGACGACATCCTGCGGAACCCCGAACCGGTCGAGGCGGTGGACTACCTTCAGGTTGAAAGCACCTATGGCGGCCGGGAACACTCGCCGAAAACCGACGCCAGGGAGCAGGTGCACCGGCTGGTCTGCGGGACTTTGGAAAGAGACGGCAAGGTGATAATCCCGGCCTTTTCCGTCGGGCGCACGCAGCAGATTGTCTATAGCCTGAATCAGCTCACCGAAGCGGGACGCCTGCCCAAAGTGCCGATCTTCGTCGATAGCCCGTTGAGTGTGAACGCGACGGAGGTCTATCGCCTCCACCCGGAATGCTTCAACGACGAGATTCACCGTTTCTTCCGCGAGAAGCAGAACCCATTTGGCATGGAAAACCTCACGTACATCCGCGAAGTCGCCCACTCGATGAAGCTGAACGATCTCAAGCAACCGGCTATTATCATCAGTGCTTCCGGCATGTGCGAGGCCGGCCGGATCCGGCATCATTTGAAGAACCACATCGGCAACCCCAACAATCTGGTGCTGTTCATCGGCTACTGCGCCGAGCACACGTTGGGCGCGCAAATCCTTTCCGGCCAGAACCCGGTCAACATCTTCGGCGAACCGTACCCGGTACGCGCGAGAATCGCCTCGATCGACGCGTACTCCGGCCACGCGGACAAGGACGAGTTGCGTCGCTACGTCGAGGCGTTGACCGGCGAGATCAAGAAGATTTTTGTGGTTCACGGCGAGGAATCGCAGGCCCTGGCCTTCGGCGACGCATTGCGCGGAATGAAGCCGAAGGCCGAGGTCATGGTGCCGGAGTATCAGCAGACGGCAACCGTCTAATCGTAAGACTCGGCCGACCGGCTTGCCCTGGGATTCAAGGTGCGCGGCGCGGATCGTATATCGAATGAATTTATCAGCCCGCTTGTCTGAACTGTGTCCGGTTTGCGGGGCGCTTTTGGATTAGAAGTTGCCCCCCAACTGACGCTCAGGCAACTTTGCGGAGATGACGGCAGCCGAACCAATTCGTTCGGACGTTACCGAAAGAAGAAACAACCTGCTGATCGGGTTGGCCACTTCGCTAGTGGTTCATTTCGGTTTCTTCGGGCTTTGGCTTCTGTTCGGCCTCGCGGTCCTCGCGGCGCACCTGGCCACCGTCGAGAAGCTGAAGCAACTCCAGTCCGCGGAACTCAAGCGGGCGCAGCAGGAACCTACGCTCCTGTTTGTCGAGGTGCCGCCGGAACAGGCTGCCCCGGAGCCGCCCAAGGACACGAAGTTCTATTCTTCCGCCAATGCCCAGGCCGCCAACCCGGAACCGCCGGTCGAAGCCAATGTTCCAAAGATTGACGGATCGCAAGACAAGGTGCCGAAGACGGTCGATACACCCCGGCCCCAAGCCCAGCCGCTGCAGCCCTCGCCGCCGCCCGACCCGAAGCCCGAGGAAAAAATCGCCAAACAGGAAAATAAATCCGAATCCACGGAGAAGCCGGGGGACCTCGCGCTGGCCCGGCCCAAGCAGGAAGAGCCCCCGAAGCGCGAGCGCCCGCGGAAGTTGGCGGAAGTAAAGCGGCCCGACGATCTGATGGCTGGGAAGAAAATGAAGCAAGAGGGCGGAGTCAGACGCCGGGCCGTCATTTCCTCGCTTGACGTGAAAGGAACCCCATTCGGGGCTTACGATGCCGCCATCATCGCGGCGATCCAAAAGCGCTGGTACGACCTGCTGGACGAAAGCAACTTCCCGCCGCGGACGGGCAAAGTGGTCGTCGAATTTCGCTTGTATTCGGATGGGCGCATCACGGACCTGACGGTCACCGAGGAAGACGTGGGTGACATCCTCACCGTGTTCTGCCGCCGGGCCATCTCAGACCCGGCGCCGTACGGGCCGTGGCCGAGCGACATGCGGCGGATGCTCGGCAAGGAATATCGGGACGTGAAGTTCACGTTTTACTACCTGTGAGAAGCTAACATGGACATATTCTTCATTGTCATTCTCGTGCTGGCGTCGATCGTGGGGCTGACGTTCATCGTCGAGCGCGGTCTGGCGTTGCGTTGGAAGAAAGTAGTCCCTCCAGCCGTGGAAGCAGCGGCGGAGAATTGCCGGGCACCGACCGACGTGCCGATGCTCGTTCAGATCTGCAAACAGAATCCGTCACCGACCAGCCGGTTGCTGCTGACCGCTCACGAGCACCTCCAGTGGCCGAAAGAGGAAAACGTCGCTGCCTTGGAAATCCGCGCCCGGCATGAAGTGGTCGGGCTGGAACGAGGCCTGGTAATCCTCGAGATCGTCGTCGGTATCGCGCCGTTGCTCGGATTGTTCGGCACTATTTACGGATTGGTCTTGCTCTTCGGCGGGCTCGGACAATCGGGCCTCAACGACAACGCCGTGGTGGCGAAAGGCATCGCGCTCGCGCTGCGTGCCACCTTGCTCGGCCTCCTGACCGCAATCCCATCGCTGATCGCGTGGAGTTATTACAACAAGAAGGTGGAAACGCTTACCGTCGAAATGGAAACGATTTGCGACGAATTCGTGCGACGGCAGTATCGGGCCTTGCAGCCACGATCTTGACCCATGCGATTCACGGTGCGCAAACGTCGCAGTCCGCCGGCCGTCATCATCGTCTCGCTCATCGACGTGCTGATTGTCGTGTTGATCTTTTTGATGGTCGCCACGACTTTTAAACAGCACCCGGCCTTGAAACTGGCTTTGCCGGACTCCAAGCAGGCACTCAACCAGGGGGCGACGGAAGACAATATCACCGTCACGATCGCCAATCAGGAACCCCACCTTTACCTTGGGCCGCGCCCGGTGACGTATGAGAAGTTGCAGGAGGAATTGACGGCCAAGGCCGCCCAGAACCCGAAAATTACCCTGTCGATCTACCCCGACAAGCGAGCGCCAATCGAGCAGTTGTTCAAAGTCATGGACGCTGCCAAAGCCGCCGGGATCAAGAGCATCTCTGCGGCCGCCAAGACACCGGACCGGCCCTAGTGCTTGTCATGTAACATTTGGCTTTCGCAGCCCGGCGCCCGTGCGACCACCCCACGCTTTTGGACCGTAACCGGGCGTGCACGTCCTTCGGTTTGGAGCGTCCTCGGCCTTTCTGAAATCCGGCGTTCCTGGGGAACAACTTTTCGAGTCGTCCCTCATACAGTCAATACAGTCATGAGAAACCCCTCAAAATCTGTACTCCGCCGTGCCTTACTTCCCGGGGCAGGGCATCCAACAACCCATTCGAGTATGAATAAGATTCTCCCCCTCGTTCTAGCGCTTGCGGCCGCCGACGTTGCTCGGGCCCAGACGATCTACACCGTCAGCCTGAACGGCACACAGGAATTCCCCGTCAATGCAAGCCCGGCAACCGGCAGTGGGACATTTACACTGAATCTGGATAACACGCTCAGCTACAATATTAGCTATTCGGGCTTGCTGGGCGACTGGTCCGCGTCTCACATACACGGTCCCGCGGGGCCGGGAACCAATGCCGGTGTCATTTTTCCGCTCAACAATAATCCCATCGATACGCATTCCGGCACACTCAGCGGCATTACTCCGGCGCTCACAGCGTCTCAACTCAATGCACTGAATGGTGGTTTGTGGTATGCCAACATTCATTCCACTCCATCGTTCAGCGGTGGCGAAATCCGGGGCCAGCTCGTTCCCGAACCTTCAACGCTGGCCTTGCTGGGCCTGGGAATGGGCGCGCTCGTTTGGCGGCTCCGCCGGAGAGAATAGACTCCTGTTGCCCGACTAGAATAAGGCGCCGACTCGAGTGAGTCGGCGCTTTTGCGTGGAGCGCTTGGCAGGAGTCACGACTTCTTCTTGCCGAAGAAATTTGACCAGAGCGATTTGGTCTCCGTTTTGCGTTGCTGAACCTTGAGTTGCCCAAGAATCGACTGCCAGCCGATGTAGATTTTGTGCCACTGATTCTCGAGGCTGCGCACGGCGCCGTCGCTCAACTCGCTGAGATAACGCAGCGACGGGGCCCCACTGACCAGCGTGACGACCTCCTCTTTCGTGGGGTTCGCGCATTCGACCGCGGACAGGATGATTTCCAACTCCTGCGCCAGCACGCTCTTGATCTCCAGAAACTGGGTTTCGTCTTCCTGACTGAACTTCTTGGTACGCGAGAGATTCAGGTAGTGATTAAATTGCTTCCAGCATTCCAGGTAGTTTTCAATCTGAACAATCAGGTCGTCCAATTTCTTCCGGTCCATAGGTTCGTAGAGTTGCGCCCGATTATTTCGGCCCCAAGGAACGCGGAGCAAGGAAAATGATCGCCCCGCCCCTTAACTCGCGGGCTGTCAGCTTGAGCGCCGCGTAATCGGCGATCAACTCCATCAGCGGAATGTTTGCCTCGTGCGCCGAACGGAACGTGGCGAGCACCACCTCACCGATCTGGCGCACCTGGGCCGCGGGAAACGATTGAGGCAATGTGGAAGCAACCACCTTTCCTGTCGGATCGACCGTGAAACTGCCGGTGGGCAATCGAACCAAGGCCGTGTCACCCGACGTCGGGCCTCGTCTGGACAGAAGATTTAGGATGCCCATTTGGCGACGATTTTCTTCATGGTTTCCCGCACTAGGTCCTGGGACAAAGAACGATGAAAACCGACGCAGAGGTCAGTCTCGGCCTTGGAGACCAGCGCGACGTGGCGTTGCGGGCCCAACCCTTCCAACTGGTTCAACTGCGCGGCCTGCAGCGTGTCGCCCAAAGTGCGAAAACATTTCATCGTTTCCCGCACCCAGGCAGAGATTTGATCGGGATTTTCGGCGCCCCACGATTCCATCTTGGGCCCGTTCGAGTGTACGGTCATGACGAATTCGACGCCGTTGAACCGCGCTAGTTTGGCCAAGGGCGACTCCACCGGACGCGCCTCTGCCGCCTGGCCCGATTCGCTTCTACCCCCGCCGCGCGCCTCGGATTCATCCAGGGCCTGGGCGGATTGGAGCAGCAGCCCCTGGTAGGAGTTGAAGATCGTGCGGATTCGGGTCGCTTCTGGAGGAAGGATCTCGAAATTACCCGTCTTCCAGGACAGGATCTTCTGGAACCCCTTCTCGCCGGTCAGCTCCTCGGTCGCCGCGTCGATCACCTCCCCACTGGTGAACCAGATCTTGCCCACCAGTGTGCCGTTGGTGACCTTCAGAACCGAGGAACTCTGCGAGAGACATTCCAGTTGGATGATGTCCACCAGGCTCTTGCTTTGCACACCGCGAAACCCGGTATCCATCTCGCGGCCCAGAAGCGACTCAATACAGTCCAGAAAGAAGTTGATTTCCTGGCTCGTGTTTGGTTTTTCCAGGAACAAGTCGATGCCCATGGCATACGCCCGCGTGCGAAACTGAGCATCCACCACCGAAGTCATTACCGCCGTCCGCAGGCTCGGGAATTTCCGACGCACAATGGTCAGCACTTGTAGCCCATCCATCTTCGGCATGCTTAAGTCCGAGATCAGCAATGAGAAACGCTCGGATTCCAGCAGGGCAATCGCGCGCGCGCCGGAGGTCGCTGTGTGGAGCTCGGGTTGGCTGGGCAACCGTTCCAACATTTCCCGATACAACTCCAACAAGTCCCGATCATCATCAAGCAGAAGGATTTTATGGCGGCTGGGCATATCCAGACTAACTCGAACTTCCGTGACAAATAGAACCCTTTCACGCTAGAAATTGCAAGGCAACTTAAATTGTATCGACGAACTGGTTGATGCCTGTAACAATCCGCGAAAGGAATTAGATGTTTTGGCGCTTAAGAAACCTCTTCAGGAAACGACGAGGCGAAGATGAATTCGCCGAACCGCATCCTGACGCTCCTCCATCGCAGGAGTTCGGACCGCCACAGGGCTCACGTTCTCCGGGCGAATCGTCCGGCGCCGCTGGCGCGGAGGAATCAGCCCCGCCCGGCGGTAGCGATTCGCTGAAGATCTCGCTCAAACCCATCCTGCTGACGTTACCGGACCCGCTTAAAGCCAGAGTCCGTCAACCCCCGGCAGGTGGCGCACATATTTCGGTCCCGACCCAGAAGATCCTCGCCCAACTCGCCTACGGATCGGTCCGCATCACCTTCGGTGAACTGCGCCAGGCGGCGCCGGACGGTGTATTCGTTGACTCGTCGGATCAGGACCAAGCCACGGTGGATCTGCCGTTGCACGACATTCTGTCGCAACTGAAACCGGACCAGTTGCAGCGCCGCCCCCAGAAAAAGGTGGAGGTCCCGGAGGATGTCACTCCACTTTTCGGCGCTCGAGGCGAGCCGCTCACTCAACTACGAATGATCACCACTTCGAAGGCGCCGGGCGCCCCGCAATCGCCGGCCCCGGCCGCTCCGGCTCCAGCACCACGTCCAACGTTCGCGCCCCCGCCGGCATTCGTCCCCGGCGTTGCCAGACCTCCGGCCCAACCCGCCTTCACGCCGCGCCCTTTGCCCACTGCTCCAGCTCCAGCGTTGCCGTCCAAGCCCGCGGCGCCGCCGCCTTCGCCTGCGCCCATCAGAACAACTCCAACGCTCCCCTCGCCGGCACTGAGACCGACAACACCCCCTGCGACGGGCCAGCCAATCCGGCCTTCCCATCCGCTGCCCGGAGCGCCGGTGAAGGTGACTCCGGCACCCGTCGCGCGGCCGCTGGCGGCGCCCGCACCAGCACCGGCAGCAGCTCCCTCAGAACCTTTGGTCGTTCCCGTGGGCAGACTCATCGCCTCGTGGCCGGAGCCAATCCGGCAAGCGCTGTCCGCGACACCTGAGGCTGTCGCGGCGTTGCCCTCCGATGAAATCGAGCAGGCGTTGAAACGAGGAAAGATCATTCTTCCCTGGAACCGGCTGCGTTCGTTTATTAAACCCCCGCCGTCGCCTTCGACAGCCGCGGAAATGGACGACACGGAGCTTGAAGTGCCATTGGCGGTGATCGCTCCGCTGTTCCTCGCTCGGCGAAGGCCGATGGCAGCGCAAAAGAAGTACACAATTACGGAGGACATCCCCGACGTTTTTCGAGGAAGGGCGCTTGCTCCCACGGTGACCACCGCGCCGGTTGCACAGGCGCCGGCTGCTCCCGCGGCTCCTGCTCCGGTAGCTCCCGCCCCGGCGATTGCCGCACCGGCGAGTCCCTCGGTCAGACCGCCGGCCGCGCCCACTCCAAGACCGACAATCGCACCCACTCCCAGACCGCTGGCCGCGCCCGCTCCAAGACCGCCGGCCGCCCCCGCTCCAAGGCCGCCGGCCGCCCCCGCTCCAAGACCGGTGGTCGCGCCGGTGCCAGCAGCGGCCCCTCCGGCCGCAACGCCGGCTCCGGAAGAGATTGGCGAAGTCTTTGGCCAACCTGGCCGAACGAATTGGACGCCGATGGAGATTGTTCAGAGGACCAGCATCTTGCCGGGAGTCGCCGGCGCCTTGATCGCGATGCAGGACGGATTGATGGTAGCCAGCCATCTGCCTCCCGGGCTGAACGCCGAAACGATTGCCGCATTTATTCCCCAAATGTTCAGCCGTGTGATGCAGTACTGCGAGGAGCTCAAGTTTGGTGAAGCGAACAGCTTTGTCTTCATCGTTGAGAACGTCCCGTTGAAAATCTTCAAGGTCGGGAGCGTGTACTTTACCGTGCTCGGGCGCGATGGCGAACCGCTGCCCGAACCCCACCTGAGCATCGTCGCCGCCGAGTTGGGGCCGCAAGGCAAATGAGAAAGCGAATATGGCAATAATTAACCAGGCCACGAAGGAACTGCAGGTCAAGATCGTGTACTACGGACCCGCCTTGTGCGGGAAGACAACCAATCTGGTCAAAGTGCATGAGAACATTCAGACGGCCAAAGAAAAGGGCAAGCTGGTGTCGCTGGCAACCAGTTCCGACCGCACGCTGTTCTTCGATTTTTTGCCCATCGAGGCCGTCTCGATCAAAGGGTTCAAGACAAAGTTCCAACTCTACACGGTCCCCGGTCAGGTCATTTACAACACCACCCGCCAATTGGTCCTGCGCGGCGTGGATGGGATTGTGTTTGTGGCGGACTCCCAGTACGAAAAAATGGCGGAGAACGTCGAGAGCTTCGCCAATCTGGAAGACAATCTGCGCACGCTTAAGCTAAGTCTGACGGAGATTCCGTATGTTCTCCAATACAACAAGCGCGATTTGCCCAACGCGGCGCCCGTCGATTACATGGAATTCCTCCTCAACAACCGTGAGGTTCAGGTCCCGGCGTTTCCCGGCACCGCCCATCAGTGCGAAGGCGTATTCGAGACCCTCAATATGATGACGCGCATGTTACTCCACAAGTTCATCAGCGAAAGCGCCCGCAAGTCGGCCTGATATGGGTACCCTGCCCCAGCTCCTTGAGGAGGACATTCGTCAGCTTGACTCCGCGCTCGATGATCTACTCTCCAAAAGCGAGGCGACCTCGGCGTTGGTCCTCGATAAGGGCGGCTTTATCATTACCCAGTGCGGCGACACCCGGCGGTTCGACGTCACCACGATGGGAGCCCTGGCCGCTGCCATGTATGCCGCCACCCAAGGGATCGCCAGCCTGGTCTCTGAACTCAACTTCAGCAGCGTTTACCAGCAGGGAGAGAATTTCAGCATCCTCGTGCAAAATGTGGACGAACAGTGCCTGCTCGTGATCATCTTTAAAGCGCGCATCAGCGTTGGCGCCGTCAAATACTACGCGCTCAATACCATCACGCAGGTGGCTCAACAAATGCAGACCGCCCAGACGCGCGCGCCCGAGGAAAGCTTGGATCTCTCCATGCTGAATATTGCCGACACGTCCGACCTGTTCCACAAGAAAAAGGTCTAGGAATCCGGTAATCAGTGATCCGTCCACGCCCAACAGAATCAGCAAATGGAATCTTCGCGCGCGCCTTCTTCGACGGATGGCTTTCGAAATTCCGGTTGTGGCTTAAGCGGGTTCTCTTCTTTAGCTGTCGGCGGCCTGTATCTCGGACCTTGGATTTTTTTTGAACTTTGAGCTTTGTGCTTTGAGCTTTCGCGACTGCCCCACCTGCGCCGCGACCTTCAAGCGCAGCGCGTTCAAGCGAATGAACCCCGTCGCGTCGTCCTGGTTGTACGCCTTGGTGGGGTCGGCCTCCATGGTCGCTATTTGGGGGTTGTACAGGCTCACGGGCGACTTGCGCCCCGCCGTGTAAATGCCGCCCTTGTAGAGCTTCACCCGCACCGTGCCGGTGACGTTCTTCTGGCTTTCCGTCACGAACGATTGCAACGCCATCCGTTCCGGAGAGAACCAAAACCCGTAATAAACCAGTTCGGCATACTTCGGAATCAATGCATCGCGCAGGTGCATCACCTCCCGGTCCATCGTCAACGACTCAATCTGCCGGTGCGCAAAATGGAGAATGGCGCCGCCGGGCGTCTCGTACACTCCCCGGCTCTTCATGCCGACAAAGCGGTTCTCCACCATGTCCACCCGGCCAACGCCGTGTTTGCCCCCCACTCGATTCAACGTCCGCATCACCCCCAGCGGCGACATCGTTCTCTCGTTGACGGCGACACAGTTGCCTTGCACGAAGTCCAGCGTCACGTGCTCGGGCTGGTCGGGCGCATCTTCGGGTGCTACCGAAAGTTTGAACATCTCCTTGTTGCCCGGCGCGAACGCGTCGAACCACGGGTCTTCCAGAATGCCCGCCTCGAACGAAATGTGCAGAAGATTTCGGTCCATTGAATAGGGCTTCCGGGCCGTGGCCTGGACAGGAATCTCTTTCTTCTCGCAGTACGCGATCAGCTCGGCGCGGCCGGGAAACTGGGCGCGAAACGAGGCGTCGCGCCACGGCGCGATGACCTTCAGCTCCGGCGCCAGCGCCGCCGCGGTCAGTTCGAACCGGACCTGGTCGTTGCCTTTGCCCGTGGCGCCGTGAGCGATGGCATCGGCCTTCTCGGCGCGCGCAATTTCCACCATCCGCTTGGCGATCAGCGGGCGCGCGATGCTGGTGCCGAGATAATACTGGCCCTCGTAGATGGCGCCCGCCTGGATCATCGGAAAGATGAAGTCGCGCGCGAATGCCTCCTCCAGGTCATCAATGTAAACCCTCGCCGCGCCGGTCTTCTTGGCCTTCTTCTCGAGGCCCTTTAACTCTTCTTCCTGGCCGATGTTGGCACAGAAAGCGATCATCTCGGCCGCGTACTTTTCCTTGATCCACAAGAGCAGCACCGAGGTGTCGAGGCCGCCCGAATACGCCAGTACAATTTTCATAGTTGAGCCCACGCGAATAAACGCGAATCGTCGCGAACAGAAAAGCAAAAACCGGAAGCCGGAGGACGGAAGGCAGAAATCAGCGCTCCGACTTCCGGCTTCCGGCTCCCGGCTTCTGACCTCCGGCTTCCGACCTCGGGCTTCTGATTTCCGGCTGCTGACCTCCGACTTCCACCCTCTGACCCGCGGGTTCGATGTGCACCAGAACGTCGCGGACGGCGGGGAATCGTTCCCGCACCCGGTCCTTCACCTCGTGTGCGATCTCATGTGCGCGCTGGACCGTCATTTGCCGATCCACCTCGACGTGCATATCGACGAAGTAATCGTAGCCCACCTTGCGGATGATGCACTTCTCCACGCAGGCCACTCCCGAGGTCGTTGCCGCCGTGGCGCGCACCTTTTCGACAAATTCACTTTCCGGCGCTGTGTCCATCAACTCATTGAGTGCCGGCCGCAGAAGGCGCCAGCCGTTCCAGGCAATGATCCCGGCCGCGACGACCGCCGCCACGTCATCCGCCGCCTCATAACCGGCGCCCCCGATCAACGAAACGCTGATACCGATTCCGGCCGTCAGCGACGTAATGGCATCGCTCCGGTGATGCCAGGCGTCCGTGCGCACGGCGGAACTCCCGACGGTGCGGGCCTCCGCCAACACGTAGCGAAACAACATCTCCTTGACTACTACCACGACGATCAATACGACCAGGGTGTATGAGGCCGGCGTGGTGTGGGGGCGAATGATCTCGCGGGCCGCAGTCAGGGTAATCCACAGAGCCGCCAGCAGAAGCATGGTGGCCACCACCGCGGCAGCAATCGGTTCCGCCTTGCCATGCCCGTACGGATGATCTTCATCCGGTGGGACCGATGCCACGACCAGTCCCCGCCAGACCACCAGGGAACTGAA
>Ga0137368_10006833_pt1 | contig 11918 bp, 7 predicted proteins | sample SagtaG_13_FD_104917 | JGI IMG/M metagenome (GOLD analysis project Ga0137368, IMG submission 104917) | Vadose zone soil microbial communities from Sagehorn Ranch, Mendocino, California, USA - Sage1_L_100_16 metaG | ecosystem: Environmental > Terrestrial > Soil > Vadose zone | place: USA...
AGTCTGTAGCCATCGAGCCTCCTCGTCGTGGAGTGCGGAAGCGTCTTGTCACCGCTTTTATCGCACCCCTGAGGGGCTCGGTGGCTCTTCTCTTTCATCCTTCGTGAATTATCCAGGCTAGAGGCTCCCGTGGGCCGGGACGGCTGGCGTCGGCTCCTCTGGGTTGTCTCGCTCGCCGCGGTCATCGGCGGGAGCCTCTACATCTTGGCCCGGTACGGAGCCGAATGGGGCATCGGGGCTGCGCCGTGAGCTCATTCAATCGCTAGCCCGCGCTCGACTCGCCACTCGCCTCCTCGGCGTGGCCCTGGCGCCGGAGCCCGTACTTGGTCAGCTTCTCCCAGAGGTTCTTGCTGTCCATGTCGGCGTGACGGGCGACGCCAGCCAGCTTGCCGCCGTGGGCTTCCAGGAGGCCGGTGAAATACGCCCGCTCGAACTCCTCCACGAGCCGCCCCTTGGCCTCGCGGAACGACAGCGAAAGGTCGACCCGGGGGCGCTCGCTGTCGCCGGTGAGGAAGCGCTCCACGTCGGTGATGGTGTCGGACTTGGCCACGATCACCGCCCGCTCGATGACGTTCTCGAGCTCCCGCACGTTGCCAGGCCATGCGTAGCCCCGCAAGGCGTGCATGGCGTCAGGGGTGATCGTGCGCACCGCTTTCTTGGAGCGTCGCGCGCTGGCCGCCAGGAAGTGCTGGGCGAGCAGGGGAATGTCCTCGATCCGCTCTCGCAGCGGCGGGACGCGGATCGGCAGGACCGAGAGGCGGTAGAAGAGATCGCGCCGGAACGTACCCCGCTCGAGCTCGGCCTGCAGGTCCTTGTTGGTCGTGGCGATGAAGCGCAGGTCGATCTCGACCACGCGGTCGGAGCCGATCGGTGTCACGCGCTTCTCTTCGATCGCGCGCAGGAGCTTCGACTGTAGCGCCAGCGGCATCTCGCCGACCTCGTCCAGGAGCAGGGTGCCGCCGTTCGCCATCTGGAACAGACCCCGCCGTGTTTCGCTCGCGCCGGTGAACGCACCTTTGCGAAAGCCGAACAGCTCGGACTCGAACAGCTCCTCGGGGATCGCGGCGCAGTTGACCGCGACGAAGGGGCGGTCCTTCCGGGCGCCGCTGAAGTGGATGGACCGGGCGAGCAGCTCCTTGCCGACGCCGGTCTCGCCGTAGATCAGCACCGTCGTGTCGAGGCCAGCGACCGAGCCGACGAGGTCGAAGACCTCCTGCATCGCGGCCGTCCGCGCCACGATGTTCTTGAGGGTGAAGCGCTCCTGGTTGCGCCGGATCGTCGCGCGGTTCGCGGCCTTCAGTTCCTGGAACTCGATCGCGCGGCGGAGCACCATCAGGACCTCGGCCGCCTCGAACGGCTTGACGAGGTAGTCCTCGGCGCCGAGGCGCATGGCCTCGACCGCGGATCCGATGGTGCCGTACGCCGTCATCACGACGACGGCGAGGCTGGCATGATCCACCTTGATCTGGCGCACCACCTCGACGCCGTCGATGCCGGGCAGGCGCTTGTCGGTCAGCACGAGATCGACGTCGTCGTTCTTCAGGAGGTCGACCGCGTCCTCGCCGCTCGGCGCCACGAGCACCTCGTATCCCGCGACCTCGAGTGTCCGCTGGAGCGGTCGGAGGAAGATCTCGTCGTCCTCGACGATGAGGATGCGATGCCGCATGGATCTCTCCTATCCCACCTCGACGGCCGCCGGGACCGGCGACCTCGGAATGATGAGCCGCACCGTTGTCCCCCGCCCCGGCACGCTGTCGATGTCGATCTCGCCTCCGTGCAGGTCCATGATCTTCTTCACGATCGCCATGCCGAGCCCCGTGCCCGTCGGCTTCGTGGTGTAAAAGGGCAGGAAGATCTTCTCTCGGTGCTCGGGCTCGATGCCCACCCCGTTGTCGGCGATCTCGACCACCGCCACCGCGTGACGCCGATAGAGGCTGACCGTGACGCCCGCGTCCGGTCTCCGCTCGGCCGCCTCGACCGCGTTCTTCATGACGTTCGCGAACACCTGGCGGAGCCGCGGCCCGTCCACCGAGGCGACGACCTCGTCATCGAGGCGGACCACGTCGACCCGGACACCCCGCTGCGCCCCCTCGGCGGAGCACGCCTCCACCACGGGGGCGAGCACCCGGCCGAGCGCATACTCCTGGCAGTCGAGCCGCGTCTCGCGGGCGTAATCGAGCAGATCGGCGATGATCGCCTCGATCTCGGCGATGCCGGACATGATGGACTGCGCCATTTCCTGGGAGATCTGCTTGTCGTCGACCGCTCCGGACGACAACAGGTTGGTGGCCATCTTGATGCCCCCGAGCGGATTGCGGATCTCGTGCGCCATGCCAGCGGCCATCTCGCCGAGCGACGCGAGCTTCTCCCGCTGGATGAGTCGCCGCTGGGTCGCCACCTGCTCGGTCAGGTCGCGCAGAACGCCGACAGTGCCGAGGATCTGGCCCCCGGTATCGAAGACGCAGGAGATCGCCAGGTGGGCGGGAAAGCGTCGCTTCGCCCGCGTGAGCCCGTTGACGTTGCCGAGCCATGGCCGTCCCTCGGCGATCGCGCGCTCGATGGCCGGCCCCGCGCGTCTCCGGTCGATCTCGTCCAGCACGTCGCGGTAGGTGAGGATCTCGGACGCCGAGGGCGGATAGCCGAGGAGTCGGCGGCCGGCCGGGTTGATCGTGATCAGGCGCCCGTCGATGTCGGTCGTGAAGATGCAGTCCTCGACGCTCTCGACGACGGACGCCAGCAAGCGCTCGCTCTTTCCCAGTGATCGCTGCATGCTCTGGAACGACTCGACGAGTTGCTGCGCCTCCCCTTTCGAGATCGTGAACCGATCCTCGACGATGTACCGCGCGGCCGCCGCGCCGAGCGAGGCCGCCAGCATTCGCTCGAAGCGGATGCGCAGCTCGAGCAGGTCGGGCAGCGACAGCTCGCGCGGCGTCTCGCCGCCGAGCAGCTCCTTCAGGATCGCCGCCGCCTCTTCGGCCGGAACGTACAGGTGGAGGAGCCGCTCGATCTCGGGCACCGAGAGGATCGCGGGGATGCGCGCCGGCTCCGCCTGGGCCACGCCCACGAACGCGGCGGCCTGGCTGCGCTCGTCGGCGTCCTGCGCGGTGGCGACCGACACCAGCAGATAGGCGCCGACGTTGACGAACAGGGACCAGAACACGCCGTGACTGATCGTGTCGAGGCCGGCCATCCCGAAGAGGGCCGTCGGGCGCAGCCAGCCGACGCCCAGCAGGCCTTCCTCCAGGAGCGAGGTAGGAACGATCCCCTCCTTGACCAGCGCGGGAATGATCAGCGTGTAGAACCACAGCGCGAATCCGAGGGAGATCCCCGCGAAAGCGCCCTTCCGTGTCCCGCGCCGCCAGTAGAGCCCGAAGAGGACGGCGGGGGCACACTGGGTCACGGCGATGAACGAGAGGAGTCCCATCTCGACGAGCAGGAGCTGCCCCGCCTCCATCCGTGCCCAGATGAACCCGAGCCAGACGACGACCAGGATCCCCAGGCGGGTCGACGCGAGACTCGCCCAGTAGACCTCCTCGAACCGCCGTCGCCGGAGGATGATCGGCAGCACGATGTCGTTCGAGATCATCTTGGAGAGGGCGAGCGAGTCGACGACGATCATCGCTGTCGCGGCGAAGAAGCCGCCCAGGAACACGGTCACCGCGATGAACCCGGCCTCTGCCCGGAGCGGAAGCGCCAGGATGAAGCTATCGGCGGCGGCGCCGCTCCCGAACTCGAGGAGACCGCCGAGGGCGATCGGCAGCACGAAGACGTTGATGGCCAGGAGATACAGGGGAAACGCCCACGCCGCCGTGTGCACGTCGCGCTCTCGTGGGTTTTGCACGACGAGGACGTGGAACTGGCGCGGGAGCAGCATGACGGCCATCATCGAGACCAGCAACATCGCAGTCCAGCGCACGTAGGAGGCCGTTGGGGCCGAGCCCAGCGTGAGGAGCTCCGCCCAGCGGGCATCGGACGCGATGCGCGTGAAGATATCGCCAAAACCCCCGAAGAGCCCCCAGGTCACGTACGCCCCGACGAGGAGGAAGGCGATCAGCTTGACGATGGACTCGACGGCGACGGCCGTCATCAGGCCGGTTTGCCGGCGCGTGAAATCCAGGTTCCGGGCCCCGAAGAGAATGCCGAACAGCGCCAGTGTCCCCGCGATCAGGAGCGACGGATCGAAACCGGACAGCAGCGAGTCCTCGCCGATCATCATCTGGAAGGAGACCGACACCGCCTTCAGCTGCAGCGCGATGTACGGGATCATGCCGCAGACGACGAGCGCCGCGACCAGCGTCCCCAGCGAGGCCGACTTCCCGTAGCGGCTGCCGATGAAGTCGGAGATCGTCGTGATCCGCTGCTCCTTGGCGACGCGTACGAGCTTGCGGAGCACCGTGGGCCACATGAGCGCGATGAGCGCCGGGCCGAGGTAGATCGTGAGGAATTCGAGCCCGCGGGTGGCGGCAAGCCCGACGCTCCCGTAGAAGGTCCACGCGGTGCAGTAGACGGAGATCGCCAGCACGTAGGTCGCGGTTTTCAAGCGTGGGGCCAGCAGGCGGCGCCCGTACCGCTCGGCCACCGCGGCGACGATGAAGAGGAAGCACAGATACGCGAGGACGATGCCGACGATCGGTGTCTGCGACGGCCACGTCACGCGGCGTCCTCACCCCGGGATCGATGGGAGGCCCACACCAGCACGCCGACGATGGCTGCCCACACGGCGAAGAGGTAGACCACGAGCGCGGGGACGCCGGCGATCAGCACCAGTCGGTTCGGGATACTCAGGAGCGGCCAGACGAGGAGCGCGCCGAAGAGGACGAAGCAGGTGGCGAGCAGCTCCTTGGCCCTCACGGTCTAGCGCGAAGCCCCTCCACCCGTCGCGCCGCGCGACTTGCGCCGCGCGACGCCGGTCCGGATGGCCGCTTCCGAGACGGCGGCGGCGACGGCGGGCACGACCCGGCTGTCGAACATCGAGGGCGTGATGTATTCCTCGCCGAGCTCCTCGCGCGTCACGATCGCCGCCAGCGCCTGCGCGGCCGCGAGCTTCATCTCGTCGTTCACCCGCCGCGCGCGGACGTCGAGCAACCCGCGGAAGAGCCCGGGGAAGCAGCACGAGTTGTTGATCTGGTTCGGATAGTCCGACCGCCCGGTCGCCATGACCCGTACGTACGGGCCGGCCTCCTCGGGCTGGATCTCTGGAACCGGGTTGGCCATGGCGAAGACGATCGGGTCGCGGTTCATGGCCTTGATGTCCTTGAGCGAGACCACCCCGGGCCCCGACAGCCCGACGAACACGTCGGCGCCCTTGAGGGCGTCGGCGGCGGAACCCTGGAGCCGCTTCTCGTTGGTGTGCTTGGCGAACCATTCCTTCATGGGATTCATGTTGTCCGCGCGCCCGCGGTAGAGCGCGCCCGCGCGGTCGCAGGCGATAATGTGCTTGGCGCCGGCCCGCATCAGGAGCTTCGCCGTCGCGATCCCCGACGCGCCGGCGCCGGTGAACACGATGCGCACGTCGGCGAGCCGCTTCTTCACGATCTTCAGCGCGTTGAGCAGAGCCGCCAGCACGACGACGGCGGTGCCGTGCTGGTCGTCGTGGAACACCGGAATCTCGAGGTCCCGCTGGAGCCGCGCTTCGATGTCGAAGCACCGGGGCGCCGAGATGTCCTCGAGGTTGATCCCGCCGAAGATCGGGGAGACCGCCTTGACGATCGACACGATCTCGTCGACCTCCTTGGTGGCCAGGCACAGGGGAAACGCGTCGACGCCCGCGAATTCCTTGAAGATGAGCGCCTTCCCTTCCATGACCGGCGCCGCCGCGAACGGCCCGATGTCGCCGAGCCCCAGCACCGCGGTGCCGTCCGTCACCACCGCCACGCAGTTCTGCTTGATCGTCAGCGCGTACGCCTTCTGCGGGTCGTGATGGATCGCCATGCACACGCGCGCCACCCCGGGGGTGTACGCCATGGAGAGATCGTCGCGCGTCTTGACGGACATCTTGCCGCGGACCTCGATCTTGCCCCCGAGGTGCATGAGGAACGTGCGGTCCGAGACGTTCACGACCTTCACGCTGGCGACCCCGCGGATCTTGTCGACGATCTGCTGGCCGTGCTGCTCGTCGCGCGCCTTGAACGTGACGTCGCGCGTGATCGTCGACTTCCCGACCTGGACGAGGTCGATCGCGCCGATGTCGCCGCCGGCCTTGCCGATGGCCGAGGTGACCCGCCCGAGCATGCCGGGCCGGTTCGTGATCTCGAGCCGGACGGTCAGGCTGTAGCTCGCACTGGGAGACTGCATCGTGACACCCTCCGTTTGATAAGTGAATTCCGCCCGTGAGCGGGCGTATTCTACCTCTGTTGTAGAGCGTTTCGCGAGGGAGTACGCTCGGGCGGGAGGCAGGCCTTCATGATCGACGTCAAGACGGCTGATCGGGAACTCCAGCTCTACATCCGTCCCCAGACGTTCCCGGTGGCGATCCGCATGCTCCGGCCCGGCGAGGAGATCCCCGAGAAGGCCCGGCGGCCAGCCCGTGACTTCAAGAAGCTCAGCATGAACTGCCAGGTGATCGACATGGCCCGGCGTTACGGCTGGATGATCGCCCTCACGCGCGAGGACCACATCTGCTCGCTCGGCATCGCGGCGCTCGGCTTCGAGAAGCCGACTCACCTGCACAACTCGGGGACCCTCTGCGAGGGCATGTACACGGAGACGAAGGCGGCGGGGCAGCGCTCAGAGGCTGCCGTCGACAAGTTCGCGCCCGGTGAATACGCGACCTTGCTCGTCGCGCCGCTCGACCGCACGACGTTCGAGCCCCACCTGGTGTGCATCTACGCGAACCCCGCCCAGGTGATGCGCCTGACGCAGGCGGCCCTGTGGAAGCGCGGTGGCAAGCTCACCTCCTCCTTCGGCGGCCGCATCGATTGCTCCGAGATCATCGTGACGACGATGCGGACCGACCAGCCCCAGGTGATCCTGCCGTGCTCCGGCGACCGCATCTTCGGCCAGACGCAGGACCACGAGATGGCTTTCACGATCCCCTGGGGCCAGATGGAAGAGATGATCGAGGGGCTCCGGGGAACCCACGCCGGCGGCATTCGCTACCCGATCACCCAATTCATGGAGTACGAGGCCAAGCTGCCGCCGAAGTACATGGAGGCCAATCGCCTCTGGGAGGTCGAGCACGGCCGGGCGCAGTTCACGAATCGCGACCGAGTCGTCGCCGCGTACCGCCGGTCGTTCACCGATCGCGTTCCGGTCTATCCGATCGTTGCCTCGTTCGCCGGCACGCTCGACGGTCTGTCCATCGAGGAGTACTGCACGAACGTGCCGAAGGCGATCACGGCGATGCTGAACTACTACGAGAGATATCAGCCCGACGTGGTTCTGGCCTACAACGATCTCGCGAAGGAGGCCGAAGCATTCGGATGCCGGGTGAAGTACTCGGACTACGTCGTTCCGTCGATCGACCAGCACGTGCTCCACGACGACAAGATGAAGCTGGCGCGGCTTCCCATGCCCGACCCCGCGAAGACGGCGCGCCTGCCCGCGTTCCTCGAGCAGTGCGCGGCGCTGGTCCGGGCCAAGCCGCCGGCCGCGATCGGCGCGGTGGCGGTGGGCCCCTGGACCATCGCCATGCTGCTGAGGAATCCCGAGACCATGCTCCTCGACACCTTCGAGGACCCGCAATTCATCCACGACCTGATGCGGGTCGCGACCGATTTCTGTAAGCTCTGGGGCGACGCGATCGTCAAGACCGGGATCGGGCTCTCGTTCTCCGAGCCCACGGCCTCCATCAGCCTGATCTCGCCCGACAACTACCGGGAGTTCATCGCCCCCTACCACAAGGAGCTGGTGGACTACTTCAAGGCCAAGAAGGTCGGCGTGACGACGCACATCTGCGGAACCACCTATCCGATTTACGAGGACCTGATCCGCTGCGGCTTCACGACCGTGTCCTTCGACCTCGACCAGCAGGCGGATCCGACGCTCCACGTGGACCAGCTCAAGCGGTTCATGGAGGTCTCGCAAGGGCGGGCCGTGGCCATCGGCAACGTCGACGCGACGAAGTTCGAGCGGTCGTCCAAGGAAGCGATGGTCGCCGACGTCCGACGCTGCATCGACACTGCGGCTCGGCACTCGGCCTTCATTCTCTCGACGTCGTGCGAGATTCCGCCGCGGTCCGAGCCAGAGATCGTGCAGTGGTTCATGGACGCGGCGCGCGAGTACGGCCGGTACGAGCGCATCTTCGACGGCACCGAGCCGGCGACACCGCGCGTCTGACCGGGCGCCAGACGACGAAGGGGCCAGCCGGTAATCGGCTGGCCCCTTCTGACTACCTCTTCAGCTGCGCACTACCACTTCACAGGCTTGGATGGGCGGTGGGCATAGCCGCTGTCCCGTCCGCCGCCCCCACCGGGACCACGCCCGCCACCGCCAGGCCTGCCGCCGCCGCCGGGCCGTCCGCCGCCACCCGTGCGGGGCGCCTGCGGGTTCGAGATCTCGACCGTGATCCTCCGGCCATCGAGCTCGCGCCCGCTCAACTGGGAGATCGCGTTCTGTGCCTCCTCGGCCGTGCCCATCTCGACGAACCCGAACCCCCGCGACTGCCCCGAGAAGCGGTCGGTGATCACGGTCGCGGACAGGACGTTGCCGCACTGGGTGAAGAACTCCCGTAGCCCTTCGCTGGTCGTGGAGTATGCAAGACCGCCGATGTACAGTTTGGATGCCATCTGAACCCCCTCGGACTGTCTTCCGCTCTCTTGCACGCCCCGCGAACGCGGAAGGCCTGCTTCATCGGAGGCGAGGTCCGCCTAAACGGCGGACACTCTCCAGTGTACACAGGCCACGACCACACGCAACCGGACAACTGACCCGGCGAAGGGGTCAAGCGCCCCCGGCGCGTCACCGGAACTCTTCGGCCGCGATCCCGTACGCGATGATCTTCCGATAGAGCGTCTTGGGGTCGATGTCGAGGAGCGCGGCCGCCTTGCCACGGTGGCCGCCGACCTGGCGCAGGATCGCGAGGATGTGCTGGCGCTCCATCGCCTCGAGGCTGCCGGGCGACGACGCGGACGGTGGCGTGCTGGCGCCCAGCACTTCGGGGGGAAGATCCGCGGGCTGGATCTCGTCGCCCTTACTCAGGATGACCGCACGCTCGATGGCGTGGAGGAGCTCGCGGACGTTGCCCGGCCAGGCATACGCCTCGAGCGCGGCGAGCGCCGCGGCGCCGAGCCGCTTGACGCCGTACGCGGCGTTCGCCTCCACGAAATGATTGGCGAGGAGCCCCACGTCCTCTCGCCGCTCGCGCAGAGGCGGGATCTGGATGGCGATCGTGTTGATGCGGTAGTAGAGGTCCTGGCGGAACTGGCCGGCTTTCATGGCCTCGGCGAGATCGCGGTTCGTGGAGGCCACGAGCCGTACATCGACCCGACGCGGCCGGGTCCCGCCGACGCGAAAGAATGTCCCGGTCTCGATGGCGCGCAGGAGCTTCACCTGGCTGTCCGGCTCCATCTCGCCGATCTCGTCGAGCAGCAGGGTCCCGCCGTCGGCGAGCTCGACGAGCCCTGGCTTCGTGCCGATCGCTCCGGTGAACGCGCCCTTCTCGTGGCCGAACAGCTCGGACTCGAAGACCTCGCGCGGTAGGGCGCCGCAGTGGAGCGGCACGAACGCCCGCGGCGCCCGCGCGGATCGCTCGTGGACGGCGCGCGCCACGAGCTCCTTGCCGGTGCCGCTCTCGCCGAGGATCAGGACCGTCGAGTCGGTCGGGGCCACCCGCTCGATGATGTGCAGCACCTCCTGCTGCATCCGGGCGCTCCGGGTCAGGATGCCGCCGAAGGGCGCCGCGCCGGGGGCGTGGGCGCGAAGGGCGATGTTGTCGCGGAGAAGCTGCCCCTTCTCGGCAGCCTTCCGCACCACGATGTCGAGCTCCTCGATCTTCGTCGGCTTGGTCAGGTAGTCGTAGGCCCCGAGCTTCATCGCCTCCACCGCGGTGGGGACATCCTGGAAGCCGGTCATGACGATCACCTGTGGCGCCTCCGGGAACGACACGAGCTCGCGCAGGACGTCGATACCCTCCTTCTGCGGCATCCGCATGTCGAGCACGACCACGTCGTACGAGGTCTCGCGAATGCGCTCGAGCGCGCTGACGCCATCGGCGGCTCCGTCGACGTCGTGCCCCCGACGGCCCAGCTCGCGGATGATGAGCTCGCGAAGATTCCGCTCGTCGTCGGCCACCAGCACACGGAGCGGGCGCGTCACAGCGGCAGCACCACGCGGAACACGCTGCCCTTGCCGGGCGCCGAGCGGACCTCGATCCGGCCGCCGTGGTCGGTCACGATGCCCTGGGCGATCGCGAGCCCGAGCCCCGTCCCCTGCCCGGGTGGTTTGGTGGTGAAGAAGGGATCGAAAATACGCGAGAGGTTCTCCTCCGGGATTCCGGGCCCCTCGTCCTCGAGCTCGAGCTCGACCTCGCCGCGAACCAGGCGGGACCGGATCGTCAGGGTCCCCCGCCCGTCCATCGCCTCGAGCGCGTTCGATGCGAGCCCGAGGCACACCTGGCGCAGCTGGCCCTCGTTCGCGGCGACCGGGGGCAGTGTGGGATCGAGGTCGATCGCCACGTGGCTGGCGGCGAACCGGGACTGGCGCGACAGAAGCTCGACGGCCTTCAGCACGACCCCGTTCAGGTCGGTCGGGTCGCGCCGGCTCCCGGGATCACGCACGAACTGGAGCAGGCTCCCGGTGATCTCCTTGCAGCGATAGGCTTCCTCCTCGATGAGGCCGAGGTAATGCCGGAAGTCGCCGACCTCCGCGATCGTGGCGGACTCGCCGTGCCCGAGGCGACCCTGGAGCGATTCTGCGCACCCGGCGATCGTCGCGAGCGGATTGTTCAACTCGTGCGCGACACCGGCGGCGAGCCGGCCCGCCGTCGTGAGCCGCTCCGTGAGGAGCATCTGTCGCTCGAGCCCTTTCGCGAGCGTGACGTCCTCCACCAGGAGGACCGCGTGCGTGCCGCGATCGCTCGCCGATTCGACGGGCGCCGCGGTGAGCCGGAAGATCTTCGAATCGCCGGCGATGATCATCTCTTCCTCGATCGAGCCGACGCGCCGGCTGTGGAACGCCTCGCGGAGGAACCCCTGCACGAGCGGTGCCCGGTCGCCCGGCAGGAAGCGGGCGAGTGAACCGCGGGCGTCGGGGTCGCACGCCAGCGCGCGGGCACCGGCGCGGTTGACCCGCACCACGTTGAGGTCGGCGTCGAGCACGAACACTCCGAGCGGCAGCGTCTCCAGCACCACCTCGACGAACCGCTTCTGAGTGTCGAGCTCGCGGGTCCGGTCGGCGACCATACCCTCCAGCTCGGTGTACAGGCGGGCATGCTCCAGCGCGATCGCCGCCTGGTCCGCGAGCGCCACCAGCAGTTCCTCCTCGTGCGCCGAGAAGTCGTGGACGTCGTGCCGCAAGACGCTGATCGCGCCGATCGCCTGGTCGCCGATGAGGAGCGGCGCCACGAGCATCGAGCGGTAGCCGCTGGTGCGTGCGAGACCGGGAAACTTCGCGCGCGCGTCGGCCCAGAGGTCGGGGCTCTGCATCGGTCGTCGCTGCTGCACCGCGAGCCCCATGACCCCCTCACCCGGGCGCAGCCGAACCGTCGACACCATTTCCGCCGGCATGTCGAGGCTGGCCACCATCACCAGCTCGTCCGTCGCGGGGTCGATCGTCGACAGGCCGCACGAGTCGACGCCGAGGACGCCGCGCATCTCCGCCAGGAGGACCTGGATCGTCCGGCCGACATCGAGGCTCGCGGTGACCGCCCGGCCGGCCGCGAGGAGCGCGCGGGTCTCGCGCGCGCCCCGAACGCTCTCGTCGGCGAGGCGCCGCTGCTCGATCCCCAGGGCCAGAGGGCGCGCGAGCTCGGCGACCACATC
>Ga0137368_10006837_pt1 | contig 11916 bp, 9 predicted proteins | sample SagtaG_13_FD_104917 | JGI IMG/M metagenome (GOLD analysis project Ga0137368, IMG submission 104917) | Vadose zone soil microbial communities from Sagehorn Ranch, Mendocino, California, USA - Sage1_L_100_16 metaG | ecosystem: Environmental > Terrestrial > Soil > Vadose zone | place: USA...
ATAAGCGGGGGCTTATCGCCGGATCTCCCCGAATGCAGAATGCAACGGTACGACCGCTCCAACCAGCGCCGGTTGTTGGGTTTTAAAATGTGACCGTTCTTGCTTCAGACTTCTTCGATTGTTGAGTTTTAAGATGTGAGCCTTCTTGCTCCTTCTCGTCTTTGCATAATAACTGAGCGTTGATTCCGTTCCGTTGCCGAAGTTGATGCCGAGCAATTGGCTCAATTCGTTGTAGCCTTTGGCTTGAAAATAAACCGGTGTCCCGCTGGAGTGTTGCACCTTCAGTAGGTTGCCTCCGGCGTCGTATAAATTGGTGACCGTCGGCCCGCCCGTGGTGTACTTCATCGATGTCACGCGGTCGGCGCTGTCATAGGTGAACTCGTTGGTATAGCTCTTATTGTTCACCAAGAGCTGCAGGAAGCTCTTGAGCGTGCGTCCGCGCACATCGTAGCTGTATCGTTCGGTCCCTTCCTTGTCGGTCACAGCGCCGAGTTGGCCCTTATAAACCGTGAAGCTGCTGATGCCGGCGTCATACGTGTACGTGATCGTGTAGGCCAGCAGACTGGAGGCGTTGTAGATATCCTTGGATTTTAGACGGCCCAGCGGATCGTTGTAATTGAAGCGAATCCGCTGCCCTTTGGCGTCGGTCTGATCCTTGAGCCGTCCGGCGTAGTCGCGAACGTATTGCCGGTAGCCCAGGTCGGGGTCAGCCATCGCAATCGTCTGCCCCAGATCGTTGTAGGCGTACTCGATCTTGTTGTTGGCCGCGTCGATGATGTTTGTCACCATCCCAATGCGGTCATAAACCAGGGTGTTGGTGGCGTGCTGACACTGTTCGTTACATCGACGATCTGGTTGGTGCGCCCGGAACCGTCGAGCAGGAATTTCCTGACGAGCCCACTTGCCGACCCGGCTTCGTCGGTGACGACGACAGCCGCGCCGCTCAGGAAAGCCTCAACAGCCGAAGATTCCGGACAAAGCAGGCGGCTTGCTGGCGCGACATGCGGCGCGCCCACCGCCGGGAGCAACAGCCAAAGAATGATAGTCCACGGCTTCATGCGCCAAGCGAGCGCAGTGTTTCAACGCCGGCCGGGAAAGCCAACTGCAAATCACGCGGGCAGGAAGTACCTGGAGTACCCAATAAGCGGGGGCTTATCGCCGGATCTCCCCGAATGCAGAATGCAAAGCTACGACTGCTCCAACCAGCGCCGATTGTTGCGAATGCAGAATGCAAAGCTACGACTGCTCCAACCAGCGCCGATTGTTGAGTTCTAAAATGTGAGCCTTCTTGCTTCAGATTTCTTCGATTGTTGAGTTTTAAGATGTGACCCTTCTTGCTCTTGACCCTTCTTGCTCTGTAGATGTGACCCTTCTTGCTCTGTTAAGATGTGACCCTTCTTGCTCTCTTCTTGCTCCCTTTCGTCCTGACGCTCCGGCACGTTTGCCTTGAGTGAAAGAGATCAGTTTGTCAACTTGTCTTTTAGCTGTTGCGCGCTCAATACGCCAAAGTGGCTCCATATGATGCCTCCCGATTGAAAGTATATCCAAACCGGCGATTGCCCATGGGGGATGGCAGATGGACACCAGGACCGAAATTCGTCAAACCGGTTGAAGGGTCGCACGCCAAGCGAAAGTTGTCCGGCCAATTGCTTCGTCACCTCAATCGCCACGTCAATGCAGTCCATATCGGGTTTGCTCCAGACCGCATACGCAAGGACGAGCCAATTACCTATGAGCAACTCGGTCTCAATTTCTCTCGGACACATTTTTAAGCCGTGGCAGAAGGGGAGGCCCGGTGCAAACACAACGATGTCATTGCCACTCTCGTCTTCTCCGATCGAATAACCGTCGCTCATGGCTGCCTCAAGCGAGGTCGGGATACTTGCCTGCACTGATGCGCAACTCCGGCAGTGCTGTCTTTGCGGCAACGAATTTGGCAAATTTGCCAAAGATTCCGTCCGTCGCCACAGTTCGGTTCTCCCTTTCGTTGGGAGGGAGAACAACGGCAACGTCGTAGACGAAGGCCGACGGTGAGGGCGTGTCATAAGCGACCGTCGCCTGCCTGTGTCCGTCATAGGCAAAGGTGAGAGGCGAAACGAAGCCGCCAGCGAAAAGCATTGCCCAGAGAAAGAGGTAACGAATTCGTAGCAAAAGTACGTCCATACTCACGCCGGGATGAGTGTTAAACGTCGAGCGAGGGCTGCCCCAACGCGAACCTCGTCATGCGCGCATCGAAATCGACGGCTCGGCACTTTCAAAACAAACGCTGAGTCATCGATTGATGTCCCTGGCACTCGTTGCACATCGCGCTCGGTTGAAAGTGGGATTTTCTGTCCGGATTCGGGTGCCCAAAGCACAGCGAGCAATCCACTTGGAATCTCGATTTCTCCGAGATTCTGGTTAGACGAGGCATCAGCCGAGGCGAGTTGCTCGATTTCTTCAGCTCTGTCTTCGTCTAGCCATGCGCGAACAATCCGAATCCGTCCCTCATCAGTCTCAAAGACATCCGCTGTTCCGGGGCCGGACATTTCCCAAGCAACGGCGGACCGCTCTCCAACTGTAAACACGGTTGCTGCAAGCTCCGGCTGTGCGTTCAACCTAGCGCACAGATTCTCATAGTCGGTGCTCCCGGCTTCACAGCCTTTCCAACCGGTTGCTGCGCGCGCATCCAAACAGAGCAACGGGCCACCCTCGGTATTGATTGAGAATAGGTGTTTCATGTTATTCAAGGCCCCACAAGCGTTTCTGTTCCTTGGAGTAAGCCGCGGCAGCGGCACCTTGCGCTCGCTGTTGTGCTGGCGTCGCAGCGCCACCAGAGGTCAGGCTGCGAGCGTGCTGTAACCGTTCAGTTTGCGTCAGGTTGAATCCGGGCAGTCCACCGTTTGCCCCCTCATAATAGTGCTGGACCAGAGTAGGATCGTGGTCGAATTCCATTCCAGAGGGAACAGACGCGCGTTGTTGCGCGGTTGGCGTCCGACCATAGTGTTGGACTCGATTGTATGCTTCGTCAGGAAACAGCTTCAGTTGATACGGGGCCTCGCCCGCTGGAAGCGGACCTACCCTCTTTGCGGCAACTGTGGAATGCCCATCGTAGGCAAAGCTCGCGGGCGGAATGAAACCAACGGCTGCAAAAAGCGCAGAAAGAAGGATCAGCAAATGTGGTCGTAACCCAAGGTGCGTCATACACCATGCTGTTCAATCCACTTCCGTTCGTATTCCCCGATTACTTCGAGTGGGGGCTTACTCGCTCCGAAGAATTCGACTGAGCCGGCGTGCTTATTCACTATGACTGGGCCATTGCCAGCAAGCCGGTAGCTGAACTCTCCGGTTTCAAGAAACTTCTTCGAGTTGTAGAAGAAAACCCAGCCAAAGGGCTTTTCAATTGTGTCTGCGTCAACGATGACGAAAGGGTCGTCCGGCGTGCTCATTTGCCGGAGCTTCTTCGACACGAGTTCCAACGCTTCTGGTTTCGTCAGCATGTTGTCTCCTATTGCGTTCATGGGTTGGTCGGCAAGAAACGGAAGTTTTGGAAGTTGTTGAAGTTGTTGACGCCGAGACCGCCAGCCTGAGCGTCGAGGAAGCGGATTGTTCCGCCTTGGTTGATGACGTTGAAGACGTGGCCAGGCTGGCCAGCGGTCAGGGATTCGCCAAACACGATACCTCTCGCGCCGTTGCCACTTTGCGACAGGATGCTGCCTATCTCCATTGGGCCAGACATAGCTTGGAACGTGCCGCCGAATGTTCGTTCCAGAACCCCGATTGAAGTAGCGCCTCCTGGAAGTGCGCTTGCAGCGTTACCCGCCAACGTGGCATCGCCGGCAATCGCACAGTTGACACAGTTCATCCCCCCGCCAGTCGGATTTACGTTGCGAATAGAACCAGCCAGTCCTCTTTCTGCGGCCGGTCCGCCGCCCGGTAGCGGCTTTATTGCCGCTTGGCCTGCTCCCGACTCTGCCACCTCCGACGCTCTAGCCGTGTTCCTTGTCGCCGACTTGGCCAAAGTAGAGGCTCCCGGCCGCAGTCCTCCAGGCACGATCGTCGAAGCGGCTTCCAGGTATGCCAGACTTCCAGCAACGCCTATGGATTTTGCCGCATCTGCTTGCTCTTGAGTGCCTGAAGTAGGAGTTGTGTTCCGCGATCTGAGGGCGTTGAACTCATTGTAGTTGGCATAGCCATGCCGCTGAACCATTGCGTCCATAGCGGCAGCGGTTTGCAGATTGTTGGCAGCGATCGAAGACGACCCGTAAACCTGAATCCCGCCGTAAGTAGCCCCGCCGCCGGCTATCAGATAAAGAATGGGAACAACTATAACGTGCCCGTCAGGGTCCACGTATTTCAGCGGATTGTTGAGAACGTAGCTGTAGCGGTTGTAACTTTGCGGATTCCAGAGTGACGGGATGATCGTGTCCGGCTGGACGAAACGACCCAGTTCAGGATCGTAATACCGCGCCCCGTAGAAGTATAGACCCGTATCCTGATCAAAGACCTGGCCAGTGAACCGGTGCGACGCGTCGGGAGCCGCAGTGCCATTCGCGCGCTCGCGACCGTAAGCCGTGTATTCGTAATGCTCAGCCAGCCCTCCAGTCGCATCGGTGATCAGGCTCGACGATTCCAGGTGATCAGCGTGGTAATAGTGGTAATCAGTGTTCCCGGAAGCGCCGGGTAATTTGACCGCCGGGCTAAATGTGGCCACGCGTCGTGTGCCGGCGAAGATGTGGTAAAGGTTGGTTGTGCCACGCGCCTCGAACAGCTTGTCGATCCAAACATTCAGCGTGTTGGTCCCCTGCTTCCAGAGTCGTTCGTCGTCGTCCGAATATCCGAACGTGGCGACGGCCAAACCGTTCTTGATGACGCTGGTAAGACGGTTCTCGAGGTCGTAACCCAGCGCTTGGCCGTTCCGATACACCATGTTCCCGGACAGGTCGTATGCGTACTTCTTTGTGCCCACGGTCTTGACCGCGTGGGCCAGCAGGCCGTTCGAGTTGTAGGTGTAAGTCGAGCCGCCTTGCTCGCCGTTTGAACGCAAAGCCCAATCTGCCCAATTCACTGGCGGCACATTCGCCCAAGGCCAACCGGGCCAAAGCAGGCAAAGAATCAGATGGGCGCAAATCATATCAGCCGATCGGGAGCGTGAATCGAATTTCCCGACTCAGCCAACCAAAATTTGTGAGCAAGCGTGCGTCCGGAGCCAGAAGCTGCGAGGGTTGCCGGGACGCACTCCGCAGGGAAGAGGCAGCGTGCCGGGCTGTGCGGCAGGCGCGGGTGCCGGCTTTGGCCCACGTCCGCCGGCAAGCTCGACCCTGCAGCGGGTTACGCCGCCAATTGCCTCCGGGCAGCAAAGAAAAGCAAGAAATATGCGCTTATGCGGGACTGACCCCAACGGCCAACGCGTTTCCAACGGCCCTTTCGCTGCGGGGGCGAGGGGGCGCAGGGTGTGGCCCGGATAACGCGCAGCGGCAGGAGGGAGCGCCAGGGCTGTGGCACAGGCGCCGGTGGCCGACTCACTCCGGCGCGGCCTGAGCGCCGCTAGTTTCCTATTCACCAGTTGGCGGGACACCGTTAGTTTGCTTCGATGCGATTCAACGCTGGCGCGATGAGCTCCTCGTAATACGGCAAGAACACTTTGCCCGCGCGCACGTCATCAAGCAGGCGTTGAATGTCCGGCTTCAGTTCGCGGAGTTTGTGTTCCGCAGCAATCCGCACTGCCAGGAGTGTTCGCTTGCCGCGTTGCTCAATCCACTCGCGCATTGCTTCGGCAAGTTCGCTGCGGTCTGACTCGACGACACGGCCCACAAGCCGAACGATGTGGTCTTCACACTCGTTCCCCGTGGCTCGTTCAGGGTAGCCCTGAACTTCGCCCTCCAACCATTCGAGGATTTCTGGCTTCGTCATGGGAAGGGAACTTGTCTGATTGCCGACGGCGGTATCGGCTGGTTGAAGATGAACTCAATTCCACCACCGCCCGCGTTGGGTGTGGACATAATCCGCTGCGGCCCGACGGCTGGATTGATTCCGAGTTGCTGAAGTCTTGCGGTGTCGATTTCAAACAACGCACCCGGATAGCCCCGGTTTGCTGGTAGTGCTAACTCAATCTGAGCTTGAACGGGTGAGAGGTTGCCGGCAGGAGTCGCAAAGGTTCTACGACCGCCAGCGCCCAAACCATTTTGAAGGATTCTCTCCGCGTTCCCCGCTCCCGTGTAGTGGTAGAGCTTGCCCGGAAGTGTCTCTGCTGTCTTTGCGGCCTTGCTTGCTTTGATCACCGTCAAACCTATTCCGGCGGCTGCAAGGGTCTTCTTGGCAGGCGTGCTGGTGGCCGCATCTGCAACGGCTTCCATTTTGTCGAAAGTGCCCAGGGTGCGATTGTTCTCAGTCGAATCAACTCCACTGATTCCTTCGTGCGCACGGTAGATCGGGTTCAACTTGGCGGCAAATGCGACGCCTTCGCGCACCGGTTCGAGTCGGCTGGTGTCCCAGGCCGCGTTGCCCAGAATCGCCTGTCGCTGGCCGGCCTGCGAATTGGGATCGGCGATGTTGTAGATGTTTGGAAGCGGTCCGTAGCTTGGCCGGGCATTAGGACCGGGGCCGAGGTAAGTCGGTCCGCTGTAGTCAAAGAAGCTTCCGACCCAATCCAGAGGCCCTTGTCCGCTCGGGTCGGTATATCGGAGCGGATTATTGAGCGTGTAAGCGTAACGGTTGTAACTCTGCGGATTCCAGAGACTCGGAATGATCGTGTCCGGCTGGACGAACCGGGCCAGTACGGCATCGTAATATCGCGCGCCGTAATAGTAGAGGCCAGTGTCCTGATCCAGGATTTGGCCGGTGAAGCGGTGCGACCCATCCGGTGCCGCAGAACCATTCGCCCGCTCGCGACCGTACGCCGTGTATTCGTAATGTTCGGCCATCGCGCCAGTGGCATCCGTGATCAGGCTCGACGATCCCAGGTGATCACCGTGGTAATAGTGGTAATCAGTGTTCCCCGAAGCGCCGGGTAATTTGACCGCCGGGCTAAATGTAGCCACGCGCCTCGTCCCGGCGAAGATATGATACAAGTTGGTTGTGCCTCTCGCCTCGAACACTTTGTCGAGCCAGACCTGGAGCGTGTTGGTACCCTGCTTCCACAAGCGCTCGCGGTCGTCCGAATATCCGAACGTGGCAACGGCCAGCCCGTTCTTGATGACGCTGGCCAGCCGGTTTTCAGGGTCGTAACCCAGCGCCTGCCCGTTGCGATAGACCATGTTTCCGCACAGGTCGTACGCGTATTTCTTCGTACCGACGGCCTTGACCGCGTGCGCCAAGAGGCCGTTGGAATTGTAAACGTAACCCGAGGCTCCTTCCTCGCCGTTGCCGGTTACGTTGCCGATCCGGTCGTAACTGAAGGTCGTGGTGACCGGTCCTGGCCGGGTGAGTGAGATGAGCCGATGAAGGTTGTCATACGCAATGCTGGAAAGCGTGGCAGAGTTGGTGCCGGTCGCAAAAATGCTGTCCGTAATGCTCGACAGATCGGCGACTTCGTTGTAGACGTAAGCCAGGCTTTGGAAATTGGTCGCAGCCGCTGTCAGTTTCGAAGCGATGGTCTGGAGCCGGCGGGTCTTCGCGAAATAGGCGTAGGTCGCCTCGGTGCCGTTGCCAAAGTTGATACCGACCAGTTGACCCAACTCGTTGTATCCCTTGGACTGGAAATAAACCGGCGTGCCGCTGACATGTTGAACTTTCAGGAGGTTGCCTCCGGCATCGTAAATGTTCGTCACCGTCGGCACCCCGGCGTAAATCGTGCAACGGGCTTGAGGCGCAACTGAAATGGGAAAGGCGCTCCGCGGCAGGCTTGCGGAAACGGTCAGCACCGAAAGCGCCAAAATCAGCAAAATCAAAATCGGAAACCGGCGCCGCGCCATGCGCAAAGAATGACGCTCATTGGTCAATTGCCAATCTCAAATTTCGAGTTTGCCCGCAAACGGAAGAGTCGGCTTTCATACACCCGACAGAGCCGGATGCAGTCGCGCCTCTAACCCGGTTAGCAGGGAAGCTCCGGTGATCAGCGAAGACTTCCTGAGGTTGACGGGGACGAGCACTGGATGTGGGCCTGCCTGCCGGCAGGCAGGTGGCCCGTGTGCTGAGGCGTTCGGAATGCTAAGTGAAAGCTGTCCTACCTTCGTGCAGGCAGTGAGGTAACGTGAAGCTGCGCCGGAACCGCTTTGAAAATAGGAGGCACTTGCCTTGCTATTGTTTGCCACATTCCTCTTGCTGCATGCTGGCAGCGCCGCTGCTATGGTTGGCCCGCACAGTTCACTTCAAGAATCACCCCTTACGCCAACTCGTCAGCATAGGGCCACTCGCCGACGGTCCAGATGATCAGCCGCTCCGAAAAATCCTCCAATTCGGCATCCGGCAGAACATACGGTGAGAAACGCAGGCTAATGGGTGACTCTATTGGTGCCTATTGGCGCCTACCCCATTGGCCGGTAATAGTCATCCATTAGCCGCTGCCGTCACTCTCTAGTAGGCGGTGAGTTGCGGACAGCAAAATGCTTCAAGACATTCCAAATTCCAATATAGGGTGGGCCCGACTCGACTTCTAACAAATAATCGTGCTTGCCATAAAGTTTGAGTTTGAGCGAGGACAGTTCGCTCTTGGTCGTTGCGCCGCGCATGGCATCGACCCCTAAGGCGACGGTCGCGTCTTCCAGGAGCATGCACGCAATTGAAGTTGGATTCCCGTGTCGATAGTCGACAATCTTGCTCGTTGTGATTAAAACCCAATGTTCAGAGTTCAACACGGAAGCTAATATAGGCAATTCTTGAGGATCAGTTATGGACGAAGTCAGCAGGCTGGACTGCATCGAAGTTGGGAAGTTCTCAAAAAGTTTGGTTCGCGATGTCTCGCGGCCACGCCGCAGAAAAATTGAACCTAAAACGGCTTTCAATGATTGTGGTTCATTCATTCTAACGGTTTCAGCAATTGGATTGTTTTCTGATTCACTTGCCGAAAACTAAACCCAAAACGCTCCGCAGTTTTTGGATTGAGCAAACCTGGATTGATAACCTCATGTCCAATGATGCTAAGTTGTTTGGCGCCAGCGGCGCGTGCCTCGCTCTCAAGGGCGCTCACAAGTCCCCTCAGCGATGCCGCACCTTTGCGCTCCGCCTCGATCAAGAACAGGTTTCGATTGAACGTTTCACCCACAAGGCCCTTGTTACCATAAAGGCGGAATCCGGCAACATTTTCAACCGTTTTGGTAGCTTCTTGGAAAATTGCTGAATGAAATGCCTCTTCTGATCCACGCACCAGTGCTCCAGCAGAAGGAGTTAAGGGTGGCTCGGGTGGAACGCCGCCGGGTTTTCCACGTCCGAACCACGATTTGATGCGATTCAACAGCCCACCCGAAGCCTCGCCCATTTTGTTGATGAGTCTTGGTGAAGCAGCGGTGGTTATCCCCGCCGTCGCCAATTCAGACGCAACGGTCACGTAAGCCTCACCGGCAGCAGCGGCAACCTGCGAGCCCGCTGCTAAACCTTCCCCTTGCGCTTGTCGCAGGGCCAGGTCTTCATTCAGCCCGCCAGGATCCCGCTGAGCGCGAACGTATGCTTGCGCATCTGCAAAGGTGTTAAACCCGCGACCGAGCCCCTTCGCCCATAGGTCCAAGTTGCGTCCGCCTCTCAACTGCGCAAACCCGCCTCCTAAATAATCCAACACGTCATGACCATCCGGGTCAGTGTAACGGAGCGGATTATTCAGAACGTAGCTGTAGCGGTTGTAACTTTGCGGATTCCAGAGTGACGGAATGATCGTGTCCGGCTGAACGAAACGGGCCAGTTCGGCATCGTAATATCGCGCGCCGTAATAGTAGAGGCCGGTGTCTTGATCGAAGATTTGACCGGTGAACCGCTGCGAGACATCAGGAGCCGCCGTGCCGTTGGCCCGTTCACGACCGTACGCCGTGTATTCATAATGCTCAGCCAGCGCCCCAGTGGCGTCGGTCAACAGGCTCGACGATCCCAGGTGATCGGGATGGTAATAATGGTAATCGGTGTTCCCGGAGGCGCCGGGCAATTTGATCGCCGGGCTGTAGGTCGCCACCCGACGTGTGCCGGCGAAAATGTGATACAAATTAGTTGTTCCACGCGACTCGAACAGGTTGTCAATCCAGATATTTAGTACGTTGGTCGATTGCTTCCAAAGCCGCTCGCCGCCCTCTGAATAGCCAAAGGTGGCGACGGCAATCCCACTCTTGGTCACGCTGAACAGCCGGTTTTCGGGATCATAGCCCAGCGACTGGCCGTTGCGATGGACCATGTTGCCGCACAGGTCGTAACCATACTTCTTTATTCCCACGGTCTTGACGGCGTGGGCCAACAGGCCGTTGGAGTTGTAAAGGTAGCCCGAGGCTGCTTCCTCGCCGTTGGTGGTGACGTTGCCGATTCGGTCGTAAGCGAACGTGGTCGTGACCGGTCCGGGCCGCGTCAACGAGGTCAGCCGATGGAGATTGTCGTATGCGACGCTCGAAAGCGACGCGGAATTGGTGCCGCTGGTGAAAATGGTATCCGTGATGGCTGTTAGATCAGCCACCTGATTGTAGGTATACGCCAGGCTTTGGAGATTCGTCGCGGCCGACGTTTGTTTGGAGGCGATGCTCTGGAGCCTGCGCGTCTTTGCATAATAACTGAGCGTCGATTCTGTTCCGTTGCCGAAGTTGATGCCGAGCAACTGACTGAGTTCGTTGTAACCCTTGGCATTGAAATAAACTGGCGTGCCGCTGACATGCTTGACCGTGGCCAGATTGCCACCGGCATCGTAAACGTTCGTCACCGTCGGCCCGCCAGTCGTGTATTTCGTTGATGTCGCACGGTCCGCGCTGTCGAACGTGAATTCATTCGTGTAGCTCTTATTGTTGACGGAAAGCTGGCGGAAGCTTTTGAGCGTCCGACCGCGCACGTCGTAGCTGTAACGCTCCGTCTCTTCAAAGTCCGTCACGGAACCGAGTTGACCTTTATAGACCGTGTATCCACTGACGCCGGTGTCGTACGTGTACGTAACCGTGTAGGCCAACAGACTGGAGGCGTTGTAGATATCCTTGGATTTTAGACGGCCCAGCGGATCGTTGTAATTGAAGCGAATCCTCTGCCCTTTGGCGTCGGTCTGATCCTTGAGCCGTCCGGCGTAGTCGCGAACGTATTGCCAGTAGCCCAGGTCGGGGTCAGCCATCGCAATCGTCTGACCCAGATCGTTGTAGGCGTACTCGATCTTGTTGTTGGCCGCGTCAATGATGTTTGTCACCAGCCCGACGCGGTCATAAACCAGCGTGTTGGTGGCGTAGCTTACGCTGTTGGCGACATCGACGATCCGATTGGTGCGCCCAAAGCCGTCGAGGAAAAACTTCCGCACCAGGCCGTTGACCGTTCCGGCTTCGTCGGTAACAACGACAACCCAGGGTTCATTTCCGTCATTATACGCTATCTGGAGCGGGCCGATGAGCGAGCCCGTCTCCGTGACCGCGGTCGGCGCGCCGGTGAGGAGGCCGCCGGCGAAATTGGCGTTCATCGGCGCGGTGGTCTGCTTGAGCCGCCCAATGGGATCGTATTCGTTGAAGGCGCAGGCGGCACCCGTGACGTTCAAGACGTTGTAACTCGTGCCGGTAAGGAACAATGGTTGAGCCTCGACCTTGAGCGCACCCCACTCGTTGAAGACGTTCTGCGTGACTCGGAAGTAATTGTTCGTTTCGCTTTCAGTGCGAATCTGCACGACGCGGGCCAGCCCGTCCATGTAGGTGTAAGTGTCGTGGCCGCTGGCGGGATTGGCGCTGGTTGTGTCGTTCTTCTCCAGGCGCACGTAGTTGGCGGAACTGCCGCTGGTGATGCCGCCCAACGAGTATTGGTAGCGTTCGAGCCAAACATTGGGCGAGCCGTTGGGCGTGTCGGACA
>Ga0137368_10006839_pt1 | contig 11915 bp, 11 predicted proteins | sample SagtaG_13_FD_104917 | JGI IMG/M metagenome (GOLD analysis project Ga0137368, IMG submission 104917) | Vadose zone soil microbial communities from Sagehorn Ranch, Mendocino, California, USA - Sage1_L_100_16 metaG | ecosystem: Environmental > Terrestrial > Soil > Vadose zone | place: USA...
CGCGCGGACTCGCGTCCGCCTGCCATCCAAACTCGGGTGAGAGACCGTCGGGACGTGCAGCTTCCGCGGCCGCGCGTTTGAGCATATCCTCGACCAGCGCGGAACGCCAGCGCTTGGCCATCAACGCGGTCTTGGCGTCCGCGGGTGTCGGCGCAGCCTTGATCAGCGCGATGATCTCGTCGACGTTGGACAGCGCCACCGCGAGGCCTTCGAGCACATGGCCGCGTTCGCGGGCACGGGTGAGCTCGTAACGCGTCCTTCGGACGACCACCTCGCGGCGGTGGGTGAGGAAATGCTCAAGCACGCGGCCGCGGAAGCTGCGCGTCCCGATGGTCTCGCGCCGGAGTTCGGATGGCAGGCGGACGGCAGCCCGCGCGGATACAACCTCTCCGACGCGCAGGCCCAGGCGATCCTCGAGTTGCGGCTGCAGCGGCTGACGGGTCTCGAGCAGAACAAGATCACCGGCGAATACAAGGAAGTGATGGACCAGATCGTCGACCTGCTCGACATTCTCGCCAAGCCCGCGCGCGTGACGACCGTCGTCGGCGCGGAGCTCAAATCGATCCGAGAAGCTTTCGGCGACCAGCGTCGCTCCGAGATCGTGGCGCATGGCGTCGATTTGTCGATCGAGGACCTGATCGCCCCCGAGGACATGGTCGTCACGCTTTCGCACGGTGGTTACATGAAGGCGCAACCTGTAGCCGAGTACCGCGCGCAGCGGCGCGGCGGCCGCGGCAAGCAGGCGACGGGCACCAAGGAAGACGATTTTATCGATCACCTTTTCATCGCCAACACGCACGACTACATCCTGTGCTTCTCCAATCGCGGGCGCGTGTATTGGCTCAAGGTCTACAACGTGCCGCAGGGCGGCCGGGTCTCGCGCGGTAAGCCGATCGTCAATCTCGTGCCGTTGCTCGAGCACGAAAAGATCACTGCGATCCTGCCGGTCAAGGAATTCGTCGACGACCGCTTCGTGTTCATGGCGACCGCGCACGGCACCGTCAAGAAGACGCCTCTGTCCGAATTCTCGCGCCCGCGCCCGTCGGGGATCATCGCGGTCGATCTGGATGACGGCGACTTCCTGATCGGCGCCGCCCTCACCGACGGCAAGCACGACGTGATGCTGTTCAGCTCCGGGGGCAAGGCGGTGCGGTTCGAGGAAACCGATGTGCGGCCGATGGGACGAGGCGCGCATGGCGTACGCGGCATGCTCCTGGACAGAAGGCAACGCGTGATCAGCATGCTCGTCGCCGAGGACGAGCAGCAATCGGTGCTGACCGCAACCGAGAACGGCTACGGCAAGCGCACGCCCATCGTCGAATACACACGCCACGGCCGCGGCACGAAGGGCATGATCGCGATCCAGCAGAGCGGCCGCAACGGGCAGGTCGTCGCGGCGGCACTGGTACGCCCTGACGATGAAGTCATGTTGATCTCGACCGGTGGCGTGTTGATCCGCACTCCGGTGAAAGCGATTCGCGAGATGGGGCGCTCGACGCAGGGTGTCACCCTGATCAATCTCGGCGAAGGCGAGAAGCTCGCAGGGCTCGAGCGTGTGGTCGAGACCGAAGACGAAAGCGGCGAGTAGCGTGGGACAGCGCACACCGGGCGTTTCGTCGAGAACCGCAGCGACGCGGCGACGGTGACCGCGCGCCAAGCAGACGAGCCATGGCCGACGATCAAGACCGCAACGACGGAGCGGAACTGCAGCGCCACCGCGCTGCCATCGACGCCCTCGATCGCGAGTTGCTGCGCCTTATCTCCGAACGCGCGCGGCACGCGCAGGCGATCGGCGCGCTCAAGAACGGCCCGGCGTACCGGCCGGAGCGCGAAGCACAGGTACTGCGCGGCGTGCAGGCGGAGAACTGCGGGCCGCTGTCGGACGCCGCCGTGGGCCGCGTCTTTCGCGAGGTCATGTCGGCTTGCCTCGCGCTGGAGCAAAAACTGTCGGTCGCGTATCTGGGACCGGCCGGCACGTATAGCCACGCCGCGGTCACCCGTCACTTCGGCGATTCCATAGTTGCCGAACCCTGCGCTTCGATCGACGAAGTGTTCCGCGCCGCCGAGGGCGGGCGCACCGACTACGCCGTCGTGCCGGTCGAGAATTCGACCGAGGGCGCCGTGGGTCGCACGCTCGATCTCATGTGCCAGACTCCGCTTACGATCGTCGGCGAGATCAAGCTGCGGATCGTGCAGAATCTGCTGGCCAAAAATGTGATGCTCGACGCAGTGACCCGGGTTTACTCGCATGCGCAGTCGCTGGCGCAATGCGTGCAGTGGCTGGCGCGCCATCTTCCGTCGGCGGCGCGCGTTGCGGTTGCGAGCAATGCCGAGGCCGCCCGGCTTGCTGCGGGAGAGCCCGGCGCCGCGGCGATCGCCGGAGAGGCCGCGGCCGCAATCTACGGACTCGACGTCGTCGCGGCGCACATCGAGGACGAGCCCAACAACACGACGCGCTTCTGGGTCCTGGGCCAGCACGCCGCGGCGCCCTCGGGCAAGGACGAAACCTCGCTTGTGATGTCGGCGCAGAATCGGCCCGGCGCGATGTACGCATTGCTCGAGCCCTTCGCCAAGCACGGGGTCAGCATGTCGCGGCTCGAGTCGCGTCCGGCGCGCACCGGATTGTGGGAGTATCTGTTTTTCGTCGATCTCGATGGCCACTGCGATGATCCGGCCGTCGCCGCGGCGCTGGCCGAGCTGCGCCAGCGCGCACCGTTCCTCAAGCTGCTCGGTTCGTATCCTGCCGCGATCGCTTGAGGGCCAACCCGCCTCGATCCACGTCGCGATGAAAGCCGATCAGCTCGCCGGTGCGCGAGTCGCCACCCTGGCTCCGGAATACGTGCGCCGCATTGCACCGTACGTGCCCGGCAAGCCCATCGACGAGCTCGCGCGCGAGTACGGGTTGACGGCAGATGCGATCGTCAAACTGGCCTCGAATGAGAATCCACGCGGGCCGAGTCGCAAGGTACGCGAAGCGATTGTCGTCGCGGGCGCCGACGTCACCCGCTATCCCGACGGCAACGGCTTCGAGCTGAAACACGCGCTCGCGAAGCGTTACGGCATCGGCCGCGAGCAGATCGTGCTGGGCAACGGCTCGAACGACGTGCTCGAGCTGGCGACGCAGGCGTTTCTGCGCCCTGGCGACCACACCGTGTACTCGCAACACGCGTTCGCGGTGTATCCGCTGGCGACGCAGGCGCGCGGCGCGACGGGGATCGAGGTTCCGGCGCACGACTATGGCCACGACCTCGAGGCGATGGGAAAGGCGATCACCGCGAGCACGCGCGTGGTCTTCATCGCCAATCCGAACAATCCCACCGGCACGTGGTTGCCCCCGCCCTCGGTCAAGGCATTTCTCGATCGCGTGCCGCGCGAGGTAGTCGTCGTGCTCGACGAGGCCTACGACGAGTACCTCGATGCGGAACAGCGATCGCCGAGCACGGACTGGATCGCCGAGCACCCCAATCTGATCGTTTCGCGCACGTTCTCCAAGGCGTACGGGCTGGCCGGGCTTCGCGTGGGCTTCGGCATGATGGATGCGAACGTGGCCGATCTGCTCAATCGCGTGCGCCAGCCGTTCAACGTCAACTCGGTTGCGCAGGCTGCCGCGCTCGCGGCGCTGGCAGATGCCGATTACGTTGCCGAGAGCGCGGCGCTCAACCGCGCCGGGCTGCGCATGCTCGGAGCGGCACTCGACGCGATGGGCGTTACCTACGTACCATCGCATGCCAATTTCATCCTGGTCCGTGTCGGCGACGCCTCTGCGGTTTATGAAAATTTGTTGCAACAGGGAGTGATCGTGAGGCCGGTTGCCAGCTACGGCTTGCCGCAGCACCTGCGCGTGACGGTTGGCCTGCCTCAAGAAATCGAGCGCTTCGTCGCCGCGCTCGCCTCGGCGCTGCGCCGATGACGACCTACCGGATCGGCAAGCTCGTCGTCGTCGGCGTAGGGCTTATCGGGGGCTCATTCGCGCTCGCGCTCAAGCGCTCGGGTGCGGCCGGCACCGTGGTCGGCGTCGGTCGCAGCAGGCAGAACCTCGACGCCGCACAGCGGCGCGGCATCGTCGATCGCAGCTTTGCGCTCGACCAGAGCTGGACCGTAGAGCTCGCCGATGCCGACTTGGTGCTGCTCGCAACGCCGGTTGGCCAGATGCGGTCGCTGTTGGCGGCGATGGCGCCGCACCTCGGTCCGCAGACTGTGGTGACCGACGCGGGCAGCACCAAACAGGATGTCATCGCGGTTGCACGCGAATGTCTAGTCAACGCTCTGCCGCGGTTCGTGCCCGGGCATCCGATTGCCGGCACTGAGCATTCCGGAGCAGTCGCGGCATTCGATGCGCTGTTCCGCGACAAGGACGTCGTGCTGACACCGCTCGCCGAGACCGACCCCGAGGCGCTGGCGCGGGTCGCCGATTGCTGGACGCGGTGTGGCGCGGTCGTGCGCAAGCTCGACGCGGCGCGTCACGACGCCATTTTCGCTGCGGTGAGTCACTTGCCGCACGTGCTCGCCTTCGCGCTGGTTGCCGAGGTCGCAGCGCGACCCGATGCCGAAGAGTGCTTCGCCTTCGCCGGCAGCGGCTTCCGCGACTTCACCCGGCTGGCGAGCGGTCACTCGGGCATGTGGCGCGACGTCTGCCTTGCCAATCGCGATGCGCTGCGGCGCGATTTGGGCTCATATCGCGACGAGCTCGATCGCGTCGAAAGGTTGTTGGCAGCGGCTGACGGTGACAGCCTGCTGCGCCTGTTCGAGCGCGCACGCGCGATCCGCGACAGCTGGCTCGAGCGCCAGAGCGGTGGCGAAGAAGTCTAGACAGGCTGATGCGGAACCCCTCATTAGCCGCGTTTCGGACGAGATGGCCCCGGATGCAAGGCGCGAGCCGCGTCGAATAGCTTTCGCATATTCGCAAGGCGAGCAACGCCGCAGCCGGGGCCATCTCGTCGAAACCCGCATGGGCAGCGGCTTTGCGGGCGGGCTGCTTTGTCGCGGCTCGTTCGTGTGCGATCGAGCACACGTCGCTCGCTGCCTCGCGCATCCCATCCCGCAAAGCCGCTGCGCGGCCACGACGGGCTCCGCATCAGCCTGCTGCTAGGCGCCTCTCGCTGCGGCACGCGATGGAATACATCGATCTCGCGCCCGTCGCCCGGATGGCGGGCACGGTGCGACTGCCCGGATCCAAGAGCATCTCCAATCGCACGCTGCTGCTGGCGGCGCTTGCGCGCGGCACGACCGAGGTCGCGGGTTTGCTCGACGCCGACGACGTTCTGCGCATGCTGGAAGCGTTGCGCACGCTGGGTGTGCGCATCGACCCCGGCAAGGACTCGCGCGATTGGGTCGTGCACGGCGTCGGCGGCAGTTTCGGCGTCAAGCGCGCAAGGCTTTTTCTTGGCAACGCCGGCACCGCACTGCGCCCATTGACTGCGATGCTGGCGTTCTCCGGCGGAGAGTACGAGCTCTCCGGCGTCGCCCGCATGCACGAGCGCCCGATCGGCGATCTGGTCGACGCGCTGCGCACGCTCGGCGCCGAGATCGACTATCTCGGCAGCGAAGGGTTTCCGCCGCTCGCGATCGGTCGCGGCAATCTGCGCCTCGGCGGCAGCGTCTCGATCCGCGGCGGGGTTTCGAGCCAGTTTCTCAGCGCGCTCCTGCTGGCCTTGCCGCTCGGCGGGAGCGCGATGACCGTCGACATCGCCGACGAGCTCATCTCGAAGCCGTACGTGGAGATGACGCTCAACCTGATGCTGCGTTTCGGCGTCGCAGTCGAGCGCAGGGATTGGCATCGGTTGCGCGTTCCCTCAACCCATGGCTATGTGAGCCCCGGTTCGATCGCCGTCGAAGGCGACGCATCCTCGGCCTCGTATTTCCTGGCTGCGGGCGCAATCGGCGGCGGCCCCGTGCGCGTCGAAGGTGTCGGGCGCGATAGCATCCAGGGCGATGTGCGCTTCGCCGATACGCTCGCGGCGATGGGCGCGGTGGTCGAGGGCGGAGCGGATTGGATCGAGGTTCGAGGCACGAGGCCATTGCAGCCCATCGACGCCGACTTCAACCGCATGCCTGACGCCGCCATGACGGCGGCAATCGTCGCGCTCTTCGCGGCGGGGACGTCGACCTTGCGCAACATTGGCAGCTGGCGAGTGAAGGAGAGCGACCGCATCGCCGCGATGGCCGCGGAGCTTGCCAAACTGGGCGCCGAAGTCGCCGCCGGGCCCGACTGGCTGTCGATCGCGCCGCCAGCCCGGTGGCTGCCTGCCACCATCGACACCTACGACGATCATCGTATCGCGATGTGCTTCTCGCTCGCCGCGCTCGGCGGCGTGCCGGTGCGCATCAACGACCCGCAGTGCGTGCGCAAGACATTTCCGCAGTATTTCGACGCCTTTCGTGCTCTGGCGCAATGAGCGACACCGACGCAGCGGTCATCGCGGTCGACGGCCCGGCGGCATCGGGCAAGGGGACGATTGCCCAAGGCGTTGCCCGGGCCCTGGGTTTTCACTATCTCGACAGCGGCTCGCTCTACCGGCTGGTGGCGTTGAAAGCGCTACAGGCAGGCATACGGCTTGATGACGGCCCGCAGCTCGCCCAAGCCGCGGCGGGCATGGCAACCGCGTTCGCCGGAGGCCGGATCGAGCTCGATGGTGTCGATGTGACCACGGCGATTCGCAGCCCGGCCGTAAGCGCCGCAGCGTCACAGGTCGCGGTCTTCCCCGAGGTCCGACGCACCCTGCTGGCCCGGCAACGGGCGTTCCGCCGTCCGCCCGGCCTGGTGGCGGATGGCCGCGACATGGGAACGGTGGTCTTTCCCGACGCCTTGCTCAAGGTTTATGTCACGGCGAGCGCCGAACAGCGGGCGAGGCGCCGTTATAAGCAGTTGATAGAAAAAGGAAACCCATGTACTATTGCCGGTCTTTTGCGTGAGATCCGGGAACGGGATGCGCGCGACAGCGCCCGCGCGGCAGCACCGCTTCGAACCGCCGCCGACGCGATCGTCCTGGATACGACCGACATGTCGATCGACGCAAGCATCGCCTTCGTGGTGGAGCGGTTTCGAGCATTGCGTGCGCAGAGCGAGCGCTAGAGCGCGCACGCCGCCCGCAGGAGCAGGCGAGGCGAGCCGGGGAGTCGAGAGCCGCTGAAATAGCAATTGGCAGCAAGCACGAACAGGAAACGAAGAGCAAAAGCGAGCCGTCGCGCCGGACCTGAAACAGGGCAGTCCCCAAGCGACGGGATGACCAACCGACCCGCCGTCACGCCCGTGGCGACGGAAATGCAATAGGACAACCATTACTCATGGCAACGGCCACCACCAACCAACCCGCTCCATCCCAGGAAAACTTTGCCGCCTTGTTCGAGGAGTCCCTCGCGCGGCAGGAAATGCGCCAGGGTGAGCTCATCACCGCCGAAGTAACCCGGGTCGACTACAACATCGTCGTCGTTAACGCGGGTCTCAAATCGGAAAGCTTCATTCCCATCGAAGAGTTCAAGAACGACAAGGGCGAGGTTGAAGTCAAGCCCGGCGACTTCGTCACCGTGGCGATCGAAAGCCTCGAAGACGGCTACGGCGAAACGCGGCTGTCGCGCGACAAGGCCAAGCGCCTCAAGGCCTGGCACGATCTGGAAGCCGCGATGGAGCAGGGCAACGTCGTGCAAGGACTGGTCACCGGCAAGGTCAAGGGCGGGCTCACCGTGATGGTGAACGGCATTCGTGCCTTCCTGCCCGGTTCGCTGGTCGATATCCGGCCGGTCAAGGACACTGCGCCCTTCGAAGGCAAGCTGCTCGAATTCAAGGTCATCAAGCTCGACCGCAAGCGCAACAACGTCGTCGTCTCTCGCCGCGCCGTGCTCGAAGCAAGCCTTGGCGCCGAGCGCGAGGAGCTTTTGAAGACGTTGCAGGAAGGCGCGGTCGTCAAGGGTGTGGTCAAGAACATCACCGACTACGGCGCGTTCGTCGACCTGGGCGGCATCGACGGCCTCCTGCATATCACCGACCTCGCCTGGCGGCGCGTCAAGCATCCGTCTGAAGTTCTGTCCGTCGGCGACGAGGTCACGGCCAAGGTCCTGAAGTTCGATCAGGAAAAGAATCGGGTGTCGCTCGGTATGAAGCAGCTCGGCGAGGATCCATGGGTCGGCTTGTCGCGGCGCTATCCCCCTGGCACACGGCTGTTTGGCAAGGTCACCAACATCACCGACTACGGCGCGTTTGTCGAGATCGAGCAGGGCATCGAGGGTCTGGTGCACGTCTCCGAGATGGACTGGACGAACAAGAACATCCATCCGACCAAGGTCGTGCAGCTCGGCGACGAGGTCGAGGTCATGATCCTCGAAATCGACGAGGAACGCCGGCGCATCTCGCTGGGGATGAAGCAGTGCATGCCCAATCCCTGGGAAGAGTTCGCGATGAACCACAAGAAGGGCGACAAGGTGAAGGGCCTGATCAAATCCATCACCGACTTCGGCGTGTTCATCGGCCTGCCCGGATCGATCGACGGCCTGGTGCACCTGTCCGATCTGTCGTGGACGTTGCCGGGTGAGGCGGCCGTGCGTGACTATCGCAAAGGTCAGGAGGTCGAAGCCGTGGTGCTCGCGATCGACGTCGAGCGCGAGAGGATCTCACTGGGTATCAAGCAGCTCGACGGCGATCCGTTCTCGAACTATGTCGCGACGCACGACAAGGGCAGCGTCGTCACCGGGACGGTCAAGTCGCTCGACGGCAAGGGTGCGGTCATCGCGCTCGACGGCGACGTCGAGGCCTATCTGCGCGCGTCGGAGGTAGCCCGCGACCGCGTCGAGGACATCCGGTCGCACTTGAAGGAAGGCGATTCGGTCACCGCCATGATCATCAACATCGATCGCAAGAACCGCTCGATCAACCTCTCGATCAAGGCCAAGGATCACGCCGAGGAGGCCGAGGCGATGCAGCGCATGAGCGCGGAGAACTCCGGCGCGAGCGCGGGCACGACCAATCTCGGAGCGTTGCTCAAAGCCAAGCTCGACAACAAGAATCAAGGGTAAGTGAGCCCGTGATGACCAAATCGGAGCTGATCGACCGCCTCGCGGCGCAGTTCCCGCAATTGGTAGCCAAGGATGCCGAACTCGCGGTGAAGATGATCCTCGACGCCATGGCGGAGAGTCTGGCGAAAGGCGAGAGGATCGAGATCCGCGGTTTCGGCAGCTTCGGGCTCAACTACCGGCCGCCGCGCACGGGTCGCAATCCCAAATCCGGGGAGCGGGTACAGGTGCCGGAAAAGCGTGTGCCGCATTTCAAGGCCGGCAAGGAATTGCGCGAACGCGTCGATTTCAAGAAGAGCTGATGGCCAACGCAAAGGGGCGGCATTATCCGTTACGATAATGCCGCCCTTGCTTTTGGGCGCGTGCGGATGGATCGAGGCGCGGTACCGCTCGCGAGGCCATCGCGTGGAGGCCGATTCTGATGGCGTTCGTCCGCTGGGTCGTAGGGGTGACGCTATTCGTGGCGCTTCTTTTCCTGTCGCTTCAGAACGATGAGCTGGTCACCGTCCGTTTCTATCACTGGTTTTCCTGGCAGGCGCCGCTGATTTTTCTGATCCTCATCGCGTTCGCGGCCGGTGCCGCAGCGGGTCTGCTCGCCGGGTTGTTTCGCTCTGCGCGCCTGAAACGGCAGTTGAACCGCCTGCGCAAGGAAGTGCGCCGCACACCGGTGAAGCGTCCAGTCGACGGAGGCTGACGAGCCGTGCCGACAATGGAAATCGAGCTCTGGTGGCTGTTGGCGCTTACGGTGCTGTTTTTCGCGCTTGGTTGGGTTGCCGCGCGCATCGATATCAAGCATCTGCTGCGCGAGTCGCGGGCGCTGCCGCTGTCGTATTTTCGCGGTCTTAACTTTCTTTTGAACGAGCAGCCGGACAAGGCGATCGAATCTTTCATCGAGGTCGTCAAGGTCGATCCGCAGACCATCGATCTGCACTTTGCCCTTGGAAACCTGTTCCGGAGGCAGGGCGAGATCGATCGCGCGATCCGCATGCACCAGAATCTGCTCGATCGGCATGATCTGGCCGCCGACAAGCGGCAGCTGGCGGTGTTCGAGCTGGCGCAGGATTTTCACCGCGCCGGGCTCCTCGATCGCGCCGAGGAGCTCTTCAGCAAGCTCGACGGCAGCCCGTTCGAGGTCCAGTCGCTTGGCTTCCTGCTGCAGATCTTCGAGCAGGAAAAGGACTGGCAGAAGGCGATCAAGGTGACCAAGCGCATGGAGGCGCTGGCGAAGCGACCGTACTTCAAGGAAATCGCCCACTATTATTGCGAGCTGGCGCAAGCCGCGATGCTGCGCTCGCAGCTCGAAGAGGCGCGCAGCTATCTCGAGCAGGCTCTGGCGGAATACAAGCTATGCGCGCGAGCAACCATCCTGCTCGGCGACGTCGAGGTCCAGCAGGGTAACTACGACACAGCCACCGCGGCCTGGCAGCGCATCGAATCGCAGAATCCTTCCTTCCTCGGCCTGGTGGCAGATCGGCTTGCCGACGCGTACCGCAAAAACGGCGACGTCGCGCAGGGCATACGGATGCTGCGCAGCTACGAGGACCAATATCCTTCGCTCGATCTACTGAACGCGCTCTTCAGCCAGGTGCTTGCGCATGAAGGCGCCGACGCGGCGGCGCAGCTCATCAAGGACGAGCTCGTGCGCAATCCGACGCTCCTCGGGCTGGACAAACTGCTCGAGGCGCAACTGGTTGCTGCGCCGGCTGAAAGGCGCCACGACCTCGAGCTGGTCAAGGGGCTGGTAGCGCAACATATCAAGCGCCTCGGCATGTACCGCTGCGAGCAGTGCGGATTCCGCGCCAAGCAGTACTACTGGCGCTGCCCCGGCTGCGGCAAATGGGAAACGTACACGCCACGGCGCACGGAGACACCAGATGGCTATGTCGCCTGAACCGAACCCTCTCCCCGCGTAGCCGACGTGATGCAGGCCGATCCCAAAGTCATTGTGGCGCTCGACTTCGCCGATCCGACCCAAGCGATGGCGTTCGTCGATCGCCTCGATCCCGCGGCCTGCGCGCTCAAGGTAGGCAAGGAAATGTTCGTCGTCGCCGGACCCGATCCGGTGCGCCGGATGATCGAGCGCGGGTTTCGCGTCTTTCTCGACTTGAAGTTTCACGATATCCCGAACACCGTCGCGCAGGCCTGCGCTGCGGCGACGCGGCTCGGCGTATGGATGCTCAACGTGCATGCGGTCGGCGGCCGCGCGATGCTCGTGGCCGCGCGCGAGTCGGTCGCGCGCACGGCTACCGAGCGGTCCGCGCGGCGCCCCTTGCTGATTGCGGTGACGATCTTGACGAGCCTCGACGCCCATGACGTCGCGGAGCTGGGTTTTGCCGAGGCGCCCGAAAGCATCGCCTTGCGGCTCGCGCGACTTGCCTCAGACTGCGGACTCGACGGCGTGGTCTGCTCGGCCGTCGAGGCGCCTGCCTTGCGACGTGCGCTCGGCGTCGGTTTCAAGCTCGTGACACCCGGCATTCGTCCGGCCGGATCTGCCGCCGACGACCAGTCGCGCATCCTCACCCCCGAGGCGGCGATCGCCGGTGGTGCCGACTACTTGGTGATCGGGCGGCCGATCACTCGAGCCGCGGAGCCGCTTCAGATGCTCGCGCGCATCAATAAGTCCTTGGAGGTCGCCACGTGAAAATAACGATAACGGGTACCGGCTACGTCGGTCTGGTGAGCGGTGCATGCCTGGCCGAGGTCGGCAACGACGTGCTGTGCTTCGATGTCGACGCCGCCAAGATCGATATTCTCCATCGCGGAGGCGTGCCGATTCACGAGCCCGGGCTTCCCGAAATGATCCGGCGCAACGTCGCGGCCGGGCGGCTGCGGTTCACCACGGATGCCGATGCAGGCGTCCGCCACGGCGCGCTGCAGTTCATTGCCGTGGGGACTCCGCCCGGCGAGGACAG
>Ga0137368_10006846_pt1 | contig 11909 bp, 10 predicted proteins | sample SagtaG_13_FD_104917 | JGI IMG/M metagenome (GOLD analysis project Ga0137368, IMG submission 104917) | Vadose zone soil microbial communities from Sagehorn Ranch, Mendocino, California, USA - Sage1_L_100_16 metaG | ecosystem: Environmental > Terrestrial > Soil > Vadose zone | place: USA...
AACCTCTCCCGGGCCATCGAGACAGCCCTGGCGATGCGGCGGCTCGAGACGGGGCCGGAACGCGCCACCTGATCCACTGAACCCTGCCGACTCACGCCACGCCAGGCTCAGCCTGGCCATTGCAGCGGTGACGCTCGCGGCCCAGAACGGTGTCCTCATGTCCTTCGCCGTTCTCTACCTCCCGCTGCTCGCCGAGTTCGGCGGCTCGCGCGGTGAGGTCGCGGCCGCGCAGTCGGTGTCGCTTTTGCTCGGCGGCTTCACGGGTCCGCTCGTCGGAGCGGCGTTCGACCGGTTCGGGCCGCGGCGACTCTTCCAGGGGAGCGCCGTGCTGGCTGCGGCCGCGCTCGTCGTGGCGAGCCGTGTCACGTCGCTACCGCTGCTGGTCCTGACCTATGGGCTGTGGGGCGGGCTCGCGCTCGCGCCGCTCGGCAGCCAGACGAATATGACCGTCGCGGCGTTCTGGTATCCGTCGGCGCGGGGCCGCGCGATCGCCGTCGTCGACCTGGGAACCGCCGTCGGTGCCGTCTGCTTCCTCCTGATCGGGCAGGCGCTCGTGACGGCGCTCGGCTGGCGGGCGACGCTCCTCGTGTGGGCGGCGATCCTCGTGCTCGTCGTCGTGCCGCTCAACGCGTTTCAGCGGCTGCCCGAGGTGCCAACCGGTGGTTCGCCCGAGGGCGCGGCGGTCGAGCGCGACGGCTCCACGAGCCCGCGGCCGGGAACGACGCTCGCCGACGCACTCGGATCGCCCTCGTTCTGGTGGCTCGCGGCGACACGCTTCTTCGGCGCGTGCGCATTTCCGGTCATGAACGTCCACATGGTCGCGTACGCGATCGGGCAGGGGATCGCGCCGGCCACGTCCGCCGCGGCGCTCGGTGCCGTGAGTCTGGTGAGCCTCGCGGGGCGTCTCACGACCGGCGTGCTGTGCGACCGGCTCGGGCGGGCTCAGGCGCTGACGCTCGCTTACGCCAGCGCCGCGCTCGGCGTCGGCTGCCTCGCGGCGCTCGCCGTCACGGGTGCTTCGTGGTGGCTCGGCCTCTACGTCGTGCTCTACGGTATGGCCCAGGGCTCGTCGGGCATCGTCGCGTCCGCCCGCGCCGCGGACCTCTTCGCGGGGGCGTCGTTCGGCGCGATCTGGGGTTGGCTCACGCTCGCCGTGGGGCCGGGGGAGGCGCTCGGAGCGTGGCTCGGCGGGAAAGTCTTCGACGTGTGGGGCAGCTATTTCCCGGCGTTCGGCTTCGTCTGGCTGACGCTGGCGGCGGGCGTCGTCTCGATGTGGCGCGTGCGCGCGGCGCCGCGGGATCCTGGATCAGCCCGCGTTCGCTGATCGGGCGGCCGAGGCGACGGACAGCTCGACCTCGTGGCCGTCGGGATCGCGCACGGAGAACGAGGTCGGCGTCTCGCCGAACGGCTCGAGGCCGTGCGCCTCCGCCCACCGGCGCGCCGCCGGAAGGTCTCGAGGGCGACACCGACGTCGAACGCGATGTGGTAGAGCCCCGGGACGCCCTTGGGTTGCGGCCCCGGCCCCTCGGCGCGCGCCAGCTCGCACGACAGATCGTGGTGATGAACGCCGGTGGAGAAGAAGACGATGCGCCCGCCCTTGCCGGTCCCGGTCTCCGCGAGCCCGAGGATGTCGCGGTAGAAGCGACGGGTCGCGTCGAGGTCGCGCACGAAGAGCGCGACGTGACCCAGCTCGCGGATCGTCACCCGCCCCGATCGTGCGTCCATCGCGGAGTAGTGTAACATTGGGAGGTCATGGCTGATTCCAAGCCGGCGGCCTACATCGCGCCCGCCGTGCAGGCTCTCGTCGCGACGACCACGGATCGCGTTCGACCCAACGCGAAGCTGATCGCGCTCTTGTCGCTCGGACATTTCGTCGTCGATCTCAACCAGGGATCGCTGCCGGCGGTGTCGCGGACCGGCACGGTTTGCCCGCGGCGCTCTGGATCAGCGCCCTGATGCCGCTCGCGGCATTCGTGGCGACCCGTTTCCTGCCGGCCCCGAGCGTCCACGACGCCAGGTGAACGACGGGCTTCCCTTCCAGGACGGTGAGCAGGTCCTGCTCACCGATCAGCGCGGCAAGCGCCATCTGATCTTTCTCCGCAAGTCGGAGACCTTCCACTCCGACCGCGGCTGGGTGCCGCACGACGCGGTGATCGGCCAGCCCGAGGGCACCTGGGTGCGGAGCTCGATAGGGCTTCGCTATCTGGCGCTGCGCCCGACGCTGGCGGAGTACGTGCTGGAGATGCCGCGCGGCGCCCAGGTCATTTACCCGAAAGACCTGGCCATGATCCTCTTCTGGGCCGACATCTACCCGGGGTGCCGAGTCCTCGAAGCTGGCACCGGCTCCGGTGCCTTGACGCTCGCCCTCCTGCGGGCGGTGGGGCCCGAGGGCCGGGTCATCACCTACGAGCAGCGGGACGAGTTTGCGCGCCGTGCGCTGGCCAACATTCACATGCGGCTCGGTGAGGTGGCGAACCTGGCGGTTCGCCTCCGGCCCGTCGAAGACGGCCTCGGGGAGGAGGAGCCGGTCGACCGGGTGCTGCTCGACCTGCCCGAGCCCTGGAAGCTCACGAGCCTCGTTGCGGCCGTGTTGCGACCGGGCGGGATCTTTCTGTGCTACGTGCCGACCATCGTGCAGTCGCACCAGATCGCCGAGGCGCTCCAGCGCGAGCCCCACTGGGCACTCGTCGAGACATTCGAAACGCTCTACCGGCCGTGGAACATCGAAGGCCAGTCGGTGCGGCCCTTCCACCGCATGGTCGCCCACACGGGATTCATCACCGTTGCGCGACGGGTCGTGCCGGAGGAGAGCGGCGCGCCTGATGCGCGTCTGCGCCGCCTCGCGCCCGAGGACTGAGAGCGATGATCACGCTGATGCGGCGGCACCCGAGAATGCTTGTATTCGGCCTCTTGGTCGTGATCGCGGCGTTCGTGGCCTCGCTGTTCGTGTTGGGTACGACCGGGTCGCGCGACGGCGCCGAGCCGCGCGACCGGGTCGCGACGGTCAACGGCGAGACCATCCCGCTCGAGCGCTTTCAGCGGCGCTACCAGTTGTACCTGGAGGCGTACGCGCAGACTTACCGCGACCGTTTCTCGACGGAGATGGCCGAGCGTCTCGGGCTGCCGCAGCAGGTCGTCGGCGACCTCGTCCAGGAGGCCCTGATCGTGCAGCGCGCCGGCGCCGAGGGACTGGCCGTTACGGACGAGGAGTTGAACGCTCGGATCCATGCGATCCCGGCGTTCCAGGAGAACGGGCGCTTCGTGCTCAGCCGCTACCAGGAGGCCCTCAAACGGCGCGGGTTCACCGCCGCCGGGTTCGAGGGCGAGATCCGCCGCGAGCTTACGCGCGCGAAGGTGGAGTCCGCGGTCCGGAGCGGCGTCAAGGTGTCCGAGGCCGAGCTCGAGCAGCAATTCCGTCTCCGGCGCGAAGAGGTGCGTGCGGCGTGGGCCTTGGTCGAGCTGGCGCCGATCGTGGCCGCCACCAGCGCCACCGACGAGGAGCTCGCCGCGTATCTCGGTCAGCACCCCGACGAGTTCCGCCAGCCCGACCGACGGCGCGTGCAGTACGTGACGCTGAGCCGGAAGGATTTCGAGACGGCGGCGACGGACGCGGAGGTCGAGAAGTTCTACCATGAGCACATCAAGGAGTTCGAGAGCCCGCGCCAGGTCCGCGCCGCGCACGTGCTCGTCCGCGTCCCCGAAACGGGGGGGAGCGAGGCGGAGGATAAGGCGCGGGCCAAGGTCGTGGACGTCATCCGCCGGGCGAAGGCGGGCGAGGACTTCGGCAAGCTCGCGCAGGAGGTCTCGGAGGATCCCGGGACGGCGCCGCGCGGCGGCGATCTCGGGCTCGTGAGCCGTGGCGAGGTGGTGCCGCAGTTCGAGCAGGCGCTGTTCGCGTTGAAGAAGGGTGAAGTGTCGCCCGAACCGATCCGGACGCCGTTCGGCTTCCATGCGATCAAGGTGTTCGAGATTCAGGAGGGCGGGCGCAAGCCCCTGAAGGACGTCGCGTCCCAGATCCGGAGCCGGCTCTCGGCCGAAGCTTCGGACCGGGCGGCGAAAGCGAGGGCCGACCAGATCCGGCCGGAGCTGCAGGGCGCCAAGGATTTCATGGCCGAGGCGAAGAACCTCGGACTCCAGCCGATCGAGACGACCATGGCCCGCCTCGACCGAGTGGCGGGGCTCACCGCTCCGGATTCGCTCGAGGAGGCGGCGTTCGCGCTCGCCCTGGGCGGCGTCTCGACTCCGGTGCAGACGCCGGCGGGGCTTGTCGTCCTCAAGTCCGTGGAGGCCATCGGCGCTGGTGTACCCCCGCTCACCGAGATCAAAGACAAGGTGGCTACGTTGGTCAAGCGCCAGAAGGCGGAGTCGGCCGCCCTGGAGCGGGCGAAACGGCTCGCCGCCGACGCCCAGACGGGCGACCTGGCCGGCGCCGCGAAGAAGGTGGGCGCGGTCACGGGCGAGACGGCGCGCTTCTCGCGCGCCAAGCCGGCCGAGCGCCTGCCGGGTGACGCGATGGTGGCGGCGCTGCAGACCCCTGCCGGCCAGCTGAGCGCACCGGTCAAGGCCCAGCAGGGCTACTACCTGGTGAAAGTGCTCGAGCGCGTGCCGCCCGACATGGGCGGGCTCGCGGCGGAGCGCGACAAGCTCCTGAAAGAGGTGCTCGCGCAGAAGCAGAGCCTCGCGTGGGAGTCCTGGCTCACCGGAGCCCGCACGAACGCGAAGATCGAGACACACCTGCCCGCGTCGCGCCGGGGGTGAGCCCTTCAGATCCTTTGGGTGTGTCGGTCCGGAGCCGTGTACACTATGTGCCGCCTGGTGAATCGTCGGTTCAACTGGCCGTGCACGGGGCGGAAGTCGGTAAAGGACAATCCCCATGACTGTCAAGCTCTTCGTCGGTGGCCTCTCTTTCTCGACCTCCAGTGAGCGCCTGCGCGAAGCCTTCGCCGGCTTCGGCGAGGTCCAATCGGCGACCGTCGTGATGGATCGCGACACCGGGCGGTCGCGCGGCTTCGGGTTCGTCGAGATGGCGACCGGCGAAGACGCGAACACCGCCGTCTCCCGGCTCAACGGAACCGAGCTCGATGGTCGTCAGATCAAGGTCGAGATCGCGAAGCCGGCCGGCTCGGGCGGCGGCGGTGGCCAGCGCCGCGGTGGCGGTGGCTTCGGCGGTGGGCGCGGCGGTGGCGGCGGGTGGCGCGGCGACCGGTGAGACCGTCGTGCACGTGATGGCGCTCTCGACGCCGAGTCGGCCCGGCTGGCGGTGGCGTATCGTCAATTACGCGGGCGAGCTCATCGAGGAGTCACGCGATGTGTTCGGCACGATCGCAATCGCCGTCGCCGAAGGGACGCGACGGCTCGAGCAAATGAACACGGTGGATCGGTCCGAGCCTCCGCGGCCGTACCGCTCCACCTCGCACTTGCGTGGCCGATGGCGAGTCTGACCCGGGCGAAGGTCGAGGTTTCGGACAACCAGATCGAAGCCGCCCTGAAGATCCTCAAGAAAGTGATGCTCAAGGGGGGACTCTTCCAGGAGATGAAGCGGCGAGCGTACTACGAGAAGCCTTCGGTCAAGCGCAAGCGGAAGCAGGCGCAAGCTCGCAAGAAGCGGCGGCGAGCCCTCAAGCGGTCACGAGTCGAGGACGAGGATTAGTTGAAGATCGGGAGCGAGCGCCGCTCCCTGCGATTTCCCCCAATGGATTCCCCGCCGTCATGTAGTTCGATCGTGGCGCCGGCCTAGCCGGCGCTCGAACAGCCCACGAGGAGACCCGCGAGGCGGCGGCGCCGCGGCTGCGCGAGCTCGTGCTAAGTTAAGTGGCCATGGCCGTCCAGCGCACGCCGATGACCCGTCCCGGCTACGACCGGCTCCGCGACGAGCTCGACCGGCTCAAGCGCGTCGACCGCCACGCGATCACCAAGGCGATCGCCGAAGCGCGGGCGCACGGAGACCTCTCCGAGAACGCCGAGTACCACGCCGCGCGCGAGAAGCAGAGCTTCATCGAGGGACGGATCGCGGAGCTCGAGACGAAGGTTGGAAGCGCCGAGGTCATCGATCCGCCGACCTCGGGTGATCGCATCACGTTCGCCTCGACGGTGCTGCTCGAGGACGAGAGCGGGAAGGAGATCCGCTATCAGATCGTGGGCTCTGACGAGACCGAGCCCGCCCGGGGACGCATCTCGATCCTGTCGCCGCTGGCGCGCACGCTCATCGGCAAGAGCGTGGGCGACCGGGTGACGGCGCAGCTGCCCGGCGGCACGAAGACGTTCGACATCGTCAAGGCGAACTTCCCCTGGACGGACTGAGACGATAGCATGCCGACCGTGCGCGTCGACGACGGGGTCAGCCTCCACTACGAGGAGTCGGGTCAGGGACTGCCGCTGGTTTTCGTCCACGAGTTCGCGGGCGATCACCGGAGCTGGCACCTGCAGATGCGCTTCTTCTCACGTCGCTACCGGGCGATCGCGTTCAACGCCCGCGGCTATCCGCCGTCCGATGTTCCCGACGACGCGAAAGCGTACTCGCAGGATCGCGCCGCCGAGGACATCCGGAGCATGCTCGACGGTCTGAAGATTCCGAAGGCGCACGTCTGCGGCCTCTCGATGGGCGGTTACGCGACGCTGCACTTCGGTCTCCGGCACCCGGACCGCGCCCTCTCACTGGTCGTCGCCGGCGCCGGCTACGGCAGCGTGCCGGGCGATCGCGAGAAGTTCCGCCGGGATACCGAGGTGGTCGCCCGGCGCTTCGAGGAGGACGGGATGGTGCGGACGGCCGAGATGTACGCGAAGGGCCCGACGCGCGTCCAGTTCATGGAGAAGGACCCGTTCGGCTGGCGCGAATTCCACGCGCAGCTCGCGGACGGATCGGCCCGCGGTCACGCCCTCACGCAGCGGGGCGTGCAGATGATGCGGCCATCGATCCTCGACCTCGGGCGCGAGCTCGAGCGGCTCGAGGTGCCGACACTGATCATGACCGGCGACGAGGACGACCCGTGTCTCGAGCCGGCGATCTTCATGAAGCGCAAGATCCCGACGGCGGGGCTCGTCGTCCTCCCCAAGTCGGGCCACACGATCAACCTGGAGGAGCCCGAGGTGTTCAACCGGGCCGTGCTCGATTTCCTCACGGCGGTGGACGCGGGCAAGTGGACGCGACGCAATCCCGCCTCCCAGACGGGCTCGGCCATCCTGCCCACGGAGACACGCTGATGTCACTACCTCTCGAAGGCTACACGGTCCTGGATCTCACCCGCGCGCGCTCGGGCCCGACCGCGGTCCGCCAGCTCGCCGACATGGGGGCGAACGTCATCAAAGTTGAGGCGCGCGAGGAGATGGAGGGCGACTCCACAGCGCTCGGCTTCGACTTTCTGAACCTTCACCGGAACAAGCGCGCGATGACGCTCGACCTCAAGCACCCGCGCGGGGTCGAGATCATCAAGAAGATCGCCGCGCGCGCCGACGTCGTCGTCGAGAACTTCCGGCCGGACGTCAAGACGCGGCTCGGCATCGACTACGAGGCGCTGTCGAGGATCAATCCGCGCCTCGTCTACGGCTCGATCTCGGGCTTCGGCCAGACGGGCCCGTACGCCGACCGGCCGGGCTACGATCAGATCGCCCAGGGTATGGGCGGGCTCATGTCCATCACCGGGCTGCCCGGTCAGGGGCCCGTGCGCGTGGGCATCCCGGTGGCGGATCTCACCTCCGGGCTCTATCTTGCGCAAGGCATTCTGGTCGCGCTGCTCGAGCGCGAGCGCTCCGGGAAGGGCCAGTGGGTGCACACATCGCTCCTGCAGGCGATGGTGACGATGCTCGACTTCCAGGCGGCGCGCTGGCTCATCGACCGCGAGATCCCGCCCCAAGCGGGCAACGATCATCCGACCGGCATCCCGACGGGTGTGTTCACCACCGCCGACGGCCACATCAACATCGCCGCGTCCGGACAGACGATGTATCGCCGGCTCTGCACGGCGATCGGCGCCCCCGAGCTGATCGACGACCCGCGCTTCAAGACGCTGGCCGGCCGGTCGAAGAACCGTACGGCGATGAATGCCGAGCTGGACAAGGTGCTCGTGAACAAGTCGAGCGCAGAGTGGATCGAGGCGCTCAACCGTGCGGGGGTGCCCTCGGGCCCGATCCTCAACGTGAAAGAGGTCTTCGAGAACGAGCAGATCCGGCACCTGGGCATGGCCGAGCCCGTGCGTCATCCCGAGCGCGGCGAGATGCTGGTCCAGGGGCTCCCGGCCACGCTCTCGCGCACGCCCGGCGCGATTCGCCGCGCCGCACCCACGCACGGCGAGCACACCGACGAGATCCTGCGCGAGCTGGGGTACACCGCTGAGGAGATCGCGACCCTGCGGAAGGACGGCGTGGTCTAACCGTGAGCACGTGCGACGGACGGCGGACAGAGGAGAGAGCATTGAACAGCCAACGAATCCTCGCCCGCGCGCTCGTGCGGGCCTTCATGGTCGTAGCGCTGTGCCTTCTGCTCGCCGGCGGCCTCGTCGGGCGAGCCGCCGCCCAGGCGAAGCCCGAGGGCGAAATGCGCTGGGCGCTCTACGTGACGGTCGCCCCGGCCTGGCTCGATCCGGGAGAGGTGCAGGGCTTCATCACCCCGTTCTGGATCCAGTATGCGCTCCACGATGCACTCGTGAAGCCCATGCCCGGCAACATCATGACGCCGAGCCTGGCCGAGTCGTGGACGCTCAGCCCCGATCAGCGGACCTACGAGTTCAAGCTGCGCCAGGGTCTCAAGTTCCACAACAGCGACCCCTTCACCGCCGAGGACGTGAAGTTCAGCTTCTATCGCGCAAAGAGCTCCCGGGTCCTCAGGGAAAAGGTCCGCGACGTGGAGATCGTGGATCCCTACCGCGTGCGGTTCCATCTCCACGAGCCTTTCCCCGACTTCATGGCGTTCTACGGGACCCTGGCGACCGCGTCGAGTTGGATCGTGCCCAAGAAGTACGTCGAGAAGGTCGGCGACGACGGGTTCAAGAAGCAACCCGTCGGCCTCGGACCGTACAAGTTCGTGAGCAACACCCCCGGCATCGAAATAGTCATGGAAGCCAACGAGAGCTACTGGCGCAAGATGCCCTCGGTGAAGCGTCTCGTCTTCAAGAGCGTGCCGGAGCCGACCACGCGGGCGGCAATGCTGAAGAAGGGCGAAGTGGATATCGCCTACCTCCTGGACACGCCGGCGGCGATGGAGCTGAGGCGGGATCCCAACCTCAAGGTGGTGTTTTCCGGTGCGATCGGGATCCACTTCCTCGACTTCTTCGACCAGTGGGACCCGAAATCTCCGTGGCACGACCGGCGGGTGCGGCTGGCCGCCAACTATGCGATCGACCGTCGATCGCTGAACGAGGCCGAGAACCTCGGCGCCTCCCGTCTCACGGGCGGCATGGTCCCCCGCAAGTTCGAGTTCGCGCTCGCGCTGGAGCCCTATCCCTACGATCCTGCGAGGGCGAAGCAGCTGCTGGCCGAGGCGGGCTATCCGAACGGCTTCGACGCCGGGGACCTCTATCCCTATCCCCCCTATTTCTCGATGGGGGAGGCGGTCGCCACCAATCTCGCGACGGTGGGCATCAAGACGAAGATCCTCACGATGGAGCGCGGGGCGTTCCAGAAGGCGTGGCTGTCGAAGAAGCTGAAGGGGGTCTGTTTCTGCGTCCACGCGCCGTACGGCAACGCGGCCTCGCGGATGGCCGAGTTCGTGCCGATCGAAGGATCGTTCGCGCGCGGCGCCGATCCCGACGTCGAGGCGCTCTACAGGCAGCAGGCGCGGGAGACGGACCGGAAGAAGCGCGAGGTGATGCTCCACCAGATCCAGCAGCTCCTCCACGAGCGGGTGCGGTTCGGCCCGATCTGGGAATATATCTGGCCGAGCGGGATCGGGCCGCGCGTGGGGGACCCGGCCTTGATGAAGATCGACCCGTACCCCTGGTCGGCGCCTTACGAGGACGTGACGCTCAAGAGGTAGCGATCGGGCCGACGGCCGCGCCGCCGCTTCGAGCGGCGGCGCCGCCCGCTCAGCGGAGCGCGTCGCGCAGCTCGCGCGTCAGGACCTCGACGGTCCCGCGCGTGCCGCCGGCGAGCTTTAGCTTCCACTCGCCCTCGGTCTCGAAGCGCCGGTCGCGCAGCCGCTCGCCCCAGGGCTTGATCGCCTCGCGGATCGCGTTGAGGTCGAATGGGTCGCGGCGCAGCTCGCGGGCGCGCGCCATCACGTCGGGCGCCGCCCGGATGAACGCGCGGAGCGCGGCGCCCGTCTTGATCGAGTATTTGCGGCCCGCCCACGCGGAGGGAAAGGTGGTCGAGAGGGCCTTGATGTAGTTCAGGAAGAAGCGCTTGGCGCCGCCCCGCAGCTCCTGGAGCTTGCCGCTGCTGCCGACCTTCTCGACGGTCTCGAGGAAGTCCACGATCTCCTCGGCCAGCGGTGCTTGGCTCACGCGCCCGCGTCCGGTGCCGAGCATCTTGATCTCGCCGTGGAGCGGCGAGGTGTCGTCCTCGTTGAGCGAGCGGATCACGTCGTGGGCGAGCGCCTGGTTCGCGTCGGGGTAGAGCTTGCGGCCGGCCAGGCTGATGATGTGCGATGGGTTCAGGCGCGTGTGCTTCGCGTTGATCGTGACGAAGAGCTCGACGATCTGGCGGGCGTCGAGCGAGTCGAACAGCACCGCCGGCACTTCGATGTTCATGTTCTCGCCCGCCTGGGAGAGGGCGTGGAGGGCGAGGAGGCGGTGCTGGCCGTCCAGCACGCGCAACACCCCGTGCTCCTCGGGAATCTGGAGCAGGCCGAGGTCGTGCTGGCCGGAGACGGGCGTGAAGGTGAAGCGCTTCTCCGAGGTGATGATGACCGCGCCGGGAATGGCGGGGAGCGTCGCCGCGTCCTTGCACTCGCGATAGTAGGCGACCAGCTCGTCGATCTTGCGGCGGATCACTGGCCGCTGGTAGGCCGCCTCGCTCTCGCCGATTCGCTTCTCGAGACTGTCCCAGTTGACGCGCGACCGGTTCGTCCGGCTTTTCTTCGCCGGCTCGTTCTTCGGGCCGCCTGAATAGCCGAGGACCTCAAACTTCACTAACCGGTCGATATCCTTGGCGGAAAGGCCGGCCTGGTAGAACTCCACCCCGAACTGTTTCACGCGGCGGGTCGGGACAGTAATCATGGGCTTTGGAGTCTAACTTATCGGCCAAACCCCTGTCAACAGAGGGGTTTTCACCCGTTTAGACACCTGAAGTTCGGTAAGATCACCCCGTGAGCGGCCCGGCCATCGCCCTCGTCGTCTGCGCCGCGGTGCTACACGCCATCTGGAACGCTCTGGCCAAACGCGCGGACAACCAGTTCGTCTTCCTCTGGTCCTCCGTGTCACTGGCGACTCTGCTCTTGCTGCCGTTCGGCCTCGTGCGATTCCCCTTCGAGGGCACAGCGGCGGCCGGCCTACCGTTCGTCGCCGCGAGCGTCGCCATCCACGCCCTGTACTTCTACGCACTCGGCCGCTCGTACCGGCACGGTGACTTCTCGCGCGTCTACCCGATGGCACGGGGGCTCGGCGTCGCGCTGGTTCCGCTCATTGCGCTGCCCGTGTTCGGCGAGCGGCTGTCGTGGCTCGGCGCGCTCGGGGTGGGCCTCGTCGTTCTCGGGATCGCCGCGTTGAGCGTCATTCCCTCGGCGGTGCCCGCGTCGGCGGCCACAGGGATCGGCGCGGGGACCGTGTGGGCGCTCGTGACGGGACTGACCATCGCGGCCTACTCGCTCGTCGACAAGGCCGGCGTCGCCCGCCTCCATCCGATGCCCTACATCGCGCTCATGGGGCTCGACCTGAGCGCTCTGCTCGCGCCCGTCGTCCTCGCGGATCGCTCCGCGCTCGCCCACGAGTGGCGTCGCCACTGGCGGACGATCCTCGTTGCCTCCGCGATGAACCTGACGA
>Ga0137368_10006859_pt1 | contig 11900 bp, 7 predicted proteins | sample SagtaG_13_FD_104917 | JGI IMG/M metagenome (GOLD analysis project Ga0137368, IMG submission 104917) | Vadose zone soil microbial communities from Sagehorn Ranch, Mendocino, California, USA - Sage1_L_100_16 metaG | ecosystem: Environmental > Terrestrial > Soil > Vadose zone | place: USA...
CGACCGGGCTGAGGCGATCCACCAGATGCGGCACTTCGTGCAGCAGGCCCAGGGTGCGGAGCGGACGAAGGGTCAGGCCGCCCTCGCCCACCTGCGCGAAGGCGACCTGCACGGGGCCGAGCATGGGATCGCCGATCTCCTCGGCGTCGAGCGCGACTAGATGTCCTGCCTCGACAGGTTGTGAACGCGGCTGATCGGCGGTCGCCCTCCCAGTGAGCTGTGCGGCCTGCGCTCGTTGTAGTAGCGAAGCCAGTGTGACAGAGCAGCCGCCCGATGGTCGCTCGAGCGGTAGACCTGTCCGAGCGCCCACTCGCGCTTGAGCGTCTGCTGGTAGCGCTCGACCTTCCCGTTGGTCTGCGGCCGCCGCGGCCTGATCCGCAGGTGGCGGATGCCCCGCTTCGTGAGCAGCTCGGCGAGCGCGCGGTTGTGCGTGTAGCAGAAGGCGTTGTCGGAGAGCAGCCGCTTGGCCTCGATCCCGTGTGCCGCGTAGAAGGCGAGCGCCCGCTCGAGGAAGCCGACGACGGTCGCCGCCCGCTCGTCGCGGTGGAGCTCCGAGTAGGCGAGCCGCGAGTGGTCGTCGACGGTCGAGTGCACGAACTCGTAGCCGACCCCCATCCGCTTCTCGGCTGCCGTCCGGTCGCGGAGGCCGGTGACCGCGTGCCCGGGGCGCGTGAAGCGCACGAAGCGTTTGCTGTCGATGTGGAGCAGGTCGCCCGGGCAGGGCCACTCGTAGCGGACGACCTGCTCGCGCGCGGGCCGCGGCGGGCGCGAGATGCCGGCCCGCCTGAGCGTCCGCCAGACGGTCGCGTGCGCGTGGCCGGTCTCGCCCGCGATCAGCCGCGGTCCCCAGCCCGAGCGGCGTCTGGCGGCGACGATCCGGCGCTGCTCGATTGCGCTGAGCACCCGCGGGCAGCGGTGCGGGCGCGAGGAGCGGTCGTGCAGGCAGGCGAGGCTCGCCCGCTCCTCCTCGCTCGCCTCTTGCCAGCGGCGCCACCACTTGCAGGCGGTCGCCGGCGAGACGCCGCGGGCTCTCGCCGCTTCTCTCAGCGAGCAGCCGCGCTCGACGTCGAGCACGAGCGCGTGGCGTCCGGCCAGTCCGAGCTTGGCGTTAGCGTGCTGGTGCATCCGGGCCCTCCTTCGGTCGTGAGTCCTCGCAGACCCACAGCCTCGGGAAGGGCCCGGACGGCCTCTCAGCCGTTCACAACGTCTTGAGGCACGTCACCTAGTGCGGCCTCTCAAAAGGTTTCACCGGAAACCGGGAGGGTCCACGGTGGCGGGCGTCGAATCGGGACGCATGCGACCGAAGGAGGTGTCGATGCGTCCCCCGTCGGTGTTCGTCCGGCCGCTCGCCCCGGCCGAGGGGCAGCGGCTGAAGCGGATCTCGAGGCAGGCCAAGCACAGCTCGACCAGGCAACGGGCGGCGATCCTGCTCGCCTCGGCGACCGAGATGAGCGCGCCTGAGATCGCGGAGCTGTGGATGAGCGACGAGTCGCACGTGCGCAAGGTGATCCACGAGTTCAACCGGCACGGCTTCGCCTCGCTGCGCCCTCGTTTTCGGGGCGGGCGACCCCGCCGGATCTCGGGTGACGACGAGGCCAGGATCGTCGCCGTCGCCGGCGCCCGTCCCGACACGCTCGGGGTGCCGCTCACTCGCTGGAGCCTGGCCAAGCTGGCCGAGTACCTGGGCGGGCAGGGGATCGAGATCTCGCCCGCCCATCTGGGCCGGATCCTCGCCCGCGCCGGGCTCTCCTTCCAGCGCACGCGCTCCTGGAAGGCAAGTCCCGACCCCGACTACGAGGCCAAGGCGGCCCGCGTGCTCGCGCTCTACCGTCAGCAACCCACAGACGGTGTCGTGCTCAGCTTCGACGAGATGGGTCCGGTCAGCCTGCGCCCGCATCACGGTCGCGGCTGGTCGCCGAGGCGGCGGCCGCAGCGGCAGCGGGCGACCTCCAGCCGCCGCCACGGTGTCCGCTACCTGGTCGCCGCGCTCGACGTCCATGCCAGCTACCTGCGGGCGCGGCTGCGGCCAGGGCGCGACGGCGCTTCGACGCTCACCTTCATGCGCCAGATCCGGCTTGCCTACCCTCGCTGCAGACGGATCTACTGGATCCAGGACAACCTCTCCTGCCACTGGACGCCGGCGATCCGCGCCTGGGCCGCCGCCAACAACGTCGAGCTCGTCCCGACCCCGACCTACGCCAGCTACCTGAACCGGATCGAGAGCCACTTCGGCGCGATCGGCGAGTTCGCCGTCAAGAACGCTGACTATCTCGACTGGGACAGCTTCGCCCTCGCGATCGCCAACCACATCCGCTACCGCAACGACCCCGAGCGGCGCCGCCAACGGCTCCAGCACTCCGAGCAGCGGCTCAGACTGGCCGCCTGAACGATGAGCGAGTTCCAGGTCCGACGTTACGAGAGACCGCACTAGCAGGAGAAAAGCAGAAGCCCTCTGACGGACTCGAACCGTCGACCCCCTCCTTACCATCCGCGGGCACACGTGGGGCTCCGAGGGCACGAAAGCCCCGCAAGCGGGAGGGATCAGACGACGAAACGTGACCCGCGTTTGGACGCGCGTGGTCGGGCTAGTGTTCGCACCACGTTCGCATGAGACCTAAGCCGGACGAGCTTTCGCGTCTCATACGATCAGGCTCGCCCGCGAACACTGCCGAGCGCCCTCCTTGCGGCGTGTCGAGGTCATGTAACTCATAACGGGACGCCGGCCAGCAAAATCGTTGCGGGTTAAGCCCGTGGCGGTTATCGTCGGGGTTCGATGAAGACAGGCCTCGTTCTCACGCACGTACCTCAAACGTTCCACCCGTTCGCCCCAAGCCGGGAGGCTAGGTTGGCCTAGCGCTCGACTCGCCCAGGCGCCTCTGCGCTGTCGAGTGAGGAGAGGGCGACCGGAAGTCGCCTTTCTTGTTGCTCAAAATGCTGCTCACGATCACAACCACACACAAGCCGGCAACCGATCTCGGATATCTCCTGCATAAGAGCCCGGCGCGGCTGCAGTCGTTCTCGCTCCCGTTCGGACAAGCGCACGTGTTCTATCCCGAAGCGAGCGAGGAACGGTGCACGGCGGCGCTGCTGCTTGACGTCGACCCGATCGGCTTGATCCGACGCGGCGTGAAGTTCCCGCGGCTCGATCAGTACGTAAACGACCGGCCGTACGTGGCCTCCTCGTTCTTGAGCGTTGCCATTGCGCGCGTCTTCACGACGGCACTCGCGGGCAAGTCGAAGGAGCGGCCCGAACTACCAGGGAAAGCCCTACCGCTCCGGGCGCATCTGGCCGCGCTGCCGTGCGCGGGTGGCGAGGGAGTCCTGCGGCGTCTGTTCGAGCCGCTCGGGTATGTCGTCCATGCAGTAGACCATCCGCTGGACGAGAAGTTCCCCGAGTGGGGCGACAGCCGGTACTTCACCGTCGACCTCGAGGGTGAGCTTCGGCTGCAGGACCTTCTCGCCCACCTGTACGTGCTTGTTCCGGTGCTCGACGCCGAGAAGCACTACTGGGTTGGAGACGACGAAGTCGCGAAGCTGCTCCGACGCGGCGAGGGCTGGCTCGCTGGCCATCCCGATCGGGAGCTGATCGTGAACCGCTACCTCAAGTACCAACGCTCGCTGACGAGCGAGGCGCTCGCGAAGTTGCTCGAAGAAGAGGATCCGGATCCGGACCGCGAGCAGGAGGCTCGCGAGGTGGAAGAGGAGGCCGTCGAGGAGCCGCTGCGCCTGAACGAGAAGCGGCTTGGCGCGGTGCTGGCAGTCCTGCGCGCGAGTGGCGCCAAGCGAGTCGTTGACCTCGGCTGCGGAAGCGGGAAGCTGATCCGCGAGCTCATGCGCGAGCAGCAGTTCGACGAGATCGTCGGCGTCGATATCTCTCATCGGGCACTCGAGGTCGCCCAGTCACGTCTGCGCCTCGAGCGGCTCGCTCCGCGGCAGCGCGAACGAGTCCGGCTCTTTCAGACGGCACTCACGTACCGCGACCGACGCTTGAACGGGTTCGAAGCGGCTGCCGTCGTCGAGGTCATCGAGCATCTTGATCCACCACGGCTTGCCGCGTTCGAGCGAGTCGTCTTCGAGCAGGCCCGCCCACGGACGGTCGTCGTGACGACGCCGAACCGGGAATACAACGTGCGCTTCGAAGGCCTGCCGGCGGGGCAGTTCCGTCATCGCGACCATCGCTTCGAGTGGACGCGGCGCGAGTTCGAGGGCTGGGCGGGCGAGCTGGCTGGCCGCTTCGGCTACTCGGTTCGGTTCCTGCCAATCGGGCCGGAGGACCCGCAAGTGGGTGCTCCAACTCAGATGGCGGTCTTCGAGCATGAGTGACTCGAAGAGTTCGCTCGAGGTCCCCGAGCTCTCGCTCGTCGTCTTGATCGGCGCGTCCGGCTCAGGCAAGTCGACGTTTGCCCGAACACACTTCCTGCCGACGGAGGTCGTCTCCTCGGACTTCTGCCGCGGCCTTGTCGCCGACGACGAGAACGATCAGTCGGCGACGAAAGACGCCTTCGAGTTGCTCCACTTCATCGCCGGAAAGCGAATGGAGTCCGGCCGTCTGACCGTCGTCGACGCGACGAGCGTCAAGCGCGAGGACCGGGCGCCCCTGGTCGCCCTTGCCCGCAAATACCACTTCCTTCCGGTCGCGATTGTTTTCAACCTCCCGGAGCGCCTCTGTCAGGACCGGAATCGCGACCGGCCAGAGCGGGATTTCGGTCCCCATGTCGTCCGCAATCAGACTCGCGAGCTGCGTCGGGGCCTGAAGCGCCTCGGCAGGGAGGGCTTCCGTCAGGTGCATGTTCTCGGCTCACCCGAGGAAGTCGAGGCGGCGACGATCGATCGAACTCGGCTCTGGAACAACCGGAAGGACGAGCATGGGCCGTTCGACATCATCGGCGATGTCCACGGCTGCTTCGACGAGCTCGAGCGCCTCCTGGCCGAGCTCGGCTATGAGCAGACGGACGGGCTCTACGCTCATCCCGAAGGTCGTAAGGCGGTCTTCGTCGGCGATCTCGTCGACCGCGGTCCCCGCATCGTCGACAGCGTCCGGCTCGTGAAGGCGATGGTCGACGCTGGCTCCGCGCTATGCATTCCCGGTAACCACGACATGAAGCTCGTGCGGAAGCTGCGCGGGCGCGATGTGCAGATCACGCACGGCCTCGATCGCTCACTCGCCGAACTCGACAAGCTCAGCGAAGCCGAGCGCGACGAGATCCGGGAGTTCCTCTACAAGCTCGTCAGCCACTACGTCTTCGACGACGGGCGCCTTGTCGTCGCTCACGCCGGCATGCGGGAAGAGATGCAGGGACGAGGCTCGGGCAAGGTTCGGGACTTCGCTCTCTACGGGGAAACCACCGGCGAGACAGACGAGTTCGGTCTGCCCGTCCGATGGAACTGGGCAGCCGAGTACCGGGGCCAGGCGATGGTCGTCTATGGGCACACGCCCGTACCCGAGCCCGAATGGCTAAACAGAACGATCAACATCGACACCGGCTGCGTGTTCGGCGGTCGGCTGACAGCTCTCCGCTACCCGGAGAAGGAGCTCGTCAGCGTGCCGGCTGCCGCGACCTATACCGAACCGGCGAAGCCGTTCTTGCCCGGAGAGGACGCTGCGCCCTTGGCGCTCACGGCGCAACAGCGCGAGGACGAGCTGCTCGACATCGAGGACGTGCTCGGAAAGCGGCTCGTTTCGACCCGGCTCGGTCGCAGCGTCACGATCCGGGAGGAGAACGCAATTGCGGCGCTCGAGGTGATGGGCCGCTTCGCGGTCAATCCCAAGTGGCTCGTCTACCTACCACCGGCGGTCTCGCCCTCCGAGACGAGCAGCGAGCCGGAGCTATTGGAGCATCCTGCTGAGGCGTTTGCGTACTACCGTCAGCAGGGAGTGCCGCGGGCCGTCTGCGAGGAGAAGCACATGGGCTCGCGTGCGGTTGTCGTTGTCTGTCGGGATGAGGAGGCGGCGCGCCGCCGGTTCGGTGTCGTCGACGAGGGCATCGGCACCTGCTACACGCGAACAGGCCGACGCTTCTTCGAGGACGAAGCGATCGAACGAGAGCTCCTCGAGCACGTGCGCTCCGCGGTCGATGGCGCCGGGTTGTTCGAACGCCTCCAAAGCGACTGGGTTCTTCTCGACTGCGAGCTGATGCCTTGGTCAGCGAAGGCACAGGAGCTACTCCGCCATCAGTACGCTGCGGTGGGCGCAGCTGGAACGGCGGCGCTTGCGCAAACCCTGACCGCTCTGGAGCAGGGCGCCGATCGTGATGGGGTTGGGCCGCTTCTGGAGAGCTTCCGAGCAAGGGCCGAAGACGTGGAGCGCTTCGTCGATGCCTACCGACGTTACTGCTGGCCCGTCGAGTCGCTGGCCGATCTGCGTCTCGCGCCCTTCCATCTGCTCGCGAGCGAGAGCGCGGTTCACGTCGACAAGGATCATCTCTGGCACATGCAGGTCGCAACCGAGCTCGTCGGCGCCGGTGGAAACCCGCTGCATCCGACAGCTCACTTCGAGGTGGAGACGACCGATTCCGGGAGCCAAGCCGCTGGCACCGCATGGTGGACGGATCTGACGGAACGAGGGGGCGAGGGCATGGTCGTCAAGCCACTCGACTTTGTCGTCCGCGGTCGACGCGGACTCGTGCAGCCGGTGCTGAAGACGCGCGGTCGAGAGTACCTGCGAATCATCTACGGACCCGAATACACCGAGCCCGAGAATCTCGAACGCCTGCGCGCGCGCGCGGCGTAGGTCGCAAGCGCTCTCTAGCTGCACGCGAGTTCGCGCTCGGGATCGAAGCGATCGAGCGTTTTGTCCGCGAGGAGCCATTGCGGCGCGTCCACGAGTGCGTGTTCGGTGTGCTCGCGCTGGAGAGTGAACCAGTGGATCCGCGGCTCTAGTGCGCGCCGGCCCATTCCGCGAACGGCCTCGGCCGCTCCTTGGTCTGCTAGCCGGCAAGCGCGCCGCCTGATCCCTTTCGACAATCGCTCTGGCATCTGTCGTCTGAAAGGAGCGATCAGTGATGCACCAACAGGGTCAGATCTTGAGGCTGAAGGCGTCGGGCGCCGGCGGGCGTCCGCTCTGGACACAGCTCGTCCTTGTTGTTACAAACGGCACCGATGCGCGGCTTCGTTCTCTGCACCGTCATACCTCTCGCGGCAGCGGCGAGGACTGCGCGGCCGATGCGCCGCCGTACGTTTCTCGCGACGATCTGCTCCGCCTTGGCCGCGGTCGCGCTCTCACCCGCCGAGGGCGACGCTAGCGCGTATCCGCTTAGGTTCGCGACTCCCCAGCAGTACCGGGTTGGCTCTTGGCCGGAATCCGTCGCGGTCGGGGACGTGACCGGAGATGGACGGAACGACGTGCTGCTGAGTACCGGCGAGTACTTTGATCCACCGAACGACTACAAGCTGTTCTTCTTTCGACAGCAGAGCGACGGCACTCTCGCATCCCCTCAGAGGCTCGACCCGATCGGAAACAGCAGCATGATGGGAATCGCCGTAGGCGACCTCGACGGCGACGGCGGCAACGATGTCGCGCTGGCGACGGCAGCGGGCGTCAACACCTTCTTTCAGCGGGACGGAAGCCTCTCGCCACCGATTGTGATCCCGAATACGCCCGGCGAAGAGGTCGAGGTTGCGGATGTGAATCTCGACGGGCGCAACGACCTCGTATTCCGTAGCGGATACGGGGTCCGATTGGCCCGAAACGACGGGATCGGCTTCACGGTAGTGCCGATCACGACCCAGAACTACCTAGAAGTCGAGATCGGCGATGTAACGGGCGACGGGCTGCCCGACATCGTCGGAAACCTCGGTCAGTTCGTCGACGTCAACCCCCAGCTCCCTGACGGAACGTTCGGACCACCGATCCCCTATCGGGTGTCTAGCGCCGACTACGCGAACGGACTTGAGGTGGCGGACGTCACTGGCGACGGGAGAGAAGACGTTGCAGTCTCGGTTGGTGGCAATGTGCCGACCTCATTCGTAGAGGTCCTTGCGCAGAACAACGAGGGATCACTGGACTCGCCAAACGTCTGGTTCGCCGGCGACATCCCGGAGCCGCTCGAGGCCCTCGACATGAGCGGTGACGGACGAACCGATCTCGTCACCCTCCATGGCGGCTGGAACATGGCCGGCGTCCTGATGCAGAGCCGGCGCGGGAATCTTCAAGGCGAGGACTGGTACTGGATGCCGTACGCAAGCCATTACAGCGCCACGGGCCTGGCACTCGGCGACATCAACAGCGACGGAAGGCCGGACATCGTCGCGGCGGACTACAACCACGGACTTGTGGTCGCCAGGCAGCTTCCACGTCCGCCGCCGCCGCAGCCGCCCCCACCTCCGCCCCCACCTCCTCCCCCTCCTCCCCCTCCTCCCCCTCCACCGCCTCCACCCCCTCCACCGCCGTCTCCGCCGCCTCCCGTTCAGTTCCTGCCCTACCAGAGCATCCCGGTCGGATCGCTTTCGCTCACCACTGAGATTGGCGATGTCAATGGTGACGGGAGAAAGGACGTCCTTCTCGGAGCATTGAACGACGCGGACCCCGAAAACGACAACAAGCTCTTTCTCTTCCGGCAGACGACGAACGGCACCCTCGACTCACCGTTCCGCTTTGGCACCGACGGCGGCACAGCCCGCGGACGAGTCATCCAAATCGGAGATCTCAACGCAGACGGCGCCGCTGACATCGCCCTCAGCACGCAATCAGGAATCGACGTCTATGAGCAAGACAATGGGTGGCCTTCGATCGAGCCAGAGCTCGTGCCGAACTCATGGGGCGCAAGCCAGTTGCAGCTCACCGATTTCGACGGCGACGGCCGGAACGACTTCCTGTTCGAGCGCTCCGATGGCTACAACCCGGGAATCTTTCTTGCGAGGAACGTCGGCGGCTCATTTACAACTACAAGGCTTTTCACCACAGCCTTCTTGTTCCGGCTCGCAGACGTCACGGGCGACGGCCGAGCGGACATGGTCGGTCTTTCCGATCAAACGTTGCTCGTCTGGCCACGACTCCCGGACGGCACGTTCGGAGCGCCGATGTCGTACCAGCTCAACGGTCGGCCGTACGGGGATTTCGCCATAGGCGACCTGACAGGCGACGGGCGAAACGACGTAGTCGTCGGTGTGGGGTACACGACGGCCTACCTTGACGTCCTTGTCCAGAATGCAGGTGGGACTCTCGACCCGCCGCTCGCCTACCCGTCCTCTGACCGTCCTTGGTTCGTGGCAGTGCTCGATATGAACGGCGATGGACGAACCGATGTGGGGATCCTTCATTACGGTTCTTCCGCGAAGGTAGGCCTCTACCTGCAAACCCCTCAGGGAACACTCACTCCAGAAACCCTCTATGACATACCGAACTCGCCGCAGGGCCTTTCGCTGGGAGACTTCAGTGGCGACGGGCGTCCTGACATCGCGCTAGCGGATACCAACAGCGGCCTGGTCGTCCTTCGCCAGCCGCAAGGCCCGCCTCAACCGCCCCCACCCCCTCCGCCTCCGCCTCCGCCTCCGCCCCCGCCTCCGCCCCCGCCTCCGCCGGTTCGCGTGAACTCCTGTGCGCAGGGTCGAGGGGCGCTCCGACAGACGCCCAGCGACGTCCTCTATGACCAGTACGACAACTCCAGCTCGTGCGCGACGACGGCGCAAGACTTCGGGCTCGGCTTTGAAGCCTACGACAGCTATCTCGCCGACGACTTCGTCGTGCCGTCCGGGCAGACCTGGCAGGTAGACGGGCTTGACGTCGGCGGGCAATACAGCGGCGGGCCGGCCATGTCGTTCCACGTTCACTTCTTCGCGAACGCGGCGGGAGACAAGCCCGGTGCACTCGTCGCACAACAGCTGAACCAGCCGTTTACTGGCACGGGGGGCGATGCGGCTATCAACCTCACGAGCGCAGTCTCACTTTCGGCCGGGACCTACTGGCTATCCGTCCGCGCGCGACAAGACTTCGGAACCGCGGGACAATGGTTCTGGACCGACCGAACCGTGCCATCGAACGCTGGCGCTTGGTGGAACAACGCCGGCGGCTTCGGAAACGTCTGCACCGGCTACCAGTACGGCAGACGGGGAACCGCCTGCAACATTGATGCATCGGCGCCGGACCAGGTCTTTCGCATCCTCGGCACGGCAACGACATCTCCGCCGCCACCACCGCCACCGCCGCCACCACCACCGCCGCCGCCGCCTCCACCACCTCCGCCGCCACCGCCGATCCCACCGCCGCCTCCGCCTCCCACCGTGAAGTGCCGGGTGCCGCGCGTCATCGGCCTCACGCTCCGCCCCGCGAGGGCGAAGATCCGGGCGAGGCACTGCTCGGTCGGGCGTATCCGGCGGACCCGCTCACGCCGCGTCGGGCGTGTGATCGCGCAGAACCCTCGCCCTAGTGCCGTTCGCCCGCGCGGCTTCCCGGTCCGGCTCGTCGTCGGGCGCCGGTAGTGGCGTGCTGACTGCCCGGGGTTGCGTCAGCACCCGGCGAGCACGGGTTTCCCAGAGCGTGTACTTCGTCTTGATTGCGATCTGCTTGGCGACGTAGCGGCAGTGGTAGGCCACCCTGGGCGGGAACCTTCCGTTGAAAGGGAGTGATCGGCGATGTTGCAGCAGGGTCAGGTATTCGAACTGAAGACCCGGGGCCCGGAAGGGGAGCGTCTCTGGGCCTACCGGCACCGAGCCGCCGGACGCGACTCGAAGCGCGTGCAGCGTGGCGGTTTCAGAAGCGAGGCCGATGCGCGGGCAGCGCTGGAGCGAGCATTGGAGGAACTTCGGCGCGAGAGTGGGGTTGGGGAACGGCTCACCCTCGCCAAGTTCGTCGACGAATACCTCGCACAGCACGAGGTCTCGCCGGTGACGCTCGAGAAGCTGCGCTTCCTGCTCGCCCGTGCGGTGCAGGGCTTTGGCGACTACTACCTCGACGAACTCGACCCGGCCGAGATCTCGGCGTGGCGGATGACGGTACCGCCCGGCTACCGATTCGAGGCGACTCAGGCGCTTCGGCAAGTGCTCGCCAGAGCCGTCGTATGGCGCATGCTCGATGTCAACCCCGCGAAGCAGGGGGTCGAGAACCCACAGCGGCGGCGCACCGAGAAGCGCCCGTTTGAGTCGTGGGAGGAGCTCGAGGCGCTCGCGGATCGGCTCGGGCTGCGCCTGGGTCCGATGGTGCTCTTTGCTGCCGCGACCGGCATGCGACCGGGCGAATGGGTGTCCCTCGAGTTCCGCGACATCGACCGAGCCGGCCGCGTCGCGTACGTGAACCGCTCCTTCAGCAAGGGCAGGCTGACTTCTCCGAAGACCGAGGCGAGCGTCCGCGCGGTGCCGCTACAGGCTCGTGCGCTTGCGGCGCTCGACCAGCTATCGCCGGGTGTTCCCGGCGACCTGCTCTTCCCGGCCGAACGCGGTGGCTACCTCGATCTGCACAACTTCAGAAACCGTAACTGGAAGCCTGCGCAGGCCGCGGTCGGCATCGAGCCTTTCCGCCGCATCTACGATCTACGACACACGTTCGCGACTTTTGCCCTGCGTGCCGGCATCTCCACCTTCGAGCTCTCGCGTTACATGGGCGCCAGCCTGACCATGATCGACCGCCACTACGGCCACCTCGCCCGCGATGGACGCGAGCACGCGATCCGACTGCTCGACGACCTCAATGCGCTCGCGGTGGACGTTCGTGGACGCTCGGTGGACGCTGAGAAGCGAGTGCGCCGACGAACCGGACAACGGAACAGGGCGCTGAGCAGCCAATAATCGCAAGCCCTCTGACACTCGAACCGTCGACCCCCTCCTTACCATTTCATGCGGGTTTTCGCGTAGTGGCGCGGGGTTCGCACGTGTCGCGAGTATCCGCGTTTCGTCGCGATTTGCATGGCCGTGCGACCCTGGTGCGACCTGTGCGCATTCGCCGGCAACTGAGGCTCGAGCGAGAGCAC
>Ga0137368_10006864_pt1 | contig 11897 bp, 8 predicted proteins | sample SagtaG_13_FD_104917 | JGI IMG/M metagenome (GOLD analysis project Ga0137368, IMG submission 104917) | Vadose zone soil microbial communities from Sagehorn Ranch, Mendocino, California, USA - Sage1_L_100_16 metaG | ecosystem: Environmental > Terrestrial > Soil > Vadose zone | place: USA...
CCTTACGCTTGTCGATTCTCTCAAGAATGTCCCGGGTCGCAAATCGGTTGTATTCTTCTCTGAGGGCGTCACTATTCCTGCTGCGGTACAGGCACACTTCCAGTCAGTCATTGGCAGTGCAAATCGGGTCGGCGTGGCAATCTACACCATCGATGCCGCCGGACTGCGGACGGAAAGCGGTTTGGCTGAGACGCGCAAGGAGATCGAATCACGAAGCCAGGCGCGGCAGGCTGAGTTGGGGACCGAAGACGAGGGAAGAAGTGGCGCCATGACCAAGGATCTTGAGCGCAATGAAAGAATTCTGACCCTTAACCCGGAAAGCGGCCTCGGTCGACTCGCCGACCAGACAGGAGGCATGTTCATACGTGACAGTAATGATCTGAAGAGCCGAATAGGACAGATTGGCGACGATATGAACAGCTACTATGCCCTCACTTATATTCCGCAGAATCTAAACTTTGACGGCAGGTTTCGCAAGACAGAAGTAAAGCTCAAACGCAGTGGTTTGATTATTCAGTCGAGAAAAGGCTATTTCGCCATCAACCTTTCATATGCATCTCCGGTCTTCGAATTTGAAGCGCCTGCACTCGCCGCTGCCGGCAATGCTACCCAGCCGCATGACTTGCCGGTTAGGGCGACTGCACTTTCCTTCCCGGAACGAGATCGTCGCGGATTAGTTGCGGTACTTGTAGAAATCCCTTTGAGTTCAATTTCCTTTCATAGCGAACAGCAGAAGCTGCAATACTCGACCGATTTCTCCTTGATTACTCTGATCAAAGACGGTGAGGGACAAGTTATAAGAAAGCTCAGCAAGCAATACACACTGACAGGACCGCTCGATAAGTTGCCGCTGGCACAGAAGGGACAGGTCCTCTACTATCGCGAAACGGACCTTGAGCCCGGTCACTACACGATACAAGCGGTTGCTTATGATGCGTTGAACAATAAGGCCGGAGTTAAAGAAGAAGAGCTGGATTTGGCGGGAGCGGGAGAAGCCGGCGGAGTCGCTGCGGGAAATGACGAGAGTCTGCGGTTGAGCAGTCTTGTCATTCTCAGCCGGGCCGAGCAGTTAGGTCCAGCGGAAAAGAACGCATCGAACCCCTTGCAGGTTGGTGGCATGCAGGTTTACCCGTTGATGGGAGCGGTGCACAAGCAGGCAACTAAGCAGTTACCTTTCTACTTTTCTGTATATCAGGGTAAGGCAGCAGAGCAGGATGTGCCGAAGATAACGATCGAGCTCTCTCGCGACGGCCATTCACTAGCCCAGATCCCGGGCGAAGCGCCAGCCGCTGACGCGACCGGTCGGCGACAATTTATCGGGGCACTGCCATTGGAACAGATGCCATTAGGAATCTACGAGCTGAAAATCACGGCCAACGACGGCAAACACAGCGTTTCAAGTTCAAGCCACTTTTCGGTGGAAATGTAGGAAACGGGTGGATAAGTCTGAACTGACTCAAAAGTATCCGAGCGGACCACTGCATCTTTGACTGAAGCGTCCCTTTAATTGGCAACTAACGAATTTCGTTGCGCGGAGAGTAGGGACAACTACCAGAGAGTCAACACACAGTTCTGTGTTGAACTAACCGGTGCTGGGAGCAAACTGCGAAGGCACAAATGCAAGCTCTTGCTGCCAACCCACGTAGGTGCGATGGCCCAAAATGAGGCTGTCGACTAAGGAAATGATCCTGCGCGGCGGGAGATCCAACAGTATCCAATCAGCTACCAGGGTATATCTTTTTGGATAGGCGAAGTCTCGAATTAACTCAGGCTTGACGGGGAAAGCCGGGGCATTTTCACGACGCGCCATATGACGGCTTGCCCGAACTGATAGTTTGATGTCATTACAGCGTTGATAATGGATCGGGAGAAAACAATTGCGTGAAATGATAGGTTGGCACGTTGTGTGCACAGTCCCGTAGCGGACCCGCAAGAGGTAGCCCCTTAAAGCGTCGCTGACGTCTCGCGGCTGAAGCACATCGGGCGTACCAAAGGGCATATTGTAAAGGAGGTTGAAAATGGACACTAAGAACAGTACGGTGCCGGAGCCCGCGCCCATTCGTGAGTTTCTACAAGGAGTGAGTCAACAAGCACCGCTCGCAGCTCAGCCTATGATTCGAACACACGTTCCTCGCCGTTGCAGTGACTGCCGCGTTGAAAATGCCTTTCATGCGTGGCGGGATCAGCATCTAACGCCCTCTTTCAATTGGTTAATAAGTTTCGGCAACTGGGGTATACCTCCGGCCGGGAAGAGGGCCGTCATTGAACTAGTCACCGCGACCATTTCTGTGCCAAGCGGCGAATGTGCGCGCTTGCGGATGTTTACGAGCCTAGGTTTTACTCCTTCGAATCTTGATTTCGTTTTGACACCCCAGGGCCAAGTTGGTGGCCGTCAAGTACTAGTTGCGACCCACGCGGTCCGCGTCTATTCAGACCAACTCATCGAATTCAACGTAAATCGCGATAATGCACAGACGGAGGGTGATGCTTTCATCTGCATTTCCGGCTATTTGATTGACGTGTAGCTCAACGCCAGGATCTAGCTTAGCCGCGCAGGTTCGAGAGTACGCGCCCCGGGGGGAAAGACTGCTATCGGACTCCGCTGAGCTTGTGGGTCTTCTCTCGAGTCTCCTCTCTCGAAGTGGCAGCGCAAATGGACGAATTTCAGCTAAAAAAAGAAAACGGGAGACGTTGGGATTCTGCCGTGGGATTTTGCAGGGTGGGGGGAAGACCCAACACAGGCTGGCAGCCTTCGAGTTTTCCAAAGGTCACAAGGTCGAGCGTATGTCTGAGCGTCGTACTTTTGCGGCCTTCATTCTCTAAGCCGAGTGGAAATATAACGTGCAGCGCTCGCCGCTATGGCGACATATATAAGTAAGCAGTTCATGATTGCTTTGTGAATTACCGAGCAGAGGGTATGCGTGTCCGCTTCTGAAATAGGCTGCCCCAAGAGCCTCTTCCATACTCGGTGGATACAGCTCAGCTGGGGCACAGCTTTCAGGACACACTGAGACGGAAAGTAGAAATACCCGACCGTGGCTATCTAAAGTCGGCTGAATTCTCACGAGCCTCTGCCTCCTTGCACACTCGCTCAATCCAGCCTCTGAAATTCCCACTTTTTGAACCGAAGAAGTGCGATCGCTTGGTACAAGTACCAAGTTACTTCGTGTCGGTGCGTTAGAGGCTTAGACTCGAAGACCGCTTAAAACGAACAGTGGGAAGCTCATCTGACGTTCACGCCAGAAGGCCGTGCATGGGCAACCTACTTAAGAACCGGGATGCAAACGGTCAGTAAGGTCTACCAACATAAGGAGCACTCATCATGGCACTCGGCGACGGAATCCGCAGAAATATCCTTACGGTCAGTGCGCAAGAGCAGCAGCGGTTCGTTGACGCTATAGTCGAGCTCAACAAACGTCATTATCCGGGCGGCAGAACCGACTTTCCCGCTGGTGGGGTTTCCTACTGGTTCAAGATGGACGAGATCCATCAAGCTACCCACGTCCACGGCGGGGCGGCTTTTCTGCCATGGCACCGCGAGCTCTGCAACTATTTTGAATCTCTGTTGCGGCAGGTAGACCCCCAACTATCGCTGCACTACTGGGACTGGAACGACGACATCAGCCCGCTATTCCCCTTGTTCGGCAACATGACCGGCGAGGCAGGTGAACCCTGGCTAAGCGCCAAGTTCTACGACCCAACCGCGCCCGGCGATAACTGGCGCGACGAGAGCATCCACCCAAACCCCTTCACTCCGACGTGGACAGGAAGCTACGAGTTACACTCGAATCCTGCTGATCCTCCAAAAAACCGCGCGCGTAATGTCCAGTCGGGAGCACCGCCTGTGGGCTCAGCCAACTGGCCGAGCGATGCCACATTCGTCGGCGCCATGACATATGCAGACTTCCAGAGTCTCATGCAAGGCCCTGCGGGGAACGCCCACAGCGCGGCCCACAGTTGGCTCGGTCTCGGTAACCCCCACACCTCATTCCGCGACCCCTTGGTATTCTTGCTGCACTCCAACGTCGATCGTCTATGGGCTACCTGGCAGACACAAGTTGGCCACTCGGGTCGTCTCGACCCCACCCAGGTATACGGCGCGCTAGATTCAGATCCAGAGATCAATGAACCGTTGCAGCCCTGGGCGGGCACTGGCCCCTGGCCCACACGTCCCTGGTACACACCAGAAAACGAGCAGGTCATAAAGACTTCCAAGCACGCATCCGTAGTTAGGCCGCCCTGCTATGACACACTGCCAACCTACCCGACCGTTGTTACTCGAGAGACAATGACGATCACTTTTAACGAGGTACCAGAAGGAGAAACAACCGTTCGCGCGGCAGTGTTCTCTGTCATCTCTTGTGACGATGTGCTTTTCCAGATCACCGACGGCCCAACTGTCCTTACAGGACCTCCGGGGACGGTTTTCGGCACTACTCCGCTTGGTCTCTTCGACACAGTGCCCTCAACGTCTGACTTCACGCTGGCCCAGGCTCATCTGTGGATCTCGTACAAAGGAACGAGCGCCGGAGATACGGCTACCGGAACAGTAACAATTCATTGCACCGAGACCAACGAGGACTTCGTGATCCCGATCACTGCCGAGACCATTGCTCGTCCGAGCGTCGCGGTCGTGATCGCCCTCGACAAGTCAAACAGTATGAACTTCGCCTCAGGTATTGCTGCACTTCCGAAACGGATCGACGTGTTGAAGTACTCCGCCCCGTCATTCGTCGACGTGATTCAGGAAGGGAACGCGTTGGGCATCGTAAGCTTCGATCATGATGCTTATGATGTGGTGGGGGTAACAGGACCGCTCGGGCCGCCGCCCGAAAACCCATTCGACGATCTAACTCGGACGAACCTCAAGAGCTTGATTGCTTCCCACACGCCCAATCCTGCAGGGAACACTGCGATCGGCGATGCCGTGGTGCAAGCCCAGAACATGCTGCTGACACCTGCCGCTGTCGGCTATGACAAGACAGCCATTATTGTCTTCACCGACGGCTTCGAAACCGCGTCACAGTACATTTCAGATGTGCAAGATCAGATAACCGCTAACGTGTTCGCCGTAGCTCTTGGCACGGCGCAACAGATTCAACCAAATGCCTTGACCGAGCTCTGCAACGACCATCAGGGTTTCCTGCGATTGACCGGCGCGCTCGGTAACGATGATCTGTTCCGGCTCAACAAGTACTTCTTGCAAATTCTTGCCGGAGTGACGAATGAGGATATCGTCGTCGATCCCGAAGGCTGGATCAATCTGGGAGACAAGCACCGCATCCCATTCCTGCTGAACGAAGCAGACATCGGCAGCGATGTGATACTCCTGACGCCCGCTCCGCAATTCATCGACTTCGCACTAGAGGCGCCGGATGGAACCATCGTCGATCGCGTTTTGGCCAACACCACGCCGGGTATGTCGCATTCGTTTGGCACTAACGTAGCGTTCTACCGAATGACGCTGCCGGCGCTGATCAACGGCGCCGCGCAACAGGAAGGAACTTGGCACGCAATTCTCTCCGGCCGGCGGCGGGTCCCTGGGAGGGGTATCGACGCGGCTGCGCCAGCCGCCTCCCAACAAAACGTGCATGGAGTACGCTACAGTCTGATGGTCCATTCTTACTCCAACCTGCGCATGCGCGCGCGCCTTACGCAAACAAGCTATGAGCCGGGCGCATGGCTCAATGTGCGGACCGTTCTCACAGAATACGGGCTTCCTGTAAAGAGGCGGGCTTTGGTTCGGGCTGAGTTGCTCAAGCCCGACCTTAGCACCGCGATCCTGGTTCTGAACGAGGTCGAGCCTGGCATCTTCGAGGCGAGGGTGCAAGCCAATTCGACAGGTGTCTATCAGTTGCGCGTACGGGCGGCAGGCGCCACTCTTCGCGGACAGCCATTCACCCGAGAGCAAGGCCTTACGGGTGCGATTTGGCGAGGCGGAGACACACCCCCGCCATCAGGCAAAGATGATCCGCGTGGGCGTGACGAGGCACTCTGTCACCTATTGCAGTGCCTGCTTGGCAAGGACCTACTAGGCAAACTATTCGTTCAGTACGGCATCAATCTTGACGCAGTCTTGCGGTGCATCCGGGCATTTTGCAGTGAGCGACTGGGCCAATCTTCGACGACCGCCATTTCAGAGGTTGCCACTCCGGCCATAGCTGAATTGAGCGATCTGCTCACGCAACCTGGGTCGCGCGAGCTCATAGCCCGACTCAACGAGGTGTTAAGGAAGCTGGGTTCTTAGGCATATGACGCGAGATCTTCCTTGATTCGCAGAAGCGGCTGGAAGATATATTTCCGTATCGACGAATGACTGCTCACGTCTATTCCCATTCCGCTACAGTCGTTTTCTATTCATTCCTGCCACAATCCTGCCACAAAATTCTAAACACCAAGAGTCGGGAAAGATCACCTTACTCGAAGTTGGCGATTTTATGATTTGACCTGAAATTCTTATCCGAACGGAATGATCAAAAGCGAAGCCTGGGACGCGTCGATTAAACAGGCGTGACTGATCGCTTGCACTCAAATCGATTCCGCAGTAGAAGTTTATCGGAGGTGGCCACCTTTCTATCCAGGTCGCGCGGATTTTCAGGTGTAGTGACTGAGATGAATAGTCAATCATGCGACTTTGCACCGGGGACAGGTGGTTGGAATGATCCGCCAGCTCGGCATCGCGCCGCCTTCCACGGATTTGCTGTTCTATTTACGGCGCGAGATATCGGCGTAACATTTAATTCCGACTTTCGAGATGACTTAAGGGTTCTCCGGCTGTAATTTCCCGAATAGAGTCTTGGCAGATTTCGTTAGTAGCGAGATTGATAGAGATGGCAACGTTAGTGGATGAGGGCCAATCTCACGTTCGGTTTTGGAAAGAAGCCGGCTTAATTTGAATGCGGACATGAAAGCGGAGATGAGACTTAAGAAGGTGTACCCGCGGCAGGGATTGAACCTGCGACCTTTCGCTCCGGAGGCGAACGCTCTAATCCACTGAGCTACGCGGGCACAAGTATCGGGAAAGGAAACGATAGCACATCGCCGGTTTGTCTTTCCATGTTGCCGCAGGAAAGGTGCAACCGCGCAGAATGTCTGGGCTCTTTTGTCCTTCAGGAAATAAATCCGTGGACTGCCTGAACGATCCAGAATGTTAGGGTTGCGATCAGTCCGGCAGCCGGAATCGTAAGTAACCAGGCCCACACGATTCGGCCCGCTACACCCCATTTAACGGCCGATAGCCTTCTAGTGGCTCCCACCCCAACTATAGCGCCCGTGATTGTATGGGTGGTGGACACAGGTGTTCCTGTCAACGTGACATAGGCCAACGTCAAAGCGGCGCCAGTTTCGGCGCAAAACCCGCCAATCGGTCTCAGCTTTGTGATCTTCGAGCCCATGGTGTGAACGATACGCCAACCACCCGAAAGAGTTCCAAAGGCGATCGCCGCATGCGCGATGAGCACTACCCAAAGCGGAATCGGTGGGATTGTACCGTTTGCTCCATAAGAGAGAATGCCGCCTGCAGCGAGAACGGAGGTTATTATCCCCATGGTCTTCTGGGCATCGTTACCTCCATGGCCCAGGGAAAACGCTGCGGCAGAGAGAAGCTGGCCGCGTCTAAAAAAACCATCGACTCGACTAGGCGTGGATCTTCTGAATATCCAATGAACTGCTACCATGAGACCGAACCCCAGGACCATGCCAATCATTGGTGATAGAACAATGAACTTAATGGTCCGTAACCAGACGTCTGTCTTCAAGAGTCCGCTGATACCCCGGTAGGCCGCGATGCCTGCACCAGCATAACCACCGAGCAGAGAGTGTGAGCTCGAAGTCGGTAGGCCCAAATACCAGGTGATTAGGTTCCAAATGATTGCACCCAGTAAAGCGCTGAGCAGAACGTAGAGCCGCAAATCCGGGGCGATTAGATCCATTCGCACGCCATCGCCGATAGCTTTAGCGACTCGCGTTCCAAAAACAGCAAATGCTACAAAATTGAAGAAAGCTGCCCAAATGACCGCCATGCCGGGCGAAAGTACCCTGGTGGAGACTACGGTGGCGATTGAATTCGCCGCATCATGAAACCCATTAATATAATCGAAAGTGAGGGCGATGGTGACGAGGATTAGAACGAAGACGAAGTTTGCTGACATGAGTGGTCTGGGCAGCGCGGTCAGGTTTCGATTCCTCATTCCAGGATCGCTGCGATCACAGTCGAATCGGATGGGCCAATCGCAAAAACTCCGGGTTTTAGACAAACCAAAACGAACCCGTCCTCGTTATGTATGTTTTATGATTATTCTTTCAATTATGTTGGCGACATTCTCACACCGATCGATCGCTGCTTCCAGTTTTTCATAGACCTCTTTCCATTTAAGAACGGTGAGTGCATCGTGGGAATCCTGAAATAACTCAGCAATTGCAGTGTGGTAGATGTCGTCACCTTCATTTTCCAGGCGATGAATCTCTACCAATCTTTGGGTAACATTCTTTGGTCGTTTGAGAGTACCAACAATCTCTTTGAGTTGGTCGGCCATGTGTTCGAGTACTACAGCAAAGTCACGCGCATAGTCGGTGATCTCCTTAATATCAAAAATAATGATAGTTCGCGCAGCATCGTCAATGAGATCGACTATGTCGTCCAGGGCCGTGGACATCGTGTAAATATCTTCTCGATCGAAGGGGGTTATGAAAGACTTGTTGAGACGGGTGGCGACATTATGAGTTAATTCATCGCAGGCGTGTTCCAACCCTTTTATCCGTAGGGCATACTCATTGTAGTCATGATTCTTGTCCGCCAACATCTCATTGAGCTCCCGGGCGGCGGCAGAGATGTAGAGAGTCATCTGAACAAAGAGATCAAAGTACTGTTCCTCTTTTGGGAGCAAATTCCGAATACCCATTTGGGGCTTTCTCCAACTGCAATTTCCTCAAGAGACCGGAATATAGCCCAGCGACCGCAGGTTGTCCATATGAATGCCGTCTGAACAACAGTTAAACTCTATATATAACTCAACTCTGAAAATATTATGAGTAAACAGCACTTCACCGAGTTTGTTAGGCTCCTGAGACTGGAATCTGATGCAATTGCCCGCGCCGCAACTCGGCTAACCGCGGGTCAGGTTGAGCACGTTATCAGTTTGCTGTCCGCTTGCCGTGGAAAAGTGGTGGTGATGGGGGTGGGAAAGTCAGGGATAATTGCGCAAAAGATCGCTGCCACAATGACCAGCACTGGGACGGCCGCGCTACATCTTCATCCGTCCGATGCGGTCCATGGGGGTCTGGGGCTGATTAGCCCAGAGGACGTAGTTATAGTTCTGAGTAATAGTGGCGAAACTGATGAAATCGTAGGTGTACTTCCTTACCTGAAACGTCGTCAAGTACCGATAGTCGCAATTGTTGGGAATCTTCAATCGACTCTCGCGCGTCGCGCCGACGCTGTCCTGGATGCCTCGGTGGACCACGAAGCCTGCCCCTTCAATCTGGCGCCAACAACGAGCACAACGGTGGCCCTCGCTGTCGGAGACGCATTGGCGATGACCTTGATGAAGGATAAGGGACTTACGCTGGATGACTTCGCTGTGAATCACCCGGCTGGGAGGCTGGGCAAGCGGCTGACGCTGAGAGTTGCCGATCTGATGCATGAGGGCGTTAATAATCCGACAATACCCTTGGGATCACTATGGTTACAGGTGGTAGGAGCGATTAGCGAGGGTGGCCTTGGAGCAGTCAATGTCATCGATCCAGCAGGACGGTTGGCGGGAATAATTACCGACGGCGACTTGCGCCGAGCGATACAGCTGCGTGATCATGCCGCGCTGGAGAACTTGTTATGCGATGACATTATGACGCGGAACCCAGTAGTCGCGGGGCCGGATATGCTCGCCTATGACGCATTGCGACTGATGGAAGATCGATCCTCGCAGATTTCTGTGTTGCCGGTGGTAGACGGCGATCGAATCTGTATCGGACTGCTGCGAGTGCACGATATTGTGAGGAGTGGGTTGTAATTAAGAAATGAGCTTTGAGCTTGGAGCTTAGAATTTAGGAACTAATTAAGACTTGCTTGTCGCGCGATGCGATTTTGCATCGGTAGATCAGACGAAAGTTGTAGCGGAGCGGCCGGCATATCCACGATGTCCCAGGCTGAACGAACGCGCAATAACTTGGACATCAGACCTGCATGCATGATGTGTCCGCTGCGCTCGGCAACCACTCGACCAAGAATGGGCATTCCCAAAAGAGCAAGATCGCCAATAATGTCCAGAATCTTGTGACGCACAAACTCATCAGGGAAACGCAATCCGGTCTTATTCAACATACCTTCGGGGGTCAACACGATTGCGTTTTCCAGCGAACCGCCGCGGATCAAATTTGCGCGCCGCAACGCCTCGATCTCCTCGGTAAAACCAAAGGTGCGTGCTGCCGCGATCTCGCGACTAAAGCTGCCATTGTTCAACGTAACCGCAAACCGCTGAATCCCGATCATTGGGTGCGGGAAGTCAATGAGACAATCAACCTCGTAAGCATCTGCCGGCTGCACACTGATGCGTCTATTACCCTGCTCAAATGCCACTCTTTCTCGGACCAGTAAAGCCCTTCGCGCCAGAGGCTGTTCGACCACTCCGACGCGCTCGATCATTTCCGTAAACACTTCGGCAGAGCCGTCCAGAATTGGCACCTCAAGATTATCGATTTCGATAAAAGCATTATCGACTCCAAGACCTCGCAATGCGGATAGCAGGTGCTCTACAGTCGAAAGCATTACACCTGTGCGCATCAAGGTTGTGGCATAGCCGCAATGGGCCACTGACTCGACGGTAGCCGGAATTTCGAAGCCACCGAGATCCATCCGCCGAAACACATACCCCGTATCGGGCGGGGCTGGCACAAGCCGTACATGTACCGGAACCGCTGTGTGCAATCCAATACCATCGGTTTCAGCGGCTGCAGCAAGCGTCGTTTGTCTGATCAAGTTCCGAGCCTCTCATCGGGTGATGTAATTACCTTGACTAGAATGTGGAGCAATGTCTGTGCCACTTCCAATAAGGCGAAATCCTCAGGAAACGGGTGGTAAATTGTGGCGCAACCGCCACGAACTGAGGCTCAGCGGCAACAGTTCGCACCTGCCTAACTACCAAAACTGAGCCTTTGTTGACACTCCTAAAATGGCTCTCTATGATCAAAGCAAATGCCAACCAAGGTGGCTCTCACTGAAACGAAACCAGTGGAGCGTGTTTTTCTGATCGATTCGATGTCGCACATCTTTCGCGCTTTTTTTGCGCCGATGGCGAATCGTACTGCGCCCTTGGCCAATTCAAAGGGCCAGGTAACGCAGGCCGTCTTCATCTTTACTAACATGCTCCGCAAGCTCTTGCAGGACGAGAAACCCAACTATATCGCTGCCATTTTTGAATCTCGTGAGAAGACCTTTCGACATGAAACTTTTGCCGACTACAAAGCAAATCGTCTGGCAATGCCGGAAGATCTGGCGTCACAAATGCCGTACATCATCAGGTTATGTGAAGCATTTAATATTCCGGTGATTAACGCCCCTGGTTACGAAGCGGACGATGTGATTGGCACACTCGCTGAAAAGATCGCCGCAAGAAAACTGCAAGCTGTCATCGTGTCAAACGATAAGGACATGTGCCAACTGGTACGCGATCCTTTGGTTGTTTGTATGCGCCAGAATTCGCAGGTGGTTAAGCGAAAAGAATATGTGCCGCCGGTGGAATGGTGCGACGAGGAATGGGTTGAAAAGAAGTTTGGTGTGCCTGCGGATAAACTTGTCGACCTGCTGGGTCTGATGGGTGACTCCATCGACAATATTCCCGGCGCTCCTGGAATCGGAGGCAAGGGCGCGGTCCAAATCATTCAACAGTTTAGCTCAATCGAGA
>Ga0137368_10006876_pt1 | contig 11880 bp, 10 predicted proteins | sample SagtaG_13_FD_104917 | JGI IMG/M metagenome (GOLD analysis project Ga0137368, IMG submission 104917) | Vadose zone soil microbial communities from Sagehorn Ranch, Mendocino, California, USA - Sage1_L_100_16 metaG | ecosystem: Environmental > Terrestrial > Soil > Vadose zone | place: USA...
CACACCGGCGTGTGCCGTCGGCAGCACGGCGCCGAGGCGCGGGCTCAACACCGCGGAGAGCCCGCCGCCGTCCACGGCGATGAAATCGATGCGCGTGCCGGCGGTGACTCGCGCGCTCCCGAGTCGCTGCTCGCTTTCGCCGTATGCCGCGAATTCGGTCTGGGTGTGGTTGCCGAAGATGTCGCTCGTCACGTCGGAGCCCGTCCCCTCCGCGCCGACCGTCACCGCGCGGCTGCTGTCCGGCGTGACCGTGCCCCGCAGCTCGGCGCCGAAGCGGTTCGCGACGCCTGCGTCGTTGTTCAGCGGCTGGAAATCGATGAAGCGGGTGCGCAGCCAGGAGCCCCGGGCCTGCCACGCGAGGGTCGGCGAGGCGGTGCGCTCGAGCGTGGCGGCCAGGTAGCCCTTGTCCGAGCGGGTGAACGATCCGCGGCCCGACGCGTCGATCATGAACGGCTGGAACTCCTGCCCGCGGTCGTCGCAAGCGCCGGCGGTGCACCAGATGAGCGGCGTCTGGTACTGGTCGCTCACCCACGAGCCCGAGCCCGTGACGCGGGTGCCGGGCGCGGGGAGCCATTCGGCCTTGCCGGCCGTCTGCCAGTGGTTGCGTCGGTCCTGCTCGCGGTAGCCGTCCGAGTGCCATCCGCCGGCCGTGTAGCTGCCACGCGCGCGGTTGGTGCCGTACGACGCGGTCACGTCCAGGCCCTCTTGACCCCCCGTGTAGTCGCGGAATTTCCAGACGTCGAACGGGGGGTTGGCGAAGCCACCACCCAGGGCGCGCACGCGGGCGTGGAAGCCGGGCGGGATGTCGCGGGTGATCACGTTCACCACGCCGCCGAGCGCCGCCGAGCCGTAGAGCGCCGAGCCCGCCCCCTTCACGATCTCCACCCGCTCCACGTCTTGGAGCGGCACCAGGTCCCAATTGATCCCCCCACGGTCGCCCTGGTTCGCGGGCACGCCGTCCACCAGCAGCAGCACGCGGCTGCCGAGCCCCTGCACGTAGCCTGAGGAGCCGCGGATGTTCACCTGGCCGTTCAGGAACTGCACGCCGGGCGCCTTGTCCACCGCTTCGTCCACGGTGGTCACGGCGCGGCGGGCCAGCTGCGTGTCGCTCACGAGCGCGATGCTCGTCACGGCCTGGTCGAGGAGCTGAGACCGCTTGGCGGCGGTGACGATTGTGGGCTGGAGCTCCACCACCGAGGGCTGGAGCCGGAAATTGCGTTCGAGCGAGTCGCCCGGGGCGACCGTCACCGTGTCGAATGCCCAGTGGTAGCCGATGAACCGTGCGCGCAGCACCACCGTTCCGGAGACGACGGTGAGGCGGTAGCGGCCGTCCGCTCCCGTCAGCGTGCCGCGGCTCGTCCCGATCTGCTGCACCTGGACGTTGTGGATGGAGCGTCCCTCGGCGTCCGTGACCACGCCGTACACGACCGCGCTGTCTTGCGCGGCGGCGGCCCCGGACGCCGCGCCGGCGAGCGACACGAGGACGACCAGTCGCTTCACGGGCACGGCGGGTCGTAGTAGTGGCAGGGGGGGTGCATCTGCCCGAAGTCGATCACGAAGTCGATCGAATCCGGTGCCTGCGCGCCGACGTCCACGACGCCCGGCTGGCTCGCGTCGGCGGGATCGCGGTAGTAGCCCGCTTCGCGCAGCGTCGAGTCCGCGTTGGCAAGGGTGAATCCTTGCTTCTGCCACACCGCCACGACCCACTCGTAGCGCCCGGGCTCGACCGGGATGGCGTAGGACGCCGCAGTCCCGCCGAGCGGCAGCTTCTGCAGCAACGCCAGGGATGGCTGGAACTTGAACAAGCTGTCGCGCGAGTGGGGGAACGTATGGTAGGCGACGACGTAGACGGCCTGCGTGCTCTCGGGCAGGGCGCCCTGGAACGTCACGATCCCGCAGATCCCGACGAACCCCGGCGGGCAGATGGGGGTCGGCTGCAGGCCTTCGTTGCACGCGGCGACCGCGATGCAACCCGCCAGGGCGGCGTGCCGGAGGAGGCTCGGCATGGGAGCAATCTTCGAAGCCCCAGGCGCAGCCGTCAACTTGACCCCCCCTTTTTCCGGGAATAACGTTGGTCCCGCCATGCCGATATACGAGTATCGCTGCACGAAGTGCCGCAAGCGCTTCAGCCAGCACGAGGAGATCAAGGAGCACGGCCGCCGGCGGCCCGCCTGCCCGCACTGCAAGTCACGCGCGGTGGAGCAGGTGTTCTCGCCGTTCTTCGCGAAAACGGTCCGGAAGAGCTAACTCCCGCCCCGTGTTCGAGCGCCTGCGGGATGGCCTGCGCGCCGCACTCGATGCGGCAACGCCGCCGGGGGACCTGCGCGACCTGGCGCGTCAGATGCGCGAGGCGGTCGTGGAGGCGAAGCTGTCGGTCGCGGACACGCGCGACGCAGTGGCGCGCACCGAGGGCGAGCTCGCGACCGAACGCCATCGACTCGCCGACGCCGAGCGGCGGGGCCGGCTCGCGGGCGAGATCCAGGATCGGGACACCGTCGCCGTCGCGGAGCGCTTCGCGGCGAAGCACCGCGAGCGGGTGGGGGTGCTCGAGCACAAGCTCGTGGCGCTGCGGGAGGAGCTGGCCTTGTACGAGCGGGAGCTCGTGGAGATGCAGGCCCAGCTCGTCCGCGCCGAGCGCGACCGCCCGGTCACGGAGGCGGAGCGCTCGGCGGAACGCGCGTGGCGCGACCTGCAGGCGGCGGGGGGCGCCCGCCCCGGGACCGACGTGCGGGACGAGCTGCTCAAGGCCGAGATGGATCGCGCGGCCCGCGAAGCCGCCGCCGACCGCCAGCTCAAGGAGCTCAAGAAGAAGATGAAAAAGGACTGACGGATGCTCCTCCTGCTCCTGGCCCTGCAGCAACCCCTTTCCCGCCCCCGCCCCCCGGACCTGCTCAAGCGCGCCCACACCTACAGCATCGTCGCCTACGACTCCGCCACCGGCGACCTGGGCGTCGCGGTGCAGTCCAAGTTCCCGAACGTGGGCGGCATCGTGCCGTGGGCCCGCGCGGGGGTCGGCGCGGTGGCCACGCAGTCGCTCGGCAACACCGACTACGGCGAGAAGGGCCTCGACCTGATGGCCCTGGGCGCGACGGCGCCCGAAGCGATGCGCGTCGTGATGCGGTCGGACCCGCGGCCCGCGCAACGGCAGGTGGGCATGGTGGACGCACGCGGCAATGCGTCGAGCTGGACGGGAGATTCGTGCTTCGATTGGGCGGGCGGGAGAGTCGGCGGTCAGGCGGATGGGCGGATAGGCGGTAAGGGAGACCTGATCGTCGGTCGGGGCTATACTGCCCAAGCGAACATCATGGTGTCGGATCAGACGGTGAAGAACATGGTGGAGGCGTTCGAGCGCGCGCCGGGGGCGCTGGCCGACCGGCTGCTGGCGGCGCTCGTGGCGGGGCAGGCGGGCGGCGGGGACAAGCGGGGCATGGAGTCGGCGGCGCTGCTCGTGGTCCGCAAGAACGCCGGGTACCTGGGCCTGAACGACCGCTACATCGATATCCGCGTCTACGACGACACCAATCCCATCCGCGAGCTCGAGCGGCTGTACGCGCTCCACCGGCTGTACTTCTTCACGAGCCGCCCGGAAGACCTGATCCCGATCACGCCCGCGGTCGTCAAGCAGCTGGAGCCGATTCTGCTGCGGGAGCCCGTGAGCCAGCGGGAGAAGTGGCTCGCCGCGCCGCAGCGGACTGCGAACCGGCCCTTCCTCGAGGCGCTCGCGAACTTCATGTACTGGGAGAACTACGACGTGCGGGTGCGGATGGACGGGAAGATCGACCGGGTCGTCCTGGACGACATCCTGAAGCGGCGGAAGCCATGAGCGCGCTCCGTCGGCTGCTCGCCTGGTTTCGCGAGGCCTTCGAGGCCCGCCGGCCGGGGGGGGCACACGACGGACGACGCTCCGGAGGCACCATGGACATCAAGCGCGACCGGATGGTCTTTCTCGGCTACGGCAAGTACTGGCGCTCCGACGCGATCGTCGGACTGATGCCGATCGAGGAGGAGCGGGGCCCGAAGCGGCGGACCAACGTCTTCGTCGAGGGGCGCGCGGAGCCGATCGTCGCGTCGCGCACCGAGCAGAGCATCCTCGAGGACATGGGCGCCACCGAGGGGGGCTTCCAGGCGCAGGCGCTCCGGGAGGCGATCACCGAGCTGCTCGCGGCGTGGCATGAGTTGTCTCCGGCGGCGCGGCGCGCCCTGGAGAGCGAGCACCACTTCGACGTCGAGCTGTGGGAGCGGCGGCTGGGCGAGGTGCTGCGCGCCCCGCCGACGTCTGAGCCCATCGAGCAGAACGAACTGTTCGACTGATGGCTGCACCACGTACCGTCCCCATCGCGTCCGCCGCCGGGTGGTTCGGGCATCCTCGTGGATTGTCGACGCTTTTCTTCACCGAGATGTGGGAGCGGTTCAGCTACTACGGGATGCGGGCGTTTCTCATCCTCTACATGACCGCGCCCGTGGCGGCCGGCGGTCTGGCATTCGACGTGACGCGGGCCGCTCACATCTACGGCTTTTACACGAGCAGCGTCTGGGCGGCGTCGATCGTCGGCGGGCTCGTCGCCGACTGGCTGCTCGGCCAGTACAAAAGCGTCCTGGTGGGCGGGATCCTGATCGCGCTGGGGCACTTCAGCCTCGCCTTTCACGCGCTGCCGTTCTTCTTCGCTGGTCTCCTGCTCATCGTGGCCGGGACAGGCCTGCTCAAACCGAACGTGAGCACCCTGGTCGGCTCCCTGTACGACGCGGCGGATGCGCGCCGTGACTCGGGGTTTTCGATCTTCTACATGGGCATCAACCTCGGCGCCGCCATCGGGCCGCTCATCGCCGGCTGGCTCGCGCAGCGGGTCGACTGGCACGCCGGCTTCGCCTGCGCCGGCGTAGGGATGACCCTCGGCCTGATCCAATACGTCCTCGGCCGGAACAGGCTCCAGCCGGTCATCGAACGGCTGCCGGCCAGAGCCAGCGTCCCCAGACCGGACACCGCCGCGAGCGCGACCACTGCCGCATCCGGGTTGCTCGGGTTCAGCGCCGTCGAGTGGAAGCGGCTCGCCGCCGTGGCCGTGTTTTTCGTCTTCGCGAGCATCTTTTGGGGCGCCTTCGAGCAGGCGGGGTCCACCCTCAACCTCTTCGCCGACCGCTACACGCGGCTCTCCGTGCTCGGGTTCGCATTTCCGGCCAGCTGGTTCCAATCGGTGCCGCCGACCTTCGTCATCATGCTCGCCCCCACATTCGCGTGGCTGTGGGTCCGCCTCGGCCCGCGCGAGCCCTCGAGTCCGGCGAAATTCACGCTGGGGCTGCTGTTCGTCGGACTGTCGTTTCTGCTCCTCGTCCCCGCCGCGACCATCGCCCAAAGCGGCGGCGGCGTGCGTGTGAGCCCGCTGTGGCTCGTGGGCGTGTATTTCCTCCAAGAGCTCGGTGAAGTGAGCCTGTACCCCGTGGGACTGAGCCTCACCACCAAGCTCGCCCCGGCGCGCGTCGCCGGTCTGATGATGGGCGTGTGGCTCTTGTCGGTGTCCGCGGGCGACCTGATCGCGGGGTGGATCGCTGGGCTGTTCAAGAGCTACCCGTTGCCGCTGCTCTTCGGCGCCGTGGCGGCGACGGCGATAGCGGCGGCGGTGGTGCTGGCGTTGCTCATCCGGCCCGTGAGGCGGCTGATGGGCGGCGTGCACTAGGTCACGGTCGCAGCGGCTCCTCGGCGAAGTGGCACGCCACGAGCTGCCCGGGTGCGAGTTCGCGCAGCGCCGGCGGCTCGGTGCGGCAGCGTTCGTTCTTCTTGGGATGGGGGCAGCGGGGGTGGAAGGGGCAGCCGGGGGGCGGGTTGGCAGGTGACGGCACTTCGCCCGCGAGCACGATGCGCGCGCGTTGCGCCTTGGGGTCCGGCACCGGCACGGCGGAGAGGAGCGACGTCGTGTAGGGGTGTCGCGGCGCGGCGTACAACGTGGCGGCGGGCGCCCGCTCGACGATCTTGCCGAGGTACATCACCGCCACGTCGTCCGCGATGTGCTTCACGACGGCGAGATCGTGCGCGATGAACAGAAACGTGAGGCGGCGGCGCTGTTGCAGATCGGCGAGCAGGTTCAGCACCTGAGCCTGGACCGACACGTCGAGCGCGCTCACCGGCTCGTCCAGCACGAGGAACTGCGGCTCGACGGAAAGGGCGCGCGCGATTCCGACGCGCTGCCGCTGGCCCCCCGACAACTCGTGCGGGTAGCTCCCCGTGAAGCTCGGATCGAGTCCCACCTCCTCGAGCAGCGAGCCGATGCGCCGGTCCGCCTCCGCGCCCGCGGCGACCCGGTGGATCGCGAGCGGTTCGGCGAGGGTCTGCCGCACCGTCATGCGGGGGTTGAGCGACCCGTAGGGATCCTGGAACACGATCTGCATGCGGCGGCGCAGCGCCCGCAGCTCCCGGGCGCCGAGCGCGAGCACGTCCTGGCCGTCCACGGTCACCCGCCCGGCATCGGGCTCGATGAGCCGGAGGATCGCGCGGCCCGCGGTTGATTTCCCGCATCCCGACTCGCCCACCAGGCCGAGCGTCCGGCCGCGCGCGATCGTGAACGACACGCCGTCCACGGCGCGCACCCTGGCCCGCGGGCGCCCGAGCCCGAGCAGCCCGCGCTCGCCCGGGAAATGCTTCACAAGCCCGGCCACATCCACGAGCGCGGTGGGCGCGGTCACGACACGCGGGGGGTGCGGCGCCGCGGCTCGGTGAGGAGCCAGCAGCGAACCGTGTGGGTCCCGGGCTCGCCGCCGCCGGCGTCGAGCAGCGGCGGCTCCTCCTGGCGGCAGCGGTCCCAGGCATAGGGGCACCGGGGATGAAACCGGCAGCCGGCGGGCCAGGCGGTGGCGGCGGGCACCTGGCCGGGGATGCTGTGCAGCTTCCCGCCCCCGCCACCGGCTCGCGCCGGCGGGGTGTCGAGCCGCGGCACGGACGCGAGCAGCCCCTCGGTGTACGGGTGGAGCGGGTGGCCGAACAGCTCCGGCGTGGGCGCCTGCTCGACCACCTGGCCGGCGTACATCACGACCACGCGGTCGGCGCTGCCCGCGACGATGCCGAGGTCGTGGGTGATGAGCATGACCGCCATGCCGAGCTCGGCCTGGAGGCGATCGAGCAGCTCGATGATCTGGGCCTGGATCGTGACGTCGAGCGCGGTCGTGGGCTCGTCGGCGATGAGCAGCTTCGGGTGGCACACCAGCGCCATCGCGATCATCACGCGCTGGCGCATGCCGCCGCTCATCTGATGCGGGTAGTGGTCCACCCGCTCTCCGGGATCGGGGATGCCCACGAGCTGGAGCATCGCGATCGCGCGCGCCCGCGCGGCGCGGCGCGACAGCCCCTGATGGACGATCGCGGCTTCCGCGATCTGGTCGCCGACCGTGAACACCGGGTTCAGGGACGTCATGGGCTCCTGGAAGATCATCGCGATCTGGTTGCCGCGGACGGCGCGCAGCTCGCGGGGGGCGAGCGCCAGGAGGTTGCGCCCTTCGAACTCGATGAAGCTGCCGGGGCGGATGTGGCCCGGCGGCTCGGGAATGAGCCGGAGGATGGAGAGGGAGGTGACGGTCTTCCCGCACCCCGACTCGCCCACGATGCCGAGCGTCTCGCCGGGGAAGAGCTCGAAGGAGACGCCGTCCACGGCGCGCGCGGTGCCGCTGCCGTGCTCGGTGACGAAGTAAGTCCTCAGGTCGCGGACGCGGAGCAGGGGCTCCGTCACGCCGCCTCCTTGCGCGGGTCGAGCGCGTCGCGCAGCGCGTCGCCCACGGCGTTGAGGGCCATCACGAGGAGCGAGATCGCGAGACCGGGAAAGAGCGAGGCCCAGGGCGCCGCCGTGATCTTCGGCCAGCCCTCGGCGATCATCGTGCCCCAGCTCGGGCGCGGGGCGGGGACCCCGAACCCGAGGAACGAGAGCCCCGCCTCGAGCAGCACCACGTTGCCGATGCCGAGCGCGGCCGACACGATGATCGGCGCCGCCGCGTTCGGCAGGACGTGGCGAAAGATAACGCGGGTCGGTCCCGCGCCCAGCGCCCGCGCCGCCGCCACGAACTCGCGCTCGCGCAGCGACAGCACCTCGGCGCGCACCAGACGGCTGGTTCCGAACCACCCGGTGAGCCCGATGAGCAGCACCAGCAGCGGGACCGAGACGTGCCCCCACAGCGCCACCACGAGCAGCAGCACGAAGATGCGCGGCATCGCGAGGCCCACGTCCACGAGGCGCATCAACGTCGTGTCCACCCAGCGACGGAAGTAGCCCGCGACGGCGCCGACGGCGGCGCCCACCGTGACCGCGAGGAGCATCGCGAGCGTGCCGATGCCGAGCGAGATGCGCGCCCCGTACACGATGCGGCTCCAGACATCGCGGCTGTACAGGTCTGTGCCGAGCAGGAACCGGGCGGACGGCGGGCGGTCGGCGACGTGCACGATGTCGATCTGCAGGTACCACGGGTACGGCGCGACCAGGGGGGCCGCGAGCGCGATCGCCAGGAAGAACGCCAGCACGAAGATCCCCGGCGCCGCCGTGGGATGGCGGAAGAAGCGCCGCCCGGGAGCGCTCGCGGCGGCGCGGCGGCGGACCTCCGCCACCACCGCCAGCGCCGCCACGACCGCGCCGGCGAGGGCGAGCCAGGTCCAGACGCTCATTCCCCGCGCGTGCGGATCCGCGGGTCGGCCACGGCGTACAGCACGTCCGCGAGCAGGCTGCCGAGCGCGACCATCGCGCTCGCGATCAGCGCCGCCGCGGTCACCACCGGATAGTCACGCTGGCCGATCGCCGTGACGGAGAGCCGCCCCATCCCCGGCCAGGCGAAAATCGTTTCGACGAGCACGGCGCCAGCGAGGAGGAAGGGAAATGCGAGCCCGAACAGGGTGATGATCGGGAGCAGGGCGTTGCGCAGCACGTGCACCAGGACGACCCGGCGCTCGGAGAGGCCCTTGGCGCGCGCGGTGCGGACGTAGTCCTGGCCGAGCACCTCGAGCATCGCGGCGCGCTGGAAGCGCGCTGTGTTCGCGGCACCGATCAGGCCGAGCGTGAGCGCGGGCAGCACGAGGTGCCACACCCGGTCGCCCGCGCATCGCAACGAATCCAGCGCGGGACAGAGGACCACGTCGTGCGTGCCGCCGACCGGGAACCAGCGAAGCCACTGCGCGAACACGAGCAGCAGCACGAGCCCCAGCCAGAACGCGGGCATCGAGTTCACGAACAGGGCCACGTTGCCGAGCGCGACGTCGCCGAATCGGCGCGCGCGCGCCGCTTGGTAGATCCCCAACGCCAGCCCGAGGGCGAAGTCGATGAGCAGCGCCGCCACGGCCAGCGTGAGCGTGTTCGGAATGGCGTCCCCGAGCGCGTCGATCACCGGCCGGTGCTGGCCGAACGACTGGCCCATGTGGCCGTGCGCCAGACCCGCCAGGTACTTCACGTACTGGACGACGAGCGGCTGGTCGCATCCGAACTCGGCACACAGCCGCCGGCACGTCTCGGGAGGGAGCGGCTGCCCATCGGGCTGGCCGCACGGCGTGCCGTGCGCGAGGTGAACGAGGACGAAGGTGAGCGTGACGACCGTGAAGACGATGGCCACCGAGGCGGCGACGCGCCGCGCCAGCCACGCCGTCACCTAGCGCTCCGCGCGGTCTCGATCCGTCAGCCGGTCGCCCGGGATGCGCCAGGTCCGGAGCAGCGCGAGCCAGGAGTCGGGTTGGATGACCACGTCCGCGACCCGGCGGTGCACCGCCGCGACGTTGTTTGGCGCGAACAGGAACACCGCCGGCGCGTCCTGGTTCAGGATCTCGATGGCCGCGCGCCACGCCCGGCGCGCCTCCTCGCGGTTCGCCGCCGACTCCACGGCGCGGTCCACCAGCCGGTCGAACGCCGGATTCACGTACCGCCCGTAGTTCGATCGCCCGAGCCCGGCCTGGGTCCACGACTGCGGGATGCCGGAGGACGGCGTCGGATCGGTGTTCCAGGTGTTGAGCAGGGCGTCGAACTGTCCCTTGCGGGCGCGCTCGTTGAACAGGCTGAAGTCGACCTCGTCGAGCTGGACGTCGACGCCGACCGTGCGCCACTGCTCCTGCAGCAGCCGCGCGTACTGCCGGCGGATGGCGCTCGTCGTCGGCACGAGCAGCCGGAACGCGAGCCTCTCGCCGCCCCGCCCCCGGTCGCGGACCCCGTCGCTGTCGGCATCCGCCCAGCCCAGCCGCGTGAGGAGACGGACCGCCTGGGCACTGTCGTGCGGCAGCTCGCGCAAGTCCGGGTCCCAGATCCAGGTGAGCTGCGCCATCGGCCCCGGCGGCACCTTGGCGAGATCGCCGAAGACGTTGCGCAGCAGGCGCTCGCGATCCGTCGCCATGACGAGCGCGCGGCGCAGCTCGCGGTCGCCGAACAGCGGGTGCGGCTTGGTCGAGTCGCCGGGAGCGGCGAGGTTGAAACCGAGGTACCCGTACGCCGCGCCCTTGTAAGGGTAGGTCACGAGCTGCGGAGCGGCCTGCACCCGCTTGACGTTGTCGGGAGGCCCGAGCACTTCCACCGCATCGGCGTCGCCCGCGATGAGCTGCGTGATCGCCACCTGGAGATCGGGCGTGAAGCGCCAGATGACCCGGCGCAGGGGCGCGCGCCCCAGGAAGAACGTCGAGTCGGCGGCGAGCTCGAGGCTTTCCCCCGCCTTCCAGCTCACGAAGCGGTACGGGCCGTCGCCCACCGGCTGGCGCCCGAACGCGGCGCTGCGCCACTGGTCCCGGGGCAGCGACCGCAGCAGGTGCCCCGGGAGGATCCGCATGTGGTACACGGCGTCGTAGAACATCTCCGGGTAGCGCTCGCGGAACCGGAACACGGCGGTGAGCGAGTCGCGCGCCGTGACCGCGCTGATCAGGCGCAGCGACGAGCGGAACGGCGAGCTCACGAGCGAGTCGGTGTACACGTCGTACGTGAAGACGACGTCCGCCGCGGTCACGGCGCGCCCATCCTGCCAGCGCGCCCGCGGGTCGACGTGGAACACGAGCGTCACCGGTCCGTCCCACTCCCACCGCTCGGCGAGCCGGGGCTGGAAGTCCTCGTCCCCGATGGTGTTCCCCGAAAGCCCGAGGTCGGCGAGCTTGAGGAACAGCTGGTCGGTGACGTCGCGGGTCACGGAGGCCGGGCTCACGGGCGGGAGCAGGATGTCCGGCTCGCCGGCCGAGGCGATGACGAGGGTGCCGCAGTAGTCGCCCGAACAGCCGCCGCGACGCTCGCACCCGGCGAGGAAAACCAGGCTCGCGAGGGCGACGACGGCGGGCAGGCGGGCAGGCGGTCGGGTGGTCGGCATGGCGCCTAAGATTCCACGGAGAGCCTAGCGGCGCCAGGTCCAGGCAGGGTCGGAAAAGACGGCGGCAGAGGGCGGTAGAGGGCGGTAGAGGGCGGTAGAGGTCACCTCGTCGCCCCACGTCTGCACGATTGCCTCGGCAACTTTCTCCCACGTCACGCGCCGTCCCAGTGCGTCCGAAAGCGTGGTTGCGGCACTTGCGGCTTGCGGCTTGCGGCTTACGGCTGCGACCATCTCCTGCGAGCCGTCGAGCAGGATGGAGCCGTGCTGCAGGAACGCCGTACCATCGCGCACCTGCGCCGAGCCGACGAGCTTGCGGCCGCGCACGAGCACTTCGCCGCCCACCGGCGCCGCGAAACAGCAGCTCGGGCGGTCGATGGCGGTCGAGGGCGGTCGAGGGCGGTCGGGGGCAAGGACGGCGTCGGCACCCAGGGCGCGCAGCGCGGCGGCGATTCGCCGATGGATCGCACGGTAGCTCTCGCGCAGGCCGCCGAAGGCGTCCATCGGGGCCGCCACCGCGTACGTCACCTCGTGCTCGTGCCACACCGCGCGGCCACCGGTGGGCCGGCGCACCACGTCGATCCCGAGCCGCGC
>Ga0137368_10006879_pt1 | contig 11877 bp, 10 predicted proteins | sample SagtaG_13_FD_104917 | JGI IMG/M metagenome (GOLD analysis project Ga0137368, IMG submission 104917) | Vadose zone soil microbial communities from Sagehorn Ranch, Mendocino, California, USA - Sage1_L_100_16 metaG | ecosystem: Environmental > Terrestrial > Soil > Vadose zone | place: USA...
AAGCGGAGCGCCCGCCCACGTCCATGTGCAAGCTCCCATGCAACGAGGGAGAAGCCTACGGACGCTGGTGTACCGGATGCCCCACCTGTAGAAATACAGGTCCAAGCAACCGGGCCACACGGCTCACGCGGGGGGCTTTTTCCTTTCCATGAGCGAGAAGAAGCGCGCCTTGCGGTCCGAGCTGATCGCGGCCCGCGCCCGCATGACGCAGGACGACCGCGCGGCCAGGTCGCTCGCCATCGCAGACCGGATCGCCCAGGTGGCCGCCTTCCGCGACGCCCGCATCGTCGCCCTCTACGCGCCGCTCGGCACCGAGGTGGACTCGTCGGAGATCGCCCGGCGCGCCCTCGCCCGCGCGGTCCGGCTCGTGTACCCGCGCACGGTGCAGGGCGACCGGCGCCTCGTCTTCGCGCGCGCGGAACCTCGCGATCTCGTCCGCGGCCCGCTCGGCGCGCTCGAGCCGCCGCCCGCGGCACCCGAGATCTCGCGCGACGAGGTGGACTGCGTCGTGATACCCGGGGTCGCGTTCTCGAAGGACGGCCTCCGCCTCGGGCGCGGCGGCGGCTACTACGACGCGACGCTGAACAAGATGCCGCGCGCTTTCCGGCTCGGGGTCGCGTTCGACGCGCAGGTCGTCCCCGAGCTCCCGCGCGAGCCCCATGACGCGTCGCTCGACGCGCTCGTCACGGAGGCCCGCGTGCTCCTCTTCTCCCGCGGACCGGGTCAACCGGCCGCCCAGGCGGACAAGTGAAGGTCCTCTTCCTCGGAGACGTCTTCGGAAAGCCCGGCCGCCAGGCCGTGCAGCGGCTCGTGCCGCGCCTCATCGCCCGCGAGGGGCTCGACCTCGTCGTCGCGAACGCGGAGAACTCCGCCTCCGGGATCGGCGTCACGCCCGACTCCGCCGACGAGCTGCTCGGGTACGAGGTGAACCTCCTCACGAGCGGAAACCACATCTGGGCGAAGCGCGAGATCGTCCCCTACCTCGACCGGCCCGGCTCGAAGCTCATCCGCCCCGCGAACTACCCGCCGGGCACCCCCGGCCGCGGCCGCGCCGTCGTCTCGACCCCCGACGGCCGCCGCCTCGGGGTCGTGAACCTCGAGGGCCGCGTCTTCATGCGCTCGCTCGAGGATCCGTTCCGCACCGCGCTCGCGGAGGTGGAGGCGCTCCGCGCCGAGGGCGTCACCTGCATCCTCGTCGACATGCACTGCGAGGCGACGAGCGAGAAGAACGCGATGGGGTGGTTCCTCGACGGGAAGGTCTCGGCGGTCGTCGGGACCCACACCCACGTCCAGACCGCCGACGCGCGGCTGCTCACGAACGGCACGGCTTTCGTCACCGACGTCGGCATGTGCGGGCCGTGGGACTCGATCATCGGCGTGAAGAAGGAGCTCGTGCTCGAGCGCTTCCTCACGGCGCGGCCGATCCCCTTCGAGCCGGCGAAGCGCGACGTGTGGCTGCAGGGAGCGATCATCGACATCGACGACGCGACCGGGCGCGCCCGCTCGATCGCGCGGGTGCAGGAGAAGCTCGAGGACACGTAGCCGGCGGTTCCGGCGCGTTCGCGGCTCAGCCGACGACGATCAGCGCGTGGTTGCGCTTCCCCTTCTGCAGCATGACGTAGGCGCCGTGGAGCAGGTCCGCGCCGCCGAGCGTCCGCTCCGGGGCGGCGATCGCCTCGCCGTTCACGAGGAAGCCCTTGCCCTGGATGCCGCGCCGCGCGTCGCCCTTCGAGGTGGCGAGCCCGGCTCGGACGAGCGCGTCGAGGACCGAGAGCCCGTCGAGCTCGGCGCGCGGGAGCTTCGCGACCGGCAGCTCCTGCGAGAGGACCTTCAGCACGTCCGCGCCCGCCGCGCGCAGGTCCATGCCGCCAAAGAGCAGCCGGCTCGCCTCGACGACGCTCCGGGAGACCTCGGCGCCGTGCACGCGCGCCGTCATCTCCTCCGCGAGCCGGCGCTGCGCCGGGCGCTTCCCCGGATCGCGCGCCTGCTCCGCCATGAGCGCCGCGACCTCGTCGATGGAGAAGAACGTGAAGAACTTGAGGAGCCGCTCGACGTCGCGATCGTCGCCGTTCAGCCAGAACTGGAAGAACTTGTACGGCGAGGTCTTCGCGGGGTCGAGCCAGACCGCTCCCGACTCGGTCTTGCCGAACTTCACGCCGGACGCGGTCGTGAGGAGCGGGAAGGTGAGCCCGTGCGCGCTCGCCCCCTCCTTGCGCGAGATGAGCTCGGTCCCGGCGGTGATGTTGCCCCACTGGTCGGAGCCGCCCATCTGCAGCTCGCAGCGGTCGTGCTTCCAGAGGTGCCAGAAGTCGAGCGCCTGCACGAGCATGTACGTGAACTCGGTGTAGGAGATGCCCGCCTCCATCCGCCCCTTCACCGAGTCCTTCGCGAGCATGTAGTTGACGGTGAAGTGCTTGCCGACGTCGCGCAGGAACTCCATGAGCCCGAGGGGCCGGAGCCAGTCGGCGTTGTTGCGCACCCGCGCGGCGTTCGCCCCCTCGAAGGAGACGAACCGCTCGAGCTGCCCGCGGATCGCGGCCACGTTCCGGTCGATCTCCTCGACGGTGAGGACCGGGCGCTCCGTCCGCTTGCCGGAGGGGTCCCCGACCATCCCGGTGCCGCCGCCGACGACGATGATGGGCGTGCCGCCGCAGCGCTGCAGCCACGCGAGCGACATCACCGCGAGCAGGTGGCCGACGTGGAGCGAGTCGGCGGTCGGGTCGAAGCCCACGTAGCCGGTGAGGGGCCCCTGCGTGAGGCGGCCCTCGAGGCCGGGCGTGAGGTCGTGGACGAGGCCGCGCGGCCTCAGCTCATCGAGAAGCGTCGTCATAGGGGCGCGTAGATTAGCGCATCAGCGGCGGCCCTTCACGGGGTCGCGCACGGCGCGCCGGAATCCCTTCCCGACGATGTAGACCTCGTACGACGAGTCGCGCGTCGCCATCGGCCGGGCGACGTGGATCTCGTCGAACTCGGCGGCGAGCTCCTTCTTCAGCACGGGGAACTCGCCGCCCATGAAGACCTTCGCGACGAACCCGCCGCCCTTCTCGAGCGTCTCCCCGGCGATCGCGAGCGCCATCCGGACGAGCTCGAGCGAGCGGGCCTCGTCGGTGATCTTGATGCCGATGGTCTTCGGCGCCATGTCGCTCGTGACGAGGTGGAAGCGGCCGGGGTGGAGCGCGCGGATCTTCTCGAGCGCGTCTGGCGCGAGGAGGTCGACGATGGCGGTCCGCACCCACGCCTTGCCGAGGTTGCGGATGGGCTCGAGGTCGACCCCGATCGCGACGCCCCCCTCCCCCACCTCCTCGGCGAGGATCTGGAGGAAGCCGCCGGGCGCGGCGCCGAGGTCGAGCACGGCGTGCCCCTTCCCGAGCAGCCGGTGGCGCTTCAGGATCTCGTCGATCTTGAAGGCGGATCGGGCGCGCAGGCCGGCCTTCTTCTCCTTTCGGTAATAGAAGTCCGTCGGGTCGTAGGGCTTCGCCATGGGCTGCGGTATCCTGCGCGCCCGGATCGCAGTCAAGCCGACATGACGCGCGCCAAGGTTCTCGCCCTCTGTGCCCCGGTGGCCGCCGCCGGGCTCGCGCTCGCCCTCCACGCGACTTTTCGCGTGAACGGGCACACGCGCGAGCTCGCCGAGGCGCGCGCGGAGAGCGCCGCGGCGGGCGCGTTGTTCGTCGCGACGCTGCAGGGGGAGCACGCGGAGCGCCAGCGGCTCGTGTTCGAGCGCCGGCGGACGCTCGCGCTCGAGCTCGCGGCGGCGCGGCGCGACCGGCTGCTCGGCCTCCTGCTCACCGCCGGCGCAGGGCTCGCCGGCGCCGCACTTTCCGTCATGTCTCGTATCTCCGCGGAGATCGAGGAGGATCGCCGGCACGTCGGATCGTGAGCGGGATCCTCGACCGGATCGGTCCTCGAAAAAACCGCCGTGATCCTTCGGGTAACCGACTTTCCTCGACCGGAAGAGTCCGAATTTCGCGAGCAAATCCGCTGGCGTGGGGTTGACTTCCCACGCGGCGCCGTGGGATATGGCGGCTCCGTTTCCGTCACCCCGCCCGCGCGGCGCGAAGAGAGGAAGAAGAGATGGCCCTGAAGATCACCGAAGAGTGCATCAACTGCGGCGCCTGCGAGCCGGAGTGCCCGAACACCGCGATCAGCCAGGGTGACGACCTGTACGTCATCGACGTGGCGAAGTGCACCGAGTGCAAGGGCGCGCACGACGCGCCGGCCTGCGCTGGGGTCTGCCCGGTCGACTGCTGCGTCTCCGTGTAAGCGGAACGCGCAGCCGAAGCCGGCTGTTCATCCGAACGCCCCGCCCGTGTCGCAACGGCCGGGGCGTTCGCCGTTGTATGCTCGACGCCGTTTTCGGGCGCCACCTGGCGCCCGCGTCGTCGAACGCCCCCCGGGGCGGAACCGAGGAGAGGAGAGCGGCATGGCCACCGTCATCACCGAGGAATGCATCAACTGCGGCGCCTGCGAGCCCGAGTGCCCGAACAGCGCGATCACCCAGGGCGACGACATCTACGTCATCAACCCCGAGCTCTGCACCGAGTGCGTCGGGTTCCACGCCGAGGAGGCGTGCGCCTCGGTGTGCCCGGTGGACTGCTGCGTTCCGGATCCCGCCCGGACGGAGACCGAGGCGCAGAACTACGGCAAGCTCGCGAAGATTCACGCAGACAAGCAGTTCCCGGCGCTCGCGGAGCTCCCGGCGACCCTGTCGCGCTTCCGCAAGTAGCCTCGCGACGGTCGCTGGCTTCGTGGGGGGCTCTTCGGCACGCGGGGCGTCGTCGTTCTATGGTCGAGGGGTCTCGGGGACCGGCCCGCGTCGGCCAGGAGCGCTCGATGGAATCCCTCCCCGGCGGCCGGCTGGTCGCCCGCATGTTGAAGAAGGAGGGCGTGGGGACGGTCTTCACGCTCTCCGGCCTGCACGTCGCGCCCATCTACGCGGGCTGCGTGGACGAGGGCGTCCGGATCGTCGACACGCGCCACGAGCAGGCGGCGGCGCACGCGGCGGACGCCTGGGCGCGGCTCACGCGCGGCGTCGGCGTCGCGATCGTGACCGCGGGCCCCGGGGTCACCGACGCGGTGACGGGCGTCGCGAACGCGTGGGCGGCGGCGAGCCCGCTCGTGCTCCTCGGCGGCGCGGCGCCGACGTTCAACCAGGGGCGCGGCTCGCTCCAGGAGATGCCGCAGGTCCAGCTCTTCCAGGGCATCACGAAGTGGTCGGAGCGAGTCCCCTCCGCCGACCTCGTCCCGAGCTTCCTCGCGAAGGCGTTCCGCGTCGCGCGCGCGGGGCGGCCCGGCCCGGTGTTCCTCGAGCTCCCGTGGGACGTCCTCTCGAACGGCGCCGACGAGGCGCTCGTCGAGGCGCAGTCGCTCTACCGGACCGACGCGCGGAGCCCCGGCGATCCCGCGAAGCTCGAGCTCGCCCTCGCGCTCCTCTCGCGCGCGGAACGGCCGGTCGTGATGGCCGGGTCGTCGATCTGGCGCGACGACGCGGTGGTCGCGCTCGCAGCGTTCGCCTCGCGCGCCGGGATCCCGGTGTTCCTGAACGGGATGGGGCGCGGGTGCCTGCCTCGCGAGCACCCGGCGTTCTTCGAGCTCGCGCGCAAGGACGCGCTCGCCGGCGCGGACGTCGTGCTCGTCGTCGGGACCCCGCTCGACTTCCGGCTCGGGTACGGCACCGAGCCGACCTTCGCGGGCGGCGCGAAGGTCATCCAGGTGGACGTCGATGCGACCGAGATCGGCCGGAACCGGCCCATCGACGTGGGGATCGTCGGCGACTCGCGCTCGGTGCTCGAGGCGCTCGCCGCGGGGGCGCGCGGGCCTGCGAGCGCGGAGTGGCCGCGGCACCTGCGCGAGAAGGAGGCGGTGCGCCGCGAGAAGCAGCGCGCCTTCGAGGAGAGCGACCGGCGGCCCATCCACCACTTCCGGCTGGCGAAGGCGATCGACACGGTCGCCTCGCGCGCGGGCGACGTGACGTACGTCGCGGACGGCGGGAACATCGTGGCGGTGGCGGCGAAGGTGATCCGCGTGCCCGGCCCCGGGCGCTGGCTCGACCCCGGGCCACTCGGCACGCTCGGTGTCGGCGCGCCGTTCGCGATTGCGGCGAAGCTCCTCGCCCCGGCGCGGCCGGCGTGCGTCATCCAGGGCGACGGCGCGTTCGGCCTGAACGGGATGGACTACGACACGGCGATCCGCTTCAAGCTGCCGATGGTGGTCGTCGTGGGGAACGACGCCGCGTGGGGGCAGATCCTCATCCCGCAGCGCGGGCTCTATGGCGAGGACCACGCGCCGGCGACGCGGCTCGCGCCGACGCGCTACGACCGCGTCGTCGAGGCGCTCGGCGGGAAGGGCGAGCACGTCGACGACCCGGCGGACCTCGTGCCGGCGCTCGAGCGGGCGTTCGCCTCGGGGACGGTCTACTGCGTCGACGTCGCGATCGACCCGGAGGCTGCTGCGTCGAGTGGCGCGGCCGGGTACGCTATCTAGAAATCGAAGCGGGTGTGCTAGCTAGCCAGACAATCCCCCTCTCCCCCGGCACGGGGGAGAGGGTCAGGGAGAGGGGGAAGGACATCCCATGAATTTGAAGCTCGACCGCTCCAAGGCCGCCGTCCTCGTCATCGACATCCAGTCGCGCCTCACGCCCGCGATGCCGCCGGAGGCGCTCGCGTCCGTCGTGAAGTACACCCGCGCGCTCGTCGGCGCGGCGAAGGAGCTCGGGCTGCCGGTCCTCGCGACCGAGCAGTATCCGAAGGGACTCGGGAACGTGATCCCCGAGGTGAAGGACGTGCTGCCGTCGCCGCCGCTCGAGAAGGTGCACTTCTCCTGCGGCGCGGACCCCGCGTTCTCCGCGGCGCTCGAGAAGACCGGCCGCCGGCAGGTCGTGGTCTGCGGGATGGAGACGCACGTCTGCGTCTTCCAGACCGTGCGCGACCTCGTCGCGGCGGGGTACGAGGTCCACGTCTGCTCCGACGCGGTCTCGTCGCGGACGGAGGAGCACCGGCGCACGGGCCTCGAGCTGTGCCGGGAGGCGGGGGCGGTCGTGACGACCGCGGAGACGGCGATCTTCGACCTGCTCCATGAGGCCGCGACCCCTGCGTTCAAGAGGGTGGCGCCGCTCGTCAGGTGAGTGGCGGTGAGTCCGAATCAGCTCTCGGCTGTCTCCCCTCTCCCCCGCAAATCATCGGGGTCTCCCCCGCAACTCGGGGGAGAGGGCAGGGTGAGGGGGAGGGCCTGATCGTCGAGCTGAAGACCGGGGTTAGTCAGCGTTGACCGCCCACCGCGCCGGTGCTACTCATCCCGTCCCTGCAAGGCTTCCGGGGCGTAGCGCAGCTTGGTAGCGCACTTGCTTGGGGTGCAAGTGGTCGCAGGTTCAAATCCTGTCGCCCCGACCATCTGAAGCCCCCGTCGTTCCCCGGGAAACCGGAAGCGGCGGGGGCTTCGCTCTCTTCCGGTCGGCCGCGCGTGCCCTACGGGGACCCTGCGGCCCGCCGAAAATCGATGGTCGATGCCGAGAGCTTCGGGCGGTCCGCATCGGGACCGCGGTCCGACCCCTCTCGCTGACCTCCAGGCGCTGATCGCTCGTCGCCATCGGTGAAGGTCACCGCGGCAGGTCCTCGATGCACCCTCCCCGACGCCGACGGGAACGCGGCTGGATTGCCTCGGACCCCAGGACCGTGCCGTGAGGCGCCCACCGGCGCGAGGTGCGGCGTTCGGCGCTCGTCGCCCACATGAACCCGGGCGCACGAAGTGCTTGATGGGCTCGTGCGCGATCGGGCATGTTTCACCTTGAGGCGAACCGCCGCTCAACCTTGGGCGCCCTGCTCGCCACCGGGGGAACCAGTCCATGCTGCCCTTCTCGAAGCTCGTCGCGCTCGGCGTGTCCGCGCTCCTCCTCGCCTCCGGGTGCACCGGCGGCGACTCCGGCGGCACCCGCGCCGCGCCCGGTCTCCCCGCGGCGCCGCCCTCGGTGGTCGCGACGCCCGGCGACGGGCAGGCGACGCTCGCGTGGCCCGCCGTCGCGGGCGCCACGACCTACAACCTCTACTGGTCCACCACCCCGGGCGTGACGAAGGCGAGCGGGGCGAAGCTCGCGGGCGTGACGACCCCGTATCTCCACGCCGGCCTCGCGAACGGGGTCGTCCACTACTGGATCGTGACCGCCGGGAACGCCGCCGGGGAGTCCGTCGCCTCGCCGCAGGCGAGCGCCATGCCGTCCGCGACCCCCGCCCCGCCCGCTCCCGCGACCGTCATGGCGACGCCCGGGGACCTCCAGGTGACCGTCTCCTGGAGCGCGTCGTCCGGCGCGACCTCGTACAACCTGTACTGGTCTACGTCGTCGGCGGTGAGCCAATCGAACGGGACGAAGATCGCCTCGGCGACGAGCCCGTACCTGCACGGCGGCCTCGTGAACGGCACGGCCTACCACTACGTCGTGACCGCGGTGAACGCGAACGGCGAGTCCACCGACTCCCCGCGCGCGAGCGCGACGCCCGCCGCGGCGCCGCCCCCCGCGCCGTCCGGCGTCGTCGCGACCGCCGGGGACGGGCAGGTGACGGTCTCGTGGCCCGCGGTCGCCGGGGCCGCATCGTACGACGTCTACTGGTCCACCACCGCCGGCGTCACGACCGCGAACGGCACGCGCGTCGCAGGCGCGAGCCGGCCGTTCGTGCACACGGGCCTCTCGAACGGGACCCGCCACTACTACGTCGTCACGGCGGTGAACGCGGGCGGCGCATCGCCCGCGTCCTCCCAGGTGAGCGCGGTCCCCGCTCCGCCCCTCCCGGCCGCGCCGACCGGCGTGACGGCCATCCGCGGCAACGCGCAGGTCACCCTCGCCTGGTCGGCGGTGGGCGGCGCGACGTCGTACCACCTCTATTACGGGACGGCCGCGGGGGTGTCGACGGCGAGCGCGAAGCTCGCGAACGTGACGAGCCCGTACGTCCACGGCGGCCTCGCGAACGGCACGCCGTACTACTACGTCGTCACCGCCGCCAACATGGCGGGCGAGTCGGCGGTGTCCGTGGAGGTGAGCGCGACGCCGGCGGCGAATGTGCCGCCCGCCGCGCCGACCGGGGTCGTGGCGACCGCCGGCGACCAGCGCGTCACCATCAGCTGGCCGCCGGTCGCGGGGGCGAACACGTACAGAGTGTACTGGTCGCAGAGCCAGGGTGCCTCGAAGGCGTCCCCGATCCCGTACACGAACGCGGTGAGCCCGTTCACCGTGAACGGGCTCATGAACGGCGGCTCGTACTACTTCGTGGTGACCGCGGTCGGCGGGTACGGCGAGTCGGCGGAGTCCATCGAGGTGATGGGCGTCCCGATGGCGCCGGGCCGGACCATCTCCGGCACCGTGAGTTACGGCGGCGGGAAGAGCGGCCGCGTCTATGTGAACACCGTCTGCCAGTCGAACTGCTACGACTGGTACTACGACTCGGGGACGAGCGTCGACGGGCCGGGGTCCTTCCAGATCCGCGGCGTGCCGCCCGGCACGTACACGCTGCGGGCTTACATGGACACGCTCGGCGAGGGCGTCGCGAACGCGTCGTTCCCGGCAGGCCGATCCGCCGCCGTCGCGGTCTCGACCGCGGACGTCCCGGGCGCGGACGTCACCCTCGTCGACCCCGGCGTCGCGGCCCCGCGGCCCCCCACCGGCCTGAAGGTGCACCCGGGCGCGGGCGGCGCGCTCGTGTTCTGGGACCAGGTGTACGACCCAGCCAACGTGGAGAGCGTGACCGGGTACCGGGTCGCCTGGGGCACCGATCCTGCCGCCTCGACCGGCGGCGGCACGCTGGATCTCGTCGCGCGCGGCGACACGACCTTCCTCCCCGCGCTCTCGAACGGGTTCGACTACTACTTCAAGGTCGCGTCGAAGGCGGGCCCGACCGTGAGCGGGTGGAGCGCCGTCGTCGGGCCCGTCACCGTGGGACCCGGCGCGGGCGGGATCACGGTCTCCGGGATCGTGACGTTCCCAGGCACCGCGACCGGGCCGCTGTGGATCATCCTCCAGGACCCGGTGAGGCTCGAGCTCTACGTGGTGCGCATCGCGAGCCCGGTGAGCCCCCAGGCGTACTCGACGGCGGGGCTCCCGGTCGGCACCTTCTACGTGCTCGCGTTCCTCGACCAGAACGGGAGCGCGACGCTGGACCTCCCGGATCTGCGGAACTGGACGAACGCCGACGGGCCCCCGACGGTGACGCTCACGGGAGACGCGACGGTGGACGTCGACCTGCCCGCGCGCGGGACGGCGGGCTCCCACGTGCAGACGTGGCACGAGGGCGTGGGCGCGCTCGAGACCTTCGGGATCTACGCCAGCACCGAGGACGGGACCAGGCTCGTCGTCGCCGCCGCCCTCGTGTCGGGCCCCGGGATCTCCGGACCGGTGGACCTGGCCCGCTCGTACGGGGGCTACTCGTTCAGGTCGCGGCGGACCTCGACGCGACCGGCGGTCGCGACGCCGTACCGCCTCGCGCTCACTTACGGGGACGGCACCACGGAGAACGTCGACCTCACCGCCGAGGTCCTGGAGCTGCCGCGGGATCTCGCCGCGGCGCCGACCCCGGTCAAGTCGGTCCCGACCTTCTACTGGTCGGCGCCGGCGACCCTCCCGGCGTCCTCGTTCGGGTACGCGCTCGAGCTCGACGGTGCCGACCGGAGCTGGACCTACCCGCCGGACGGGCTCATGCCGAGCACGCAGCGATCGGTGGTCTACGACGTGGACGGTGGCGCCCGCACGAACTTCGGCGACCACGCCGCGTCGCTCAGCCTCGGCGTGCCGTACACGTGGAAGCTCTCGGTGCGCGACGCGATGGGAAACACGGCCACGCGGAGCGCGGAGTACACTCCGGCGCCCTGACGCGAGGCGACTCGGGTGGTCGACCGGGAGCACCGCCACGAGCGGCGGGCGAACGTGTCCCGCTGGCAACATCACGTCCGAGGCGATCCACGCGCTGAGTCGGGCACCGCACCGCGGCGCAGTCGAGCGGCAGGTCGGGGCCGGCCTGCCGGCGCGCGGAGACGCCGATCAGCTACGGGCAACCCGGAGGGTGGGATGATGCACCGACCGTGCGCGAGGCCGTCGGCACGGACCGCGACCCTGCTCCTGAAGGCCGGGGTGCCCCTCGCGAGGGTCCAGCGGGTGCTCCGGCACTCGGACCCGCGCCTCACCGCGATGACCTACGGCCACCTCGACGTGTCCGACATGCGCGGCGGCCTGAACGACCTGGCGAACGCCGCCATCGGCAACCTGCCGGTGGCGGCTCGCCGCCTTCTTCCTTCCAACGACTCGCCCGCGCCGCGCCCTACGGACGCCCTATCCGACGCTCATCCTGCTTCGCCCGGCGTGGCACCGCGTGGACCGGCCCTCTCCGAAGTGCCTGAAGTGTCTACTCCGGGCGACTCGGAGACGGCCGGTCCTACGCCCTCCACGAGCGAGGAAGCCCCTTGGGGTGCAAGTGGTCGCAGGTTCAAATCCTGTCGCCCCGACACCACCAAAGGGCCCGTCACTCGTACGTTTCTGGGTGACGGGCCCTGCTTTTTTCCGGCCGCGCGGTGCGCTCTGCGGTGCGTTTTCACAGACTCCCGGGCGGCGCCACCCCTCGACCCGCGGGGCGAGCCTCCCGGCCGGCGAACGTCGCTCCGGCGCGACCCTGGGCGCGGGCGAGTGTCGTTGACCTCACACGGCGCGCGACTAGCGATGGCCCGAGCGGCAACCGACCTAAGCGCCTCGCCCTGGGCGAGAAGCTCACCGTTCACGATCTGCTTCAAGTACAGCCCGAGCCGATCGGGCGAGACCGCGGCGCGCGTCCTCGGCGAGAGCGAGGGCAAGCTCGTCGTCGACGCCTTCGGCGGCTACAACGTCGTCACGATGCCGGGCGGCCGCGT
>Ga0137368_10006892_pt1 | contig 11860 bp, 10 predicted proteins | sample SagtaG_13_FD_104917 | JGI IMG/M metagenome (GOLD analysis project Ga0137368, IMG submission 104917) | Vadose zone soil microbial communities from Sagehorn Ranch, Mendocino, California, USA - Sage1_L_100_16 metaG | ecosystem: Environmental > Terrestrial > Soil > Vadose zone | place: USA...
CCGGCGAGCCGGGCCGGCGACACGTCCCGCTCGGCGGCGCGCAGCAGCAGGTCACGCAGCTCGGCGGCGAAGCCGCGGGTGCCCAGCGCAGGCCGCAGGTCGGCCGGCCAGTCGACGCCGCCGCCGGCCAGCAGATCCCGGATCACGAGGTCCTGCTCGGGGCCGTTGAGCAGCCGGGGCGGCGGCTCGCCGCGCCTGGCCGCGAGCTGGCGCAGCAGCGCGAAGGCGTACCCGTGGAAAGTCTTGACGGACAGCTCGCCGTGAGCGCCGGCACCCAGCCGGGCGGCGATGCGGTTCCTCAGTCGCGTCGTGCTGCGGCGGCTGAAGCCGAGCACCAGCAGCCGGGCCGGGTCGACGCCATCGGCGATCCGCGCGGCCACGGACTCCACCAGCGTCGAGGTCTTCCCGGTGCCGGGTCCGCCGAGCACCAGCAACGGGCCGTCGCGGTGCGCCACCACCCGGCGCTGCGCCTCGTCCAGCCGGGGCACAGCGGCGTCGATCGGCCGGCGGACCAGGCGGGCGGCGTTCACCCCGACATCAGACCATGCCGGTACGACGGATCCACGGAAGGCACCCCTACTTGTTTTTAAAGTAATCGCTAGCTATTTTGGAAGTTATGACACGACGGACGTACGGCCAGTTCTGCGCGGTGGCGAAGGCGCTGGACATCGTGGGCGAACGCTGGACCCTGCTGCTGGTCCGTGAGCTGATGCTCGGACCGCGGCGGTTCACCGACCTGCAGACCGTCCTGCCCGGGCTGGGCACCAACCTGCTGTCGGCCCGGTTGAAGCAGCTCGAAGACGCCGGAGCGGTACGCCGGGACCGGCTGCCGCCGCCCGCCGCCTCCACCGTGTACCGGCTGACCGAGCTCGGCTCCGGGCTGGCCCCCGTGGTGAAGGCGCTCGCCGACTGGGGCAACCACCTGCTGGACGAACCCGCCGACGACGAGACGTTCCGGCCGGAGTGGCTGGCCCTCTATCTGGCCGCGTCCGCACCGGCAATTCCGGGGGTACGCGAGACCTACCAGCTCGACGTCGACGGCCAGCTGCTGCACATCCGGGTGGCGGACGGGCGGGCATGGGCGCAACTCGGGCCCTCGCCATACCCGCCGGACCTGGTCCTCACCACCGACACCGCGACCTTCGCCGAGCTCGGACTCGGTGACCTCGACCTCGCCACGGCCGTCCGCACCGGCCGGGTACGGACCGACGCGGCACCCGACGTGCTCGACCGGGCCGGACGGGTGCTCACCGGTGTCGCCCGAGCCGCCGACGACCCTACGGCACCGGTTTCACCACTGAGCCGGTAGAAATCCGAGCCGGATCACCACCGAGCCGGCTCGCGCAGAGAGGAGTCAGTCATGCAGGCACTACCTGGATGGTTCTGGGTCGCGGAAGTCGCCGGCGTCGCCGGCCTCATCTCGGCGATAGCCGTCGTGCTCTACCGGGGCGCGCGTCGCCAGCGCAACCAACTCGTCGCCGGTACGGTGGTCGCGCTCGGCGGCTGGCTGCTGATCTCGGCGTACCTCGCGGACTCCGGGTTCTACCGCGCGCGGCCCGACCAGGGCCCGGCCGCACTCGGTGCGGCTGCCGCCGCCGTGCTCGTCGCGGCACTGGCGGCCACCCTGATCCCGTCTGTCCGCGCCAGTTTCGGCGCACCGGGCTCGCTCGCCCGGATCACCGCGCTGCAGTCATACCGGGTGATCGGCGGGTTGTTCCTGGTCGCCCTCGCGCTCGGCCAGGTCCCGGCGCTGTTCGCGCTGCCGGCCGGGCTCGGCGACGTCGCGGTCGGAATCGCCGCGCCGTTCGTCGCCCGGCGGCTCACCCGGGATCCGTCGGCGCGAGCCGGGGCGCTGAGCTTCCACCTGCTCGGGCTGCTCGACCTGGTGGTCGCCGTGAGCCTCGGGGTGCTGGCGGCACCGGGCAACCTGCGGGTGCTCGAAGTCGCGCCGAGCACCGTACAGCTCACGGTGCTGCCGCTCACGCTGATCCCGACGGTGGCGGTGCCGGTCGTCGCGGTGCTCCACCTCGTCGCGCTGCGCCAGCTGCGCCGCGCCCCGGCGACCTCCGCGGCATCGCTCGTCGCCGCCTGACCGCCGCAGCCGACGCCGGCGTCCCGCTTCCCTGGGACGCCGGCCGCGCTGCTTCTCCGGATGCCGGCGGGCTGCTTGTTTTGCGGGGTTTCCGTTGCTTCCGCGCCTCTGAAGCGACCAGTCATCGATGCCTGGCGCACGGGGGTGGCGGGCGCCGGGCGGCGGGCGCGGGAGCGGTGGCTTTTTGATTTCTGGTCTTGCGGGTACGTGAAGGTGCGAATAATGCGACTGGCAGACCTGCAACCCCGGACTCCGGCATCCGCGCATGCTGTGCCGGCTGTCCGGCTGTCCCGGATCCAGTCCCCCGAGGAGGCGAGAAGGGTGCTCGCCGGCGTGGCCGCCGGACACCCGGCGACCGCACAGATCGGTGTCGACGTACTCGCCGCCGGGGGTTCGGCCGCGGACGCCGCCGTCGCCGCAGTACTCGCCAGTTGCGTCGCCGAGACCCTGTTGACCGGGATCAGCGGCGGCGGGTACGCCACCTACTACGACGCCGCGTCAGGCACCGTGACCTGCCTGGACTTCTTCGTCGCGATCCCCGGGCTCGACGGCACCGCCGCGGGCCCGATGACCGCCGTCGAGGTCAACTTCGGTGGCGTACCTCTCGAGTACGCCGTCGGCGGCGCCAGCGTCGCGGTGCCCGGCGTACCGGCCGGATGCGGTGAACTGCACTCCCGGTGGGGCCGGCTGCCGTGGCGCGACGTGGTCGAACCGGCGATCAAGCTGGCCCGCCACGGCGCTCCGCTGCCCGAGGCCCAGGCCCGTACGTTGGTCTCGCTGGCGCCGGTGATGCTGCGTGGCGACGGCGCCACCATCTACGCCCCGGACGGACGCCTGCTCGGCGGCGGCGACCTGCTCTACCACCCCGGGCTGGACCACGCGCTGTCGCTGCTCGCCGACGAAGGACCGTCCGTGTTCTACACCGGCGCCATGGGCAAGGCCACAGTGGACGCGGCACAGGCCAGCGGCGGCGCGCTCGGCCACGCCGACCTGGCCGGCTACCGGGTCGTCGAGCTGCCCGTCGCCTCGGCCCAGCTCGGCGGATACCGGGTGCACGGCCGTACCGACCTGAACCGTACGGTCCCGACGATCGCCGCGCTGCCGCCGCTGGCGGGACTGACCCGCGCCGAGCGGGCGGTGTGCATCGCCGACGCGCTGCGGGACGTGAGCCGGCCCCGGGTGGGCGACACCACCAACATCTCCGTGGTCGACTCGGACGGCGACGCCTGCGTGGTCACCACGACGCTCGGCCTGGGCGCCGGGGTCTGGCTGCCGGGGCTCGGCGTACACCTGAATTCGATGCTCGGCGAGGGCGAGTTGCTCACCGACGACATGGAGCCCGGCCAGCGGATGTCGAGCATGATGTGCCCGCTGGTCGTGACCGGACCCGCGGCCGACGGCGCGCCGGCAGCGGCGGCGGGCCACAATGGTGGGCTGGCGCTGGCGGCCGGGGCGGCTGGGGCGTCGCGGATCCGTACCGCCCTGGTGCACACCCTGGTCGGGGTGCTGATCGACGGCCTGCCACCGGCCGAGGCGATCGAACGCCCCCGATTCCACGTGTACGACGGCGTGGTGCACCTCGAGCCCGGGCTGCCCGACGACGAACTCGACGCGCTGGTGAAGGCCGGATACCCGATCCACCGGTGGGACGGGCTCAACCACTACTTCGGCGGGTCCAGCGCGGTGGGCCGTACCGGCGCCGGCGGCGATCCCCGCCGGGGCGGCGTCGGCATCACGCTGTAGCACCCGCCGCCAGCCGGCTGCGCCGGTCAGCGGGCCAGCCGAGGCCGGCTCGTTCCGTGGTCAGGGTTCGGGGAACCAGGCGGCGCGGGTCATGTCGACCTTGTCGCCGCGGAACGGGACGCCTTCGCCGGTCAGGCGTTGCCGGGACTCGATCTCGTAGCCGGGTTGCAGCCGGCCGTTGGCCGCCACCACGCGGTGCCAGGGGACTGCACTGCCGTACCGGGCCATCACGTTGCCGACGACGCGCGCCGAACCGCGGCCGGTCAGCTCCCGCACCCACTCGGCCACCGACCCGTACGACATCACGCGCCCGGGCGGGATCCGCTCCACAAGGGACAGCACCGCCTCGACGTACTCCTCGTCGGCCACGGCACCACCGTAGCGGTCAGGCGAGGTCGGACGGGTCGGTGTTGGCGCCGCAGAGGACGACTGTGACCCGCTCCCCCTCGGCCGGCCGGTACGCACCCGTGGCCAGCGCCGCCCACGCGGCGGCCGCGCCGTACTCGACGGCGATCCGGTACCGGTCCCACAGGTCCCGCCGCGCGGCGACGATCGCCTCGTCGTCGACCAGCAGCGACCGTACGCCACACCAGGTCGCCGTCTGGTACGCGATGTCGCCCACCCGCCGGGCGCCCAGCGAATCGGCGGCGACTCCGCCGACCGGTACGTCGACCGGCTCACCCGCGGCGAGCGCGGCGTGCAGCGTGGGGCACGCGACCGGCTCGACGCCGACCACCCGTACCCGGCCGTGCAACGCCCCCGCGATGCCGCCGATCAGCCCGCCGCCGCCCACCGCGACGAGCACCGCGTCCGTGGCTGACAACTCCAGCGCGAGGGTGCCCTGCCCGGCGACGACTTCGGGCTGGTCGTACGCGTGGCAGAACACCGCGCCGGTGTCGGCCTGCCGTTTCCGGGCGGCCTCGTACGCCTCGACGTACTCGCTGCCGTGTTGCACCACCGTGGCCCCGAGGGCGCGCAGCTTCGCGACCTTCACCGGCGGGGCGGTCTCGGGGACGTACACCTCGGCACGGACGCCCGCCGTCCGGGCCGCGTACGCGAACGCGAGCCCCGCGTTGCCGCCGGACGCCGCGACGATGCCGGCGTCGGTCAGCTCACCGGTCTCGGCGGCCGACAGCACCCGGTTGAACGCGCCGCGGGCCTTGAACGAGCCGGTGTGCTGCAGGTACTCCAGCTTCAGCGACAGCGACTCCCCGACCCGGATCTCGGGCGTACGCCGCACCCGCCCCGCGATCCGCGCCGCGGCGGCGACCACGTCCGCCCGGGTGATCATGTCAGTACGTCGGCAGCGACGTGTCGACCTGGTTGGCCCACGCGACCACACCACCCTGTACGTGCACCGCGTCCCGGAACCCGGCGGCCTTCACCGCGGCGAGCGCCTCCGCGGACCGTACGCCCGTCTTGCAGTGCAGCACGATCTGCCGATCTTGCGGGAGCCTCGAGAGTGCTTCCCCGCTGAGGATGTCGCCCTTCGGGATCAGCACCGCGCCGGGGATCTTCACGATCTCGTACTCGGCCGGTTCGCGGACGTCCACCAGGTAGAAGTCCTTGCCGGCGTCCATCCAGTCCTTGAGCTCGGGCGCGGTGATGGTGGAGCCCTGCACCGCCTCGGAGGCCTCGTCGGAGATCCCGCCGCAGAAGTCGTCGTAGTCGATCAGCCCGGTGACGGTCGGGTTGTCGCCGCAGATCGCGCAGTCGGGGTCCTTGCGCACCTTGATCGTGCGGTACGACATCTCCAGGGCGTCGTACACCATGAGCCGGCCGAGCAGCGGCTCGCCGAACCCGGCGAGCAGCTTGATCGCCTCGTTGACCTGGATCGAGCCGATGCTCGCGCAGAGCACGCCGAGCACGCCGCCCTCGGCGCAGGAGGGCACCATGCCGGGCGGCGGCGGCTCCGGGTAGAGGCAGCGGTAGCACGGCCCGTGCGCTGGGGGCCCAGCCCAGAAGACGCTCGCTTGTCCATCGAACCGGTAGATCGACCCCCACACGTACGGCTTGCCCAGCAGGACGGCGGCGTCGTTGACCATGTACCGGGTGGCGAAGTTGTCGGTGCCGTCGACGATCAGGTCGTACCGCTCGAAGATCTGCAGCACGTTGTCGTTGGACAGCGCCTCGTTGTGGATCACCACGTCGACCAGCGGGTTGATCTCCCGGACGCTGTTCGCGGCGGACTCCGCCTTCGGCCGGCCGATGTCGGACTGGCCGTGGATGATCTGGCGCTGCAGGTTGGACTCGTCGACCACGTCGAAGTCGACCACGCCGAGCGTCCCCACCCCGGCCGCGGCCAGGTACATCAGCGCGGGCGAGCCGAGGCCCCCGGCCCCGACGACCAGCACCTTCGAGTTCTTGAGTCGCTTCTGACCGTCCATCCCGACGTCGGGGATGATCAGGTGCCGCGAGTAACGGCGTACCTCGTCGACGGTCAGCTCGGCGGCGGGCTCTACGAGCGGTGGCAGGGGCACGATTTCTGCCTTTCGATCCGGAGGTCGTCACGCCATTCTCCCTCGCGGCCGGTACGCCCGCCCGTGAGGTGGGCCACCCTCAGTTCGAGTACGTCCCCGGCTGGCCCGCGTACCGCTTGCCGGCCACGTACGGCCAGGCGTTGCCCTTGCAGCCGTGCAGCGTGAGGGTCTGCTGCTGCATCACGGGCGCGAGCTTGCCCTTGCCGGGGCACAGTTCGTGGCCGTGGCCGAGCCGGTGCCCCACTTCGTGGTTGACCGCGTACCGGCGGTAGGTCTCCAGGTCGGAGTCCCAGTGCGGCACCGACAGCACCCAGCGCGCCAGGTTGATCACCACGCTGTTGCCCTGCCGGCACGAGGTGAACCCGTCGGTGGGCAGCGGCGCGCAGAGCCGGTCCACGGTCGCCGGGGTGGCCAGGAAGATCGTGAAGTCGTACGAGCTGGTGGAGACCCGCTGCAGCCGTACGTCGCCGCCCGCGATCCAGCTGCGCTCGTCGCCGAGCGTCTGGTCCACGAAGTCCGCGAACTCGGCCGGGTCCTGATGCACTCCCTGCTCCACCCGTACCCGGTAGCGCAGCAGTCCCCCACCGCTGCCCATCACGTCACTCTGGCCCGCCGCGGTGTCGAACTTCCCCGACCCGCTGTACGGCACGTCCGGCTTCCCCGAGGGGGACGGCGAGGCCGACGGGCTCGGCGGCGGAGTCTCGTGGGCCGGGTCCGGCGGGTTGATGTAGCGGTCCTGCGACTTCGCCTCCGCGTCCGTCGGGTCCGGTCGGGTGATGCCGCCCTTGGCGAAGTCCACTCCGGCGAGCACCGCCGCCACCACCAGCAGGGACAGTACGAGCAGCCGGCGCCGTCGCCGGGCGATCCGCCGCCGCTCCACGTCCCGCCGCTGCAGCCTGCCACGCCGCGCCGGGTCGCCCGCCTCGTCGGCCTGCCATTCCTGGTGGCCGTCCCCGCGGTCGCCGCGGTAGTGCTCCGCGGAGTCTCGGCGGCGCGGCGGCCAGGAGTCGTCGGGCGTCATCGAGGTACAGCTTGCCACGCCGGACCGCGACCAGTCGGACGCCGCAGCCCAGAGCCGCGCGCCGGACACCGGAACCACCGAGCCGCACCACCGCCCTGCCGTACCACCGTCCGGCCGCCGCTGAGCGCGTTACGCGCCGCGCGGCAGCCGCTCGGCTTCGTACGCGTCGGGCAGCCCCGCCACCTCGCCGCCCACCTCATCCAGCAGGCCCAGCACGGCACGCGCCACCACCCGCGGCGACTCCATCTGCGCCACGTGGCCGGTGTGGTCCATGATCAGCAGCCGGCTGTCCGGGATCGCGCCCGCCACCCGCGGCGCCAGGCCGACGTCGACCAGCCGGTCCTGCCGCCCCCAGACCACCAGGGTGGGTACGCTCACCCGCTCCGCCAGCCGCCACAGCGAATCCGCCCCGGGCAGGTACGCCCGCAGAAAACTGGTCACCAGGCCCCGGAACGTACGGACGTAGGCGTCTGCGTACCAGGGGACCGTGAGTCTGCGGCCGGCCTCTTCGACGGCCTCGGCCAGCCGGGTCGGATGCAGGCTGGTCGGATCGGCCCAGCACACGTCGATCACCTGCCGGGCGATCTCCTCCCCGTTCATCCCGGCGAGCCGGCGCGCGGCCAGTCGTTCCACCCGGGGGATCAGCAGCATCGGCACCAGTCGACCCTGCACCGAGCGACGCGGGTCCATGAACGGCATCGCCGGCGAGATCAGGGTGAGCGTCTTCACCAGGTCGGGCCGGGTGGCGGCCACCCGTACGGACACGGCGCCGCCGAGCGAGTTGCCGAACAGGTGGACCGGTCCGCGGTCGAGGTGCTCGATGACGCGTACCACCCGGTCGGCCAGGGCGGTGAGGGTGTACCGCCGGGCCGGCTCGCTCCGGCCGAACCCTGGCAGGTCGAGCGCATAGCCGTCCAACCTGGACGCGAGCAGCCCGGCCAGGTCGGTCCAGTTCGCCGAAGAACCGCCGAGCCCGTGTACGTACAGCGCCGGTTCGGCGTCACGCCCGGTCGCCGCGGTATGCCGGAGGTACGTCGTACGCCCCTCGATCAGCACGGATCGCCCGGGCCAGGCCGGGTAGAGGTCCACATCGTCCGGTAGGGCGCTGTCAGGGGCCAACTGAGCACGTTTCACGGGACAAGTGTGCCCTCTTGCCAGCCCTTTTACGCTGCGTGACCGTTAAACAAACGTTTCGTGTCGCGAAGTGGACGCCGTCGGCCGGCGTACCGGTTACCGGCCGATGGCGGCGTCGTCCAGCAACTCGGGCAGCCGGTGCCGTACCGCCGCGATGGTGGCCACGACGGCTGCGTCGGGTGGCTCTCCGAGCACCGGCGCGGCACCGGCGACCCGTTCGGTGCCGCCGCTGGAGACCAGCAACAGCGACACCACGGCGACCCGCGACGGACCCGCGGACACCAGCTCGGCGTACTCCAGGGCGAGCCTGGCGCGGCCGGCGAGCAGCATGCCGAGCGCCTCGACGGTGGCGGTCACCGCCGCTCGCAGCACGTGCCAGTCGTGCGCCGGCCCCGAAGCCCGGCCGGCCACCCGTACCCCCGCTGCCGCCAGGCCGACCTCCACCGCGGCTTCCAGGCCGGCGGTGACCACCTGCACCTGTTCGACCGTGACGGCCGGCCCGGACTTCTCGAACGGCCCGGAGATCGCTGGGGGCCCGTCTTCGCGGCGCCGGTTGCGCGGCGCCGACTGGCCCTCATGGGCGGTACGGGCGCGTACCACCGCCTGCACCCCGAGCTGGTCCCGAAGCAGCGCGGCGGCCTGCCGCCCCACCACGTGGGGGTCCACGGTGGCGACCAGGTCGAGCCGCAGCACCTGCTGCCGGCCCGGTTCGCCGACCAGCTCCGCGCCGCGTACTCCGGGAAGCTCCCGGACCGCGGTCAGCACTGTGGCGGCGTCGGCACCGCGGGTCTCGTGTTGCGGCCCGTCGCCGACCTCCCGTCGCCGCGCCGCCTCCTCCACCTGGGGTACGACAAACGGCTGCTCCGCCGTACGACTGTCCGGCTGCCGCGGCACGGTCGGCTGCGGCGGCTCCGAGGCGGCGGCCTCTCGCCGCAGTAGCTCCAGCCAGCTGGGCGCCGAGCCTGGCAACGGGCCAGCCCGCCAGCCGGAGCTCTCCGGCAGCGGACCGGTGAGCGGGTCCGTGGGATGGTCTGTGGGATGGTCTGTGGGCGGCTCCGTCGGTGGCTCCAAGCCGCCGAGCCGTGGGTCTCCGGACACCTGGACCTGTGGCCCGGTACTGGCCGTCCGGCGACCGCCCGGACTCCTGGTCTCCGACTCCGACCCGGCGACCAGGTGTGGTTGCCGAGCGGCCGAGGGGAAGAACGGACCGGTCTCGCGAGCGGCTCTGGCCTCCGGCCGCCCCGCACCGGTCTCCGATCGCCCAACAGTCTCAGCGCGGGCAACGGTCTCAGGGCGGGCCACGATCTCGGGGCCGGCGGCGGAGTCTGGCGGCGCGGCCGAGTCCGGCCGGGACACCGCGTCCGGCTGGACCGGTGGTTCGGTGTGGAAGGAGGTCGCCGGCCGGAAAGCGGTCTCGAGTCGCGAGGACGGGCCGGTTCGCGACAGCTGCCCGGACGGCGCCGACTCTGGTCGCGACATCGACTCTGATCGCGAGATCGACTCTGAGGGCGACACCGGCTCGGTCTGCGGTTGCGGCACCGGCCCGGTCTGCGATTGCGGCACCGGCTCGGGAACCGCGGCCGGGTCGTGCGGCGGGCTCGCGTGGCTCGGCGCGGACGGCCCGGCCTGGATCACCGGAAATCGGCCGGTGCCCGTACGCGACGCACCCGTCCCGCCACCGGCGGCCATCCGCAACGGACCGTCGTTCGACTGGGCCGGCTGCGCCGGACCGGTATCCAGCGGCGGCACCAGCCCGGTGCCCCAGCGCGGGAACTCACCGGTCGCGTCGTCACCGATGCCGAGCGACTCCGCGGTGGCGGGCAGCGGAGCCGGCGCCGACGGAGGTACGCCGAGCGGCGGGCCGGACGCCGGAAACTCACCCGGGAACCCCGCCGGCGACTCAGGCACCGGACCGGGAAAGCTTGGGAAACCGGTGTCCTCGTGCCCGGAGGCCGGGGCTCCGGACACCGGGGGCGCCGCCGCTCCGGGAGGACTCGGCAGTCGTACGACCTTGCCGTACTCCTGCTGGTCGTACGACTCCGGGGCGGCGGGCAGGGCCGGCGCATCGCCGCGGCGGCCCTCCGCACGGCGCCAGAACAACTCGGACAACTGGCCACGGGCGGCGGCGGGGTCCTCGGACGGTGCGTCCGGGTCCTGCACGGGCGACGGCTCCCACAACTGCGACGGAGGCCACACGGACGCGGGTGAGCCGTCGGGTTCGGCAGCGTTGGGCCACTGCGGTCTCGCATCTGGCGCTGGCGGCTCGTACACGATGCGCTCCTCATGGCTGAGGTTTCGTCCGTGACACGTACGTTGTCCGGTGGGGCATGTGGGACATGGACGGGGCGTGGTCCGTCCGACACCGGAGGCTACCGTGGGGCGCCCACCCCGCGCGAGCGCCCGCCCGTACGCGAACCGGGCCCACCGTAACGGACAGTCGTCCGACGGACCGGCTACGCTCGCTTCGAGCGGACCCACAGCGAGCGGTACGCACAACCAGGGAGGTGGTCATGGCCGGCAGCACCCAAACCGACGGACGGCCGGTCAGGCTGCCCAGGTCCGCGCGGCGCAAGCAGCTGCTCGCCGCGGCTCAGGAGGTCTTCGTGGCCCGCGGCTACCACGCCGCGGCGATGGACGAGATCGCCGAGCAGGCCGGGGGCAGCAAGCCCGTGCTCTACCAACACTTCCCCGGGAAGTTGGAGCTCTACCTGGCGCTGTTGGACACCCACGCCGAGGCGTTGATCAAGCGGATCCAGGACGCCATGACGTCCACCACGGACAACAAGGTCCGGGTCAACGCGACGATGCGGGCGTACTTCGAGTTCGTGGTCGGCGGGGACGGCGCGTTCCGGCTGGTCTTCGAGTCCGACCTGCGCAACGACGCCGCCGTACGGGAGCGGATGGACCGGGTGGAGCAGGCCTCCATCGAGGCGATCACCGAGACCATCATGGCCGACACCGGGGTCAGCCGGGAGCGGGCCGCCCTGCTCGCGGTCGGGCTGATCGGGACCGCCGAGGTCGCCTCCCGGTACTGGCTCACCACGGATCGCGAAGTGCCGATCGACGAGGCGGTGGAGCTGCTCGCCGCGCTCTCCTGGCGGGGAATCTCCAGCTTCCCGCTGCAGAACGAACCAACCAGCTAGATTCTTGGGCGGACCGGCCCATAGCGCCATAAGAAGGAGACACCGTGGAGGTCAAGATCGGCGTACAGTTCGCGCCCCGCGAGCTGACACTGGAGAGCACGCTGAGCCCGGCCGAGGTGGAGAAGATCGTCACCAAGGCGCTCGCGGACGATTCCGGCGTACTGAGCCTGGTCGACGAGAAGGGCCGGCGGGTCATGGTGCCGGTCACCAAGCTCGCGTACGTGGAGATCGCCGAGCAGACCTCCCG
>Ga0137368_10006895_pt1 | contig 11855 bp, 8 predicted proteins | sample SagtaG_13_FD_104917 | JGI IMG/M metagenome (GOLD analysis project Ga0137368, IMG submission 104917) | Vadose zone soil microbial communities from Sagehorn Ranch, Mendocino, California, USA - Sage1_L_100_16 metaG | ecosystem: Environmental > Terrestrial > Soil > Vadose zone | place: USA...
CAGGGAGGACCTCTCACCCTGCCCTCTCCCCAGAGGGGAGAGGAATTGCGGAGGCTCCCACCGGATAGCAACAGACCCGCACGGCAGGCTAGATCCCGTGCTTTCCCACTTGACAGGTTCTGCGGGGCGAATTGCTCATGCGGCGCCGGCGCGCGTTATATGCCGCCCAGCGGCGCACAGTCGCCGACCGGCGCGGCATCGAATGGGGTCGAGTCAAAAATCATTTCGCCTCCCGGGATCGCCCCTCCCGGAGGCTCTCCGCGAGCCCGAAAAGCAGGGTGTAGGGTCGATGCACGAGAAGGAGGGCTTGCCATGCCGATCGCTGCGCCGTCTGTGGCTGCCACTCGTGCCTCTGAGCTGGACCGGCTCGGCGACGAGATCGCCGAGCTTTCGGCACACCTCGACGCCGCCACCGCGCGCCTGCTCACCCTGATCCGGGAGTTCGATGCCCGAGGAGGATGGAACACGGGCTTCCGCTCCTGTGCGACCTGGCTCTCCTGGCGAGTGGGGCTCGACCTGGGCGCGGCCCGCGAGCGGGTCCGGGTGGCGCGCGCTCTTGGAACACTGCCGCTCTTGGCCGAGGCCCTGGCCCGCGGGGAGCTCTCCTACGCCAAGGTCCGGGCGCTGAGCCGCGTGGCGACGCCGGAGACCGAAGCTCGCCTCCTGGCCGTGGGGCGGGCGGGCACCGCGGCCCACGTCGAGCGGATCGTCCGCGGTTGGCGGCAGGTCGACCGGCAGGCCGAGGCCCGGGAGACGGCGCGGCGGCATGCGATCCGGGCCCTTCACCTCCATCAGGACGAAGACGGCATGGTGGTGCTCCGGGGGCGGCTCGAGCCCGAGGTCGGGGCCCTGCTCCTGCAGGCCCTCACTGCCGCGCGCGAGGTCCTGTACCAGCGGGCCCGGGCGCAGGACGCAGATGCGGGTCCGGAAACGTTTCCGCGGAAACGCCCCCGATGGCCCAGCGGCAGGCCGATGCCCTGGCCCTGCTCGCCGAGACGGCGCTCCATCACGGGCTCGACCCCGGCGCCCCGGGGGAGCGCTACCAGGTGGTGGTCCAGGCCGATGCCCCGGTCCTGGCTGATCCGGACCAGCCCGGCCAGTCCGTCCTCGAGGAGGGCACGGGCGTTTCCGCGGAAACGTCCCGACGCCTGGCCTGTGATGCCAGCCGGGTGGTGATGCGCCACGACGAGGCCGGGCGCCTGCGGGAGATCGGGGCCCGAACGCGGACGATTCCCCCTGCCTTGCGGCGGGCGCTCCAGCATCGGGACCGGGGCTGCCGCTTCCCGGGCTGTGGCGTCCGCTTCGGCCAGGGGCATCATCTCCGCCACTGGGCCCACGGGGGCCCGACCACGCTCTCTAACCTCGCGCTTCTTTGCCGCCGGCATCACCGAGCAGTGCATGAGGAAGGCTATCAGGTCGCGCGCGGGCCCGACGGGACGCTCCGATTCAGGCGGCCGGACGGCCGAGTGCTACCGGAGGTGCCGAAGCCAGTGAAAGTGCCCAGTGATCCCGTCAGAGCTCTCCGTGCATGTCACGACTCGATCGGCCTTCACCTCAACGCCCGGACGGCGCGCGCTGGCTGGCTCGGGGAGCGACTGAATGTGGCTTGGGCGATCGACGTCCTGCACCCTCTGGCCCGCCCCCTCACCCTGCCCTCTCCCCCTCCGGGGGCGAGGGATCCGATCATCGGGCGCGGCTCAGCTCCTCCACTGCTGCCTTGATGCCCCGGTCGAGAATCTCGGCGGCCCGGTCCAGCTCCTCGTAGCTCGAATAGAACGGGGGAACGAATCGGATGACGCTGCCGTTTCGGCGGACGCTGAACAGCAGCCCGCCGGCCAGGCAGTGCCTGGAGATGGCCCGGCCCGCATCGAAGTGGGGCACCTTCGTTTCGCGGTCCTTGACCAGCTCGATCCCCTGAATGAGCCCGCGGCCGCGGATGTCGCCGATGATCTCGTGCCGCGCGGCCAGATCCTCGAGCTTGCTCCGCCAGTACTTGCCAACTGTCTGCGCGCGCTGCGGCAGGTTGTCCCCGACAATGACGTCGAGGGTCGCGATCGCGGCATTGCACGGCAGCGGGTCATTGGTATGGGAGTGGCCGATGACCAGTCCGCGCTCCGCCACGACCTCCTCGACCTCCGGCGTGGTGATGACCGCGCTGATCTCGATCCCGCCGCCAAAGTGCTTCGAAATCGTCATCAGGTCCGGGATGACGCCCTCCTGCTCGCAGGCGAACATCGTCCCCAGCTTCCCGAGCCCCGTCTGGGCCTCATCGAAGATCAGGAGCATGCCTCGCTCATGGCAGGCTCGCTTGACTGCCCCCAACCACCCCGGAGGCGGCTCGATCACCCCGCCGGCGCTGAACAGGGGCTCGGTGATGATCGCCGCCAGGTTCCCGGTGGACTCAGCGTCCAAGATCTCCATGCTGCCCTTCAGACAGGCGATGTCGCACGACGGGAACTTCAGCCCGATCGGGCAGCGGTAGCAATAGGGCGCCATCATGGCGTACGAGCCCGGCGTCATCGGCCCGTAGCCGCTGTGCCATCCCGCAAAGGTGACAGAGCGGCTGGCCTCGGACATGCCGTGGAAGCTCACGTGGGGGCTGGCCACCTCGAAGCCGCCGGTGTACTTCTTCGCGATGGTCGCCGCGGCCTCGTTGGAGTCGCTCCCGGAGCCAAGGAACATGGATTTCTTGAGCGGCGGTGGGGCGATCTCGCCCAGCCGGCGCGCCAGCTCGATCTCCTTCACGTTGAAGTAGCTGCTGCTGGCATGGATCAGGGTGTCGCAGCTCTCCTTGATCGCCGCCACGATCGTCGGGTTGCTGTGCCCGAGAGCAGCGCACATCTGGCCGGAGTTGTAGTCGAGGTACGCCTTGCCATTGACGTCCTTGACGATGGAGCCCTTCCCTTCCTTCAGCACGGGCCCGCTGAAGCTGCCCTTGTCCATGCGGCCGCGGAAGCTGTACTCACGGGCCGTCTGGAGCAGCCGGTCCTCGGTCTCGGTGCCGCCGCCCTGGATCGTCGCCGCCTGTTCACTCGGACTCGTTGGCTTCGCAGTCATGGGCTCTCCTTCGACTGGGGCTGCTATAGGAGTTGAGGGTTCTGCTTCAGCAGGTCAATGAGCGCCGTGTAGGCGCGCTCGGCACTCGTGCGGGCGCGCTGCCCGGCGGCAGCGGCATTGCGTTGCTTCAAGGCCTCCCAGATCTGCCGGTGTTCCTCCAACGAGACCGGCAGCCGGCCGGGTAATGACATGGCCAGGTGCCGGTATCGGAGCGTCTGCTTGCCCAAGCTCTCCAGCAGCTTGATCAGCCACCGGTTCGGGCAAGCCGCCCGGATGACGTGATGGAAGGCGATGTTCAAATCGAAGTATCGGGGCACGTCGTTGGCCTTCACTGCCGAGAAGAGATGAGTGACTGGGGGCTCTCCTCAGGAACTGCCCTTCGTCACGAAGGTCCCGGCACTGATCAACTTTAGCGTGCACTCCATGCGCTACGCACGAGATCAAATCGCTATCCCAGATGTCAATACGTTCCGGCCGGCTATTTCTCCTCCGTACGTGTCTCCTCTGTTCCTACACTCGTCCCTTCGTTTCCTTCGTTTGTTTCTGGCATGTCCCAAACCTTACGCGCCAGGCGCGCAAGCATCATCTGTCGTTGCAGGATGTCTTCTGAAGTCCATACTTCGAATGCCTTGAGGAATCGAGCGGCACGCTCGACGGCCGTATTCACGCCAACAGCCGGAAGCTTACTTAGCGACTGGGTAAGCAGAAACTTTGATTGACCGTAACCTGGGCGTTTCACTTCGAATGCCCCGCGGCCCACCGAGGCGTTGATCGTCTTTTCGAGGAGCGTGAGGTTTCCGAGACGAAATACATACGCCTCGTACTCGCCCTTCCGGTCGAACGACTCGCGAACCCCAGGCCCTGGATTCTGGGCGAGGATATGTTCAATTTCCACCTTCGCATTTATGTAAGTGGATAGTTCTCCTATGTTTCCTTCGTAACCCCACGCTACCTCATCGACATACTGGGCCAATTTTGCGAGCACATATCTCAGGCGATACTGCTGGAGGTCGTTCTGAGTTAAATCCTTCATGGCAAGGTCGAATCTTCGAGACAGAGTCCGCTTCGCAGGGTAGAAGTATTTCTGAAGGAAAGACTCAAGCGCTGCCGCATCTCGTGCAGCCCTCAAGGCTTCTGCCCATTGTGTAAACGTTCGCTCGAACTCCTTCGTAGGTTCACGAGTGATGATGTACGCGAAGAACAGGTTTTCCAGGTGTCGACTGAGGTTCTGGAACAGCTCATTGTCGAGGTGCTGGGAAGCCAGGAGGAGAATCAGATGCTGTCGAGCCGCACCGCTCATATAGTTGATGTTGTCGAGGTAACGGTTGCGGGCGCCGTTTTTGTCCCTGCCCCCGATGAAGTTCGCATAGGCCCTTGCAGCAGCGAGAAGCTTCTCTACAAAGCCAAGCGGGTCAGCCCCGAAGCCGCACCGCTTCTCGTTCTTGACGAACCACTCATAGATCTCTTCCTCGCGAAGTCGATCGACGTCGTAGTGGGCAAAGATGAAATAACGGAGAAATCGAAGGGGTTTTTCGTCCGCCTCGAATAAGATATCGACGAGCTGCTTCCAACGGCCCTTCAGCTTTTCGAACTGATCCGGTGGCGTACGGATGAACATCAGATTCTTGAGCAAATCCATTGAGTTAAGACCCACGCCGCGGTCATTGATCGTCTCGAAGACCTTGAGAGCGTGTGCGACGCTCGCGGTACGAATACGGATCAATTTGACGTTCTTTGTTAGATACGCGAAGAACCGTCGCACAGCGGCCTCGTCCGTATTGAAATTCGAGCGAAGGAATTCACGGATGGCACGATAGGCTGCCAGGAGATTCTTGACCGACTCGGTCATGCGATCAACGACAGTCTGCCCACCTTTCTCTGCGATACCTTCTAGAATTCCGCAGCTGTCATCGTATTGAAGTGACACGCGGTATCGATATACGTCCTTGCCCTGTGGATCGATGTCGGTCGAGGCAATCAAGTTTCTCAGGGCGTCGAGCGAGGCACTAGACCCTACGTCCTTGAGGTGATCGCGGATTGCACAGAGAAGGAGGTATGCCGTGGTCATGCGTTGCTGGCCATCGATCAGGGCATAGACCCCCTGCGCGGCCTCGCAGACCACGATACTGCCAATGAAATACTCCGGGTTGATCGTCTGTCCCACGTTTCCAAATTCTTCAGTGATGTCTTCAAGGAGCTGATTCACCTGCTTTTCCTTCCAGACGTACTCTCGCTGGAAGTCTGGAACGACGTAAAAGTCGTTGAAGACCTGCCCCAGGGTGAAATCATCGGACTTAATCGTCTGCATCGTCGTCATCAGCACAGTACTCCGGCCAAAGTCATGGAGTGTAGTGCAGTTCGCTTAATGTCTCTCAAGTCGTGGGATCATGGTTACCGTTCTGCCCGAGGATGTTGGACGCGTCCTTACGTTAGCACTCACTGACATCTCGAAACGAAGGAAATCGGCTTCCGTCCCATTTCGCTAGTCAACGTGTCCGGGATCGATCGATGGCTGACCGCGCGGCCATCACGGATCCGCCTGCGAAACACACCTCCTCGAGCACGGCGACTATCATCCTAGTGTCCCAGTACCTATGATCGCTGCGCATGGTCAGGGAGAGGCTACTTGGATGGCAGCACCGTCAAGCTCATACTCCGGCGCGCCCTCAGCGTGTTGGCGCCAGCGGATCTCGAACTGTGCGCGCTCCAGCAACATGATCTCGTCGTTCTCACCCTCAGCGCCGTCGTCCAGGCCTCTGGCAAACGCAACACCGCCGATATCGGTCAGGATAAACCTGTTGTGCGGAGTCTCCCTCCCTGCCCTCCCTCGGAGACGGCAGATTAGAAGAACCAGGCCGCCCGGGATGCATCCCGGAAGTCGCTCACGACACTCACTCTCGAAGAACTCACGCGTGGCCCTTGTATTGATCGAACCGTGAAGCTCGATACGCTCGGGCTGGTCGTTGGGACGCCCAGCAAGCACAGAGCGCAGGAACGCTTCCAGTGGTCTTCGATGGCGGGCGTTCTCCGCCCCGAAACGTGGATCGACAAAGATAATACGCCTCGCAATACGAAGCATCGGCGCCACCGCTTGCGCCATTTCTTGTGGCGAACGAGCTACCGTGCGACCCTGAGGAACTGCCCACAGCGCACTGCCACCATTGATATCATCCGGGGTGAGCGTCGTCGCATATCGCGAGGGATTTTCACGGGCAAGAATCGCGTGGAAGGGCACGCGAGCATTTTCCGTGCGGGCATTCTCGAGCCAGGGATTTTCCGGGTTCCAAACAGCGTCTTTCCGATAAACCATGTGTTCACACAGCCTGACAACGAGTTCTTCCAACCGCTTTCGCTCGAGCTCGTTGTCATCCCGGAACGCGTCCCAGACTAGACGCTTCCAGCGCTTGGGGTAACGCGACACGATCCTCGGTTGGCCGAGGCCAAACTTTTCGACAAAATAGCGAAAATCGTGACGATTACCCCAAGTGGCCACAAGCTCCGGCTCTAGAGCGTACTCGTGGATCATCCTTCAGAAGAGCTCTCGCGCCCGCTCGGCGAAGAAGCCTTCTGGCCACGGCCGCTCGAACTCGCCGTCCGCTGTGACCGGAATGTGAATCACCTCGGCACCTACCTGCGCGGACTGTACGTACAGCACCGAGACATCCTCCGGCCGAACGCGAGGCAAAGTGGCCAGAAGCTCGCCATCTGTGGTTTCGCGGATGCGGCGCAGAATACGCAGGATCAGGTGCTCGCTGTGGGTTTCGATCAGGAAGGCGTTGCCCTGCCCGCCCAGGGCGGACTCGAGAAAGACGTCCCCCAGCTCCGCCTGAAGCGCGGGATGCAGGTGGATCTCGGGCTGCTCGATGGCCACGAGCATCCCTTCGGAGGCGTACGCGGAGACCAGCACGGGCAGCACCTGGCTGACGCCGATGCCAACGTCCCGATGGCTCACCGCGGTACCCGTCCCCTTGTCGATCAGCACGAGGTCCTGGAGCGCCTCGCCCCGCCCCTCGACCAGCTCGCGGGCCCAGCGCTCTGCAAGGGCTTCAGAATCCGTGATGGCCGTCACGAGAGCCTCGACCTCGGCGATCGGTTCTTCGGGCCCCTCGGGGCCGATCTCCGCCAACCGCTCCGCTAGATCGCTGGCCAGAGCCGCCAGGTCGGGCTCGGCCTCACCGTGGAGCCTTCCCAGCAGACTGGCCGCCACGTCATGGAGCGCCTTGGCCACCTTCGGCGGTAGCTCGCCCGCGACGGCCTCCGCAGTCAGGAGCTCGCGCACCACGACCTCGTAGGGGGTCTTCAAGCGCGCGGGATCCCCCAACCACTCGTTCACCCGGCGCCGGATCTGCTCGCGCGTGCGGACTACGTCCCACGCGTAGCCCCCACCCGCGAACCAATTCGGATCGTGGTGCTGGGAAAACGCGAGGTGACGGGGGGGATAAGAGCGCAGCGGGCCTAGGTAGCGGAGCCGCCGAATCTCCTCCTCCACCGTCGAAGCGACTCCCGCGACCAGATCGCGAAGCGCGTCGGGCAGGAACATCCGAGCGGCCAGTGCTAGATCCTCGCGACGCCGTCCTCTACTCACGGCTATGAACGCCGGCGATGCCTCCCGCTCCTGGCCCTCAACTTCCTTCTCGATCCGGGGGAAAAGGCCCCGCGGCCGCGCCGTGATTCCCGGAATCAGCGCGTCCAGCACCTCCCCGAGCCCCTGAAAATCCTCCTCGCGCAGGTCCTGCGTGGTGGTGGCGAGCGTCACGATCCCGCGGAAGACCTCGCGGAAGACCGGGTGGTGGTGGTCCAGCCGGTCGAGGCGCAGGAGCCCGCCCGGCCGCGCTGTCATCGAGAGGAGCGGCGCCCCGTCCACCACCAGCGCGAACCGCTCCAGGCGCACTCCGCCCGCACGGTCGAGCTCGCGGGCGACCTCCCCGAATAGCGTACGTTGCTCACTCGCGAAACCAGCGCCGATCGCGAGCTCCACCAGCACCGCGCGCGCGGGCCGCAGAAACTCCGCCACCCGGCCGGAAAGCCGTCCCGGATCCAGCTCGAACCCAAGCTCCACCTGCCGCTCGCGTTCACGGCGGTGGACGTACTGGCGAAACCCGCCGAGATCAATCGCCTGGCCACCGATCTCGGTACGCTGCGTGTCAAGCTCGCCCGTGCCAACCGCGTGGTGCGCGAGCGCCAGCGCGTGGAGCAGGCTCGACTTCCCCGCACTGTTCGCGCCGAAGACAAGCGTGATCGGCCGAAGCGGGACGCGCTGCGAGGCTCCGAAGGCCTTGAAGTTCGCGAGACGGAGCGCGGTGAGGGTCATAGCGCCAGCTCCACGACTTTGGCGATGACGGGTTTCAAGACGCCGGGAACGTCGCCCTCCCCGGCAGCAGAGAAGCGCTCCAGTGCGCGATCGATCTTCTCGGTCTCGGAATGGGCCAGTCCGCACGCCGTTTCGAAGTCCGGCTTAATCCAGAAGAGCACGTCATCCGGACACCTGTTCGTAATGTCCGCATTCCAGCGCCCGTGCTTCGTGTTCCTTTCGCGCTGCTCCTTCTGCTGTGGCTCGCTCCAGGACTCCTCCACCTTCCCCACGTCATGGTCCGCCAGCACAACGAACGGGATCTTAAGCGCCGTACAGACGGAAGCGAAAAGCGGCAGCTTGGTCTTGCCGCCGACCTCGACGACAGAGATGCCGAGCCGGTTGACGTCGTGGCCCAGTGCCCGGAACAGCAGCGGCAGGGCAACCTTCTCGGTACTACCCTCCACCAGCAGGGCACAGCGGGCGAAGAACAGCTCGTTTCGCTGAGTGTCGAACTCCGTGATCAGGCGCAACGCGCGACGGTCGTTCTCGGCTAGCGCTACCTTCGTAGTCTGGCGCACCGTCGTCCCATCCGCCTCGGTACGGCGCACCAGAGCGACCGACTCCGGCTGGTCCAGCGCCACGAAGATCGGCGAGTGGGTAGTCAGGAAGACCTGGTTCCCCTTCTCCGTGAGTGATCGCAGCACGTCGGCAAAGTAGCGTGCGCGATGCGGGTGGAGAAAGACCTCCGGCTCCTCCAGGGCGAACACCGCGCCCTCTCGTTTCAGTTCCTCGTAGGTCCGGAAGATGGCGACGACGATGGCACTCTGAAGCCCCGCCCCGACTTCGCCCGCAGGGCTCGTAATCCCCATCTGCTCCACGTAGAGCTGAAGAGAGCGAAAGGCGTTGGTCGGGTCGTGACTCTCGAAGTGGAGCGTGACCTTGTCCCCGCCGGGTTGAAGGCCCATCTGCTCCATCGCGTTCGCCGCCAGCCGCTTCTCTATCTCGACGAACTGCTCCGTGCGCAGGTACTCGTAAGCGCTCTTCACGATGGACTCGAACGCCTGCCTACGGGTCATCTTCTCGACGCTGCCATCGGCCTGCCGAACCTTGATCTCCTTCCTGTCGTTCAGGAACTCGGTGTTCACCTCGTTCAAGAGACGTCGCAGCACCGACCAGCGGCTCGCGGGCGCTTGGCGGTCGTACTCCCGCTGGACGCCAACATAGATGAAGGGGAGCTTGTCGCGCAGGTCTCGCGACACGCGATGATGCAGCCACTGGCCCTTAGGCTTCTGTCCCTTCTGGAGCGGCTCGCTGGGATACTGTGCGGGCTTGCCGCTCGGCTGGATGCAGTAGTAGTCTGTCGTCAGCGTTCCGGCAGGCTTCTCCTTGACCTTCCGCTTGTAGGCCTTGCATCGGAGCTCGACCCCGCCGATCTCCATCCGGCAGTTGTTCCGCCACTCTTCGGTGGTCTCGTTGAAGAACACCTGGATCACGATGTCCTGGCTGGTGTCCTGGTTGTAGAAGTCCTCGTCCGAGAAGCTTCGCTCCGTTGGCCAGCTCTCACCTAGAGCCAGGTTCAAGGCGCGGAGGATGTTCGATTTGCCCGAGTTGTTCTCGCCGATCAGCACGCAGTACGAGCCTGGCTCGAAATCGAGCACCTTGATCGAGCGGAAGTTTTCGATGTGGATGCGCTTGATCTGCATCCGTCACTCTGGCCGAGCCGCCGCAGCGAGAGCCTCGGCTTGGTGCTCCATCTCCTGGAGCAGGTCCTCCATGTGGGCTTCGCGCCATGACGCGGTCAGGTCTCCGTCGAAGGCTCGACGAACCAGGACAGAGAACAGCGACTCAAGCCTTCCGGACGAACATGACCACGCACGGCGACACATTTCAATATTGGAGCACAGCGACGCGAAGTACTCTTGCACCGAGCGAGCGGGAACTGGCAGCCTCAAGGAGGCATACTCCTGGCCGTTGATATTTGGCTGGGCTGCCGTCCGCCGCTTGGCACCTACCCACGCTCGGTATGCCATCGTGTGCGTGAATCCGAATGCGACTAACGGATGGAGCTCAGCCGGGTCAAGACGGAACCGGATCAGATAGCCGGCAAAGACGCTGGGTCCGTTCTCCGAACGGTGCAGATACGTCTTACCCACGGTCGCGCCACTCCGCGCGAACAGCAAATCGCCTTCTTCAAGCTTGTACTGTTCCCACTCGTCAAGATCGATCCCCACGGCGCCCAGAGGGCGGAGGCTCCCGTCGTCATCAATGTCAGTAATGCGCACATACCGCGGCTGCCCCGGGGAAAGAGGGGTCGCTCGAGCATTTGCCCCGTATTCCGGCCCGAGGATGGCCAACTCACCGAGCGTGCGGACCGGCCATCCCATTGGATTCGTCACCGGATCCCCGAACATCTTGATGAACAGCGCCGGGAGGATGCGGTCGACCTTGGCGTCGGCGTCGGCGCGGAGGCGGCGCAGGTGATCGGCCTGGTCGAGGATCTTGACGATGCGGCGCTGCTCGGAGAGGGGCGGCAGGGGAACCTCGTGCTCCCAGAACTTTGTCATGATTACACGCGGCATCTTTGTTCCTGCGGTGCAGCTCGAGGCAAAGGCCAGAAACGAGGGAGAACGGAGGTAGTAGGCAAGAAAGTCTGGCAGCAGCACGCCGAGGCGAGGTCGAAGCGGCACGAGCTCTGTCGTCGCGATGCCTGCCGTGTGCGGTCGAACAACCTTATTCAGGTACGGACGCAGCTTCGAGTAGAGAACATTGTGGGAATCGAAAGCGAATGTGGAGGTGCCTGCTTCGGACGCAGACGCCAGCTTCACGTCGATGATCCGGCCGGTGCCGCTCTCAATTTGATCCAGCGTGAGATGCCAGACTTCTTCATCCGGCGCGAGACGATAGGGACTTGGCTCGGCCGGAGCGACAGTCGCAAGCGGTGCCCGTGGCCAACTCAAGATGCAGCCTCCAAGTCTGTCAGGAGATTTTGGAGGCCCTCTTGGATCTGCTGCTCGATCTCGAGGACCTGGCGAACGAGCTTCGCCGGGTCCTCCTGTGGCACTGCCTCCCCTACCCGCGGCTTGTACCCTGACGCGGCGAGATTGAAATCGTTCTCAGCGATAGTCTCGAACCGCACCCACCAGCAGCGAGGCTCCTCGGTCCCGGGCGGAAGCTCGGCGCCCGCCTCGACGCCTGGCGGCTTCTCGAAGCGGGCGACCTTGTAGTCGGCCCAGGCGGCGAGTAGCCCGGGAATGTCGTTCTTCTCGGGCGTCTCGGGCCGGCCGCCGCCCTGGATTTTGTCCGGGTCGAAGCCGTCGTTCCGGACCTCGTAGAACCAGACGCGGCGCGTGGCCGGCTCCCCATCGATGGGATCGGCCGCCGGCCGGCGGAAGACGAGGACCGAGGTCTTGACCCCGGCGTAGGGCTTGAAGACACCCCCCGGGAGCGAGACGGCTGCGAGCACCTCGAACTCGCGGAGTAGCTTCTCGCGCAGCTCCTTGTGGGC
>Ga0137368_10006927_pt1 | contig 11832 bp, 10 predicted proteins | sample SagtaG_13_FD_104917 | JGI IMG/M metagenome (GOLD analysis project Ga0137368, IMG submission 104917) | Vadose zone soil microbial communities from Sagehorn Ranch, Mendocino, California, USA - Sage1_L_100_16 metaG | ecosystem: Environmental > Terrestrial > Soil > Vadose zone | place: USA...
CGGAGAACTCGATCAGGATCCGGTCCTTCCCCAGCGCGCCCTCGGGATTCGCGGTGATGGGCACGTTGAGTCGTGGGATGCCCGCCACCTCGCCCGCGTCCTTGAGGAGCGCCGCGTGGCCGGGCGCCTCGAGGGCGGCCACGAGGCGCAGTTCCCGCTCCTCCGGGAGCAGGGCGACGAGACGACTCCCCATCCGGCCGGCCGCGCCGGCGATCACCACGTCTGCCATTGGCTCTTCGGCTCAGCGCTTGAGGAGGCCGTACTGGTCGAGGACGGTCTTCAGCCGCTGCCGGTTGGCCTCGGACATCCGGCACATGGGGAGGCGGAACTCGGGCTCGATCATGCCCATCATGGCCATGGTTTCCTTGACGGGGATGGGATTGGTCTCGATGAACATGGCCCGGCAGAGCGGGAAAAGCCGCAGGTGGAGGTCGCGCGCCAGCTTCCAGTCGCCTGCGAGCGCCGCATGGGTCATCTCCACGGTGTCCCGCGGCACGACGTTCGCGACGACCGAGACGACGCCGCGGCCGCCCACCGACATGAGCGGGAGGGTGAGGGTGTCGTCGCCGGAGAGCACGCTGAAGTCTGGGCCACAGGCCAGGATGACCTGAGTCATCTGGTCGAGCGAGCCCGAAGCTTCCTTCACGCCTACGATGTTGGGGCAGTCCTTGACCAGGCGGGCGAGCGTGTCGGTCTCCACGTTGACGGCCGTGCGGCTCGCGATGTTGTAGACGAGGATGGGGATGTCCACGGCCTCGGCCACGGCGCGGAAATGCCGGTACAGCCCCTCCTGGGTCGGCCGGTTATAGTACGGGTTCACGACCAGCGCGCCCCTGGCGCCGGCGTTCCAGGCATGGGCCGTGAGGTCGATCGCCTCGGTGGTGGAATTCGATCCGGTGCCGGCGATCACCGGCACCCGCTGCCGGGCCGCCTCGATGACGATCTCGACCACGCGCTTGTGCTCGTCGTGCGAGAGGGTCGGCGACTCCCCTGTGGTGCCGCACGGGACGATGGCATCTGTTCCCTGGCCGACGTGGAATTCCACCAGCTCGCGGAGCTTGGCCTCATCCACCTCACCGTTGCGGAACGGGGTGACCAGGGCGACCATGGAGCCTTGAAATGTGGGACGCATAGCTGCCTCCTTCACTCCAGGGATTCGCAGGCGATCAGATCTTCGTACGTCTCCCGCCGTCGCACGACCCGGTAGCGGTCCGCTTCCACCAGGACCTCGGCCGCCCGCAGCCGGGAATTGTACTGGGAGGACATGGCGAAGCCGTACGCCCCCGCGCTCATCACGGCCAGCAGGTCGCCCTCGCCCACGTCCGGCATCTCGCGGTCCTTCGCGAGGAAATCGCCCGATTCGCAGATCGGACCGACGACGTCGACCTTGGAGCGCGACTTCGACACCGCCTCGCGGACTGGAAGAATCTCGTGGTACGCCTCGTAGAGGCTGGGACGGATGAGGTCGTTCATCGCAGCGTCCACGATGAGGAAGCGCTTGTCCGGCGTCTGCTTCTGGTAGAGCGCGCGGGCGAGCAGCGCCCCCGCATTGCCGACGATGGAACGCCCCGGCTCCAGCAGCACGGTCACTCCCAGCTCCTTGAGCGCGGGCAGGAGCGTGGCGGCATACTCGTCCTGGGAGGGGGGTTGCTCGTCCCGGTAGCGGATCCCGAGACCGCCCCCCACGTCCACCATCTTGATCTCGATGCCCCGCTCCCGGAGGTCGCTCACGAGAGCGCAGATGCGGGCCAAGCTGTCCGCAATGGGCGAGATCTTGGTGAGCTGGGAGCCGATGTGCATCTGCGCGCCGAGCACTTCGATCCCCGGCATGCGCGCCGCCGCCACGTACTCCTTGAGCGCCTCGGCGACCGGGATACCGAACTTGGCGGAGCGGAGTCCTGTCGCGATGTACTTGTGCGTCTGGGGGTCCACATCGGGGTTGACCCTGAGCGCCACCGGGGCGCGTACCCCCATCTCCTGGGCCACCTGGTCCAGCGTCGAGAGCTCGGACGCCGACTCCACGTTGAACATCAGGATCTGGGCCTTGAGCGCCTCGCGCATCTCGTCCCGCGTCTTGCCCACGCCGGCGAAGAGGATACGCTGGGCTGGCACGCCGGCCCGGAGGGCGCGGAACAGCTCACCCCCCGAGGCGATGTCGGCGCCGGCGCCCGCCTTGGCCAGCGCTGCCAGGACGGCCAGGTTCGCGTTGGCCTTGATGGCGTAGAACACCACGTGTGGCACCGAAGCGAACGCGCGGTCATAGGCATGAAGGTTGACCAGGATCGCGGTCTTCGAGTAGACGTAGGTGGGCGTGCCGACGGTCTCTGCGATCTGGCGCAACGGCACGCCCTCGCAGCACAGCTCCCCGCCTCGGTACTGGAACGCTTCCATTCGAGTGATGTCCGATGAACGCCAACGACTCTAGCACCAAGAGGGGAGGGAGTTCAAGGCGAGGGAGCCGGGGGAACCGGACGCCGAGGAAGGAGAGCGAAGCCCCCTTCCGAGTTCCCTACGGCGTGGTGACCGTCACCTCGTTGGAGCTCGCGCTCTCGTTGGGTCTGCGCGCGTTGTCGATGGCCGTCACGGTGTACCGGTAGGTCGTGCTCGGCCGGACATCGCGGTCGATGAAGGTCGTGTTGCCGGACAGCGTCGTGCCGATGCGGATGGGCGCGCCCGTTCCTGTCGCCCGATAGACCGCGTAGAAGGCCACGTTGGATTCCGGGCTCGGACTCCATGCGAGCCTCAACGCCCCGGGCGAGGGAGCGGCGACCAGATTGCTCGGCGGGGTCGGGGGCTCGGTCTCGATGGGAGTCGCCGCGACCGCCAGCGAGAGAGCCCCCGAGACCGTAGCCCGCGGGTCCACCCGGACGACGCGGATGGCGTAGCGGTACTCGGCGTCATTCTCGAGTCCCGTGTCGGTATAGGAGGTGGCCGCGAGCGGCTCCCGCGTGATCACGCTCAGCGGGCCCTCGCTCCCGGTGCCCCGCAGGACGAGGTACCGCAACTCACCGGTCACCGGGCTGCCGTCCGTGAACTCCGCAGGCGCATCCCATCTGAGTGTCACCTGATGGTTGCCCGGCCTCGCCTGCACGCCGCCGGGCGGCTTCGGCGCCGCGAGGAAGGTGATGGCGCGGCGCTCTGACGGCGGGCTCGACCGGCCCAGGGCGTCGATGGCGGTCACCACGTAGACGTATTGGTGGCCGAGCACCAGCCCCTGGCGGTCCACCCATTGCACGGTGCCGCCCTGGACCGTGGCCGGCCCGGGCGAGTCGAGTCGGATGGTGGCGATCTCGTCATAGCCCACGACCCGCCCCGCGGAGAGCATGGCGGGCTTGGGCGGGCGCCCATCGCTGTCTTCGCGCCGGTAGAGCTTCGCCGCCTTCAGGTCCTTGAGCGGCGTGCCATCGAACCGTGTCGTCGGATTGGTCCAGGTGACCAGGATCGAGCTCTCGTCGACCGAGGCCTGGAGCCCGACAGGGGGCGTGGGGAGCCGCTGCTCCGGCGTGACGGGCGGTCCCTTCTTGCCGCAGGCGGTCAGCGCCAGCCCCAGCAGCGCCAGGGCGGCGAGCCCGCGCGGGGGGCGGCTCACGCCCGGCGTCCTCGCGCGATGAGTTCCTTGGCCGCTTCGATCTGTCGCCGGACGGCCTCCGGCGCCGTGCCGCCGATCGCCGCGCGCGCGCGGAGCGAGGCCTCCACGGTGATGGTGGCGTAGACGTCCTTGTCGATGAGCGGGGAGATCTGCTGGAACTCGGTCAGGGAGAGCTCGGACAGCTCCTTCCCGTGAGCCAGTCCGTACCGGACCGTCTTGCCGACGATCTCGTGGGCCTCCCGGAAGGGCAGCCCCTTGCGGACGAGGTAGTCGGCCAGGTCCGTCGCCGTGGAGTACTGCGCTCCCGCCACCTCCCGCATGCGCTCGACCTTGAACGTGAGGGTGCCGAGCATGGGGGGCACGATCTTGAGAATCGCCTCGAGCGTGTCCACCGTGTCGAACAGCGGCTCCTTGTCCTCCTGCATGTCCGAGTTGTAAGTGAGGGGCAGCCCCTTCATGGTGACCAGGGCCGCCTGGAGATTGCCGTAGAGCCGGCCCGTCTTGCCGCGGATCAACTCGGCCACGTCGGGGTTCTTCTTCTGGGGCATGATCGAGGAGCCTGTGGCGAAGGCGTCGGAGAACTCCACGAAGCCGAACTCCGCCGTGGCCCAGAGCGTCAGGTCGGCGCTGAGCCGGGACAGGTGCATGCCGAGAATGGCGGCGTGGCAGAGGAACTCGAGGAGGAAATCGCGGTCGGCGACGGCGTCCATGCTGTTCGGGCTGGGGGCGGCGAACCCCAGATCCCGGGCGAGCGCCTCTCGGTCGATGGGGAATGCGGTCCCGGCCAGCGCCGCGGATCCGAGCGGCATCACGTTCACCCGGGCGCGGCAATCCATGAAGCGCTCGCGGTCGCGCGCCAGCATGAACACGTACGCCAGCAGGTGATGGGCGAGCAGGACGGGCTGAGCGCGCTGCAGGTGGGTGTAGCCGGGCATGCAGCAGTCCGGATGCTCTTCGGCGCGCCCGAGCAACGCCCGCTGGGCTTCGGAAAGCCCCTCGTCCAGGTGACGGAGGACGTCGCGGAGATAGAGCCGCTCGTCCACCGCGATCTGGTCGTTGCGGGAGCGGCCGGTGTGGAGCTTGCCTCCCACCGGGCCCGCCAGCTCGATCAGCCGGCGCTCGATGTTCATGTGGATATCTTCGAGCTCCCGTCTGAAGGGAAAGCCACCGCTCTCGAGCTCGGCGCCGACGGCCTCCAGCCCCTTGAGCAAGGTCGCCAGCTCGTCCGTGCCGATGAGCCCAGCCCGGCAGAGGGCCCGCGCCCAGGCCGCGCTGCCCTCGAGGTCGTGACGCCAGAGGCGGCGATCGAAGGCGAGCGACGAGGTGAACACTAGGGCTGCGGGGTCGGCTCCCTGGGAGAAGCGCCCGGACCAGGCCTTGTCGGGAAGCTTGCCTTCGGTCACGAGCTGGCCGCTCCGCCGGGGGCCGCGGCGATGGGCTCGCGCTCCGCCTCCAGGAGGGCCGCAATCTCGCTCATGATGTGCCGGGTCAACTCCTCGCGCTCGGCGCGCTTGACGCGGCGATGCCGCGCGCGGCCGAGGTGCATGGGCGCCCCGAAGCGGACCGAGAGGGGGTGCCGGCGGGGCACGTGGAACCGGCGCCGCACGAGTGCCTCGTAGGTGCCCTCGATGGCCGCGGGGACGACGGGCACGCCCGAGCGCAACGCGATCATCGCGACGCCGGGCTGCCCCGGAACCAGCCGTCCCTCCCGGCTGAACGGGCCCTCCGGGAAGATGCCGACGACCCGCCCGCTCTCGAGCGCGCGCAGGACGCGCTTGATCGCGCCGGGGTCCGGGCGCTCCAGGTTCACCGGGATCGAGCCGACCCGGCGATGGAAAGGCGGGTGCAGCGGGCTCGCGTTGAAGACGCGCGGCATGACCAGGAACGCGATCGGACGCGGGAGCGCCACACCCAGGACCACCCCGTCCACATAGTTGTGATGGTTGGCCGCCAGGATGTACGGCCCGGACACGGGTAGATGCTCGATGCCCGTGACGCGCAGGTCGAAGAGCCATTTCAGGAGCAGCGTGCAGCCCAGCCGGAGCAGCCGGTAGAGGGGTGGGAGGCGCTCGGCGCCGTCGGGTCGACGAGTAGCCCGCGCCGGAAGCGCGGAGAAGAGGTCGGCGCCTCCGCAGATGGAAACGGCGGGCCGCGGCAGGATCGCCGGCCGTGTCAGGACCGATGAACGGCTGGGTTCCTCTCTTGGAGCCATGGTGCGCTTGTTTATAGCATTGGCGCGGGGCCCTGCCAAGAATATCCGAGGCCTAGGAAACTCGGAGGGGGGGCTTCGCCCCCCTTCCGAACCCTCCCCCCAGGAATCGTTGCGCCGGCAAAGCCGGCGCTCGAGCCTGCACACCTCGAACGAGCTTTTCACCGACACGCTCCTGGTGTGATGATACGGAAGTTCGCAACACTCGGGTGGGGCCGGGCTGGGGTTGCCCTCCCCGGAACCGTGGCTTCTGCGCGTTGCCGAAGCCGCAGAACTCCGTCTCGTGGCCCGTTATGCGCCGGCGCGGGCGGGTGCGACTCAGCGTGTTCCGGGGAGGGCAACCCCAGCCCGGCCCCGTCCATTCGCCGGCGAACTTCTGGGACGGCAGCCTAGCGCGTCCGCACGACGCGGTATTTCGCGACCGCAGCATTGTGATCGGCGAGCGTAGTGGAGAACTGGTGATGCCGCTCGTCGATCGCGACGAAGTACAGGTAGCCGACCGCCGCGGGATTGACGGCCGCGCGGATGGCGGCGAGGCCGGGACTGGCGATGGGGCGCGGCGGCAACCCAACCCTCCGGTAGGTGTTGAATGGCGACTCTACCATCAGGTCGTCGCGCGTGAGGCGTTGGCGGTCCTTGCCGACCGCGTATTGAACGGTTGGGTCCGCCTGCAGTGGCATCTCGAGCCTCAGCCGGTTCCAGAACACGGCCGAGATCAGGGGCATCTCGCTCCGGTCCACGGCTTCCTTCTCGATGATCGAGGCCAGCGTGAGGAGCTGGTGGAATGTCAGGTCACGCCCCCGCGCCGCGGCGAGGATGTCCGCCGAGACGCGCTCGCGCATCCGCGCCACCATCCGCGCGAGGATCTCTTCCGGCGTCATCCCCTTCACGAACTGATAGGTGTCGGGGTACAGGTAGCCCTCCAGGGAATCGGCTGGCACGTCCAGCGTCCGGAGGAACAGGCCATCCCGGGCGACGCGCAGGATGTCGTCGGCCTTGACGAGGCCGTCGGCCGCGAGCTGGCCGGCCAGCTCCCCGACGGTGGCGCCTTCGCGAAAGACCGCACTATGCTGGAGCACCTGGCCCCCTTCGAGCATGGTGAGCACGGCGACCGTGTTGGCTCCTTGGGGCACCTGGTACTCGCCCGCCTTGAGGCTCCGCATGCTGCCGCGCGCGAGCGTCAGCAGTATGAAGCCGAGGGGGCTGCGGATCACCCCGGCGCCGTCCAGGATTCGAGCCACACCCAGGAAGCCCCGGTGGGCGGGGATCTCCACCACCCGGGCGCCCGAGCGCACAGCGGCGGCAGGGGTCAGGACCCACCAGGTCTGAAGCCCCAGGAAGAGCAGGGAACCGGCCAGGAGCAGGCCCATGACCGTCCGGGCTCCGAGGCCGGGATGGGAGGGGCTTGCCCAGCCCCAGAGGAATCTGGGTTGCTCCCTCATAAGTTGTTATCCTGCCGGGTCTCTTGGGTTGAGTCAACCGACCTGAACGCTCGGCTTTGCTCCCGGCCGGCCTTTGGTATAATGAGCGACCTGGGGCCGGCCCCGTATTCTTCCAGGAGGGACTCGATGCAGCAGCTAGCGCTCCCCGCCCGCCACGAGTGGCTGGTCCGCGAACGCAGACACGGCACGATCGCCATGGAGCCATTCGAGCCGGGGCTCGCCCTGACGGTGGGCAACGCCTACCGCCGAGTGCTCCTCTCGTCGATCCCAGGAGCCGCTCCCACCTGGGCCAAGATCGAAGGCGTGCTCCACGAGTTTTCGCACCTCCAGGGGGTCACCGAGGACACGCTCGACATCATCATGAACCTCCGCAAGCTAGTCTTCGTCCTTCACGTGAACCGGCCGAAGCTCTTGCGTCTCCGCGTCCAGGGGCCCTGCACGGTCACGGCTCGAGACTTCGACCAAGATGCCGATGTGGAGATCCTGACGCCGGATGTGCTCCTGGCGACGCTCGACAAGGACGGCACGCTGGAGATGGAAGTCTGCGTAGAGCGCGGACGCGGCTACCAGCCCGCGGAGAAGCGGGAGCCGGAGGCTCTGCCCATCAACGCCATGCTCATCGATGCCGATTTCTCCCCGGTGGAGCGGGCCAACTTCCGCGTCGAAAGCCTCGCGACCCCGTCCGAATCACAGGAGCGGCTCCTGCTCGAACTGTGGACCGATGGTAGCCTGACGCCGGAGGCCGCCGTCGCGGAGGCCTCGCGGATCCTCGAGGACCAGTTCAACCTGCTCACCGACTTCATGCACGCGACGCCGCCTCCGGCCGAGCCGGGGGAAACGGGGACCGAGCCGGCTCTGCGCACGGAGATCAACGAGCACCTGTTCCGGAGCGTGGACGAGCTGGAGCTGTCCGTGCGTGCCTCGAACTGCCTCAAGACCGCCAATATCCGGTCCATCGCCGACCTGGTCCAGCGAACCGAGTCGGAGTTGCTCAAGACCAAAAACTTCGGCAAGAAGTCGCTGAACGAGATCAAGACCATCCTGGGAGAGATGGGGCTCTCCCTCGGCATGCGCCTTGATCCGGAGGAGCTGGAGCGGCTGCGCGCCCACTATGAGCGCACGCTCGGGACCTGAGTCCCCCTCCCGCTCTCCGCGCGTCCCACCACGGCCTCCGGCTTCCTGGAGGCCGTCGGTGCTTTCGCCCCCGGGGCCGCCGCCTCGTCCGCGAGCTGGTTGGACAACCTCCGGGCAGCGTACCGGCACGCCTCTTCGCCGGCGGCGCTCGTCGCTCCTGCCGCGCCGCCGCCTTGTCCAGGGAACGGGTTGGACCACCTCCGTCGAGCGCCGGCTTTACCGGCGCAAGTTCCGGATTGCTTGGCTCGGACGCGTGGGGCCCAGCCCACGGCCGTCCTGCGGAAGGGGGCGAAGCCCCCTCCAAATTTCTCTCCGGGTCGAGGTCGAAGAACTCGGTGGCGCCTCTGGCCCATCGGGTGACCGAGAGGTGGACGCCATCGGTCTCGATGATGATGGCGCCGTCGCGGTCGGTCCGATAGATGCGGGCTCCGGCCGCCTCGAGCCGGGCCAGCGCCTCCGGGGTCGGATGGCGGAACGGGTTGCGTGCGCCCGCGGAGATGATCGCGAACGCCGGCCGCGCCGATTCGAGGAAGGGCGCGCTCGACGAGAAGCGGCTCCCATGATGGGCGACTCTGAGCGCGAGAACGCGCACGGGTCCTCCTCGCGCCAGGACGCGGGCCTCGCCTTGCCAGCCGAGGTCCCCGGTGAGCAGCACAGAGACTGTGCGCCAGTCGAGCCTCAAGACGAGGGAGTCATCGTTCGGGCTGGCGCTCGGCTGACCGTCCGGATTCACCACCGTGACGAGGGCATCGCCTACCCAGAGCCGCTGTCCGGCGCTCAGGACCCGACGCGCCGCGCCCGACTGCTGCAGGGCCAGAAGCGTTTCCGCGCCTCCCGGCCCCCATCGTCCGCTCTCCCAGAACTCGCCGACCCGAAAGTGGCGTAGGACCGCGCCCAGGCCTCCCCCGTGATCCGAATCCGAGTGGGAGAGCGCGACCACGTCGAGGCAGCGCACGGGCCGATTCCAGAGAAAGGGCGAGAGCACCCGCTCGCCGACGTCGAAGCGCCGCGCGCCGCCGGGGCCGCCATCGACCAGGATGCGGGGTCCCTCGGGGAGCTCGACGAGGGTGGCATCGCCTTGGCCAACATCGAGGAACGTGATCCGGAGCCGCCCATCACCCGGACTCAGCCAGGGCCACACCGAGAGCGCCATCGCGGCGGCCAAGAGCCCCGAGGCCGCTACCCGTGTCCAGACGCGCATCGCCAAGTACGGGACGAGGAGGAGCGCACCGCACCAGGCGGTGATTGCCGCCCATGAAGGGGCCGGCAGATGCACCATGGCTCCGGGGACGGCGGCCGCCGCCCAGACCGCGACGCGCAATGCTACGAGCAGCAGCCAGAGGGTGTTGAACAGCAGGCTCGCCGCCGTCTCGCTCAACAGCTGGATCAAGAGCGCCAGCATCCCGAGCGTCGTGGCCGGTCCCGCCAGAGGAACCACCACGAGATTGGCCGCGACGCCGATGAGGGAGAGCTGGTTGAAGTGGGCGAGCATGACGGGCGTCACCGGGAGCTGGGCGGCCAGACTCACTGCCACGGCCGCCGCCAGCCAGTGCGGCCAGCCACGCTCCATCAAGAACCCGCTAAATGGCGGAGCGAGATAGATGATGCCCGCAGTGGCCGCGAAAGAGAGCTGGAAGCCGGGATCCCACAAGTCAGTCGGGCTCCAGACGAGCAGTAGCAATCCGGCCAGGCAGAGCGCGTTCATGAGCTGGGAGTCGCGCTCGAGGAGCACACTCAGGAGCAAGAGGAGGCCCATTACCGTGGCTCTCAGGACGGAGGGCTGCCCACCGACCACCAGGGCGAAGCCGACGAGTACGGCCGCGGCGACGAGCGCAGTCGCCCGGCGCGGCACGCCGAAGAGGGACAACGAGGCGAACACCGAGGAGGCGACGAGGGCGACATTGAACCCCGAGACTGCGAGGATGTGGTAGACGCCCGCGCGGCGGAAGGCCTCGTCGGTTTCAACGGGCAGCGCGGTTCGCTCCCCGAGGAGGAGCCCGGCCAGGAGGGCCGCCGACGAGTCGGGGAGCTGGGCGTGGGTGATCGCCACCGCCCAGCGCCTCACCCTGACGGGCCACGGGGGAGCATCCGCCGTAAGGGGCGTCACGCGGTCGCCTCGTCCGCTGCCGACGAGCAAGATGCCCTCCCGGCGCAGATGGCCCGGGTAATCGAAGACGTCCGGGTTCCTGAATCCGATGGGCCGATGGAGTCGGACCTCGGCTCGGATCCGCTGCCCCTCTCCGAGGGACCCTGTCTCGCCGTAGATCGTGAGCTGCACCCGGCCGCTCGCGGGGCGCCGGTCGGGGCCATCGTGGTAGGCGTCCACGTCGAGCAGGAGCCGCATGTGATCCGTCGCCCACCGAACGGGCTCTTCCATCAATCGCCCGTCAATGGAAACCACCGGCGGGAGGACCTGGCGGGAGATGTGGTCCCGGGGCAGGAAGGGCGCGCTGCCGCGCAACGCCCCCAAAGTGACAAGGCTCGCCAGCAGCAGGAGCAGCGCCGGTCGGTCGTGACCGCAGCCGAGAGCCACCACGCCCAGGACCAGGAATCCGCCGGTGAGCTCGACGAGCAACAGGGGAGGGGAGCCGAGCCAGGAAGCGGCGGCGACGCCCGCCGCGAAGGTCACGGCGAGCGGGAGCACCGGCGCGCTCTCGAGACGCACACTCACTCCCCGACGGTGACGAGGTCGCGGAGGGCCGCCAGCTTCTTCGGCCCGAGCCCCACGATCCGACGCAGCGCCTCGGGAGAGTCGAAGCCCCCGCGGCGCTCCCGCTCGTCCAGGATCCGTTGAGCGAGTCCCGGCCCCACACCCGGCAGTCGGGCCAGTTCGGCGGCGGTGGCGCGATTGAGGTCAAGAGGGCGAGGGGGCGCGCCGTTGACGCTAACGGTCTTCGGCGGGGCCGTTCGCGAGAGCGGGGTTGCCTCTCTCCGAGGAAAGGCCAGCAGGGGCGCCGAGGGTTCCTCGCGGTCGAAGCGCTCGAGGCGTAGGGCAGCGCCGGGGAAGCCGGCCCGCCACTCCCGGATGCCCATGCCCAGTAGGAGCATCGTCGCGAGGACGATGAGTAGACGGAGCTGGGGCCGAGAGTACAGCATGACACTCAGAGCGTGCCATGTGGAGGCCGGGCAACCTAGAGTGCGAAATCGGATACAGCGGCCTGGCTCAAGTCAGGAGACGGTGACAAGCCGGAGCAGGCGAGCCGGTCTCGGTGCGCCAGGGTTGCGTCCGGTGGCATCGTCCAGGGCATCTATCGGCGCTCTCGAGCACCAAATTCGCAAGGGCGGCGAAGCCCCCCGCCGAGTTTCCTAGCAGGATGCGGAAAAACTCGCAGGCCGCTCAAAAAGGTCCAGATGCAAGGCGGCGCCCGAGGGCCGCACGCGAGGCGTACTCTCTGTACGTTGAGCGTGCGGCCGAGGGCGCCAACGCAGCAGATGGGCCTTTTTCAGCAGCCTGCTAG
>Ga0137368_10006935_pt1 | contig 11824 bp, 9 predicted proteins | sample SagtaG_13_FD_104917 | JGI IMG/M metagenome (GOLD analysis project Ga0137368, IMG submission 104917) | Vadose zone soil microbial communities from Sagehorn Ranch, Mendocino, California, USA - Sage1_L_100_16 metaG | ecosystem: Environmental > Terrestrial > Soil > Vadose zone | place: USA...
ACGTGCGCGGCTCGAACACTGAACCGATCATACGACTCTCAGCTGAAGCCGAAACGGAAGAACAAGTAAGACAGATCAGCGAATCAGTTTTCGGATTGATTCAAGAGCGCGTCAAATCCTAGTACTCACGATGTTGAATGGTCTCGGCATTGGAAAAGCGCAGGATGTTCCGACTCATGAGTGGGGAGCAGGTCACCTCGGCCACATTAGCTTAAACCCCGATGGTCCGCCGGATATCGTCGGTACGCCAGGGAGCCTTGAGCAAACAATTGGAAACGCGACGCTGGCGGAGCGCTCCACTGGTCGATTTACTTCGACGCGCCGATTAGTCGAGGCACATCTGAATGGCGATGAGAAAGCAACCGACGTCTGGTTGCGGTCTGTCTATAACCATGCATCGCTTCTGCATTCTTCCTCCCTGGCTGGAACGAATTGAACCAATCTAACAATTCTATCCAGAAATGCTGCGAGCCTACGCGGTTTCGACTTCTCACCGGAGAGCTTTCATTTACTTTCACTTCTTGCTATTTCGTTGCGTCAGTTTCTTGACAAACGCCCAGACGCGAACGAATATGGCATCGAGACAGGCTCGTTCTACGTGAGGGATCATAGAACACACGCAGTTAATCTCAAACCGACTAGGAACCTACGAGCGCTCGGGAGCCACTGCTCTGAAAGTGAGAATCGCATGTTGAATTTGGAGCGCCACACCAAAATTCTCGAACTGATCGGCGAGCGCGGGAAGGTCGAAGTGGGCGAACTGAGCCGCCTCTTCCAGATCTCTGAAGTCACCATCCGCAGCGACCTCAAGGACCTCCACAAACGTGGCCTCGTGCGCAGAGCACACGGTGGCGCCGTTCGCATTGAAACCGTCAGTGTTGATGCGTCTCTGCAAGTCAAGGCTGCTCTACGGGCTGACGAGAAACAGCGTATTGGCGCCGCGGCAGCTGCACTCATCAAGGATGGTGACTCAGTCATCCTCGACTCCGGCACTACGACGCAGCATATCGCAAAGCAGATCAAGGATAGGAAAGACCTGACGGTCATTACTAACGGCATTAACGTGGCGATGGAGCTGTTAGGAGCAAAGGATGTTCGCCTGATCATACTTGGCGGGATGGTGCGACAGAATTCGTACTCCGCAGTCGGCCATTTCGCCGAGGACATGCTCCGGCAGCTTTCCGCAGACAAACTGTTCCTCGCCGTCGACGCGTTCGATCTCGACTTCGGCCTCAGCACACCAAACCCGGAAGAGTCAAAGGTCAACCAGGCGATGGTTCAAATTGCGACCGAGAAGATCCTGGTCGCCGACTCGAGCAAGTTCGGAAAGCGAAGCCTATCGCGCATCGTGCCACTATCGGCTATCGACAAGGTTATCACCGACAATTCGCTAACAACAGACATTCAAGCTGAATTGCGCGCCCGTGGCATTGAAGTGGTCCTGGTATAACACTCTGGGTTCTTTGATCCAACTGCCTAATAAATCCTGACCCTGGAGACAACGCGACTGATGGCTCCGCGTGGGCTGGGCGCGTCCGGCTTGAGTCCTAATCTGATTGATGAGAAGAGGCCGAAGAGCTGACCGATGAAAACGTCAACTGGTGGTCGGTAGTAGTCGGCCGCTGAAATCTCGAGCGGCAGAATGATGCCGATTTTTGCGAACCTTTTCTCGTCCTCCAGCCCAACCCTCGGCGCTATTACAAGAATGTTTTTGGCCAACTTCTTGTCGCGAACCTCTTCCAATAGATCCAGTTCGTAAGACCTGCGCCGGGCATCGCCGGAAACAAAGCTAACAACCAGCGTTTCATGATCGATGGCGGACATCGGACCGTGCCTGACTCCTAGAAAAGACTCGCTGAAGGTGTCGATTCTCCCGGCGGTAAGCTCCAGCACCTTCAACGCCGATTCCACAGCTACCGCGTGCAGAGTCCCACTGCCGAGAAAGCACATTTTCGAAAAGCCCTCTGCAACAACTTGTTCTACCAACTCGGCGGCCGCCGGAAGAAATTTTCGCGCTGCCATAATCAGTGTATCCAGCGTCAAGCCGTACGTGGCGAGGTTTTGAAGATGGGCGAGGCACTGACCCGCCACCACCATGTTCGAGAAGGAGCTGGTCATCGCTAGTCCCCGGTCGTTTACCGCGTCATCAAGTATGACCCGACAGACGTTGCCACGTTCACTAACTGTACGCGCCATGCGACCCTCGCCATTGCAGCACACGATGATGTGATGAATTTCAGGACGGCGATCGAGCGCCGACTCAAGTAAGGCAACCCCCTCCGAACTGTCGCCAGACCTGGAGAACGAAACCCAGACATACGACTTTCCGGCCACGACGAAATCATCTAAGCAAGTGAGCAGGTCGGTGCTGGGTACGGCATACACCTCACACTGCCAAATACGTCGCATGAGCGTCGCAACACTCCTGCCGATGTAATCAGAGGTACCTGCGCCAATTAAGAACACTGACGGACGCGCTTTTAGATCGTTATGAACGCCAGCACGTTTCAGGAAACTTTCCAGCTCGGGTGCGAGTTGCGACAATTTCTCATAACTCCGCCACCAAGTGTCCGGCTGCTGAAAGATCTCTTGTGGGGTGTGGACAAGACCCCTCGCCTCTCGCTCGGCTCCCGAGAGCATTAGAATTTTGGAGAGAGGGTCCATTGAGTCGTTGAACGTTTCGCGCACGGATGAAGTATCAGGACCTCGGCAGCAATATCCAGCCCCTGAAAATCTTTTGCAATTCTATTTCACATCATATTAGAATCACCGCCGATCCGAAAGCAATCAAAAGAAAGTTACAGCATTTGAAGGCATCTCAGCGGCTTACGATGAAAAGGAAGATTGCTGAAAACCGTGTGATCGTGATCGGAGAGTTAAATATAGATGCTGTGGCATGCGGACTTGCGGAAGTCCCAAAGATGGGAATGGAGATTCTAGCGTCAGATTTTCGACTGACTCTGGGTAGCGCCTCTGCGATTTTCGCCTGCGGCATCGCTAAGCTCGGGCATGAAGTAACGTTCATCGCCAAAGTGGGTGCAGACGACTTCGGAAAATTCTGCGTGGCAGCGCTTCGTGAAGCGGGAGTTTCAACCCGCCACGTCTCCCGCGATAAACATTTGAAAACTGGCGTGACGATCTCGTTGAGCACTCGCAAAGATCGGGCATTAGTAACGTATCTGGGGGCGATCGCTGCCATGGGCGCAGAGCATGTCAGAACGTCGTGGCTCGAGGGCCACAACCACCTTCATATGACTTCTTATTTTCTCCAAACGCGCATGCAGCCCTCTTTCCCGCAAATTTTCCGTCATGCCAGAGAGCTTGGCTTGAGTACTTCGTTTGACCCAAACTCGGATCCTTCGCACATTTGGAGCAATAGTATCCGCGAGGTGTTTGCCTACACCGATCTACTTTTTCTCAATGAATCAGAGGCGTTGCAGTTGACGCGAGCGCGCACTGCGAGAAGAGCATTGAAAGCTCTAAGCAAAGAGGTCCCTTGCGCAGTAATCAAGCTGGGCGCCCGTGGTGCCCTGGCAGTCAAGGATGGCAAGATCACTTCCGCGTCGGGGTTTAAGGTCGAGCCAACAGATACGACGGGGGCGGGCGATTCCTTCGCCGCAGGTTTTGTTTCTTCCTACCTGCGAGGCCGTTCCATCGCGGAATGTCTCTGTACCGGAAACGCCTGTGGCGCCTTGGCGACGCTACAAGCGGGCGGGACTGCTGGACAACCCACCCGTCAGGTTCTGAAAAGATTTCTGGGTGCACATCGGCCCGCCGAGCATTTCTCTTAACCGAGGGCGAAGCCTTAATGCGGATCCATGCTGAGGCGCAAACGCGACAACTAGTAGCGAGCCGCCCACTGCTCTCTGCCGCATATCATTCGCAACGTGCGGTGGCGGCCCTCAATTTCTACAACGCGGAGACGCTGCTTGCGCATATCAGGGCTGCAAACGCACTTTGCGCCTCGATCATTTTGCAGACCACGGAATCAACCATCAACTATCTCGGCCTCGAGCTGATTGTTGCGATGGCTCGCGCAGCCGCCGAGCAAATGGAAAAGCCGGTGACATTGCACTTGGATCACGGGGGAAGTTATGAACTTGCCGAGCGCTGCATAGAGGCAGGTTACACTTCCGTCATGTTCGATGGCTCCAAACTTTCTTTCAGCGAGAACTGTGCTCAGACGCGCCGCGTGGTCGAACTAGCGCACGCCTACGGCGTTTCAGTTGAGGGTGAATTGGGCCACGTCGCATGCAACGATGACGCGGCAGATGACATGGCTAGTTTTTACACACGAGCGGAAGATGCCCAGCGATTCGTCGCGGAGACAGGAGTCGACGCGCTGGCAGTTGCTATAGGTACAGCACATGGTTTCTACAAAGGCGAGGTCCGATTAGACTTCGACCTACTTACGCAAATCAGAGAGGCGGTAGGAGAGTCAGCTTTAGTTCTGCACGGCGGCTCAGGCGTGCCAGAAGTATTGCTGCGCCAAGCCATCGTACATGGCATTAGTAAAATTAACTTTGGTACGGAGTTGAAGAATGCCTTTACCCTCGCGGTAAGAGAATCGCTCGCATCAAGCGATGACATCGACTTGCGCCGGACCTTCGCGCCGGCTATAGCAGCCGTACAGCAAATTTCGCTGGCGAAGATTCGAATCTGTTCGCAGCCGGGATAAGGTTTGTCGGAAAAAGAAAACGAAAGGCAGCAAGCGAATGACAAATTTCAACTGGCTGTTGGACGGGAGCATCGTCGGAGTCTACCTACTGGCAACGATGGCCGCCGGTCTTATGGTGCGCAAATATGTAGGCAAGGTGGAACACTTTCTTGTGGCTGGTCGCGAGATGGACGTCTACCTTGGGATCGCCTCTCTGGCAGCTACCGAGTTCGGCATCGTCACCTGCATGTACACCGCTCAGAACGGCTACGAAAAAGGGTTCGCTGGCGCCACCCCAGGTATCTTGATGGCGCTCGCTATGGCCGCAGTTGGCCTAACGGGATTTGTGATCAAGCCGCTTCGAGACTCAGGCGTCATGACCATCCCCGAACTGTTTGAGAAGAAGTTCGGGCCACGGATCCGCTGGGCTGCAGGAGTCGTAATCGTACTGGGCGGGCTGCTCAATATGGGTGTCTTTTTGCGCACGGGTGGTCAGTTCCTTGTGTTGGTTTCAGGACTTGACGTGAAGTATTTGGAGATCATGATGACTGTGCTACTCGTCGGGGTGGCTGTTTACACGATCCTTGGGGGAATGCTGTCGGTGCTGGTGACAGACTACCTGCAGTTCATCGTGATGAGTGCCGGCCTGATTGTGGTCACGATTCTTATTCTGATGAACGTCGGCTGGGAAAACCTGGTCAACTCGGTCGAAACGCACTATGGCGCGGGAGGATTCAACCCGTTCATCAACCCGACGATGGGCTGGCAGTATGTGCTATTCAACTTAATGCTGAACACCGCTGCCGTGCTAACCTGGCAAACAATTATCGTTCGTGTGCTGGCCGCCAAAGATACGGATACCGGACGCAAGGTCTACACGCGAACCAGCTTCTTCTTTGTGTGCCGCTTCCTTATCCCGGGTGTTTGGGGCATCGCCGCGCTCGCGAGCCTGGGGCCGGTAGCGAACTCGCTCGAAGCGATGCCGCGCTATCTGGGCACGGCGGTGCCGCCGGGACTGATGGGTCTTCTCATCGCCGCAATGCTGGCGGCTGATATGTCAACCGACTCTTCTTACATGCTGACGTGGGGTAGTGTCATCTATAACGACATCATGGCACCTTTTCGCAAGACACGCTGGTCCGAGAAGAGGGGTTTGTTCTGGAACCGCTCGATCATCGCATTCATCGGGGTGTTTCTCCTGCTATATGGGCTCTGGTACCCGCTCAAGGGAGATCTCTGGACCTACCTTGGGGTGACGGGCACGATTTACCTGGCGAGTATCTCGGTGCTCCTTATCGCCTGCTGTTACTGGCGCAGGGCCAACAGCTGGGGCGCGGGAGCGGCGATTCTTATCAGCGCAGTCATACCGATCACTTATCTGGTCATGGAACAACTCCCGTCCACTGCCAACCTGGCAAAGACCATCGGGCCGTACTATTCCGGCATCGCCACTTATCTACTTTCGGGCGCTGCGATGGTTGTCGGATCATTATTAAAGCCGCAGGCCGGTATAAATTTACAAGCGAGGATAGCGTGATGGCTAAACATTGGTTCTGGTGGTTCATGACAATGGCCTGTGTCGTCTGGTATTCAACCGTTACGATTTACGTTGCCATCAAGGGCGGCGCCGACATCAGGCACATGCTCGCTCGGCTTGATGCTACCAGGGCGCGCGAAGCGAAAGAGGAAAGAGAGGGTTGAAGCTCGGCGGTGTGCTTCGGGGAGACTAGTCCTATGCTCGTCTGCGTCAGTGCCAACCCTGCGATTGATCGTCGACTGCAACTTGAAAGCCTTGCGGTCGGTGAGGTGAATCGTGCGGTATCCGCGCGACCGTTTCCGGGCGGCAAGGCTGCACACGTCGCGATGGTCGCTAAGGCGCTCGCCCTGGAAGTAACCTGGGTTGGCTTTCTTGGCGGCGCCACCGGTGAAGAGTGCGAAGGCGGACTCTCGGCCCTGGGAATCCCGTTAACCGTCGTGCGGACTCGGGCCCATACGCGGGCGAACCTGGAGATAATCGCTCGCGATGGTTCAGTCACTGAAATCCTAGAGCCTGGCGGAGACGTCACTGATGGCGAAGTAGAGCGGCTGCTTTGCGCGTGCCGCGATATTTTTGCGGAGAGTGGCGAAGGGTCACAAGTTGCGCTTTCGGGCAGTTTGCCGCCGGGAGCGCGAGCTGACCTTTACGCCGAGTTGATTCGCCTGGCGCACGTTTATGGCTGTCGCGTATTGCTCGACACAAGCGGGGAAGCTCTCCGGCAAGCGCTCGCAGCTGCGCCTGATTTGGTGAAGCCTAACCGGGCGGAGGCGACTTGGTTCGGGGGTGGCCCGGTAAACAGTGCGTATGCAGCCGTCGAGATGGCCCACGAAATGATCGATGCAGGTGCGCGCGCTGTCGCGGTGTCACTGGGGGCCGATGGCATGGTGTGGGAGGGCGCCGGTAACTCAGCGACGCTGCTTTCACGGCCGCCGCCTGTCGTGGTGCGCTCGACCGTCGGCTGCGGCGATGCCGCTCTGGCCGGGTTCGCAGTCGCACACGCGCGAGGACTGGCTGACGAAGCCGCGCTCTGTCTGGCGGTTGCTTGCGGCACGGCCAACTGCATGGCGGAATCGCCAGGTCTGGTGGATCCACTCGAGGTCGAAAGAATCATGCAACAGGTGTCCGTACAACCGCTGCAGGCGGGCTGGCGGAAAGTTCAGACGCGGAGAGGCGCCGGATGATCCGCCTGGCACTGTTGGGTTGCGGTGAACATTCCAGAAGCAGCCACGCTGCGCCTCTCGCCAGGTACGCGAGGCAGAATCCTGGCGAGATTGAACTCATCGCGGCTTGTGACCTGAATCTCGACCGAGCCAAGGAGTTCTGCCGCGAATTCGGCTTCGCCCGTGCTTACTCTGACGTAGAGACAATGCTAACGACGGAACGTGTTGACGGTTGCGTTTGCGTGATGCCGATGGAGCGTATTGTGGAGTTGGCAGTAATGCTGCTTGAGCGAAAGATCCCTTGCGTGATCGAAAAACCGTTAGGCATTTCGCTTCAAGAGTCCGAGCGATTGGCAGCGTTGACACGCCAGACGGGCACTCCCCACATGGTGTCCGTCAACCGCCGCTTCATGCCTTATCTGAATCAGGCAAAATCCTGGGCTAAGAATATTGGACCAATTCAGTATGTAAGGGGGACGCAGGTACGACACGCCCGCGACGAGCCTGACTTCATCTGGTCAACCGCTATTCACGTGCTCGACGCGCTACGCCATCTCGCCGGTGAAGTTGTAGGCTTTCAGACGGAAGTGCATCGTCAAGCAGGACTATCCACTGTCTGGTACGTAGTCTCGCTTCGCTTTGAGAGCGGGACACGGGGACGAATCGAAGTATTACCGACTGCGGGTATGGTCGAAGAGTCGTACGAGTTGTTCGGCGAGGGATTTCGCGCCCGAGTCGTCGCCGGGTCAGGGCCACAACGCTCTTTGCAATGCTGGCGCGCCGGACAATTGGAGTTGGCGAAACGCTCCTCCAAGGCCGAGCCTGAAGATCTGCGCAACGGCGGGTATGACGAGGTCGTTGAGTTTGTGCAAGCCCTAAAAACAGGGGAGCGGCCTTGGCCCTCCGTGGAAGACATTCTGCCATCGGCGCGGATCTGCTTTGCCATTGCGGAATCGGTGGCTCGTCAAACAGAAGCGAACGGGTAAACACGACCATTTCGATGCAATAGTCTGGGCGAGCAGGTCAGCACCAACCTTGCAGTAGAGACTGTGTGAAAACTCCGGCTCGCGGCTTTGCCGCCCGATGTGCGGTGGCGGCTCTGCCTCACCGGAAGCAGCGCCCTAAACCATTCCGGGGCTACGCCCCTGTCAGGGGCGCAGCCCCGGATTCCATCAGGACTTGCCGGAAGGGCACAGCCCTTCCGCACAGCGGGCGGCAAAGCCGCAAACGCGTTTTCAAGGTCACGACTAATCAAGATGAAGAAATTTTCGTCCATTTCGTTTGCCTCTGTTCTGGTGCTTGCCTCGTTCGCTTTGCTCAGTTATGGGCAAGAAGGTGGAGTTGGCGGTAGCGCATTTCACAAAAACGACGTCACTTATTCAACTGAAGTTGTCACGCCTCACGTAAACTGGGCGACTACCCTACCCGGTGGCCCCATCAAATCCTTCTTCATCCCTTCCGTTCAATACGGACGCGACATGGTTGAGCTAATGCAGCGCCTGTCGCTTCAGCCAACCACCGTCTCGATTGATAGGAGCTGGGATATCAACTGCTGGGGCATTGGCGACTACTACGGACACGAATATCGCGGCGACCGCGACGACTTCCAGACTGTGTACGGCTACGTCGAAAAAGACGTTGTCGGCCCAGCGCACTTCGAGGTGATGGTTATCCCGGGCCTCAATGGCTGGTCGCGCATGACGCGCGCCACACGCGATGCCATCCTCCACCGCGTGCAACTAGGCGCCGGCCTGGTCCTGCTACACCCGTTTGTCGGCGATGTGAAGGGTCATCCGTTCAAAGGCGACGAATCTGTTGGCGATGAGCGCATCTGGGAAGTTTCCCCACTGGTCGGTGTGGCTAACGACACCGTGAATGAGCGAGGCTACCCTGAAATCAATCGAGATGCAGTCACTAAAGGCAAATGGGAAGTTGCGCAGAAGCACTTCATCACCGAGGGACTACCGCTTGAACTACTACCGGAAGGTAGCAGCGGCGGTTCTTTCTACAAGTACCGCGCGGACGGCGAGGTGTTAATTAGGTCAGGCGCTTATCCAATCATTGCAGCGAAAACCTACGGCAAGGGGCGAGTGGTTGCGCTCGGCTACACGGAAGAGGGATTCACGCCCCAGAGCGTTAATCCGGTGGAAACGAAAATTTACTGGGACTACTGGGAGTATCAATACTCGCTGCTTGCACGCTCGATTCTTTGGGCGTCGGGGCGCGAAGCTGACGTTCGAATTAATGAGTTAACCGCTGGCACCGCCTCCATCAAGTTCAATCTTAAGTCGAGTGCACCGCGCCAAATCCAGATCGAAATCGACGGCAGGAATGAGTTTGGGCAAGCGCTCGGCCCACATCGCACAACGAAAGATCTGGTCGCCGGTGAAACCCTCATTGAGCTTGCGGCAGACCCTTTGCGGCCTCCGACAGGATGGCCCGGCGGCCGGCAGATTTTCAACGTCATTATCCGAGACCCACAGTTCGGAACGACCCTCGACTGGGGCGCAGCCACATTCGAGTCGCCTAAGCGCGCGATGCTGACGATGGCAAAACCGGCCGTCGATGTTTACAAAAAGGGTGAGACGTTGAGCGCCGTGTTGCGCGCCGCCGGCGATTTGTCGGGACTGCAAATGCGAATGCAGGTGGCAGATGATATGGGCCGCTTGCTCGGCGTCATCACGAGGAGTGCGCGGGGTGAGCGGACTCTCACCTACCCGCTCACAGACTTTCTCGGCAAGTTTGCGCTCGTTACTGGCGAATTGGTCGACGAGCGCGGGGCGATTGTGGATCAGGTCCGCGCCAAACCCGTGATGGTCGTGCAGGACGCGCGCCGCCAAAAGGAGTTCACGCCGCTCGTCTCCTTCGGCGGCACAAAGCATTACCTGCAAGACGCGCAAATGCGGATGGTGCGCGGCGTGGCCGCAGACACCGGCTTTACGTGGAGCGGCGACGTAGACAACTCCCTTAATATTCCGCGCGGTACCTTCGGTGTCTACTGGTACGATCGCGGGCCAACCACGCCCGAAGGGATGGAGCAGGCGATCGCCGAATATCAGCACAAGGGCGACTTCGAAGCACTCGGCTATCTGACCAAGAAAGAACTTTTCAAACGCACTGGCGATAAAAAGTTTCTGCAACGTACACCTTCTTTCAACGACGCAAGGTTTTTGCAAACGTTGTCCGACATTGTGCGCGCCGCCGCCAGGAACAAGGCACGCTATAACATGGACTACTACTTCGTCGGTGATGAGGGCTCGCTCACCTCTTACGGCGACGCGGCCGACTTTGATTGGAGTCCGGGAGCTTTGGCGGAATTCCGCAGCTGGTTGAAACACGAATACAGCACTCTGCCCTCGCTGAACAAAGAGTGGCGGACGGATTTCAAAAACTGGGACGACGTCGTTCCCTATACAACTGAGGAGGCGCGCAAGGTCGGTAGCTTCGCTCCCTGGGCGGACCACCGCACTTTCATGGAGATTACTTTTAGGCGGGCCTATCAGACGACACGCGACGCTGTCATACAAGGCGATAGTGAGGCGCATATCGCCGTCTCTGGGACGCAGGCTACTAACGCCTATGACGGAGCGGACTGGTCGCGCCTTGACCGCGTAATCGACGACTTCATTTCTTATGACGGCGGCAATCAGTGGGACATGCATCGCTCGTTCGCCAAGCCCGACGCAATGATCGGCTTTTGGACGGGCTATGGTTCACACGGTCTCGCTGTACAGAACGCCATTTGGACCGCTGCGATTCATAATGTGCTACACCCGAACATCTTTTGGATGTATTCGTTCCTTGATCCCGACATGACCTACTCGCAGTCGGCCCGCGACATGGGCGCAGCCTTCAAGTCGCTCAAGTTTGAAGGTGTCGGCAAACTGCTGATGGAGTCTAAGCGTCTGGCAGACGGCATCGCTCTTCACTACTCGATGCCCTCAGTCCATGGGGCAAGCATCCTCGGCTACCACCGGCGCAGCAGCGATGACGACGACGAGGCGCCGAAGGAAACTTCGCTAAGTTTCCCGGCCAACCGCGATGGCTGGGTGCGCACGATTAAAGATCTGGGATTGCAGTTTGACTTCGTGTCTTCCGAACAAGTAGAGCAAGGAAGTCTGGCTTCCGGAAAGTATAAAGTCTTGATCCTACCGCTCTCGCTGGCGTTGTCGCCGTCAGAGTTAAGAAACATTGAGAGTTTCGTCCAGGCTGGCGGGGTGGTGATATCCGATGCGGCTGCGGGGTTGATGGACCACCACTGCGCGTGGCAGCAGAACGGGACAGTGAATGAACTCTTCGGAATCACGGCCCCCGCTTCAAAGAAGCGAGTTTTTAAGCCTGATGATGGACAGCTGGTGGTCACTGATGAGGGCGTGCATTGGGGCCTCAGTGCAAAAGCTCTCAGTGGTCTGGCTTCTGCTGAGACCTACATTACGGCGGCAAGCGGTACGTATCTTATACGCATAGGAG
>Ga0137368_10006940_pt1 | contig 11820 bp, 10 predicted proteins | sample SagtaG_13_FD_104917 | JGI IMG/M metagenome (GOLD analysis project Ga0137368, IMG submission 104917) | Vadose zone soil microbial communities from Sagehorn Ranch, Mendocino, California, USA - Sage1_L_100_16 metaG | ecosystem: Environmental > Terrestrial > Soil > Vadose zone | place: USA...
CCCCTGGTTGCCGGCGGGCCGAGGGCAAGGCTCGCCAGCGAGGCGAGTGACGTTTCACATCTATACAATCTCCATTCAGAACTGTCCCACTTACCTTGAATCTGCCAGGATTGGTTGAAATGCCAGGTCTGAGGTTGGTGAAATTGGATAAAGCTGCAGGCCGACTCGGGTGCCACGTCGAGACACTGCGAGTCCACATCCGAACGGGGCGCCTGCGGGCGATTCGAGGGCCGCATGGCGCTTACTACGTAGACGCTGACGACCTTGCCTCTTATCCGAGACCGCGGCGGGGTTGGCCTGCTCCGGAGAAGTTCTCGGAGGAGGATCTAGAACGGTCGTGGTCTTTTGTTGAAGGCGTCCTTCCAAAAGCCAGAGCCTGGCGGCATCGCGAGCTTGCTCTGGTTGATGAGCTGCATGCGAATGCTGGGCGGAACCGCCGCCTCTACCGCCTGGTATCGGTGCATCGACTTCGCGGGCTCGGGCTGACATTTGGTCAGATCGCCGACGAGTTGGGCATCACGTCGCGGCACGCCCGCCGCCTCATCGCCGCGAGCCCGTTCCTGGCTCTTCGCCGGGAGTTGGTGCGCAGAGATAAGGCGCTGGCACAGGCTGACGCTCAGGCGGCGCGACGGGCGACGCAGGACTTGCCTAGGCGGCGTCGGCGCTGGCCACCCCGCCGCGCCAGTTGACTCGCGGTCTCAGACTAGGGTCTCCACGCGGGGTCAAGCGGCTTGAAGCTGGTTCCAGATCAGCCCAGTGGTCGATTGTCGAAACTCATTGCTGGAGGAATCTCTGCGGTGGATGCGTCTTGTAATGCGCTCGCAACCTAGCAGGCAAGCGGCACTTGAGCGACTACTGGATTGGCAGTGAGCACACGCATGTGTTTACGGATAGTGTCCGAAGTTGTAAACGCGTTTTTGAACTCGTTTGGGCTGGGTTCGGGAAATTGACCGCGAACCCCTTTGCGAACCCGCTTGCGAAACAGTCGTCGGGTCTCGTCCTTCCATAACGCGAACCGAAGACGCCGACGACTTCGAAGTCTTTCGCGAACCGTTTGTGAAAAATCTGCGGTGGCCCGCGTCCGTTACTGCCGACTCTCTTCGATCACGACCTGGGAGGTGTAGCCGCCCTCCGATTGGTCGCCGGGCAGCTGAATCATCCAGTCGAAAAGATCCGCTTCCGCGACCGTCACCGTCTCGCCGATCTTAAGACCGGGTACGTCGTGTGGGTCATTAGCGAGCTGTCCCACCACGTGCTGGCCTGGCCACTGGGTGACCACGAGCCAGAGGTATTCCTGCGAACCCGACCGGGTCTCGAATCCGTGTTTGACGAAGAGCAGTTCGCCCGGCCGAAGGCCGTCAGCAAATCGTTTCTTCGCATAGGGCATCTCGCCGATCGCTCGCGTATGCGCCTCCTGCATCCGCTCACTCGCTGTCTTTACCATGCGCGGGTTGCTGGTACTGCCGAGAAGGACGCCAGCGACCTTGTTCAGCCACACCCCCGTGTCCCGTTCGCCCTCGGGCGGAACCAGCCGAATCATCAGTGGCTCCGGTGAACGGACTTTGGGGTCGAATTGAAGCCCCACCCTGATGGCTGCGGCGGGTTGCGGCGAATCCGCTGTTGTTTCGCGGCCCTGGGCCTTCGCTACGAGTTCCGGTTCAATTACGACTTCACCCGGGACGTCAAGCTGGCCGGCTTTGCCTCCCGTCTCGACGGTCTTTCGCATTCCAGCCTCGATAAGGAGCTGAGCTACTGAGTTCATCAGAATGCTTAGGCGGTCGAGGTTCGGCGAAACGTCTCGAAGTTCGAGGTCCGGAAAGCCGAACTTACTCATGCCGCGGGTCGTCATCCAGCCCAACCCCGCTTTGTGCCCAAGTGAGAAGGGCACGATGATGTGTTGGGACGCGGCGATGTTTCCCCGTTCGGTGAACCAACGTCGGGCCGCATCCAATTTGAAGATCCGCAATGCCTCAGGATCGAATACAAGACCCTTGAGTTGGTCCGCCACCGCGAGGCTCGCGGCTAGGGCCGACCAGAGGCCGAACCGTGGAGGGGCATTCATATCGGCACAGCGGACCACCACAGCATGGGTGGCGCCGTTGAGGATGCGCTCCTCGACTTCGCCTAGACCCGTATAGCGCAGGAGGTTGACTGGTGGTGGTGGCAGCTGGCCAACTTTCTCGACCTGAAAGGTGAGGAATCCTGTGTCCCGGAACTTAGCAAGGTCGTCGCGCAACGGACTCTTTAGGTTGGCGTCCTGCCAGGCCGCCGCAGTCTGTTGAAGGGAAGCTTGTTCTGGAAGGCCCTCTGCCGGCGCGAAATAGACGACGTATACCGCGTCTAATTGAGACTTGAGTGGAATGGTGACCGGCGAGAGTGGCCGATCACGTTTAGCGAACCATTGGCGCATCAAACTCACTCTAGCCGGTCGCAGTTCACACCAAGATTGATCGGCGCTCCCTGGAGCTCAATTCGGTTCGCGTTACGGAAACTACGGCCCCACTACTGGAGGTTCTCCCTCAGATGCGTTGCGCGCAGACGCCTCGCTAACCTCAGGAGGTGACCAGACTACCCGTAATCGAGATCAACGGCCTTCGCTTCAACGATCTCGCCGGGTTCGCGGAGGAGTTCTCGACTCAGGCGCTCGCCGGACATCAATGGCACGGAAACCTTGACGCCTTCAACGACATCCTGAGGGGCGGATTTGGCACGCCGGAGGGCGGATTCACTCTTCGATGGTTGAACTCGACGCTCTCAACGGAGCGGCTTGGTTACCAGGAAACGGTCAGCTGGCTGGAAGGGATCAGGAAGACTGCCCATCCGTCGAATTGGCCATCGATTGATAGCAGACTCGAGGGGGCTCGACGCGGTGAAGGCCAGACAATGTTTGACATGCTCGTCGAGATCATTCGTGATCACGGACCGGGTGGGACCGAAGCCGAAGACGGCGTTCTACTGGAGCTTGCCTGACTCGCGTCGCCTTCGGCCCCGTCCTGGTCCTGCCGGCCAGTGAGGTTAATGTGTCGGCCGACGATCCTGGGCTGGTTCGCGTTACGGAAACTACGGCCCACCACAGTCGCTGGAGCATGGAGTCGGCCCACCTGGGGTGATCGAGCGTGCGGAAAGCCCCAGTCGCGTCTTATCGGATCAGGGCGAGGCCGTTCTTTCACGGCGCGCGTTCGGCGCCGTGAGCTCGGCGAGGAACTCTATCGCCCGAAGCAGGACCAGCTCCGAACGTTCGTAAGCAGTGATGTGGTCTTCGCCGGCGAGACGAACCACCCGCGCATGGCGAATTCGCTGAGCACCTCTCTCGGTCCCGTGCTCTGGGTCCTCCAGATCGCCGACAAACATGAGCACCGGCGCCGTGATCCGGGGAAGAAGAGCCCACGTGTCCCAGAGCCCGTATGCGTCGTACCACAAGGCAAGCATTTCTGGGTTCGTCGCGTCTACCTGGCGCTGAAACCACGGACTCAGCGTCCAACCCGAGTCTTCAAGGAAGCCTTTCCATCCACGCTCGCGTAGGATCGCGGCAACCCTCGCGTTGTCAGCGAGCAAGTTCGCCGCCGCGGCGGCATCTTCGGCGAGGGTTGCCTGCTGAAGGGTCATTCCACCGGTGGTGATCACCGCGGAGAACCGTTCCGGATGAATCGCAGCGGCACTCAGGCCGAAATCTGCTCCCTGCGAGTAGCCCCAGAACGCGGCGGAGTGGAGCTCTAGATGATCAAGCAGGGCGATGATGTCGTCGATGTAGCGCACGACTGCGTGCGCATGGGCCGGTCGCGGCTGGTCACTTCGACCGTGGCCGCGATGGTCGAACAGGATGCACGTCCGGATTGCTGAGAGTGCATCCACGTAACCCGCGTCTCGCCACATCGAGCCGTCTCCAGCGCCACCGGTGTGGAGGATGATCGGCGGACCGCTGCCGACGACTTCATAGTGGAGACGGATGTGGTCACGTGCGTGCAGGAATGGCATCGTGCCGTCACAAGATTGCGTTCCTCGGATCCGGTTTGCAATAGATCTCGCGACTCAGCTCATGCAACTGCCGGCTCTGGAATAAGTGCGACTGGGTTGCCGGCGACCGTCAAACCGTTGTTCGAGTTATGGAAGCTGTGGCCCACCAGAACGCTTTGCTCCACCGGTCGTTTCGAGCGTCTAAGCTTCGCGCTTGTGCCGGCTGGGGGCGTTCGCGAGGCAATCGATCGGTGGTTCAAGGCTTTTAATGCCAGGCAGTTCCACGACCTCGCCGCGATCCTGGCAGACGTTGCGGATGCCGAGGTAATCCAGGAATGGCCACAGTCGGGGGAGAGAATCAGGGGTAGGGACAACATCCTGGCCCTCCTGGAGAACTTTCCAGGTCTGCCAGATGCGTCGGTACATGCTGTTCGGGGGACTGAAGACAAATGGGTGCTCACGCCCTCCTGGACGCCCTTGCGGATCACTGGAAGCGGCGACCACTACACAGTGGAAGGGCGAGTCGCATACCCGAACGGTGAGGTCTGGAATTTTGTAGACGTGTTCGAATTCCGCAGCGGTAAGGTGGTCAAGCTCACCGAGTATTTCGCGCCCCCTTTTCCAGCCGCCGAGTGGCGAGCAAAGTGGGTCGAGAAGATGGAGTCAGCCAACCAGTAAGGGCGGAGGCGGTGTTCGCGCGCCTTGCCCCACTGATCTTCCCTGCCATTCGGGCACGAGTGGTCGTGTCCCGGGAGCGGTTTGCATCAATTGGGCACAGATGGCTGCGTCACCTGACCTTCTGACAGAACCATAGGTCGAAGAATCCGGAACCTCCGGGTCGGTTCGACATGAAGTACAGGGTCGCCCCGTCGGCCGAGATGTCGGGTCGCTCATCAGCAAATAGACCGTTGACGTTCGACCCCAAGTTCACAGCGGCGCCGAACGCGCCCGTAGATCCAGCGCGCACGGACACCCAGATGTCGAAATTCCCGGATCCACCCGCGCGGTCCGAGCCGATGTAGAGGGTTGAACCATCATTCGAGAGGCTCGGCTCGCAGTCATTGGCACCGCTGTTCACGCTCGCGCCACCGTTCACCGGCGCTCCGAACGGCGATGATCGCGTTGTCCTGCGCGCCACCCACACGTCGTCGCCGCCGGCACCGCCCGGCCGATCGGAGCAGAAATACAGTTCGAGTCCGTTGCCTGAGATGTCCGGGAAGCTGTCGCAGCACTGAGACCTGCCAAGGTCGACGACCTGCGGCAGACCGAAGGGATCGGAAGGCCTCAAGCGCGTGGCAACGAAGATGCCACCGTCGGGAGAGCGGTCGAAGAACAGCTCGAGACCGTCCGCCGAGGTGCTTGGCGCGCCCTCATTGGAGCTGGAGTTCACCTGTGCGCCAAGGTTGACGGCTGGGCCGAACGGCTCGGCCGTCGAGCTGCGGGTTGCCATCCAGATGTCACCGCCACGCGAACCCTTCCGGTCCGAGATGAAGTACATGAGCAGTCCGTCCTCAGAAACGGATGGGCCGCCGTCGAAATCGGCGCTGTTGGTCGCGGGGCCGACGTTGACCGCGCGCTCAAAGGCGGGGACCGCGAGAGGCGACGAACGGGAGTTGCTTGTCGTGCCGCAGCCGATCAGCAGCGCCACCAGAGTTGAGAGGGCAACTGTTCTCATGTTGATGCGCCAACGGCGCCGAACGATTGTCCCCGACCGTCAAACTATCCGCCGTGGCCGAGGGCGGGCAGCTTGATCCGAAGACACAGTTCCGGGAGCTGTACGACCAGGAGTACCGCTCGGTCTACCGCGCCATCCGCGCCGTGGTCCTGGACGCCGCGGCGGCCGAGGACCTGACCCAGGAGACCTTCGCCCGCGCCTACCGCGCGCGCCAGCGCTACACGCCGACGGCGCCGCCCGGCGCCTGGCTGAGGCGGATCGGCGTCAACCTCGCCATCTCCCACCTGAGGCGTCAGAAGCTGGCCCGTTTTCTTCCGGCGCGGCTCTACGTGGCTCCCGACCGGCGCGACTACGACCGCGCCGAGGCGCGCGACGTCGTCAGCAAGGCGCTCACCGCCCTCAGCCCCAAGCTCCGAGCGGCCGTCGTCCTTCACTACTACGAGGGCCTGACCCGCGAGGAGATCGCGCAGGTGCTCGGAGTGCCGGCGGGCACCGTGGCGTCGAGGATCGCCAAGGCCGTGGCGATCATGCGAAAAACCATGGGCAGCGACCAGCAACCGAAGGCCGCGCGTTCGACAAGTGAAGGTGCCCTACGTGGAAAATAAAGCCACTCAGGGAGGGCAGAGCATGCCCTCCGAGGCAGACGTCAGCCGGGCGATCCGGGCAGAGGTAGAAACCTGGACGCCGCGGCGTGGCCCGGACTGGTCGAACCTGATGATCCGTCTTGCCGCCGCCGGGCCCTCGCCCTGGGTGATCTACACAGCTGCGAGCGCCGCCCTCGTCGTCATCCTGGTCGCCGCTTTCGTGGTCGGCACCTACCTGCAGATCGGGGCGCTGGCGCCGCAGCCGATCGACACCCACGTCCCTCACTGACAGCTCTCAGCTGAGCAGTTCGATCTCCTCGTAGCCTCCGCGGCGTCGAGCCGCCGCCAGCACGACGGACCCCGCCGCCACATCCCACAGGGCGAGCCCGTGCGACTCGAACAAGGTGATCCCCGGCTCGTCGGGCCGCTCCCACCTCCCGGCGACCACGGACCCGAGCTCCACCGCCTGGGTCCAGTCGAACTTGCCTGCCTCCGCCGCCTGGATCAGGTCTCCGCTCTCGAGCTCCGCCGTGCCCAGCTGGTCGACGACCACCGTCTGCGCCCGCTCGACCAGCTCCGGTGGCAGCTCGGCCCGGTTGCGGAAGTTGGAACCGACCGCCACCACCATGGCGTGCGGCTCGACCCAATCGGCCTCCAGCACCGGCGTGTGGCTGGTCGTCACCGTGACGACGACGTCGGCTCCGCGCACCGCGGCCTCGGGATCGGGCGAGGCGACCGTGGGGACGCCAAGCTGCTCGTGCTGCTCCTCCGCGAACGCGGCCCGCCGCTCCTCGTTGCGCCCGTAGACGCGCAGCTCCTTGATCTCGAGCACGCTCGCCAGCGCGAGCGCTTGCGTCGCGGCCTGCCAGCCCGTGCCGATCAACGCGACCGTCGCCGACCCCGGCAACCCGATCGCCTTCACGGCAACCGCGGTCGCCGCGCCCGTGCGGTAGGCGCCCATGAAGTCGGCCTCGATCAGAGCCTGCAGGGAACCATCGACGCCGAACAAGACCACCAGGAAGCGAACGTGGCCGTTGGAGACCGTGTACATCTTGGCGCCGCTGCAGTTCGCGCCCGGGTACGTCGCGAACATGACGTTGAGCAGTCCGCCCGGGCCGAAGGCCCGACGCCTGGGCTCGTTCTGCGCGTCACCCTCGCCCAGCTCGCGCATCGCGTCCTCGACCGCGGCGACGATGTCCGGCATCTCGATCAGGTCCTGGACGTCGCTCTCGCGCAGGATCAACGCCATCGCATGGAGAATAACCGCCTATGTCCGCCCGCCCCTTGAACGTCGGCCTCATCGGCCTGGGCACCGTCGGCTCGCAGGTCGCCGACCGGATGCTGTCGTGGGGCCCACAGCTGTCGCGCCGCGCGGGCGTCGAGCTGTGCCTCGCCAAGGTGCTGGTGCGCGACGTCCAGAAGCAGCGCTCGATCGAGATCGCAGCCGACCTGCTGACCGCTGACGCTGCGGAGGTGATCGACGACCCCTCGATCGAGGTCGTCATCGAGGTCGCGGGCGGCGACGAGCCGATGCGCTCCTACCTCGAGCACGCGATCCAGGCCGGCAAGCACGTCATCACCGCCAACAAGGTCGTGATGGCCAGGCACGGCCCGCAGCTGCTGGACCAGGCCGCGGAGAAAAACGTCGACGTCTACTTCGAGGCCGCGGTGGGCGGCGGCATCCCGCTCATCAGCACGTTCCGCACCGACCTCCAGGCCAACCGCATCGAAAGCGTGTCGGCGGTCATCAACGGCACGACCAACTTCGTCCTCGGCCGGATGGCGTCGGCCGGCCTGACCATGGCCGAAGCGGTGAAGGAGGCCCAGGATGCCGGCTACGCGGAGGCGGACCCCACGGACGACATCGGCGGCTACGACGCCACCTACAAGCTCGCCATCCTCGGCTCGATCGCCTACGAGATCAAGGTGCACCCGGACGACATCTTTCGCGAGGGCATCGACGGGATCGAGCCCGTCGACTTTCGCTACGCCGGCGAGCTGGGTTACGCGATCAAGCTCATCGCGCACACGCAGCGCCACCCAGGCCGTGTCGAGGCGCGCGTGCACCCGACGATGGTGCCTCTCGACCATCCGCTCGCGCGCGTCGAGGGCGCAGAGAACGCCGTCTACGTGGAGGGCGACCTCGTCGGCAAGGTGCTGCTCGTCGGACAGGGGGCGGGGGGCAGGCCGACCGCCTCGGCGGTGGTGGGCGACCTGGTCGACCTGGCGCGCTCGATCCGTCGGGGCGTGCAGAGCCGGCCGTCGTTCAGCTTCGACGACCGCATCGGCGTGATCCCGATCGGCGAGGTGAAGACGCGCGCCTACTACCGAATTCAGGCAGAGGACCGGCCCGGCGTCGTCGCGGCGGTCGGGCAGATCTTCGCCGAGGAGGGCGTCAGCATCTCGAGCTTCATACAGAAGGACGCGTGGTCGCACGACCAGACAGCGGAGCTCGTGGTCACCACGCATCCATCGTTCGACGCGAGCCTGCAGAGGGCGCGAGAGAGGATGGCTCGGCTTGAACCCATCCGCGCGGTCTCGTCCTTCCTTCGCGTCTTCTAGGGACGGACGATGGGAGTGATCGCTCGCTACCGCGAGCGCCTGCCCGTCGGTCCGGCGACGCCTGAGGTCGACCTGCGCGAGGGCTCGACGCCGCTGGTGCCCAGCCGCAACATCGGGCGCGCGCTCGGCCTCGAACACCTCTACTTCAAGTACGAGGGCCTGAACCCGACGGGGTCTTTCAAGGACCGCGGCATGGTCGTCGCGGTGGCCAAGGCCCTCGAGGCTGGACACCGTGTGTTCATGTGCGCGTCCACCGGCAACACGTCGGCGTCGATGGCCGCATATGCGGCGCTCACCGGCGCGCGGGCCATCGTGGTCGTGCCCGCGGGCGAGGTGGCCCTCAACAAGCTGTCCCAGGCGCTCATGTACGGCGCCAAGGTGGTGGCCCTCAAGGGCAACTTCGACAAAGCGCTGGAAACCGTTCGCGACCTGACCGGGCGCTACCCCGTGGCCCTCATGAACTCGGTGAACCCGCACCGCATCGAAGGCCAGAAGACCGCGGCGTTCGAGATCGTCGACGAGCTCCACGACGCGCCCGACTACCTGGTCCTGCCGGTCGGCAACGCGGGCAACATCACCGCCTACTGGAAGGGCTTCCGCGAATACCACAAGGCGGGGCTGGCGACCCGCCTGCCGCGCATGGTGGGTGCCCAGGCGGAGGGCGCGGCGCCCATCGTCCACGGCACGCCGGTGCCCAGCCCGAAGACCGTCGCCTCGGCGATCCGCATCGGCAACCCGGCGTCGTGGGAGGGCGCCACGTCGGCGCGCGACGAGTCGGGCGGCCTCATCGGCGCCGTCACCGACACCGAGATCCTGTCGGCGCAGATCCGGCTGGCCGGTACCGAGGGACTCTTCGCCGAGCCGGCCTCGGCCGCCCCGCTGGCGCTGCTTATCCGCCTGGTCCAGGAGCGAAAGATCGAAAAGGATGCGGTGACGGTGGTGGTGTTGACCGGGTCCGGCCTCAAAGATCCGGACGCCGCGCTGAAAAACGTGGAACCCCCCATCGAACTCGACGGAGACGCCCGCACACTCGCTAAGGTCTTGAAGCTGTGAAAACAGGCGTCAGTCCGGACTATCGGCTGTGGTGGAGCATCGCCGAGTGCGGATAAGAGTCCCCGCTTCCATCGCCAACATCGGCCCCGGTTTCGACTGCATGGCGATGGCCATCGACCTGTGGCTCGAGGTGGAGGCAAACGAGGCCGATAGGCCCGCCTGGGAGTACGAGGGGGAGGGGGCGGACTACCTCTACGCGCACGAAAACCCGTTCACCCGTCTGTGCATGAAAGGACGCGTCCGCAGCGAGGTCCCGATGGGCGTCGGCCTCGGCAGCAGCGCCGCGGCCCGGCTCGCAGCCTCGGCCCTCAGCAGCCCCTGGGACGTCAAGTCGCACGTCATCGAGGCCGGCGCTGACGAGGGTCACCTCGACAACGTGGCGGCGTCGGCGTCTGGCGGTATCCGGATCGTCTCCGAGAAGGTGGACGAGAAGCTGCCCAATCCGGGATGGGGCCTGGCGCTCTTCGTCGCCCACCAGCCCCTGGCCACGGACAAGGCGCGCTCCGTGCTGCCGGCCGAGGTGCCCCTCGGCGATGCCAGCTTCAACGCGGCGCGGACCGCGCTGCTCGTGCGCGCCATCGTCTCCAAGCGCCCGTCGCTGCTGGGCCAGGCGCTGCGCGACCGGCTGCACCAGCCGCACCGCCTGCACCTCTATCCATGGGTCGAGGAGGTGATCAACGTCGCCGAGGCCGCGGGGGCTTACGGAGCGGCGATCTGCGGCGCCGGGCCCAGCGTGTTCGCATTCTGCGCCGCGTCGCAGGCGAACCGGATCGCAAATGCCATGGAGGAGGCGCATCCGCTTCGCGGTCGCGCGCTGGTGACCAGGATCACGGACAAAGGCATGTTTCGCACGTTGTGAGGCCTACCGCAGGCCTCATAGTCCAGAAGTACGGCGGGACCTCGGTCGGGTCCGCCGCGCGCATCCGTCGCGTCAGCCGCCGCATCGCGAACACCGTCGGTCAGGGCCACCAGGTCGTGGCCGTGGTGTCCGCGATGGGTCACACGACGGACCGCCTGATCACGCTCGCACAGAGCGTGAATCCGGAGCCGCCCGCGCGCGAGCTGGACATGCTGGTCGCCAACGGCGAGACGATCACGGCGCCGCTGGTCGCGATGTGCCTGCAGGGGATGGGCGTGCCGGCGGTGTCGCTGTCAGGCGCCCAGGCCGGAGTGAGAACGAGCGAGCACCACTCGCGCGCCCGCATCCGCGACATCAAGCCCGACCGGATCCTGGATGCGCTGCGCCGGAACCAGGTGCCGGTGATCGCCGGTTTTCAGGGAGTCACCGAGGAGCTCGAGATCACCACCCTCGGCCGCGGAGGCTCCGACACCACCGCGGTCGCCCTCGCGGCGGCGCTGGGCGCCGCATCGTGCGAGATCTACACCGACGTCGACGGCATCTACACCGCCGACCCACGCGTCGTGCGCTCGGCGCGCAAGCTGAGCCACATCCAGTACGACGAGATGCTGGAGCTGGCGGCTGTCGGTGCGCGCGTCATGCACCCGCGCGCCGTGGAGATCGCCGAGCTTTACAACGTGCCCATCCACGTGCGGTCGAGCTTCCACGAGGGCATGGGTACGATGATCGTCGCCCACGTCCCGATGGAAGATCGCCAACGTGTGCGCGGCATCGCACAGGAGACGAACGTCGCCAAGATCACCGTGATCGGCGTCCGCGATCGCCCGGGCGTCGCCGCGACCATCTTCGAGCCGCTCAGCGCGGCGGGCATCTCCGTCGACGTCATCGTCCAGAACATCGGTCGCTCGGGCCACACCGACCTCACGTTCTCGGTCGCCGAGTCAGACCTGAAGGCGGCAGAGAAGCTGGTCAAGATCGCGGCCAAAGAGGTGGGTGCCACGCGCGTCTCGTCGGCGGGCGGGATCGCGAAGCTCTCCATCGTCGGCACCGGGATGCTTGGAACGCCGGGGATCGCGGCGCGGATGTTTCGCGCGCTCGCCGAGGCGGGCATCAACATCGAGATGATCAGCACG
>Ga0137368_10006941_pt1 | contig 11818 bp, 10 predicted proteins | sample SagtaG_13_FD_104917 | JGI IMG/M metagenome (GOLD analysis project Ga0137368, IMG submission 104917) | Vadose zone soil microbial communities from Sagehorn Ranch, Mendocino, California, USA - Sage1_L_100_16 metaG | ecosystem: Environmental > Terrestrial > Soil > Vadose zone | place: USA...
AAGTACACCGCGCCGGCGCTGACGGCGGCGATCAGGAGACCACCCACGACCAGGACCGCCATCCGCTCGATGACGATTGCCGCTCGCGAGAAGGGCTCGCTGAGCATCATCTCCAGCCGGCCGTCGGTGTCCTCGGCCGACCACCGCGCCACATAGGCGATGGCAAGGGCGGCGAACAGCAGCTGAGCGACGTTGAACCACGTGTACCCGAGCACCGCCGGGTAGACCTGCTGGCGCACCAGCAGCGAGAGGTAGGGAAGCACCGCGGGCAGCGAAAGCAGCACCTGGACGATCGTCTTGGTCAAGGAGACGAAGAGCACCGCGAGCGCCGCCATGCCGGCGCACCACACGAGAAGCCCCCCGCGGTGCTCGTAGATCCCGCGCACGACCGGGATCGTCCACAGCGGCGTCGCCGTGGCGCTGAGGCTTGGCCGGTCTCGGCTGACGGGGACTCGCACCAGCGGCGCGCCAAGGTCGCGGAGCGCGAAGACGACGGCGGCGGCTCCGGTCGCGGCGATGGCAATGGCCAGGAGCGCGGCGACACCGCCCGTGTCGAAATGGCCGCCTGGCGGCAGGGGCTGGCTCAGGTCGTAGTACCAGAACGGCGAAATCCGGCGCCACCCCGAAAGCCAGTCGAACTCGCGGCCCAGGCTGTTGACGAAGAACAGGGCGAGCAGCAGGACCCCTGCGGCGGCCGTCGCGATGCGTGCGGCTGTCAGCTGTGCCACCAGCAGTGACAGCGCGTAGCAAGCGAGGCCGATGGATGCCAGCAGGGCGGATTCCTCGATGACGCCGCGGAGCTCGACGGATTCGTGCCCCAACGCGACTCCGATCAGAAAGCCGGTCGCGGCCACGGTCGACGCGACGGCGACCGCGATCGCGAAACACGCGGTGCGGGCCGCGATCAGCGAGATCCTCGCGATGCCGGCGGCGAGCGCCGCCTCGACGATCCCGCGCTCCTCATCAGCCCGCACAAATGCGGTGGCCGAAGCCAGGGCCCAGACCGCGAACAGGATCGCAAGTGGATGGAAGCCGCGAAACTCGATGTAGCCACCGACTGTTTCGGGTTGGACGGGCGGAGGAAGCAGAGCGACGAACTGCGCCGCCAACCTGGTCATCGACTGCCCGAAGGCGGCGCGCTCCGCCGGCGTGTGCCCCGCGACCTGGTAGAAGGCGAGGGTCGAGATCAGGGTCGAGACCAGCCCGGCAAGCGAGAAACCCGCGAGCCCCCAGCGGCCCAGGCGCAGGCCCAAGGCGATGGCGATCATGACGTCAGCGCTTTCGAGTCTGGTTGGCTGAAGAGGCGCAGGAAGATCTCTTCGAGAGTGGGCTCGGTGCTGACCATGTCGACCACACGCGAATCGCGGATCGCATCGAGCACGGGCTCGATGCTGCCGCGGACAGTGCAGCTTACCCGGCGTCCGGACACGCTCAGCTCGTCGACACCTGCGGCATCGCGGAGACGGTGCTCGGGGATCGCTTCGCCGTCCGCGAACTCGACCTCCACATGGTGGATGCGGATCCGTCTCAGCTCGTCGAGGAGCGCGACGCGGATCAGCCTCCCGTCGCGGATGATGCCGACCCGGTCGCAGACGTGCTCGACCTCGGAGAGGACGTGCGAGGAAAGAAAGACCGTCGCGCCGCCGTCTCGGGCTTCGCGGAGCAGCGTGAAGAATTCGCGCCTGTTCAGCGGATCGAGGCCACTCGTCGGCTCGTCGAGGATCAACAGGTCTGGTTTGTGCATGAAGGCGAGCACGATCGCGAGCTTCTGCTTGTTGCCGCTGGAATACTCGCGAAATCGACGGCTCAGGTCGAGGTCGAATCGCTCCGCGATTGCCCGCACGCGCTCACGGTCCACGCCACCGCGCATGCCGCCCAGGTAGGCGACGATCTCGGTCCCGCGAAGGCTTCCAAACTGCGGGACGTCACCCGGCAGGTAGCCGACCTTGCGCTTGACCTCGACCGAGTCCCGGATGCAGTCGAGCCCGAAGACGTAAGCCGAGCCGCTCGTCGGCCGGATCATGCCCATCAGCAGCCGGATGGTCGTGGTCTTGCCCGATCCGTTGGGCCCCAGGAAGCCGAAGACCTCCTGCGCCGGCACCTGCAGGTCGAGGTCGAAAAGTCCGCGCCCGACGCCGTAATCCTTCGTGAGCCTGGAGGTCCGAATCGCCGCGGCCATCGTTTCGAGGAGCATATAAGCGTTGTGCGGCTGGGCGACCTCGAGCTCTACCTGCTGATCGCCGACCGATGGAAGGCCGACGGCGGCCTGATGTTCGGCGTCGTACCCAAGGTGCTCTGGGAGAAGCAGAAGCCCGCCGACGGAAACAACCTGATCGACTGCGCCTGCGTGTGCCTCATCGCCCGCAAGGACGGGCGCGTGATCGTTTGCGAGACCGGCATCGGCAACAAGCTCAGCGAGAAGCGCGCCCAGCAGGTCCAGCTGCGCGAGCCGGAGAGCCTCCTCCACCACCTCGGGCGCCTTGGCATCCGCCCGGAAGAGGTCGACGCCGTGGTCACGACGCACCTGCACTGGGACCACGCGGGCGGCCTGACCCGCCGCAACCAGGAGGGGGAGGTCGAGCTGACCTTCAAGAACGCCCGCCACTTCGTTCAGCGAACGGAGTGGGACTTCGCGCTGCGTCCCGACGTGCGGAGCAGGGCCAGCTACCTGACCGACGACTTCACGCCGCTGGCGGACGGCAACGACCTGGTCGAATTTCTCGACGGCGACGCGGAGGTGCTGCCGGGCGTGCACCTGCGTCACGTGGGCGGCCACACGCCGGGCAGCCAGGTGCTCGTGCTTCAGTCAGGCGAGCTGGCGTGCGCCGTCACGGGTGACCTCGTGTGCCAGACGCCACATCTCCGGGTGCCGTGGAACATGGCCGCGGACATCGAGCCGCTTCGCGTGCTGGAACAGAAGGCGAAGCTGTTTGAAGAGGCCGAGAAGCGCCGCTGGCTGCTGGTCCTCAGCCACGAGACGGACCAGCCGGCGGGCTACCTCGAGGATGGCGGTCGCTGGCGTCCGGAACCGCGTCTACTTTGAGCTTCACCACCAGCGACGGCCGCAAGCTCACCTATCGCAAGCTGGGCCACGGCCCGGTGCTGGTGTGCCATCCCGGCGGCCCCGGTTTCTCGTCGACCTATTTCGGCGACCTCGCCGCGCTGTGGGAGCAGCACACGCTGATCATGCTCAACCCGCGCGGCACTGGCGGGTCGACACGGCCCAAGGATCCTCGCGCCTACCAGATCGACGACTACGTCTCCGACCTCGAGGAACTGCGGCGGCACCTCGGCGAGGAGCGGATGCTGCTGCTCGGCCACTCGCATGGGGGAGTGGTGGCGCAGGCATACGCGGCCAAGCACCCGCAGCACGTCCAGGCGCTGGTGCTGTCCTCGACGCTGGCGCGGTTTGCCTCCGAGCACGAGGCGGCGATGCAGGCCGGTATGGAGAAGCGCTCCAACCAGCCGTGGTACGCGGACGCGCGGGCCGCGCTGGAGGAGGAGCAGGCCGGTCACTTCAACTCAGACGAGCAGATGGCGCAGCTCGTATTTCGCGAGCTGCCTCTCTACTTCGCGCATTACGGTCCCGCGGAGGCGGGCTACCTGGACACGCTCAAGACCGAGGTCCTGAACGGGGACACGCTGCGGTTGTTCAACCGGGAGATCTTCAGCACGTTCGACCTGCGGAGCCGGCTGCCGAGCATCACGGCCCCGACCCTGGTCATCACGGGCGACGAGGACTTCATCTGCGGTCCTGCGTGCGCCGAAGAGATCTGCGCTGGGATCCGCGAGGCGAGGCAGGTGATCGTCGGTGACGCCGGCCACATGCTGTTCGTCGAGCAGCCACAGGCGTTCCACGACGAGGTGGCAGATTTTCTGGGCCTTAACAACCAGGGCTGACCTGGAGCCTTCCTCGGCCTAACTTTCGGTTCGTGCTCGGAAGCGTGGATTCGTGCGTGCTCGCAGGCCTCGAAGTGCGGCGTGTCCACGTGGAGGCGGACATCGGGCGCGGCGGCCAGCCTGGCTTTTCGCTTGTCGGTCTCGCCGCGACGACGGTCAAGGAGGCGCGCGAGCGCGTCCGCTCGGCAATCCGCAACAGCGGTCTCGAGTTTCCCAATCGACACCTGACCGTCAACCTCGCGCCCGCCGAGATGCGCAAGGAAGGCACTCGGCTCGACCTTCCGATCGCAGTCGCGATCGTCCTGGCCCGCACGCACATGCCGCCGCCGCCGCGGAGCGCCTTCCTGGGCGAGCTGGCGCTCGACGGAGCGGTGAGGCACGTCGATGGCGTGCTGGTTGCCGCTCGCGGTCTCCGCGGCCTGGGTTACGAGCGAGTCTTCGTGCCGGCCGACGACGCAGCCGAGGCGGCGCTCGTCGAGGGGCTCGAGGTCATCCCCTGCGTGTCGCTGACGGCGGTGGTCGAACATCTCTCAGGCAGTCAGCCGATCCCGCCCGCGCCGCCGGCCGGCCAGGACCTCGCCGGCGAGGAGGCCGTCGAGCACGACCTGGCCGAGGTGCACGGCCAGGAAGAGGCGAAGCGGGCCGTCGAGCTGGCGGCCGCGGGAGGGCATCACCTGCTGATGAGCGGTCCGCCCGGCGCGGGCAAGACGATGCTCGCGCGCTGCGTGCCCGGGATCCTGCCGCTGCTCGAGCTCGGCGAGGCGCTGGAGGTGGCGCAGGTCCGCAGCCTGCTGGGGCAGCTGGCGCGCGAGCGGCCGCTCGACTGGGCTCGTCCCTTTCGCGCCCCGCACCACAGCATCTCGATGGCGGGGCTCATCGGCGGAGGCAGCGGCCTTGCGCTTCCGGGCGAGATCAGCCGCGCCCACCACGGCGTCCTTTTTCTCGACGAGCTGGCCGAGTTCCAGACGCCGGTCCTCCAGGCGCTGCGCCAGCCCATCGAGTCAGGCCGCATCAGCATCACGAGGTCGGGTGGCTCCGTGTCGTACCCGGCGCGCTTCACCCTCGTCGCCGCCAGCAATCCATGTCCATGCGGCTGGGCAGGCGACGCCGTGCGGGCCTGCAGGTGCACCCCTGCCGCGGTTGACACATACCAGCGACGCCTGTCGGGTCCGCTCCTCGACCGCATCGACCTCCAGGTCTCGGTGCGGCGCGTGGCCCTGGAGACGCTCGCCACCGAGCCCACCGGCGAGCGCTCGCGTGAGGTGCGCGAGCGGGTCGTGGGAGCGCGCCGCCGTCAGCTCGAACGGCAGGGCTGCCTGAACGCCCAGCTCAAGCCCGCTCGCCTTCGTCACCTCGCTGGTCTGGCGGGCGGGCCTCGGCGCACGCTGGAGCGCTGGGCGGCCCAGCGAGGCTTCAGTGCCCGCGGCTTCCACCGCGCCTGGCGCGTCGCCCGCACATCCGCCGACCTTGCCGGCTCCGACGAGATCGGGGAGGAGCACGTGCTGGAAGCGCTCGGCTTCCGGCTGCAAGATGTCGCCGCCTGAGGCTGAGTTGCGGACGCGTGGCAGGTGGCCGCCGCCCGAGGGACCGCGGGTCGCGATCGTCGGCTCGCGCCGGCCTTCGCCCTACGGCGAGGCGGTCGCCGAGCAGCTGGCCCTCGAGCTGGCGCGGGCGGGCGTCGTCGTCATCAGCGGCCTGGCGCTCGGCATCGACGGGGCCGCGCACCGCGGCGCGCTCAACGCGGGCGGGGTCACCGTCGCGGTCATGGGGACCGGCGTCGACCTGATCTACCCGGCGGCCCATGCCGTGCTCGCCGAGGCGATCCTCGCCGGGGGCGGTGCCCTCGTCAGCCAGTTCCCGGACGGCACCGCACCGCGCCGCCACAACTTCCCTGCCCGCAACCACACGATGGCCGCGCTGGCCGACGTGGTGGTCGTCGTCGAGGCAGCCGAGGGCTCAGGCGCCCTGATCACCGCCGACGCCGCCCTCGACCTACATAAAGAGGTAATGGCGGTCCCGGGCAGCGTCTTCTCGCCGCTGTCGGTGGGCGTCCACTCCCTGATCCGGGACGGGGCCGGCCTGGTGCAGAACGCACGCGACGTGCTGGCCGCCCTGCGCGTGGGCGGCGAGGTGCTGGACGACCCCCTGGCCGCCCCCGCGCGCCTTGGCGTCAGGCTCCCGGCGGAGCGGGACGGGGTCCTTTCCCACCTCTCGGACGTTCTCGCTCTGAACGCCGCCGAGATCGCTCGCAAGCTCCAGCTTCCGGTGGCCGAGGTGCTCGGCCGGCTGACCGCCCTGGAGCTCGACGGGGCGGTCAGAAGGCACCAGGGCGGTTACGTAAGGGCGTTGCGCCGGGGGAAAGATCGGGCGTAGGATGCCCGCCACTTGCTCGGTCGCCGGAGGCCGGCGGGGAACAAAGGTCCGGGATTGGGAATAAAGAGAGAGCTGTGCCGGAAGGTCTGATCATCGTCGAGTCGCCTGCCAAGGCCCGGACGCTGAAGCGGTTCCTGGGGGACCGATTCGACGTTCGCGCCTCGATGGGCCACGTTCGCGACCTGCCCGAGAAGGAGATGGGCGTCGAGGTCGACGGCGGCTTCAAGCCGCACTACGAGGTGGTCGAGAGCCGGCGGAAGACGATCAACGAGCTGCGCTCGGCGGCGAGGAAGGAAACCGAGGTGATCCTGGCTTCCGACCCCGATCGCGAAGGCGAGGCGATCGCCTGGCACCTGGCCGAGGTGCTCAAGCTCCGGGACCCGAAGCGCATCGAGTTCCACGAGATCACCTCCGACGCGGTCCGGCGCGCGCTCGAGGCCCCGCGCGACATCGACATGCGCCTGGTCAACGCCCAGCAGGCTCGGCGCGTGGTCGACCGCCTGGTGGGTTTCCGGCTGAGCCCGTTCCTGTGGAGCAAGGTCCAGAAGGGGATCGGCGCCGGGCGCGTCTCCTCCGTCGCCCTCCGGCTCGTGGTCGATCGGGAGGAGGAGATCCGCAAGTTCGTCCCCGTCGAATCGTGGTCGATCGACGTCGACCTGACCAAGCGCGGGGACGACAGGCACATCCTGGCCCGCTTGAACCGGCCGCTCGGGTCGGCCGCGGGCGACACCGATACGAAGTTCGAGATCCACAACGAGGCGGAGGCGCAGGACATAGTGCGCCGGCTCGAGGGCGCGACCTACCGGGTCGTCGGGGTCGAGCAGAAGAGGCGCACCAAGAGCTCCAACCCGCCCTACATAACCTCGACGCTGCAGCAGGACGCCTCGAGCCGGCTTCGCATGCGTCCCCACAACGCGATGCGAGTCGCCCAGCAGCTGTACGAGGGCGTCGAGCTGGGCGCCGAAGGCGCGACCGGCCTGATCACCTACATGCGCACGGACTCGACGCGCATCTCCGCCGACGCGGACGCGAAGGTCAACGCCTGGATCAAGAGGGCGCACGGCGAGCGCTACCTGGGTGCGGCCCGGGCGGCGAAGTCGACCCCGGGCGCGCAGGACGCGCACGAGGCGATCCGCCCGACCGACGTCAACCGGACGCCGGAGGGGATCCGCCAGCACCTGACGCCCGAGCAGTACCGGCTCTACGACCTCGTCTGGCGGCGGTTTGTCGCCAGCCGGATGGCGCCAGCCATCTACGACCAGACGCAGGTCGAGGTCGAAGGCGGCGACTACGTGTTCCGCGCCACCGGCTCGGTGCTGACGTTCGACGGCTTCTACAAGGTCTGGGGACGCGACGATAACGGCGAGACCGACCTGCCGCCGCTGGCCCAGGGCGAGGACCTCGACTACCACGGCCTCCGGCCCGAGCAGCACTTCACGCAGCCGCCGCCCCGATACATAGAAGCGACGTTGATCAAGGAGCTCGAGCAGCGCGGCATCGGCAGGCCGTCGACCTACGCGCCGATCGTGCAGACCATCACGAGGTCCCATGGCTACGTCGACATCAAGGACCGCCGGCTGCACCCGACTCGGGTGGGCGAGGCGGTCAACTCTCTGATGGTCGATCACTTCAAGACGATCTCCGACGACGAATACACCTCGAAGCTGGAAAAGCGCCTGGACGAGGTCGAGAGCGGCCACCAGGAGTGGGTGCCGGTGGTCAGGGACTTCTACGGACCGCTGCAGCGCATGCTGAGCGCGGCCGAGGAGGCAACGCCGGCGGACACCAACGAGGTCTGCCCCCTGTGCCACGAAGGGCACCTGGTCCGCAAGGCGAGCAAGTTCGGGCCGTTCATGGGCTGTTCGCGCTACCCGAAGTGCAAGTTCCGCCGCGCCCTCACGGCTGACGGTGAGCCGCCGCAGCCGAAGCTGCTGGACGAGCCGTGCCCGAACTGCGGCCGGCCCCTGCAGCTGCGCACGGGCCGTTACGGGGAGTTCGTCGGATGCTCTGGCTATCCCGAATGCAAGTACATCAAGCGGGACGCGGCCCAGGGGGCCTCGCAGCTGACCGGCGAGAAGTGCCCGCAGTGCGGCGAGGGCGAGCTCGTCGAGCGGACCGGGCGCTACGGCCCCTTTGTCGCCTGCTCACGCTACCCCGACTGCAACTACCGGGCCAACATCGGCAAGGACGGCAAGCCGCGCCAGGGGCCGAAGGTGCTCGACGAGCCGTGTCCGATCTGCGGCAAGCCGCTGGTCGAGCGCCGCGGGCGCTACGGCGCGTTCAAGTCGTGCTCGGACTACCCGAAGTGTCCGGGACCGAAGGGTGTCAGCAAGAAAGCGGTCGCTTAGCTCTTAACGGCGCTGGGTATACTCACACAGCCAGTCCTAATCGACTGAGTTAGCACGCCCGGGGCAACTGCACCTGTCCTCCGACACAGCGGAGGCCTGAACCGGGCGGAAGAGAAACAGGAGGCAATTTTCAACGTGGCTCAAGTGACCTTGAAGCAGCTGCTGGAGGCAGGCGTCCATTTCGGGCACCAGACCAGCCGCTGGAACCCCAAGATGAAGACGTACATCTTCACCGCCCGCAACGGCATCCACATCATCGACCTGCAGAAGACGGTGAGGCTGCTCGACGACGCGTGGGACTTCACGCGCGGCGTTGCGGCCAGTGGCCGGCCGGTGCTGTTCGTCGGCACCAAGAAGCAGGCCCAGGAAACGATCCAGACCGAGGCCGCGCGCTGCGGCATGTATTTCGTCAACCGCCGGTGGATGGGTGGCATGCTCACCAACTTCAGCACCGTGAAGAAGCGCATCGAGCGGCTGCAGGACCTGCGCAAGATGCAGCAGGAAGGCCAGTTCGAGCAGATGCCGAAAAAGGAGGCCAAGCGCCTCCAGGACGAGCTCGACCGGCTGATGTTCCACTTCGACGGCATCGCCGACATGAAGCGGCTGCCGGGCGCCCTCTACGTGGTCGACCCGCGGAAAGAGCACATCGCGGTGACTGAGGCGAACCGGCTGAAGATCCCCGTGGTCGCGATCACCGACTCCAACTGCGACCCCGACCTGATCACCTACGTAATCCCGGGCAACGACGACGCGATCCGCGCCGTCAAGCTGCTGACGGGGAAGATCGCCGACGCGTGCCAGGAGGGCCGCCAGGAGGCCGCGGCGCGGGGTGAGATCCTTCCCGAGGTCGAGGAGCGCGAGTTCCTGGAGACTCCTCGCTACGAGGAGATCGAGGAATACCTCGAGGACGAGGAGGACTACCTGCCGACCGTCTCCGAAGAGGAGTTCATCGGGCGCACGGTGGACGACGAGGAGGCGCGCTGATGGCGGTCAGCCTTGAGGGGGTCAAGAAGCTGCGCGAGATGTCCGGCGCGGGCATGATGGACTGCAAGAACGCGCTCGAGGAGGCCGAGGGCGACCTCGAGAAGGCATTCACCATCCTCAGGGAGAAGGGGATCGCCAAAGCAGCCAATCGGGCGGGCAGGGCGACCGGCCAGGGCGTGGTGGAGGCGTACCTCCACAGCACATCGCCCGACTTTCCGCCCCAGGTCGGCGTGCTCATCGAGGTGAACTGCGAGACGGACTTCGTCGCCAAGAGCCCGGACTTCCGAAAGCTCGCCAAAGAGCTCGCCCTGCAGGTCGCCGGTTTCGGCGCGCGGTGGGTGTCGCGCGACGAGGTGCCTGACGACGTGCTCGTCACCGAGCGCGAGGTCTACGAGGCCAAAGCGCGCCAGGACGGTAAGCCGGATGAGGTCATCCCGCGCATCGTGGAAGGCCAGGTCGAGCAGTTCCTGAAGCAGAGCTGCCTCATGGAGCAGGAATATTTCCGCGAACCGAAGCACACCGTGCAGCAGTTCATCGCTGAGAGCATCTCGAAGCTGCAGGAGAACATCACGGTCCGCAGGTTCGCGCGATTTAACATCAGGGAGACCTGAGACAGCCTGGGCGCGCGGAAGGCGCGCTGGATAGAGAGATCGTGGTGGGTGATCGGTCGCCGAAGTACAACCGCGTCCTGCTGAAGCTGAGCGGCGAGGCCCTCGGCGGCAGCCGCGACTACGGCATCGACCTCGAGGTCGTGGAGACGATCGCGGCGCAGGTCAAGCGTGTCCACCAGATGGGCGTGCAGGTCGCGCTCGTGGTGGGCGGCGGCAACATCTTCCGCGGCCTGGCCGCGACCGAGCGCGGCTTCGACCGCGCGACCGGCGACTACATGGGCATGCTGGCGACTGTCATCAATGCTCTGGCGCTGCAGGACGCCCTCGAGCGGACCGGGATCCCGGCGCGGACGATGACGGCGATCCAGATGCCGCAGGTAGCGGAGCCTTACATTCGCCGCCGAGCGGTGAGGCATCTCGAGAAGGGACGGGTCGTGATCCTGGCCGCCGGCACCGGCAACCCGTACTTCACGACGGACACCACGGCGGCCCTTCGCGCGGTGGAGATCGAGGCCGACGTGATCCTCAAGGCGACCAAGGTCGACGGCGTCTACACCGCCGACCCGAAGCGCGATCCCGCGGCGACGAAGTTCGAGAGGCTCGGGTACCTCGAGGTGCTCAACCGAGGCATCGAGGTCATGGACAACACCGCGCTCACGCTCTGCATGGACAACGACGTGCCGATCGTCGTCTTCAACCTCCTCACGCCCGGCAACATCGAGCGCGTGGTCCTCGGCGAGCAGATCGGCACCCTGGTCGCTTCAGCGTCATGATCGACCCGATCCTGCGCGAGGCCGAGACCAAGATGTCGAAGTCGGTGGAGCACTTCGCCGGCGAGCTGACGACCATCCGCACAGGTCGCGCCAACCCGGCCCTCATCGACAAGGTCATGGTCCCCTACTACGGCACGCCGACGCCGCTCAACCAGCTGGCGCAGATCAACGCCCCGGAGCCGCGGCTGCTGGTCGTCCAGGTCTACGACAAGAGCCAGATCGGCGCCGTCGAGAAGGCGCTGCGCACGAGCGAGCAAGGCCTCAACCCGGCCAGCGACGGCCAGGTCATCCGCGTGCCGATCCCACCCCTGACCGAGGAGCGGCGCCGGGAGTACGTGAAGCTCGTCAAGCAGAAGGCGGAGGAGGCGCGCGTCGCCATCCGCAACGTCCGCCGGGAGGAGCTGCACAGGATCGAGCAGATGCAGAAGCAGGGTGAGGTGCCGGAGGACGAGTCCAAGCGCGCCTCCGCCCGCCTCCAGAAGATCACCGAAGCCCAGATCGAAAAGGTCGACGCCCTGGCGAATCGAAAGGAACATGAAGTAATGGAGGTCTAGGTATGAGCGGGAACCCTGATGGTTCCCGCTCATCGCCCGGGCGCTGCGCGCCGGGGCTGCTCACCCTCCGGTATACGTTTTGGATTGTCTGAGTTGCCTTCCACAGACGGCGCCCTGAGACCTTAGGAAGCGTGTGTCGCGGCCGAGGTAAACTCGGCCGCCCTGGCAACCCGGGGAAGCCAGCTCTTGGTCTGGTCGGTACGCTTCTCTCACCCGTGGACTCTCACGTTCCCCGCCACGTCGGGATCATCATGGACGGCAACGGTCGCTGGGCT
>Ga0137368_10006942_pt1 | contig 11815 bp, 9 predicted proteins | sample SagtaG_13_FD_104917 | JGI IMG/M metagenome (GOLD analysis project Ga0137368, IMG submission 104917) | Vadose zone soil microbial communities from Sagehorn Ranch, Mendocino, California, USA - Sage1_L_100_16 metaG | ecosystem: Environmental > Terrestrial > Soil > Vadose zone | place: USA...
GCCCCCGGGGGCCACGAACCCGATCGCGCCGCAGTAGGCTCCGCGCGGCGCCTCCTCCTCCTCCGCGATCACTCTCATCGCCATCGCCTTCGGCGCTCCGGTGACCGAGCCGCACGGGAACGTGGCGGCGAGCAGGGCGGCGAGCCCGACCCCCGGCCGCAGCCGCGCCTCGATCGTGGAGGTGAGCTGGTGGACGGTTCGGTACCGCTCGACCTCGAACAGCCGCGCCACCCGGACCGAGCCGAGCGTTGCGACGCGCCCGAGGTCGTTCCGGAGGAGGTCGGCGATCATCACGTTCTCGGCGCGCTCCTTCTCGGACGCCACGAGCGCCGCCGCTGCGGCGAGATCCTCCTCCTCGAAGCGGCCGCGCCGCGCCGTCCCCTTCATCGGCCGCGCGGACACGAGCTCACCCCGGCGCTCGAGGAAGAGCTCCGGAGACGCCGAGACGACGGCCCGGTCGCCGAGGTGGACGAGCGCCGCGAGCCCGCTGCCCTGCGCGGCGCGCAGCCGCAGATACAGGGCGAGGGGGTCCCCGCGGAACGGGCCGCGAAGGCGCAGGGTGTGGTTCACCTGGTAGAGGTCCCCGCGGCCGATCCGCGCGCGGATCCGCTGCACCGCCCGCAGGTACGCCGTCCTCGTGACGTCGGGCGCCAGCGGCCCGAGCGCCGCGTCCTCCCCGCGCTCCCCGGGCGTGAGCGCCGGGACCGGGCCGTCGTAGATGCCGAACCAGGCGAGGGGCCCCGCGCCGGAGGCACGGATCCGCAGGGCGGGATCGAGCGCGGGCGCCGCCTCGTAGGCGAGGAACCCCGCCGCCCAGCGGCCGGCCGCACACTCCGCCTCGACGGCCGCCAGCGCCGGTCCGACGTCGGCGAGCGCGCGCGCCTCGACGACGCGCCGCGGCCCGGTGAACGCGAGCGAACCCGGCGCGACGCCGTCGAAGTCGAGGAGGACGGTCCCGCGCTCCACGGCTACCCGTGCCCGAGGAACCGGGCGAGGACGCGCTTCTCGCCGGCCTCGAACCGGACCGTCACCTTCGCGTCACCTCCGGCGCCGTCGCAGCCGAGCACCACCCCCGCTCCGAGGGACGGGTGGATCACCCGGTCGCCGCGCGAGAACGGCCGCCCCGCCTCGGGGCGCTGGTCGAACTCGTAGTCCACGACCGGCTCGCCCGGGGCCGCCGCCGGCCGCGACGGGGCGGAGAGCTCCCGGTGCGCGCCCGACGTCGAAGGGTCCATCTCGATGTGCGGCTCCTGCGGGAGCGCGCCGGGGTGGCGCCGGATGACCGGCGGGCGGGCCCCCTCGCGCGCCTCGCGCGCACGGACCTCGCGGGCGACCGCCTCCCCGAACAGCTCCGGCGGGAGATCGGTGAGGAAGCGCGACGGCTCCATCGCGCGCCAGGAGGGTCCGCCGTCGCCGTAGCCCATCCGGCGCCGCGCGAGGGAGAGGACGAGGCGCCGCTTCGCGCGCGTCATCCCCACGTAGCAGAGCCGCCGCTCCTCGTCGTACGCCTCCGCCTCCTCGTGGGGCGTCGGGTCGCCCCACGGCGCGCGCGGGAAGGTCCCCTCCTCGAGGCCCGAGAGCACGACCGCAGTGAACTCGAGCCCCTTCGCGGCGTGGAGCGTCATGAGCGCGACGCGCCCCTCCGGCGTCTCCTGATCCGCGTCGCCGAGCAGCGCGATCTGCTCGAGGAAGCGCGCGAGCGGCGGGGGGACCGGCTCCTCCGGATCGCGCGGCGGCGGCGCGCCGACGAGCGCCTCGTCGAACTCGCGGGCCGCGGCGACGAGCTCGACGAGGTTCTCGGCGCGGTCGGTCGCCTCGTCGCTCCGCTCCGCCTCGAGCCGGGCGAGGAGCCCGGTGCGCGACAGCACCTCCTGCACCGCGATCCCCGCGTCGAGTCCGGCGACGTCGCGGACGAGCCCGGCGAGCGTCTCGCGCAGCGCTCCGAGCGCGCGGCGCGCCGCGGGCTTCAGCCCCTCGATGGCGTCCACCTCGCCGAGCGCGTCGTAGAGCGAGGTGCCGCGGGCGCGCGCGTGGGCGCGGAGCCTCTCCACCGTCTTCTCGCCGATCCCGCGCGGCGGCTTGTTCACGACGCGGTCGAGGTCGAGGTCGCTCCGCGGCTCGAGCGCGAGCCGGAGGTAGGCGGCCGCGTCCTTCACCTCCGCCCGCTCGTAGAAGCTCGTCCCGCGCACGATGACGTACGGGATTCGCGCGGCGCGGAGCGCCGCCTCGATCGGGCGCGACTGCGCGTTCGTCCGGTACAGCACGGCGACCTCGTCGCCCGGCGTCCCGCGCGCGCGCTCGTGCGCGACGACCCGGGCGATCCGCTCCGCCTCGTCGTGCTCGTCCTGGCCGACGACGAGCGCGAGCGGCTCGCCGGGCCCCTCCTCGGTCCAGAGCCGCTTCTCGCGGCGGCGCGCGGCGCGCGAGATGACCGCGTGCGCCGCGTCGAGCACGTTCCGCGTCGAGCGGTAGTTCCGCTCGAGCTTCACGACGCGCGTGCCGGGGAAATCCGCGTCGAAGCCGAGGATGTTCTCGACGTTCGCGCCGCGCCAGCGGTAGATGGCCTGGTCGTCGTCGCCGACCACGCAGACGTTGCCCCGCGAACCCGCGAGGACCCTGAGCAGCCGGTACTGGACCGGGTTCGTGTCCTGGAACTCGTCGACGAGCAGGTGCTCGAAGCGCCCCGCCCAGCGCGCCCGGAGCGCCTCGTCCTCCTCGAGGAGCCGGACCGGCCGGAGCAGGAGGTCCCCGAAGTCCGCGGCCCCGGCCCGCGCGAGCGCCGCCTCGTAGCGCCGGTACACCTCGCGCGCGAGCTGACCCTCGACGTCGTACTCGCCGGGGCGCGTCTCCGCGGGCCGGAGCGCGAGCCCCTTCCACTGGTCGATGCGCGAGAGCGCCTGGCGCGCGGTGAGCGTCTCTCCGTCGTCCGCGCCGAGCTCGGCGAGGATGCCCTTCACGAGCCGGAGCTGGTCGTCGTCGTCGTAGATCGGGAACGACTGCGAGAGCCCCGCCCGTGCCGCCTCGCGGCGCAGGAAGCGCGCGCCGAAGGCGTGGAAGGTCTGGACCCACAGCTCGACCGCCGAGGGGCCGAGCAGCGCGGCGAGCCGCTCGCGCATCTCGCCCGCCGCCTTGTTGGTGAAGGTGACGGCGAGGATGCGCCAGGGGACGATCCCCTCCTCCGCCACGAGCCGCGCGATCCGGTGGACGATGACGCGGGTCTTGCCGCTCCCGGCGCCGGCGAGGACGAGGAGCGGCCCCGCGCCGTGCAGCACGGCCTCGCGCTGCGGGTCGTTCAGGTCGGAGAGGAGGTCGATCATCGCCGCGAAGCGTGTGATAGCGCGGCGCTCACCGCGGCGCGCGGGCGGCGACGGGAGCGCCGCGGCGCTTCGGCGCAGGCTCCGGCGCGAGCCAGCGGTAGTCCCACTCCGAGCGATCGACCTGCTCCGCGCGTGGCGGACCGCGATCGCCGCCGCCGAGCCGCACCGCCTTCGTCCAGACGATCCGGCGGGGAAGGAGCGTCGCCGGGTCGGTGACGAGGAGGAGCTCGCTCCCGGCGGAGAGCTCCTTCGTCGCGTCCTCGGGCGGCGCTTCCCCGGAGGGAAGGAGGCGCGCGAGGAGCGCCGGCGCCGCGCGCTCGAGCGCCTCCCGGTCGGGCGTCGAGCGGAGCACCGCCTCGACGCAGCGCGGCTCCCGCTCCGCCGCGGCGCAGGGCACGCGGCGGCGCACGCCGAACTCCACGACCTGACCGCCACGGACTCCCGGGAGGAGCGGCAGCTCCGCCTCCGACTGCATCTCGTAGGTCTCGCCGATCTTCAGCTCGGCACCGGTCCAGAAGCCGGCGGACAGGTTCCAGAGCTCCTCGGCGTCGGCGCGCGTCGCGGCGAGGGCGAGGGCGAGGGCGCGCTCCGCCTGCTCCTGCGGGATGCGCGCGTCCTCGAGGACGCGAGCGAGCACGGGCCGGAGCGCCTCGACGCCGTCGAGCGCCGCGAACTCGCCCTCGGGCCGGATGCGCTGCACCACGCACTCCGAGGCCCGGATCGCCTCCTTCGCGAGCGCCGGCGGGAACGGGAGGTCGCCGCGCCAGGTGGTCGCGCGCGTCGAGAGCGAGAGCCCTCCATCCGTCGCCTGGGCGAGCGTCTCGTAACGCGCGGTGAACGTGCCGGTGGGCCGCCCGGTGCGCAGCCGCGTCCGCCGGTAGGTCACCTTCGCGCGGGCCGGGGCCGGCCAGGCGAAGTGGAGGGAGACGAGCTCGCCGCGCGCGGGTGGCTCGTCCTCGGCGCCGGCGGGCGTCGCGGCGACGAGGGCGGCGAGAAGAAGCGCGAGGGGCGGGCGCGGCACGGGCGCGAGGCTAACACGGCGACCCCGTGAGAGGACCGCTGCGGACCGAGGCGGTGGGCGGTACATTCGCTGCGTGGCCCCACCCGTCCGAATCGTCCCGCTCGGCGGCCTCGGCGAGATCGGCATGAACTGCATGGCCGTCGAGTGCGACGGCCGCATCGCCGTCGTGGATTGCGGGATCATGTTCCCGAACGAGCCTGTCGGCGTCGACGTCATCGCCCCGGATCTCTCGTTCCTGCGCGAGCGGCGCGAGCGCGTCGGGGCGGTCTTCGTCACCCACGGCCACGAGGACCACGTCGGCGCGCTCCCGTTCCTCCTGCGTGAGGTGCCGGTGCCGGTCTACGCGACGCGCTTCACGCTCGCGCTCCTCCGGCCGCGCCTCGAGGAGGCGGGCGTCGCAGCCGATCTGCGCGAGGTCGCGCCGGGCGACGTGCGGCCCGCAGGCGAGGCGTCCCCGCTCTCGGCCGAGTTCTTCTCGGTCACCCACTCGATCCCCGACTCGTGCGGGCTCGCGCTCCGCACACCCCAGGGGACGATCCTCCACTCCGGCGACTTCAAGATCGACCCGCGCCCCGTCGGCGGCCCCGGCATGGATCTCGCGCGCATCGAGGCGCTCGGGCGAGAGGGGGTGCGGCTCCTGCTCTCCGACTCGACGAACGCCGAGCGCGCCGGGACCTCGCTCTCGGAGTCCGAGGTGGGCGCCGCCCTCGAGGAGACGTTCGAGCGGGCGCGCGGCCGCGTGCTCGTCGCGTGCTTCGCCTCGAACATCCACCGCATCCAGCAGGTCGCGAACGCCGCCCGCGCCCTCGGACGGAGGGTCGCGCTCCTCGGCCGCTCGATGGAGGCGAACTTCCGCCTCGCGCAGGCGCTCGGCTATCTCGACGTGCCGGCCTGGATGCCGGTGGGCTTCCCGGAGGCGCGTGACCTGCCGCCCCGCGAGCTGTGCGTCCTCACGACCGGGACGCAGGGAGAGCCGCGGAGTGCGCTCGCCCGGCTCGCCCGCGGCGAGCACCCGGACCTCGCCGTCGCACCCGGCGACCTCGTCGTCCTGTCCTCGCGCTTCATCCCCGGCAACGAGATCGCGGTCGGACAGGTCGTGAACGAGCTCTGTCGCCGCGGCGCCGAGGTGGCGTACGAGGGGCTCCGCCCGCTCCACGTCTCGGGCCACGCGCAGGAGGCGGAGCAGCGGCGGCTCATCGCGCTCGCGCGCCCGGCGCACTTCGTCCCCATCCATGGCGAGTTCCGCCACCTCGCCCGCCACGCTGCCCACGCCGCCGCGGAGGGGGTGGTCGGGCGCGACGTGCTCCTCGACGGCCAGGTGCTCGAGCTCGCCGACGGCTGGGTCCGGGTGACGGGCGAGGTGGTCCCGGTCGGCCGCGTCTACACCGACCGCGACGCGCTCGCCGGCGCGGACATCGGCGCGCTCGTCGTGAAGGATCGCCGCCTCCTCGCCGAGGCGGGCCTCCTCATCGCGGTGCTCGCGATCGAGAAGGCGACGGGTACGGTGGTGCGGGGCCCCGAGCTCTTCGCGAAGGGGGTCGCCGGCTTCGACGGGGCGGAGGACGCGATCCGCGGGGAGGTGTTGCGCGCGCTCGAGGAGCTCTCGGCGCCCGCCCGCGCCGACGTCGCGGAGGTGCAGGAGGCGCTCCGCGACGCGGTGCGGCGCTGGTTCCGGCGCGAGGTGGGCCGGCGCCCCTCCGTCCTGCCGGTGGTGCTGGAGCTTTAGTCCGGGCGATCCGCGTGCGGGGCGTGGATAATCCCGGCTTGCCCGCCTCGCGGGCGGAGGGTGGACGATGCCGAGCTTCGACGTGGTGTCCGAGCTGGACCTCATGGAGGTCGAGAACGCCTTCAATCAGGCGCGTAAGGAGATCGCGCAGCGCTTCGACTTCAAGGGGACGAGCACCGAGCTCGAGCGCGACAAGGAGGGCCACGTCGTCGTGAAGGCCAACTCCGACGGCCGCGCCGAGGCGGCGCTCGGCGTTCTCATGGAGAAGCTCGCGAAGCGCGGCGTGCCGCTCGAGGGGCTCGATCCGCAGAAGGTGGAGCCCGCCTCCGGCGGCCACGTCCGCCAGCTCGTGAAGCTGAAGAAGGGGCTCAAGCAGGAGGACGCGAAGAAGATCGTCGCGCTCGTGAAGGAGAAGGGGCTCAAGGTCCAGGCCGCGATCCAGGGCGAGGCGGTGCGGATCACCGGCAAGAAGAGGGACGACCTGCAGGCCTGCATGCAGGCGATCCGCGCGGCGTCGCTCGGCGTGCCGCTGCAGTTCCAGAACTTCCGGGAGTGAGCGCTCGCCGCGCTCGAGCGCGGCGAGCGGCACGCCCGAGCGGGCTAGCCCGCGCCGGGCGCGTCCGGCCCCGGCGCGCGCGCCACCACCCGGTCCCAGTCGATCCTCCCCGTGATCTGCATGATCACGAAGAGCGTCAGGATCGCGCCGGCCGTGATGGCGAGCCCGGTGAAGCCGCTCCAGAAGAAGCTCACCGAGAAGAGGACGAGGTAGACGACCTGCGAGAGGCCGAGCTGCAGGAGCGCGGTCCGCCAGCCGACGAAGAGCCGCCCGTAGGAGACGACGAGCGCGACCGAGACGACCGACGCGAGCGCGAAGGCCGGCGCCACCTCGACGTGGTCGATGAGGTACGCGAAGAGCAGGTGGAAGGCGAAGAACGCGCAGGCGAGCAGGAAGTAGTTCATCGGATGGATCGACCGGCGGCGCGCCGCGAGCAGGACCCCGTTCACGAAGAAGAAGAAGAGGAGCGAGACCGGCGCGAAGAAGGTGATCTTCGAGGCGAGCGGGCCCGGGTTGAGCCGCTCGGGAAGGACGACGCCGACCGGGGCGGTTCCGACGATCTGCTCGAAGCGCCACGTGCCGCGCCAGCCGCCCTCCACCTGGGAGTGCTCGGACGGCGACAGCGTGCCGGCGGGGAAGTCCACCTCTCCGAAGTCCGTCGCGAGCACGAGCTCGAAGTCGCGCGCGCGCCCCTGCTCCGGGCCGAGGCCGCGGCCCTGGGCGCCGTAGGACCAGCGCTCCGTCCCGCGCGCCTTGTAGCGCACCGTGAAGGCGAGTCGCTCGCCGGGCCCGGCGGGGCGCTGGAACCGCGCTTGGCCCTCCTCGAACGCGACCTCGACGGGCTTCCCCGCGGCGTCCTCGACGACGAAGCCGTCGTAGGTGACGCCGCGCTCCACCGGGAACGCGAAGACCACCCTGCGCGCCACCGCCGACTCGTTCCTGAACTCGTAGCGCGCGCGGAACGCGACGTCGTAGGTGGGGAACCAGAGCAGCCCCTTGCGCCGGTGGTGGAGAGCGAGCGAGGCGTCGACGCGCGACGACTCGAGCGGCAGCTCGCGCTCGGTCGTCACGTCGGCCTCCCGCTCCACCTCGAAGTAGCGCTTCTCGCGCTCGTCGTACTTCTGCTCGCGCTGCTTCGTGCGGTGCGTCTCGGTGCCGCGCGCGGAGGGGGGCGCCTGCGCGAGCGGCGGTCCCCAGAGCGCCTGCACCTCGGGGAGGAGGCCGCCCGAGGCGACGCCGCTCCGGAGAGCGAGGGTGGACGCGAGCACCGCCCAGGCGCCCGCGCAGCACAGCCAGATGAAGCCGATCGCGAGGAGTCGTCTCATGCGCGGGTCGGAGAGCAAGCCCCGGGCCCGCGCCTATGAGCGCGCCAGCATTCCACTTTCGAGCGGGCGTGGCCGTCCTGACACGTAGGGGTCGCGTGCCTCCGCCCGCGCGGCGTCACTCCGGGTGCAAGCCGGGGTGAACCGCCGCCTCCCGGCTCGGCGGCGGAGGCTTCGCGTCGAGCGCGGCCCGGTCCCAGCCGCCGAGTGTCGCGCCTGCGTCGTAGACCGACTCGCAGAACGCGAGCAGCGCGTCGCGCGGCGAGGCGCCCCTGCGCACGGCCTCGTACGGCAGGACGAACTCTGAGAGCCGCGCGTCGTAGCGCACGGCGGCGGGCCGCGCAGCGGCGTCGCGGAACCCAGCCGGCTCCGGAGCCGCGTAGGCGTAAAAGATCGGCTCGTCGACGGAGACCCCGCCCGGCAAGGCGCCACCCGGCCAGAACCCGAAGGAGAGGACCTCGTGCGAGTACGCCTCGCGCGTGATCCGATCGGCGCCCGGCCGCTCCGGCGCGCGCCGCCCGGAGAAGCGCGTCTGGGCGAGGTCGAACGAGCCCCAGAAGAAGTGGACGGGGCTCTGCTTCCCGACGAACCCGCCGGCGAACGACTTCAGCGCCTCGTCCGTCCGCGCGAGCACCCGGAAGAAGCGGCTCGCCGCGTCGGGATCGTAGGCGCGGTGCACCTCGTCCTCGTCGAACGGGATCGGATCCGGCACCTCCACCGGCATCCGCCACACGTGCACGTCCACGTCGAGCGCGTGGAGCGCGGCGAGGAGCTCCTCGTGGAAGGACCGCACGGTCCTCGGGAGGAGCGGCAGGACGCGGCGGCGACCGTCGCTCGCGTCGACGCGGAGGTTGTGGTCGAGGAGGTCGAGGCGGATCTCGACCGTGCGGGTGTCACAAGGCATGGACGACGTGGTGAGCCCGCGCGCCGTGACGTAGAGCGGCGCGTGCCACCAGTGGTTCAGGCGCGGCGAGAGCGCGAGCCGGATCTTGCCGATAACCTGCGTCCACATGTGGAGCGTGTCGCGCGTCTCCTTCCAGCCGTCGAGGGGGAGCGGCGGCCAGGCGGTGGCGCGGGCAGCGGGCGGACTCGAAGAACCCATGACCTCACCTCGGCGGGAAAGTTAGGCAGCCCTCGCCCCTGCGTCGCGATGTCCGGATTCGAGCCAGCGCGGGGCGCCCGGGCGCTCGGCGCGACGCGTCTCGAGCGGGCGCTCGCCCGCGGCCACCCCGCGTTGCCCCCGCCCGCCCGGTCTGTTAGATCGCGCGGGCTCATGGCGACCCGCGTCTACATGCACACCCTCGGCTGCCCGAAGAACCGGGTCGACAGCGAGGTGATGCTCGGGACGCTCGCCGAGGCCGGCTACCGGCTCGTCCGGGAGCCCGAAGAGGCCGAGGTCATCGTCGTGAACACCTGCGGCTTCATCGAGAGCGCGAAGGTGGAGTCGGTCGACGCGATCGTGGAGCTCGCGAACCACAAGGTCGAGGGGCGCTGCAAGAAGCTCGTCGTGACGGGCTGCCTCGTGCAGCGCCACGGTGACGAGCTCGCGCGGGAGCTGCCGGAGGTGGATCACTTCCTCGGCACGGGCGCCTACGCCGACGTAGCGCGGATCGTCTCGGACGCGCAGGCGAAGCGGCTCGTCATCCCCGATCCCGAGTTCGTCCACTCCGCCTCGACCCCGCGGGTGAACTCGCTCCCGTCGCACACCGCGTACCTCAAGATCTCCGAGGGCTGCGACAACGCGTGCGCCTTCTGCATCATCCCGAAGCTGCGCGGCCCACAGCGCTCGCGCCCCGTCGACGACGTCCTCGCGGAGGCGGAGGCGCTCGCGCACCAGGGGACGATCGAGCTCTCGCTCGTCGCGCAGGACCTCACCGCGTACGGGACCGACCTCCCCGGCCGGCCGCGGCTGCACGCGCTCCTCCGCGCGCTCGTGAAGGTCGACGGGATCCGCTGGATCCGGCTCCACTACGCCTACCCGCGCGACGTGCCGGAGGCCCTCGTCGAGACGCTCGCGGACGAGCCGAAGATCGTGAAGTACCTCGACATGCCGCTCCAGCACAGCTCGGACCGGCTCCTCCGGGCGATGAAGCGCGGGCGCGACTCGGTTTTTTTGAGATCGCTGCTCGCGCGGCTGCGCGCGCGCGTCCCGGGGCTCGCCCTGCGCACCTCGCTCATCGTCGGGCTCCCGGGCGAGACCGAGGAGGACTTCGAGGACCTCGTCCGCTTCGTCGAGGAGTCGCGCTTCGAGCGGCTCGGCGTGTTCGAGTTCTCTCGCGAGGACGGGACGCCCGCCGCGGAGATGGCGCGGCAGGTCCCCGAGAAGGTGAAGCGGGCCCGCTTCGAGCAGGTGATGGAGCTGCAGCAGGGGATCTCGCGCGACCACCAGCGCGCCATGATCGGGCGCCGCGTCGAGGTGCTCGTCGAGGGGCGGGCGGAGGAGACCGAGCACCTCCTCGCCGGCCGCCACGCGCAGCAGGCGCAGGAGATCGACGGCCTCACCTACGTGAACGACGGGGTCGCCTACCCCGGCGAGATCGTGACGGTCGAGATCACGGACGCCTCCGACTACGACGTCGTCGGCAAGGTGGTGGCGCGCGAGCCGGGCCGGGCGGCGCGGCCGCTCCCGCCCGGCCAGGGCGGCCCGCGCAAGCGCGGCGGGCTCCCCGTCGTCGGATGATCGAGCCGGGCCGGCGCTACCTACCTGACGCGTCCACGCGGCGAACGTCCTTCGGCAGCTTCACGTCGAACGCGGAGTCGGGAAGGCCCGGATTCCGCTTCACCTCGGTGAACTTGATCTCGTTCACGTTCCCGGCTCCGTCGACGACGCGGGTGGCGACGACCTCACCGGACGGACCGACCGAGAGCGCGATCGACTCGACGCGCGGGTCTTGCTCCTTCGGGCGCAGGAGGAGCGTGCTGGCCTCACCGGTCGAGAGCGCGAAGTCGCGCACGAGGTCGCCCTTGCCGAGGAGGAAGGTGACGGCCGCGCTCATCGCCGAGGCGTCGAACCGCTCGTCCACGTAGGCCTGGTTCTCGTCGGGCTCGAACTGGACGAGACGCGAGCCCTTCACCGCGACGGTCTTCGGCGCGGGCTTCGTGTAATCCCAGCGCATCATGCCGGGCTTCTTCACGCGGAGCGTGCCGGCGGAGAGCTGGCGGCGGCCGAGGCCCGCGTACGTGTACGCTTGCTGGAAGTGCGCCTCGAGATCGCGGGTCGCCTCGTAGTAGCCCTGCACCTTGCGGGCGAGCTCGGTCGCGGCCTTGTCGGGGACGGGCGCGGGCGCAGCGGCGAGGAGGAGGAGCGCGGCGAGGAGGGCGTTCATGGGTTCTCCAGTATCCGACGGTCCACGCGCGCCGGCCATTCAGATCGGGGGGGCGCGAGGCCCGAAGGGCCGAGTGTCCCCCCGTTCAGTTGACGCGGGCGGCCCCGCGGGCGATCCTCGCCGGCCTCGATGCGCCGCCTCCTCGCCGCCCTCGCCCTCGCCCTCTTCGCCGCGTGCGCCAAGTCGCCGTGCCAGGAGCTCGGCGAGAAGCTCTGTGGCTGTACGGGCATCGGCGGCACCGCCTGCACGACGCAGGTCGGAGACCAGCTCAAGGCGCTCGACCCGCCGAACTCGACGCAGGACAAGTGCGACGCGCTCCTCGCCTCCTGCAACGGCAACAAGCCCCCGGACGCCGACTTCTGCGAGTGGCTCCTCACGGAGAACGGCAAGACGAGCTGCGGGCTCGCGCCTCCTCCTTAGCGGGGGGACACTCCGGCTGCGCCCTCGTGCCCCCCCGAGCCCCCCGCTCGCTCCGGCGGAGCCTCATCCGGCTCCGCCTGCGCTCGCATTTAGCGGCGGGACACTCCGGCTGCGCCCTCGTGCCCCC
>Ga0137368_10006961_pt1 | contig 11799 bp, 16 predicted proteins | sample SagtaG_13_FD_104917 | JGI IMG/M metagenome (GOLD analysis project Ga0137368, IMG submission 104917) | Vadose zone soil microbial communities from Sagehorn Ranch, Mendocino, California, USA - Sage1_L_100_16 metaG | ecosystem: Environmental > Terrestrial > Soil > Vadose zone | place: USA...
CCGCCAGTCCCGCACAGGCCGAAGGGACCCCGGAGATCGTGGGCTCGTGGTTCGCCACGGTCACCGCAACGGACCCGCCACTCGGGTCGTTCGCCTCGTTGCTGAGCTTCCACGGTGATGGGACCCTCACCGAGTCCCGCCGTCTGTTCCTGGCCGACTCCCCGTTCGGTCCGGTGCTCGAAACCGGAGGCCACGGCGCCTGGAGGCGGACCGGGCTTGGACGCTATGACGCCTTCTTCCGATTCCTGCTTCAGCAGGCCCCACCCTCAGCTGGCGCGTCCGTGGGAACGGACGACGTCACCCTCCAGCTCGAGGTCGCGCCGAGGATGGGCATGCGTGGAAGCTTCTCGTCAACGATCAATGACAACGAAGGCCAGGCAGTGTTCACGGCGACCGGGACTGTCGTGGCGGAGCGGATCGAGGTGAAGTAGCCGGCGCATCCCTGGTCGCATCCTGCCCCCCCGGGGGACGATCCTCCCCGCAGGGCGGATGGATAGGCCAGGGAGCCGGCGGACGCGGGCTTGCGGGGGAAGCAGACGCTGTAACGGACGACCGCACGGCCGGGGCACGGGCCGATGAGAGAGGTCGGAACGGGAAGGAGGACATCGTCATGACCGTCCGAGGAACCAACGCATCGCGGGGATCCCAAAGGATTCGACCGCTTGGGTGGGCGAGCAGCGGGGTACTTACCCTTGCCCTCTCTCTAGCCGGCTCACCCGCCGGTGCCGTCATCCCTCCCGGGCCGAGCAGCCTGGTGGGCGCCGACGTGAGGCTGGTCGGTGAGGCCGGTGGCCAGGCCGGGTTCCACGTCGCTCCGGCCGGGGACCTGGACGGCGACGGGTTCCAGGACGTCATCGTGGGGGCCTGGGTGGACGGCACGGCCGGGCCGTCGGCCGGGGCGGCCTACGTCGTATATGGGCCTCTCACCGAAGGTCAGATCGACCTCGGGGAGGCCGACGCCAAGCTCCTCGGCGAGCTCACCGGGGACTTCGCCGGGGAGGGGTGGGCCGGCGTCGGGGACCTGGACGGAGACGGGTTCGACGACTTCGTCATCGGGGCGCCCGGCCGGTTCCCCCCGAATCAGCCCGGCGTCCCCGCCCCGGGAGCGGCCTACCTGTTCTACGGAGGGGAGGGACGCCTCACCGGGACCAAGAGCCTGGCCGAGGCCGACGCCAAGTTGGTCGGGGAGTCGAACGTGGACTTCGCCGGGCTGGCCGTGGCCACCGGCACCGACCTGGACGACGATGGGTTCGCCGATCTGGTCGTCGGCGCACCGCGGGACTCCGCCGGCGGTTCGGCGGCCGGGGCCGTGTACGTCTTCCATGGGGGCGAGGAGCGCCTATCGGGGACCATCAGTTTGTCCAAGGCCGAGGCCAAACTGGTGGGGGCTCCGGGGGACCTCGCCGGGTTCCGACTCGACCGCGCCGGGGACCTAGACGCCGATGGCTCGGAGGACCTGGTTATCGGGGCCCCAGCCATGGCCGGGTTCGGCGGGAGCGGAGCGGCCGCCACCTACGTGCTCTACGGGGCTGCGCAGCGCCTGAGCGGGACGATCCGTCTCCCAGAGACTGCGGCCCGGCTGGTCGGCGAGGAGCCGGACGACCGACCTGGGCTCGGGATGTCGGGGGCCGGGGACCTGGACCGGGACGGCTTCGACGACCTCGTGGTGGGTGCCGACCTGGAGGACACCGGAGGGCTGAACGCGGGGGCGGCCTACGTGTTCTACGGGAGCCAGGATCGTCTCACCGGCACGGTCAGCGTGGGGACGGCCGATGCCAAGCTCATCGGGGAAGCCGCCGGGGACCGGGCCGGCTCGGACGTGTCCATCGCCGGAGACCTGGACGACGACGGCTTCGACGAGCTGGTGGTGGGGGCCTTCGGGCACGACGCCGCCGGGACGGACGCAGGGGCGGTCTACGTCTTCTCCGTCGAGGATGGCCGGTTGAGCGGGCTCCTCAGTCTCTCCGCCGCCTCCACCAAGCTGCTCGGGGAGGCGGCAGGAGACTTCGCCGGGTTCGCCGTCGGTCCCGCCGGAGATGTCACCGACGACGACACCGATGACCTGATGGTGGGGGCTCGGTTCAACGATGCCGGTGGCTTGGACGCCGGGGTCGTCTATGTACTGTTCGGGGTGCCGGAAGCGTGCGGGAAGGGACATGAGAAGAACGATGGCAACCCGGGCCACGGAGGGAACCATGCTTGTGACCCGGAGCTGTGAGGAGGAGGCAATGGAGGCGCCTCCCCATCCGTGCGTGGAGGTAGTGGAGAGCCAAGAAGGTCAACATGCTGAGAAATGCAGACAGACTGGATCGGGGGAAGTGCCGCAGGATGGTGCTCCTCCCCCTGGCGGTCGTTGCCTTCGTGTCGCTAGGACTCCTCGGCCCGGTCGCCGCGGCAGCTGCCGACCCGCCGGTGCGGGAGGAGTTCTCCGTGGAGGTGTCAGGCCCCCACTTCCTCTCCGAGCTGTGCGGGACGCCGATCCTCCAGGAAGGAATCCCGCATGTGAGCTCGACCGAGTACAGCGACGGGAGGGTGATCGAGCAGATCGGGGTGGATCTTCAGTTGACGGCCAACGGCAAGATCGCCTTCGAGCAGCCGGCCTTCACCGCATTGGTCGACCCTGATGCCGGGACCGTGACACTGGAGGGAACGCTGGTCAACATCTATGCCCCCCGGTGTGGGACTCCTTTTGAAGGACGTCGGGCGGATTGTTCGGGACCTGGCCACGTTCGACATCCTCTCGTTGGCCGGGCGCTGGATGACACTCCAAGGGGAGTTGAACAAAGTCTGCTCCTACTTCGCGGGCGCACTTTGACAGGCGAGACTAAGGAAGGACGCGGCGACTGCCACCAGTCTGCCCTCACTACCGGAAGGGGTGGTGGCTTGCCGTGGATTCCGGGGACGGCTGCACCGCTCAGGTCTGCGCTGCGATCCGCCACTACCGGTTTCGTACGAGGTACGGGTTACTCAGCCGACGTGCCTTGGGGCGCCCGTGCAACCGTGCCTCGCGGCCAGACGCTCAACGGGTGAACAGGCAAACGATCGTCAGCGTGAACACCGAACTGGTTGAATTGTGGGAGGGAGGTCCGATGATCATCTCGCTCTTCGGGGACACCGTTGTGAAGCCTGGAAAGGAGGACGAGGACGTGCGGATGTCCGCGAAGCTCGATCAATCCTCCGTGCAATTCCCGGGTTCATCTCGTACAAGCACCGGGCCGATGACGGCGAGGAGATGGGGATCATCAGGATGGAGTCACAGGAAGCGCTCGACGCGTGGGTCCGTGAGGGCGTCCATGGTTCGGCTCAGGCGATCGCCGGCCAGATCTACGAGCGGTTCTAGGTTCAAACCGCGGAGACGTATCGCGAATACACCCGGGAGAACGGGAAGCGGACAGACGGCGATCTTAGGCACCTGTTCGTCGAACGCTGAAAGGTAGCCCAGCCCCTCGGCCACCAACTCCGTCCGCCGACAACGCTCCTTCTATGTGGCCTCGTGCGCCGGGGGCGCGCGAGGCTGTCAGCGATCCTTCAGCATAGACCGGCCCATCGATGATAGCGGCATGCTACCGGCGGCTCCGCGACCCACGAACCGTGGATTCTGAAGTCTTCAGGTTTGACAGGATTGATCCCTTCTGTCATACATTATGTCGTTATGCGTCCAGTCATGCTACTTTGCTCATGACTCTGCCAGAGGCGGCGGCCTCTCCGCTGCGGGAACGTCAGCAAGGGTTCACGCGTCGGCTGATCGTTGAGGCCCTGTCACGGGTCATCGTGGAGACAGGGATCCACCAGTTCTCCATGCAGCAGGTGGCCGACGAGGCCGGCGTTTCGCTCCGCACCCTGTACCGCTACTTCTCCACCCGGGAAGAGCTATTGGCGGGTCTGGCGGTCGAGGTCGACCTGACCCTGAGAGAAGCAGGTTTCCCGAAGACTCTGGAGTCCGTCTCCGGCGACGGGATCGCAGTTCTAGTGGGCGATCTCTGGCGGGCGATGGGGAAGCGGCCCGACCTCGCCCGCGCCTGGGTCATCACCAACATGGCCACTGGTTTCCAGAGCGGGCCGCGAAAGGAGCACCACCAACTGATCCGGAGAGCGGTGGAGAGCCTAGGCCCCCATCTCACCTCAACGGAGCAGCATCGCTTGTACGCGGTAATGCGGTACTTGGCCGGTTCGTTGGCCTGGAAGGTGTTTACCGACGATTTTGGGCTCGAGACGGAGGAGGCGGCCGAGGCTGCTAGCTGGGCGCTGCGGACGTTGCTCAAGGAGATCGAAACGGGCGGGCGGCCGAGAGGCCGCCCCTGAGGTGGAGAAACAGATGGACACCACGCACAGCGTCATCGTGTCATTGCGGCAGGCGGCCCACCGCCCGGTTTCGGAAGTGGGTGCCAAGGCAGCCAACCTCGCCTCCCTTGTCGAGGCGGGTTTCCCGGTTCCGGAGGGTTTTGTGATCACCGCGGCTGCCTTCGCTCACTTCGTCGAGGTATACGGGTTCGGCCCCGGCACCCTGCCCCAGGCGGTGCGGGCTGCGGATCTGCCCTCGGAGGTGGCCGCCGAACTGCACCAGGCACTCCGCATGCTCGGGGGCCCGGTGGCGGTGCGCTCCTCGGGGGTGGCCGAGGACCTGGCCGGAGCTTCCTACGCCGGCCAGTACGAGACGGTGCTCGAAGTGGGGCATCCCACCCAGGCCGAAGAGGCCTTACGCCGTTGTTGGGCGTCGGCCTTCGAGGAACACCTGATCCGCTACCACCAGGCCCACGGCAACCAGGGCGTTCCGGCCATGGCAGTACTCATCCAGCGGATGGTGCCGGCAGAAGTGGCTGGAGTGGCGTTCAGCGCCAACCCGGTGACGGGCAACCGCCAAGAGATCGTCATCAACGCGGTACGTGGTCTGGCCGATCGGCTGGTAGCGGGGGTGGTCGACGCCGAACAATGGTTTGTGAGGGGCGGACGCGCCGAACGGCTCGACGGTATGCACGAGGGCCCTCGTGGCCGCTCAGGCCACGCAGGTGGCCGAGCTGGCCCTCGGCGTCGAGAAGTACTTTGGGTCCCCGCAGGACGTCGAATGGGCCATCACCGGGGATGAGGTCCACCTTCTCCAAGCTCGTCCGATCACCACCCTTCCCAGTCAAATGCTCGAGGTGCCGGTGGAGGTCCCCCCCGGCTATTGGGAGCGAGAGGCAAGCCACATGCCCCGCCCCTTCACCCCGTTCACCGGCTCCTTCATCTACGACCTCATAACCGACGGCATCCGCCGGTTTGCCGCCGAGTTCGGCCTCCTCCTCGAGACGGTCGAGTTTCGGCAGATCGGTGGGTGGGGGTACATACGCTTCGTCCCTTTAGGTGGCAAGGATCGTCTCGCTCCCCCCGCCTCGCTGATGCCCCTCCTGATTCGGCTGGTGCGTCCACTACGGATCCGTATCCGCCAATGCGTGGAGGCGATACGGTCCGACAAGGCCGGCAAGCTGGTCGAGCGTTGGTACCAGGAGTGGCATCCCGAGCTGGCCGCCCGGATTGCCTCGCTGCGGTCGGTCGAGGTTGCCGCCCTCTCCGACGCGGATCTGGCCACCCACCTTGGCTCCACCATGGAACTGCTCCGCGAAGCAAGCCGGGTCCACTTCCTGCTCAGTGGGCCGAACTGCATCTCGCTGGCGGAGCTGGCCTTCACCTCGAAGGACTTGCTGGGCTGGGAGGAGGCCAGGACCTGGGATTTGTTGACGGGCCTTTCCCGCATGTCCACCGAGCCGGCCCGCCGGCTAGCCGGGCTCACCAGAATGATCGGAGCTCGACCCGCACTCCGCCAGATCATCAAGCCAGGAGGTCCGGAAGCTCTCGACCGACTGACAAGGGCGGCTCCAGAATTCGCCGATGCGTTTACCGCCTATATGGAGGAGTTCGCTTCCCGGGCCCTCAGCTACGACCCTGCGGAAGGTACCTTGGCCGAATCGCCCGAACTGGTGGTCGGACTGATCGCTCACCAGCTCGCCCGGGAATTCGACCCCGATGGCGAGGAGACGCAGCTAGCGCGGGGTCGCCAGAAGGCTCTGGCCGAGGCTCGGGAAACCCTGGCGGCCAAGAACCCGACCGACCAGAACAGGTGGGAACGTGCTCTCGCCCGGGCAGAACTCGCCTATCCGATCCGGGAAGACAACACGTTCTACACAGTGAGCGCCCCACTGGCTCTAGTCCGCTACGCAGCTCTCGAGATCGGCAGCCGCCTGGCACAGAGGTCCCAGGTGGCCGTCTCCGAAGACGTCTTCTTCCTGACTCGCGAGGAGGTGGTCGAGGCATTCGATGACCACCGGAGCCGGGTGGAGCTGGTAGCTAGGCGGCGGGCCGAACGGGCCTGGGTAGAGGCGCACCCGGGACCCGCCAGCTACGGCAAGCCCCCCGGTCCACCGCCGTCCCTCGCTGCCCTACCGGAGGAAGCCCGCTTCGCCAACCAGGCAGCTCTCTGGTACGCCCAGCAGACCTTCGAGCCGGAACAGAGCGGACAGCGCCAGTCTGGTGGAGAGATACGTGGGATCGCCGCCTCCCAGGGCCACTACCGAGGACCGGTGCGAGTCATCATGAGCGAAGATGAGTTCGGCAAGCTGGAGGCGGGAGACGTTCTCGTCTGCCCGATCACCTCCCCGGTCTGGTCGGTGCTCTTCCCCAGCATCGGGGCGCTGGTGACCGACTCAGGGGGGATCCTCTCCCATCCGGCCATCATCGCCCGCGAGTACAGGGTCCCAGCCGTGGTGGCCACCGGAAACGCCACGCAACTGCTGCGAGACGGACAGGTCATCACGGTAGACGGCACCGCAGGATTGGTCGAGGCAACCTGACGCAGCTCTACGGATCTCAATGCTCGACTTCGGTGGCGAATATGGAAGTGAGGGAGGCAACCGTGTCCGATCTCAACGTGGAGTCAACCCTGGACTTCCGACCGCTCATCCACCAAACGGTTTCTCATCACCCCTGCGTCGGTGGAGACCAACGGGGAGGTCTCACGGATTGAAATCATCCTCGAAGGTGATCAGATCGGCCCCCTCACCCACATCCACCCCAGCCGGAGCGCTACTACGTCTCCGACGGTGAACTCACCGTGAAACTCGGCGGGAAGAAGACGGTCTTGAAGCCGGGCGACCAGATCGAGGTCCCAGTCGGCGCAGCCCACACCTTCGCCAACCGGTCAGATCGCCCCGTGTCGTTCATCGCCGAACACCTACCCGCTCTCAGATTTGAGGAGTACATCCGGTCTATTCACGCCTTCATGACCTCGGATGTGGCAGGGGGAAGGCGGGACCCGCGAACCCTGATGAGGTACCTCCGGCTGGAAAGCGGCTACACCGAGACGATTCGACCACCTGCCGGCATCCCCAGGCTCGTCGTCGCCGCTCTCAACGGTATCGGACGCCTCCTTGGCTACCCGGCCGGTTGACAGCCGTCCCGCCAGCATCCGCGTTAAGGCGGCACCATTCTGGCATGACGCCCCGGGGGACACGGTCATGGCCACGGCGTAGGCGGACCGCTTCGCCAGCTACTCGGGCACCGCCCCGATCGAGGTGTCGAGCGGCATGTCACCCGGCATCGTCTTTCTCGAGGCGGGAACCGCTCGCTCAACAATGCCCTTGAAGACTTGTCCGGTCTTCTGACGGGCGGTCAGAAGACTTGTCCGACACTGGGGCGAGGCGAACGTCGAAAGACTTGTGTGGTGGCAGCGGTCTGTCGGACTCAAATCGAGCCCGCTACGGGGCCATGGTTGCGCCGATCCTGGCGCAGAGCCGCTGGTCAGAGCGGAGTTTCGATAGCGGAGGCGGACGGGAATCGAACCCGCCTGCGGGCTTTCGCCCGCACACCGATTTTGAAGGCATGTCCGACGCCCGCGGTGCCTTCAGGTCCGTGACCAGCGGCTTTGTCTTCGGACACCATCCTCCAAGGTGCAAAGACTTGGGAGGCCGATCCGGCTCGAAGACTTGTCCGGCGGCCTCTGAAGACTTGTCCGGCCACCACCTCCTCCGATGACCACGATACTCCGATGCCTCGGATCCCAGAGATAGGCTCACCGACCCGTGATGTGTAGTGGAGCGAAAGCGGCGGATCGAGAGGGCACGCGTCCTCACCCCACTCGCTGCGCGCGTGTTAGGTGGCGATTCGGGCGTGAAAGGGGGGCGCGCCTCCGCTACGAACTTCAAGAACTCACGGGCAGTGTAAACGGACTTCAGCCGAAACGTCCTCCTCCGAGTTCGAGCCCTTCGTCATGATGCCCATGCTCCGAAACGTTCCGCTCTTGTGGCAGGTCTTATAGGTCCCAAACGTGTGGCCATGACGAACCTCAACGGACCCCCAGTCCTGCTCTGCAACGACGTGCCATTCCCCTCCGGAACGCTTTTGCAATTTGGTTACGAGGTGCAGGGTGACCGAGCCATTACACTTTATGTTTGAAAACCACAAGAAGTTCTGTCCGTCCCGCACTGGTTCGAGGGCCCTAATGTCGCAGCGCGTAATGGAGGCCGTCCGGCCCGCGGCCGGGACCGCCAGGGCCACGACGCACGTCGCCATCGCGATCATGAGACCGAGTCTGTTCTTGTACGCGTTCATGTTCCCCCCTCTCTTCCACGCGTCTGTTCGGTTTGCGCGTCCTCCTTGCCGTTAGTTCCAGCGACTCGATTGCTTCGCTCGCTCTCCTTTCACGCGCGAGATGGAGCTGCGCGCGCTTTCTCTCGGTCAAGGCTGGAGCCCAGCCAGGGCCACGCAACCGCCACGAGGGCCACGATCGCAACGGCCGAGCGCATCGTCGCCGGTATCCGCAGCTCGGGAGCGCCTGGGAATGTATGCCGTGGTGGCCGTGAGGCTGCCGTCCCGTGGTGGCCGTGAGGCGGCCGCCTTCTTAGGAGGTCGCGGCGAGATCCGGCGCTGATCTCTGACGTCTGACATCTCGTTTCGCCTCCTTCGCGTTGCGGGGCGCCCACGGTAAACACTGGCGCTGAAGAACGGCTTAAAACGGTGCGTTCAGCGGGTGTAGGGGTCAAAAACTCCGATCATGCGCTCGACCTGCGGATTCGCAGTGGGCGGCGAAGACGAGCCAGCGACTCTGGGGAAGCTCGGGAAGCGAGTGTCCGCCATTCCATTCGCCTACCTTGGCTGCCGAACTGCCCGAGTGCGGAGCCGTTCCGTGCAGGACTTGAGTCCCTCGGACTCAGATCTCAGCCAACGGGGTTGGCGGTGGGTTCTCACTCGGGCTTCAGGGAAGGCGATTCGCGCCGATCTGACCGGCGGCCAGATCGGCGAAGCCGCAGGCACAAGGTGATCGGAGTTTTTGACCCCTACACGCGATTTGAGTCGGCTAGAAGTCCCGTGGCATGAAGTGTCGCTCGCTGAAAGCTGGAGGATTGTCCTTCGCGAGCTCTGCATCGATGTCCGAGGCGAGCCGTGCCTTGGCCCAGTCCATGAGCATTTGCTTGTCCGCTTCCGTAGGCTCCTCGTTCTTCTCCCAGAACCTTCCGTATCGCAGGTGGCCTCGGAAGCTCTGGCCTGGCCGCTCGAAGGAAAAGGTGAGTGGGACAAAGGGCGGATACACCCCCCTGTCCTCGCCCACTGCGCCAAACCGGAAGTGCAGGCGCAACTCTTGGTTGATGTTCAGGCCTTGAGTGTCGAATTTCTCGAACTCCTCTTCGGACATGAGGTGCAGGGTATCGAGGATCTGTACCGCCGTAAAATCTACTGGGATCTTGTTCGGCTAAGCCTGCACACCAGTGCGTACCGGGCACCACCCAGGACTATGAGGGACCTGCCTGGTCGGCCACACGTTGAGCCGCAATGCCGATGTCGCGGATCGCGTGTGCGGCCAGCGCCCGAACTCGCTCCCAGGCCTCACCCCAGCGCCCGTCCAGGGGAACACTCAGCGCGTCAGCGGCACGTGCGCGTCGTTGCTGCGCCTCCCCACCGTGCTGGCCGCCGACGCGGAGCTGGTTGATGCTTCGCAGCGTTGAGACGGAATCCTTGAGCTGCGCCAGCTCCTGCGGGTCGGTCAACTTCTGCTCGAACAACAGGTCCAGACGGGCGTGAGTGTGCGCGACCTCGGGCAGCTCGGTTCCCTCGGTGAACATGTGGTCCGGGATGTCGAGACGCTTCATGATGTCCGCGAGACTGGAGAGACGCCGCTCAAACTCGTCGCGGTTGCCGCACGGAAGCGCCAGCACGCTCACGGCCGCCGCTCCAGGCAGACGCACGACATGCCGATTCGCGAACGCGAGCCGCCACCTCACGTCCAGGTCATCGAGCGCCTGCTCCACCGCCTGAGGCGGCACCGCTTCGACGGCGGGAGCCGTCTCAACCTCCACGATGCGCTCCCAGCACGGATTCCCTCCAGCGTGACAGTCGCCTTTGTTGGCGAACTCCGGCCGGTTCAGGTCGCAAAGGCCGTCCCACAAGTTGCGGCTGACGACATGGCTCGGGCCTCCCATCACCTTCGTACCCCTCACCTGCGGGTGGAGGAAGTGAGAGCAGATGAAGTCCGTGTCAGGCAGCTCGCACGCCGCGCATAGCGGCCGTGACGTGGGAGCGACCCTCCGGCCGTTGTCCATGACGATGGGGAGCGCTGTGTCGTCGGTAGAGGACGCGGCCGTGCAGAATAGGTTGCCGCTGTCGCGCTCCTGATAGGAACATTCCTTGTCGCCCCGCGACAAGTCCGTCAGGAGCCCGACTGTCTCGTCGCCTTCAGCAAGCTCGATGATGTACAGCTCGGTGCCCTGGACAGGTTCGATAGCCCCCGCGTTCAGCGCGTCCTCGATGAGACGGACAGCGAGCCTGTAAATGCCGCGCTGGAACTCAGGGGAATCGAAAGGCGCGTGCGGGTCACTCGCTCCCACCGCCTGCCCCACGAAGAACATGAGCGTGTGAGGGACAACCACCTTGACGGCGCGGTAGTACTTGCCCCTGAGCTCGATGTCGAAGAAGGCGTCTCGCTGTGCCCACTCCCGGAATCGCACCTCGTAGCGCATCGGCGCCATCGTACGTCCGAGGCCTCGGCGGGGTCGTGCTTGACTTCCCGAATTTTCCCCGGTCCTGGCGGTCTTGAGTCTCGGGATCGGAGATACTTCGCCAGGGGATGGATCACGACGGTGAGGAAGGCAGTCGTCTTCGTAGCAGTTCTGGCTGGCGTTGCCTGCAGAAGGGCGGCCGAGCCCGTGACGACTCCCTCCCCTACGGCGGCTCCGAGTGTGGCCGCGCAGCCGACTTCCGAACAAGCGCCACGGGAAGTCATCCGTGGCGCGTTCCAAGGTTCGTGCAAGCTCCTGAAGAAGCGGCCTAGCGATCTCGAAGCGCTGCAGGTCCAGCGCGAGGTCCGGTTGCATTTCCGGCAGTCCGGTCCGTCGAAGCTGTCCCTCACGTCGAAGACCGGCGGGTACACGATGGAACTCGCCCGCACCGGTAAGCACCGGTTCTACTCGAGCAGGAACGCCAACTGAAATGGCCGATGCATCAGCGCGGCCCGTACCCGGCGAGGCCCCGATCCAGGACGGCGTCCAGGTCTGGCGGGATGTCGACCGGTGAGGACGACCAGGATAGGACGGTGGTGATCGCCTTTCGCTTGGCCGCCCCTCCTACATCACCCACGGGCACGAAGTAGACGAAGAGCAACTCTCCAGCGGGCACTGTTGCGTTGGCCGAAGCCAGGGCGAGGTGGACCAACACGCTCGGACGCGTATCAGATCAGGAGGGCCAGTTCGGTGAACGCGTCGGCAAGCCGGGCGGAAGGAGGCACGTCGGTCCCGAGATCGTAGAAGCCCCGGCGGAGGTTCTGGATGAAGGCATGCG
>Ga0137368_10006963_pt1 | contig 11796 bp, 10 predicted proteins | sample SagtaG_13_FD_104917 | JGI IMG/M metagenome (GOLD analysis project Ga0137368, IMG submission 104917) | Vadose zone soil microbial communities from Sagehorn Ranch, Mendocino, California, USA - Sage1_L_100_16 metaG | ecosystem: Environmental > Terrestrial > Soil > Vadose zone | place: USA...
CCATCCCATGACATGCGCTCCGCGTTGAAGACCGGTGTTGCAAGCGGCGCTTGACAGCATAACTCTTTGCCTGATCAGGCCGAATGAGCCGTCGTTATTACTACCTTAATTAATTCCGGACTGTGATCGTAACCTGTTGATCGCTCTCGACCGTGTCCACTTTCAGATTCAAACGATTGAATAGAACCTTCGCCATCTCGGCGTAGTATGCTGATGTCCTAGGTCCTCTATCGTGTTTGAAAATGATTGTGTGCATGCTCCCATCGAAGCTGTGTTCGAATTTGAAAGATCGGGCGTACTCGCTACCTAGAAGTTCCAGGGCCTTTACCGTAGTGTCAAAGTCAATCTTCTTGAACCAGAAGTTGATAAACTCAGAATACTCGTTCTCCGCCGACTGACTGCCTAATTCCCTGGCTTCCGCGTCAGTGAGGCTCTCGAATATTCTCCTCATCTTGGATGTAAACGCCATCATGAACCCAAACTTCTCCGCATAGATCTCCCACTCAACATGTCTCCTGAGTGCTTTGTTTATTATGAAACTAATACTCACGTTTTCTTGGTTCGCAAGCTCCTCCAGCTTGAGTAGAATGTCCCCCTCGAGTCTTATGGTACGCGTCTCGCTCAGGACACGCGCGGGTTCAGCCTTTTCGACTTCAAACATTAGTTCGGTCAACGAGTGTGCCATGATTGATTACCTGTGCCGAGTTGGCGGTCATCCTCCGTAAGAGATCGGGATTTCTTCGCGTATTCGACTCTCAGAGGGTTGCCTACGGTACGATTCTGACCAGGTTGACTTGCCTATTTCGCGGGGAGTCTTTAGACGGATTACTACTTGGTCTTCGGTGCGTTCGGATTCTGGGTCTAGATTCAGAAGGCCCTTGAATATGCTGGTCAAGAATTGTTCGTTGAAAATGGACCCTTTTGCGCCAAGTCCGTGTTTCACTATTATTGTATGCACTCTGCCATCGAAGGTGTGTTGCAGACTGAAAATTCGGGCGTACCGGGAGCCGAGTAATCTTAGAGTTTCGAGAACGGTGTCCAGGCTTAGCTTCTTGAACCGGAAGAGTATGAAATCTCTTCCAAAGTTCTTTGCCGCCCATTCGCCTAGTTCCCTCGCCTGTTCGACCGTAAAATAACTGTACATTTTCGCATGCAGGAATCCTGGTATAGCGACGAAGCCGAATTTCTCCGCTGCGATATCCCATTCAGTGAGCTTTTGGAGGGACGAGGTCACGAGATAGTTGACGCTGACACGCTCTTGTCTGGCCAGTTGTTGTAGCTCCAGATCGACTTGGGGGCTAAGCCGTATCGTCCTTGTGATCGTTTCGCGTGGCGTAAGGGTTCCCTGGTGGTACAACTGGCATTGGCAGGTGCGTATATTACTGTTCTGTGGTCTAATCCAATCACTTAGAACACCGCCCACTCTGGTGGATATCTATTCATACACTTTTCTCTCCTGCGATTTCCCCAGCACGGCTTGATAGGTGCTGTCGATGGCAATCAGCTTGTTAACGATGGCGGCGAGATACTACATATGAGCACGACAGAACGGTTCGGATGCTTTTCGAACATATATCGGATAAACGCCCTCTACTTGGTACCTAGTTCACCAAATCAATGGCCACCAGGTGTAGGCGAGCATTTCGCAAGCGAAGCCAGTCCAACGAATTGGACGAGCTTCCAATATTACACGTTGGAAGAGCTTTTGCTCTAGACACATGATTCTTATCAAATCTTAACTCAACATCGTCCTGCGCGTTTCTTCTGTCGCCAGCTGGAAGCGTATTCGCTTCACATGATCAATTATCGCGGATTGACTTGCCAATTGAGTTGCGATCATTTCCTCTGTTGTTGTTCCTAAACGTCCAGGCTATATGCAACAACGGTACTTACTCAGTAATCTCGGGATAGCTACGGAGTGAAAGTAGATGTCGGTAGAATTTGAGATGCGAAAATGGTGCGCGATCGTAAAGCTCGAAGGATACACTACGCCAGCTAGCGCACGTGCACTAGTTCAAAAGTTTCACAATATCGTCGAGAGCTTCCGAGATGAGGGGGTCGACCTTGACGTCTTCATGCTCGTGGAAGATGAAAACGAACTTCGATCCGTGGACGAATCTGTCACTCGCAAACCCGACAGGACGAAGGAAAGGTAAGCCGTTACACTAGAGCATTGAATTGTGGGTGAACGCGCATTAAGTCGTTGATGTTAACTTGGGAATTCCCGCCGAGAATCATAGGCGGCATTTCGACTCACGTCTACCACCTCTCAAGGGCTCTGGTGGAAAGGGGAACCTCGGTTCGCGTGATAACTTGCGACTTTCCCAATGCCCCTTCCGAAGAGATTATTGACGGGGTCTCAGTATCGCGAGTGGATAGCGGCCGGGTTCCCGAGTCCAACTTTCTCCTCTGGATCTATCATCTGAACTCTCAGATGATCTCGAAGACGATTGAGCTATTCGAGACTGAGAGATTCGACTTGATACACGCTCACGACTGGGTTGTGGGAAGGGCGGCTGTGGAACTCAAGAATCGACTCGGTCTTCCGCTAATCTCTACAATTCATGCGACCGAGATTGGAAGGGGAGGTAGCTTGGACGGTGAGTATCGCAGGAAAGTGAGGGACATCGAACGGCTACTAGTGGAGCAGAGCGACGGGATCATCTGTTGCAGCAACTACATGCTCGACCATATTCAACACGTACTCGGTGCGGTCAAAACCAAGATCCGCGTTATCGCAAACGGCGTCGAATCATCTAGGTTCAATGGCGGTCGCCAGCCACAACTCATCCTGACCGGAATTTCTGAAGACAGAAAAATCATACTCTGCGTCGGCAGGATTGTTCGCGAAAAGGGTATCTTCACACTCCTGGATGCTTTAGAGGAACTACGAAAGCAGGGGAAGGATGTCAGCCTCGTCTTCGTAGGTGAAGGCCCACTCAAAGAGGACTTGGCCAAGGAGGTCCTCCGGAGGAAACTGAGTGACCGTGTTAAGCTCGCAGGATTCGTTGACGAAAAGAAACTAGTCTCGCTTTACAATTCAAGCGATGTGTTCGTTCTAGCATCCCACTACGAACCCTTTGGAATGGTCGTACTCGAAGCAATGGCGTCACGGATACCAGTTGTGGTCTCAGATGTTGGAGGACTCTCCGAGATAGTTGAAGATGGAATAACCGGAGTAAAGGTTCTGGCCTCGGACCCTCGTGCTCTCGCAGAAGGTATTCTTCGAGTGCTCAACAATCCAGAACTGGCTGAACAGATGACAGAGAATGCCTACCGAGTGGTTCAGGAGAGATACAAGTGGGATCTGATCGCTGAGAAGACACTCAAAGCCTATAGAACAGATTCTGTCAAACCACCTTCTTCGACAGCAGTAGAGGATGTTGAATTTCTCAGCGACCCAGCACTAGTACAATTCCTCCTGACAATAGGTGCAACAAACGGGGAGGGAGCCGTCAGCGCCGGGGAGATAGCGTCTCTAATCAAATCCCCCGAAACTCCTGTGAAGCTCAGCCTTGGAAGGCAGGCCTCGCTGGGATATGTGTCAACAAAGCTCGCCCCAGACTCAGCGAGAGTTCGCTACCACTTGAGTCCAGTCGGCATAATCAAAGCCTGCAGTGACATGTCTTGAAAAACGCTCAACTTCTGTCTTCATCTTCTCTCCATCAGATCATCGTCAGTTACTCTCTACTCATCAGCAGACTCAGTCTCGAAGGAACTGCAAAGGACTCAAATCAGGATGAGCGATGAAGACTGAAAACAAGCGTAGAAGCAGAATCATCGGGCTGGTCCTCCTGATGGCAGTCTTGGCTGCTTCGCAGACCATCGGCTTCGAAACATCATGGCAATTGCAGACAGTCAATGCAACCCTGTCGAGCGGTTCTGCTTTCCAGTACATAGTCACGATCCTATTGGAGAACAATGGGCTCTGCGAGGTCACTCCAAGCGTTGTCTCTGGCTGCGGCTCCTCGTCAATACCCGCACCATACCTAGCTACACTGGCTCAGACCTACGGATTCAGCACTCACTACACGGCTGTAGATCATCCCAGCGAGCCTAACTATGTTGCGTTGTTCGGGGGAAGCACGTTCGGCGTCACCTCTGACGGCTACTGTTGTTTCCAACTTAATGCGCCAAATCTTGTTGACCGACTAGAGGCGGCAGGGCTCACCTGGAGGGCTTTTGCCGAGGACGCTTCCGGTTCTGGAACCTGCAGCTTCACGCCGCCTAGGGCGGGCGACCATTATCCGTTCATCGACTTTAGCGACATGAAGACATCCGCGCGATGCGCCAACATGCTCACCACAACATCGCCCCTCGACCCGGAGTTCGTAGGCACACTCAACGGAGCAACACTACCGAACTATGTCTGGCTCACTCCCAACGACACTGACAACATGCACGGTTCTTCAGTTGCAGTAGGGGACGCCTACCTAGCAACCCTAGTCCCGCTGATCCTGTCCAGCAGAATGTTCACCACCCAGAAGGCGGCACTATTCATCGTATTCGACGAGGGACACGACTTTTGCCCAACAGGCAACAGCAACAGTGACTGCGTCGTCGCAGAATGGTCCGGCCCAGCGGTGAAAAAAGCTTACAGCTCAAGCACGTCCTACAACCACTACTCGTATCTCTCAACTCTCGAAGCGAACTGGAATCTTCCAAGTCTAACTTCGAACGATGCTTCAGCCACTCCGATGACAGAGTTCTTCGGAACCTCGCCTCCACCGACGCTCTTAGCCAGCTTCACCTACAATCCATCTTCTCCCCAGACAGGACAGACCGTTTCGTTCACCGGCTCAGTTTCAGGAGGAAGCCCGCCCTACAGTTATTCCTGGAGCTTCGGTGACGGATCGACTGGAATGGGATCGTCTCCGCAGCACACCTACTCCTCTACGGGAACACTCACCGTGGCCCTCACAGTGAAAGATAATGGCTCGCCTCAGCAGACCGCGACATCTCAGCAATCCCTAACCGTCTCGGGTGCGCCTCCTCCGCTGACGGCTAGCTTCGCCTACAGTCCTTCTTCCACCCAGGCAGGACAACCGGTCACGTTCACAGCGAGCGCTGGCGGTGGGACGTCTCCTTTCACGTTTAGCTGGTCCTTTGGAGACGGATCGGCCGGAACAGGCTCTCCGGTAACGCACACGTACTCGTCGGCAGGATTATACACGACTTCTCTGACGGTCAAGGATAGCAGTATCCCACAGCAGACAGCTACCTCTCAGAAGGCAGTCTCCGCTACTAGCCCGCCCCCTCCCATATCTGCGATCTTCACAGTCAGTCCGTCTTCGGCTGACGTTGGACAATCTATCTCGTTTACAGCCTCTGCTTCAGGAGGGGCTCCGCCTTACAGTTACTCGTGGAGCTATGGAGATGGTTCTGCGGGGACAGGTCTCCAAGTGACCCACACTTACAATAGTGATGGGAACTACCAGGTAACACTGACAGTCGCCGACTCACTGGGCAATACCGGAACAGGAGTATCGCCGGTCGTTATTGGAACGGCTCCCCTGCAAGATGGATTCACGTACAGTCCTACTAGCCCGCAACCAAGTGATAGTATCAACTTCACAGCGTCTGCGAGAGGCGGGAATCCACCATACTCCTACTCTTGGGATTTTGGAAACGGAGCCTCAGCCTCAGGAGTCTCCGCAACCTATTCCTACGCATTGGCCGGGTCCTACGTAGTGACCCTGACAGTCATCGATTCTGCGAACCGTTCGAACGATACTTCCCAGAGCCTAACCATCTACTCGCCCGCTCATCCAGATTTCAGGTTGAACACGGATCAGTCGACCCTCGACGCTCAGCCGGGTTCTGACCAATCACTCGCTATCACGGTAACGAACTACGGGGGTCCTTCGGGAACAATCAGGTTCAATGCGACAATCTCACCAGCTGGGCCTCGAATCTCGCTCAACCCAGCGAGCATTACTCTATCACCTGAAGGTTCAGGCTCTACCAGTCTGAACGTAAACGTCGCTCCAAACACTACTCCCGGACCTTACTGGATACAAGTGAATGCTACCAACGGATCCATAACGCATTCTATCACTGTACAAGTCGATGTCGCTCAGCATGGCATGCCGCCAACGTCAAGTCAGTCGTGCCAGTTCTGTCTCGTCTCAGTTGCGATCATTGCCATCTTGGGAGTCGCAGGCACGGCCACACTTGTCACCCTTCAAATGCGTCGAAGACGAAGAATCCCAACGGTTCGAATCGGCACAAAGAGCGAATACGATCCAAACAGAGCTGGTCAGCGTCTAGGGAGGGGGCTTCAGTAGCTTGAGAGTGTACATGGAGCAGCTTCGGCCCGATACTCTTGAAAACCTAGCTACGAGTTACAGTCTGGGCAGCGCTATTCAGTCAGGAAAATCTGCCAGAGGCGCACACTACGTTGTGTACCGACTCCGCACACCGCGTGGTGATTTTGCCCTACTCAAGCCGCGACCACTCTCGATCAACGAATCGTACGGAACAAGCCTTCTGGAGGAACTCCGCCGAGCGAATAGGATCTTTCATCATCTTGCCCGCCACGGGTTTCCCGCGCCCGCTCCTCTGTTAACGAGCGCAGGGTCGACGATAGTGACGATCAACGGAGAACACTATGCTGTCTATCCCTACGTCCACGGCCGAGCCATGGTCAGAGGTAATATTCGCCAAGTAGCGAAGGCCGGTGTAACCCTTGGTTCTTACCACCGCATAATGGCAGACTACCCGAAGAGAATGAGCCGATCCGAAGAGCCGTTCCCCAGCCGATTCCAAGACCGAGTGGACTTGTTCACCGAAAACGTCGAGGCCTTGGACGGACAACCCTCGGCTCTTGGGATAGAGGCAACTCTGGATTACTTCAAGGACAGTCTGCTGGACATCGAGTTATCGCTGCTAAGGCTTTCGTATGAGGATCTGCCGCAGCTGACTATCCATGGAGACTACCGACGCCAGAACATTCTGTTCGAAGGCGACAGGCTAGCCGCGGTCATAGACTTCCATCGCTCTAGGATTGAAGCTCGGTCCTTGGACCTTGCGATAGCGCTCGCGGACATTCTACCGAGAACCAGTAATGGGCACGCTCTGAGCCTGGCTCGCAGCTTCATCAACTCCTACGAAAGAGTCCAGCCACTGTCGAATGACGAGCAAGAAGCTCTCCCTGTCCTGGTAGAGGCCAGAGTGGCCTGGAGAGCTCTTCGCAGGATTCGCAGAATCGTCAATGCCAAAGACAAGAAGAAGATGCTGAGACGGGCTCGAAAGTTTCAGCTCTACGTCAGCCACCTTCGGAGGGTCAGGATGATCCGGTCAAGCTGGAAGCACATATTCGCGGAGGCAAATAGCCAATGATGAATACAGCCGTCACGGTTCAACGCGAGGTCGGGGCTCTAGCAATAGTCCACCATGCAAACCAGTACGTGGTCACGGATGGCTATGATAACCGGGTTGGAATATCCGGGATCGTCGGGACCTCCTCGTCTCAAACAGGCCTCCTTCGAGTCCTGAAACTCCACGAACGATACAGTGTCCCGTTCAGCCTCCACATCAGCGGCACATTACTCGAATCTCTAGCATGGCACAACCCTGACTTCCTTTCAGAAGTAAATCGGCTGGCAGGGCTCGGCCTGCTGGAACTCATAGGTGGATCTTATGGTCAGAACATGATGCGGTTCTTCTCTCCCGAACATAATCTGAGACAGATTAACGAAGAGCTACTCCTCTACCAGAGGTACCTCGACTGGGACCCGAAGAGGATCACCACGTTCTGGCCAACAGAACGCCTCTGGGAAACCGAAGCTATGGCTCCTGTCCTGACAAGCGGCCAACTAATGAATGGAGGCTATCGGCATGTCGTGATAGACGATAGGCTGCTTTATTCTACCACAGGAAGCCCGAGCCCTCGCCAACTCTACGACTACAACCACTCTTGGGACCCGGTCAACTTCCAGATGCATCGTATCAAGAACGGCCTGGGACTCTCCGCGTTGCCTATCTCATTTGGACTCCGACGAAATATTCCGCCGCGGACACGCGAAGACTTGGAGAAAACTCAAGCCCAGCTCGAGTGGGTTCTTGACATCAGCCCCAACTATGACAATCAGCTCGTCGCCATCTATGCGGACGACATGGAGAAGGTCGCGGGGGTTGGCTGGGACGTAAGAGGTCCGCTCCAGTTCGAGGCGATGCTCAGATGGCTCTCAGAAAACCCATTTCTGCAGCCCGTCAAGCTGGCCGAATGGGCTGCTACGCACAAGGCAGGCTCCGAGAGACAGATCGACACAGGCGCGTACTCAGAGTTAGTCGATGAGTTCGGTGCCGGGGAGAACTACGAGTCGTGGTACTACGACCCGCGATGGTCCCTCTACCGCAACTACTATGCCTGGTCAGAAGAGAGAGTCGGAGAGCTCGATTCTAGAGGAGCGGACCCGGCTCTCATACAGCTCGCCTGGAAGACTCTGCTGGCGACGACATGGCAGACGGCATGGCACACTCCCCGGACCGGGGCCCATGGAGAAAATCTGAGCGATGAGGGGCCTAGCGCCTGGACCCGGGCCATAGCGAGTCACAGTCGGATCGCTGCGATAATTGCTGAAGCAGCGTACTGGATGACCCACAAGAGCGACCAGGCCTATGCTGATCTAAGGGACCTGGACTCGGACGGAGAAAACGAGTTAGTTCTCAAGAATGACAAGCTATACGCAGTCTTCTCTCCAAGGAACGGCGGTCGACTAGTCTACCTTTTCACCGTCAGCAATCCACCGGGCAGACTGGTCATCGGGAACCCCATCGACGACTGGAATCTACTGGAAGACCTCCACGCGTACATGGACGTTCCACCCAATCATCCCGGAGCACTCGCAGACGTCGGATACGAACATGACAACTACTCCACAGAGATACGCGTGCCATATGGCGACACGGTGTGGGCAAGACTCTCGAACTCCGAGAAGAAGAGTGCCGGCTTTGGAATACTGAAGAATCTCAGCCTCGGAAAAGGCGAGGGTGCAATCCGCACAGAGTACAGCCTTCCCAACTCTCTAACCAAACTCTCCACAGAGATAGGATTCTCACCAGATTATCAGCAACTCCTCAGAATGGGGCCTTCGGCCGTCGAAGAATGCTCCCCGGCCATGGGAATCAGGGGATGGTCCAACGAAGGCGTGACTGTGGGAGCCCGGCTCGACGGGGGATCTGCCATATGGGATAAGCCGAGACAAGATCGGTTCGGACATGGCTACCTCTTGAGGGTGACAGGATTCCGCGGTTTTACCGTCTGGATAGGAGCGGAGGACTAGGACCAGGTATGACACAGACAATTCGAAACGATCCTAATAGTGCATCTTTCAACGAGCCCATTCTCCAAGGGCTGACCGAGGTCGAATTCGTAAAGGACATCCTAAGCACCGAGGCATTCGGCGACCCAGGATTACGGCAGCCGCTGCAGGGGTTCGAGACGCGAATCCTGAAGAGGCATCTACGCAAGGTAGTAATCGACTACACTCTAAAATTCAAGGACTCGACTAGAAACTACATCGGCCTATACAGAGAATCAGACGAGCGTCTCGGACACACTTTCTCAGTCATGAAGACCCTCAGGTCTAATGGATTCGGAGAAGATAGCAGTCTGAGAGTACCGAGCCCTGTTCTCTACATACCCGCGCTTTCATTTCTCATGATGGAGCAAGCGGAGGGTCAGCCGCTTCGTGGAATCTTCGAAAGCAGAATGGATCCAGGGCCTTACGTGAAGGGCACGGCAAGATGGCTCGCAAGACTGCATAACAGCAACATTAGACTAGACGGCGAGTTCTCCCGTGATGATGAGATCGAAGCCTCTCGGAGATACGCGAGGGCCGGATCGTGGCTTCTTCCCACTCTAAAATGGGATATACAATCGATTTCAATCCAGCTGATCGACGCGCAGAAAACCCTCCCGCTCCACGCGAGGAGGCCGATTCATGGAGACTACCACCCGAGGAACATCATCGTCTCTCCAGATCTGACAACCGTCATAGACTTCGAAGAAGCCCGGATGGGGGATCCTGCGTTTGACGTCGGCTATTTCGTTGCTCAGACCAAGATGACCCATGGACTGGGAGACGCCACCGTCCGAGCCGTCGAAGCATTCATGCAAGAATATCAAGATAACCAGCCGAGCATGGACCCGGATCTTGCGCAGCGAGCAGCAGTGTTCGAAGCACAGACATACCTTCAAAGAATCTACCACACCTACTACCTACTTGCCCTAAGGCCAGACTTTGATCTCATCTCGAAATGGCTGAACGAGTGCCAAGGCTGCCTTCGAAAAGTACAGAGCAGTCGCCTGGAAATGGGAAGGCGCAACCAATGATTTCCTCAACACTTGAAAACCCGAGAGGGTCCGTATCCAGACTCTCAACCCGTACAACTCGTAACAAGCGAATGGTTGGAAAGGCTCTGACAATCATAGTCATCTGCCTAGCCCTAAACCCTCTCGTACATCAGAGCAAGATTCTCTCTCTTCCTAGTAACCCCGCCGGTTCCATCACCGGACACGAATGGCAATCGGGGATGCCAACAAGCTCCATCCTTGCTGCAGTAGCCCAGCCTCCCACAGCAGTCCTCACTTTCAGCCCGTCCAGTCCAGCAGCTGGATACCCGGTTACTTTGAATGCCACGTCTAGCGGCGGAGCAGCACCCTACACCTTCGAATGGACTTTCGGAGATGGGACAAACGGGACTGGCAACCCGGCCTTTCACACCTTTGCAAGTGGAGGCTCGTATAACGTGACGGTGGCAATCAGGGATAGCACAGGGGCCATCATCCAGGCCTACAAGATCATCAATGTCAAATACGACGTGCCTCCCGTACCGCAGTTCACCTGGACACCTGCAATAGTCTTCGTTGGAGAAACAGTTTTCTTCGACGGTTCCACTAGCTCTGACCCCGACGGTGTAATCGTCGCCCATGTGTGGCAGCTCGGAGAAGGAGACCCCCAGACGGGGATCGGCGTTCTTCACACCTACTCCTCCCCCGAAGTATACCAGGTCAGTCTCTCGGTGACAGACGACAGCGGAGTCACCGTGGTCAAGCCCGTAGCAGTCTGGGTCCATCCCGCGTTGGCCCTAACCGCCTCGTCCAACGCAACCCAAGGACTCACCCCGTTAGGCCTCTCGTTCAGCACACAAGTTTCAGGCGGACAATCTCCGTACACTTTCTCGTGGGACTTTGGAGACGGCCTTACATCTGCCCGTCCAAACCCGATCCACAACTATACAATTCCCCGCGTTTATCGAGTTGAGGTGACAGTGACCGACTCGCTAGGCCACACTGCCTCGCAAGTCCTGAACATAATAGTCAGCGCTCGGCCGGTCGAACTCAGCTTCCTCGGATTCTCGGAGACCACTCTAAAAGTCGGAGGCCTTCTCACGGCAATGAGCGCGTTCCCACTGATGATCTTCATGATTGTACGGCGTAGGAAATAGTGGGGCGGAGATTCTTCAGACGATCAGGATCCGCCGTGACGGGCCAGACCCGGGCAGCTGACAGAGTCTCTGGCCTTTCGTACAAGCCAGACCATGTCTACGGCTGCAGACACAATGGAGACAAGTCGAAGTGGGAGCCAGATTCAAGGTTTTAGTTCTGGGGCTCTGCCTCGTGTTCGGAATTCTGATAGCATCTTTTGCGGTGTCGACGGATCACGATAGGAGAAGCTATTCAACTATCCAGGCAACAATCCCCAGCCAGGCTCCCTTCGACTACATAGTCGTCATCGTCATGAACAACGCCAGTGCAAAACAGGTCTATGGGTCCTCGGCTGCCCCCTA
>Ga0137368_10006999_pt1 | contig 11757 bp, 16 predicted proteins | sample SagtaG_13_FD_104917 | JGI IMG/M metagenome (GOLD analysis project Ga0137368, IMG submission 104917) | Vadose zone soil microbial communities from Sagehorn Ranch, Mendocino, California, USA - Sage1_L_100_16 metaG | ecosystem: Environmental > Terrestrial > Soil > Vadose zone | place: USA...
CGGGTCTACGCCGACCCGGCGAGCCAGTTCGTCGGCGCGTTCATCGGCAACCCGCCGATGAACTTCCTCAGCGGCCGGGTGCGGCGCAACGGCAACGGCGCCACCGTGGCGATCGCCGACCACACCGTGGTGGTGCCGGCCGAGGGGCTGCCGGCGGGCGACGGCGAGGTGCTGGTCGGGATCCGCGCCGAGAACATCCAGGCGGCGACCGAGCCGTTCCAGGACGCCGTGCGGGCGAGCACGCAGGTGGTCGAGCCGCTCGGCTCGCACCTGCTGGTGACCGCGGCGATCGGCGAGCAGGGCCTGAAGGTGGTCACCCCGGCCGACTTCCCCGCTCACCCCAACCGCGACCTGTGGCTGCGCTTCGACGCGGCCAAGCTGCGGCTGTTCCCGGCGGGCCGGCCCGAGGACGCGGTCGCCGCCGCGAGCTGACGCGCGGCGAGGCGCGGCCCGGGCTGACTCGCTGCAGCGGATCAGCCGGCCGCGCCTCGCCGCCTCTCCTAAGCCCGTCGGCGTCCGGCGACCAGGCGGTAGAGCAGCAGCAGGATGATCGACCCGACGATGGCGGTCAGCCAGGTGCTGAGGTTGAAGAAGCTGCCGATCGAGTCGACGCTGAAGATCGCCTGGGCGAGGAACCCGCCGAGCAGCGCGCCGACGATGCCGATGATCATCGTCACGATGATCCCGCCGGGGTCGTCGCCTGGAAGCAGTGCCTTGGCGATCGCTCCGGCGAGCAGACCGAGGATGATCCAACCGAGGATGCCCACGTGGTTCCCCTCCTTGGCCGTCACGGTCCTCCCGGACGGCGACGTGGCGTCCGAGCACGACGACCTCGCGCCGCCGGCGCCGGCTGGCGCCTGCGTTACGCCCCGTACGGTCGCGTCGATCACAGGATGACCTGATTTGGGCGGAAGGAAACCCGGGGGAAGCAAGGGAGGCTTCCGGGCCGGCCGGGCTGAAACAGGGCCCGGCCGGCCCGCCCCCCGGACGGCGGCCCCCCACCTGCCAGGGCCGCATACCGCCGATCGTGCACGCTTCGCCGACGCCCGTCAGTGACGCACGTCACAGGACGGCAGACGGGCCCGGTCTGGACTGGGCCCGTCTGCGGCGAGCTGGGGGTGCGCCCGGGTCAGCCGCCCATGCCGGGCACCGCGGAGGCGTCCACCTCCGAGGCCCTGGCGCGGATCACCACCACGGAGACCACCAGCGCGGCCGCGGCGAACAGCACCGCCAGCAGGAACGCCGAGGAGATGCCGTGGGCCAGCACGTTGCCGGCATACGGCGCGGGCAGCTGGCCGGTCTGGGCGAACTGGGCGCGGAGCTGCGGGGTGGCGTTGGCGAAGAAGTGCGCCACCTGGACCTTGGCCTCGTTCCTGCTCGCCGTGCCGAACACGGTGACCAGGATCGACAGGCCGAGGGAGCCGCCCACCTGCTGCATGACGTTGAGCAGGCTGGAGGCCGCACCCGACTCGTGCCGGTCCACCCCCGAGACCGCCACGATCGTCAGCGGCACGAACAGCAGGCCCATCCCGAGGCCGAAGATCAGCATCGGCCCCAGGATCCCGTCGAGGTAGCCGCTGGTCGCAGAGATCTGCGACACCCAGGCGAGGCCGACGACCGCCAGCACGGCGCCGGTGGTCATCAGCGGCTTTGGCCCGAACCTCGGCAGCGTCCGCGAGGCGAACTGCGCGGTGAAGATCAGCGCCCCGGTGACGGGGAGGAAGGCGAAGCCGGCCCTGAGCGGGCTGTAGCCGAGGACGTTCTGCACGAACAGGGTGAGGAAGAAGAACATGCCGAACAGCGCGGCCGCGAGGGCCAGCATCACCGCGTAGCTGCCCGCCCGGTTGCGGTTGCCGAACATGTGCAGCGGGGTGATCGGCTGCCTGGTGCGCCGCTCGATCAGGAAGAAGGTCGCCAGCAGGATTACGGCGGCGGCGAAGGAGCCGACGGTGCCGGCGTCGCGCCAGCCTTCCTGCGCGGCGCGGATGAACCCGTAGACCAGCGCCGCCATGCCCGCCGTCGAGGTGAGCGCGCCGCCGAGGTCGAACCGGCCCGGCTGCGGCTCCGACTCGTTGATGTACTGCCGCGCGAGCAGCGCGATGGCGATGCCGATCGGCACGTTGACGAACAGCACCCAGCGCCACGACAGCCACGAGGTGAGCATGCCGCCGGCGATCAGGCCGACGGCCGCGCCGGACCCGGACACCGCGGCGAACACGCCGAAGGCGCGGTTGCGCTCGGGACCCTCGGCGAAGTTGGTGGTGATCAGCGCGAGCGCCGTGGGCGAGGCGATGGCGCCGCCGACCCCCTGCAGGGCACGCGCGGCGAGCAGCCAGCCGGCCGAGGTCGCGAACCCGCCCAGCAGCGAGGCCAGGATGAACAGCAGGATGCCGGTGACGAACACACGGCGCCGGCCGAGGATGTCGCCGGCCCGCCCGCCGAGCAGCAGCAGGCCGCCGAAGGTGAGCGTGTAGGCGTTGAGCACCCACGACAGGCTGGTGGTGGAGAAGCGCAAGGCTTGCTGGATGTGCGGCAGGGCGATGTTCACGATCGTCGCGTCCAGCACGACCATCAGCTGCGCCCCCGCGATGACCGCGAGCGCGAGCCCTGGGTGGTGGCCGCGCCGTGCCGCGCCGGCCGCCGGCGTCCTCACCGATTCCGAGACCGTCATAAGGTGCGTTCCCCCCAGACCTAAGGTACGATAGCGTTCACTAGCATTGACGGGCACCGTACACTGCCCTTATTGGGAACGCAAGCGTTCACTATTTTTCTTAGCCGCTCCTCATGGAGGTCGACCCCGATGGCCGTTGAGGCGGACCCGACGGCGGGTGCCGGCCCGACCGCCCCGGTTGGCGTCCACTCGCGGCGCCGCGGCCAGACCCTGGAGCGCGCCATCTTCGACGCCGTCCTCGACGAGCTGCAGCGGGTCGGGCTCACCGGCCTGACGATGGAGGGCGTCGCCCACTGCGCGCACACCGGCAAGGCGGCGCTGTACCGCCGCTGGCCGTGCAAGGAGGACCTGGTGGTCGACGCGCTCGACCGCTCCCTGCCGTCCGCCAGCGAGCTGCCCGACCACGGCGACGTCCGCGAGGACCTGCTCGACCTGCTCCGCCGCATGGCGGCCATGATGAACTCGCCGACCGGCTGCGCGATGCAGGCCCTCTCGGCGGAGGTCGACAAGGGCCAGCCGCTGGCCCGCCTGGTGAAGGAGCGCGTCCTGGCGCCGCGCAAGGAGATGCTCATCGACGTCCTGCGGCGTGGCGCCGAGCGCGGGCAGGTGCGGCCCGACGCCGTCAACCAGGTCTGCGCGGAGGTCGGGCCCTCCATGGTGGCGCAGCGGTTCATGGCGGACGGCCCACCGGTCCCCGATGCCTACGTCGTCTCGGTGGTCGACGACGTGGTCATGCCGATGCTGCGGCCCTGACGCTCCCCCACGGGCGCGGGCGTCAGCAATCGCGCAGCAGCGGCCAGGCGAACGCGACGGTCACGAGCGAGCACCTGGCCGGTGCCCTGGCAGCGCCGGCGGGCCGCGGTCATGGGCGCCCCACCGGGACGCGCACGCCGCGATCCCAGCGGTAGTCGACGCCGGCGACGTGGAAGGCGTTGGCCAGCACGGGCGTGCAGCCGGCCAGCAGCCCGTGCGCGAAGAAGCCGCAGGCGCGCACGGTCACGGCCACGCTCTGCGGCTCCCAGTGGGAGCGGCGCCCGTGGATCATCACGATCGAGTCGGTCTCCGGCTCGTAGTCGAAGGTCCAGGGCAGCGGCCCGGCGTAGCGGCGGGCGTCGGCCGCCGAGGCGAACGGCGAGCCGGGCGGCAGCGGCCCGGGCAGGTTGGCGAGGTCGGCCACCACGTCGAGGTCGGCGTCGCCGCCGCGGGTGCGGACGGCCACCTCGAGGCGGCCGTCCCGCTCCTCGCAGCGCAGCGCCGCGCGCCGGTAGCGGTAGTGGGTGAGCAGGTTGCCGCCGGCCACCATGCTGGCCCGGTCGGCGTGGCTGCGCAGGATGTGCAGGCCGCGGCGGCGGCGCCCGTCGGCGCCGCGGTGGCGCACGAACAGCCGGTAGCCGGCGAGCAGGTGGGTGGCGCCGAGCAGCCTGGGCGTGCCTGCCGGTCGCAGCCGCTCGGCCCGCACCACGGCGATGGCGACCAGGCCGTGGGAGCCGTAGGTGTCGAGCTCCAGGCCGGGCGGGAGCAGCGGCCGCAGCCGCTCGGCGGGCAGCGCCCAGGTGAGGACCAGGCTGTGGCGGAAGTGGGCGACCATCGGGATCGGGTGCCGCTTCAGGCGGTGGGCGGGTCCCATCGGGCCTCCTCGGCGTGCAGGACGGCGATGCCGCCCCAGATGAGCGAGCGGTCGTCGCGGGCGAGCTCCTGCTCCTCGGGGCGTGCCGCGCCGGCCAGGGTGCGCAGCACCAGCACCGCGCCGGGCGCGGCGGCGCGGCGCACCGCCGCGAGCAGGCGTGCCCGGTAGGCGGCGTCCGGCCCGTCGAGCACGTTGGAGATGGCGAAGCCGTGGTAGGAGCGGGGCCGCGCGGCCTCGAGCACGGCGGCGAGGTCACCGGCGCGCAGCTCGACCCGGCCGCGAGGGACGCCGCCAGCCTCCTGGCCGTCGAGCGGGACGCCTGCCCCGGCCGCCGCCGCCGGGCTCCAGCGGCCGCGCAGCAGCAGGCCGGCCCAGGGGTTGCGGCGGTTGGGGTGGCGGGCGAAGCCGGCTTCCAGCCGGTCGAGCACGGTGGCGCCGAAGCCTGGCGCCGGCCCACCGGGCCGGCCCGCTTCGGTGTGCCGGCTTCGCGCCGGCGCCGCCACGCGGGCGAACGCCGGCCCGTAGGCCAGGCGCAGCAGGCCGGGGCGCAGGGCCGCGTCCGCCAGGCGGCGCAGCGCCGGCGTGGCGAGCCGGGCGCGCCACAGGCGCACCTGCGCCCCGGGGTCGTCGAGCTGGCAGAAGGCGTCGAGCAGGGCCGGGTGCCAGCCGACCGGCCGCAGCGCGGCCCGGGCCAGCCCGAGCAGCCGCTCGGCCGTGCCCGGCTCGGCCGCCGCGCCGCGCAGGCGCCGCTCCAGGTAGGCGAGCTGCGCCGGGTTGCAGTCGACCGCGGTCACCAGCCGGCCCGTGCGTGCCAGGGCGATGGCCACGTCGCCGGCTGACGCCACCGCCACGACGCGCCCTTCCGGCGGGAGGTGGGCGTGCTCCACGGCGGGGTCCTCGTACATCCGGCCGAACTCGAGGCGGGGCCGCAACGGGAGCGCGTCGAGGCGGCCGTGCCGCCACGGCGTGGTGGGCCGCTCAGCCGCGCGCATCGCCGGCGGCGGCCCACGCCAGGGCCAGGAAGGCGGCGTTGCGGGCGAGCAGACGCCAGGGCCGGGGGACCTCGGCGCGGGCGAGGCGCAGGCCGGCGGCGTTCATGGCGGCGACCGCCACGGTCTGCACGGCGGCGGCGCAGCGGCGCCCGCGGCCGGCGACCACCCAGGCGGCCAGGGCCGCCTCCCCCGCCCCGACGGCGGCGAGCGCGGCACGGCTCCGCGCCGGCCCGACGCCGGGCAGGCCGGCGACGATGCGGCGCTGGGCGGCGTCGCGGCCCAGCAGCTTGCACCACACCCCCTGGTAGGCCCAGACGCCGCCGACGGCCAGGCGGGCAAGGACGGCGCTCCGCGTGCCGATCACCCAGCGCACCTCCCTTGGCGCAACCATCTACACTATGAGTATTTACTCTCATAGTTATCGCTTGGCAAGTCTTGGGTTGTAGGATGACGGCATGAGCGCGACCGAGGGCGATCACCTCACCGTCGACGAGCTGGCGAGGCGGGCCGGCATCCCGACCTCGACGGTGCGCCTCTACCAGGCAAGGGGGCTCCTGCCCGGGCCGCGGCGGGAGGGCCGGGTGGGCTACTACGGCGCGGGCCACCTGGCGCGGCTGCGCCTGATCGCCGAGCTACAGCAGCGCGGCTTCTCCCTGGCCGGCATCAAGCAGCTGGTCGACGCCTGGGAGCAGGGGCGCAGCCTCGACGACCTGCTCGGCCTCGAGGCCGAGGCGACCGCTCCCCTGGCGGCGCCCGAGCCGGTGCGCCTGCCGGTCGCCGAGCTCGCCGGCCGCTTCGCCGGCCAGGAGCCCGGCCCGGCGGTCCTCGCCCGCGCCGCCGAGCTCGGCCTGCTCCGCGTCGAGGGCGACGTGGTCGCCTGCGACGCGCGCTTCCTCGCCTTCGGGACCGAGCTGGCCGCCCTCGGCATCCCGCTGGACACCATCCTCGACGAGTCGGCCGCCCTGCGACGGTCGACCGACGCCATCGCCGAGCGCTTCGTGCGCGTGTTCGAGCGGCACCTGTGGCGGCCGTTCGTCGCCGCCGGCATGCCACCCGAGCGGATCGGCGAGCTGACCGCCGCCCTCGGCCGCCTCGGCCCGCTGGCCGAGGGCGTGGTGGTCGCCTCCCTGCGGCTGGCGCTGCAGGACGCCGCCTCGGCGTTCGTGGCCGAGCAGGCCAGGGTGCTCGACCAGACGGGCGCGGCACGGCAGGCCGGGCAGGGGTGACCCGGGGCCGGCCGCCGGCCGGCCCGGTCCCTGCACCGGCAGCGTCAGGGGTACTTGATCGGCAGGATGGTCTCCTCGAGGGTCGACGGCTTGGCGCGGTCGACGCAGGGCGGGCGGATGGAGCTGTGGGCATCGAGCTCGAAGCCGTCCAGGCCGCGGAAGCGGATGGTCACGCTCGAGTTGGGGTGGCCGCACCAGTTGCGCCACAGCCAGGCCTTGGAGAAGACCGGGAACTCGCCGTCGCCTTCGGGAAGGTCGCCCTCGAGCGTCACCACGGCCGTGTCGCCCTGCACGGGAACGCGACGGCCGCTCTTGAAGAACTCGACCGTGAACCGCTTCTCCAGGTGGCACATGGCCAGGCCGGACGAGAAGTTCATGAAGAAGTCGGAGGTGCCCCGCAGCCCTCCCTCGGTCATGGCGGACACGCCGACACGTGGGACGGGGTCGACCGGGGTCACTTGGAACAGGCGCTCCGGGTCACGGTCCGTGGGTGGCGAGAGCTGGCAGGCAGGCCGGTCAGCGGTCGCCCCGCCGGGCAGGGCGCTGGTGACCGGGCGGACGGTGTCGACGATGCGGCGCATCGCGTCGCGTAGCGCCTGCAGGCCCGAGCCGTCGCGGCTCCACACGCCGCCGGTCACCCGCAGGGCGCGGTAGCGCAGCGCGGCCGGGCAGCGCACGCCGGCGGCGCAGTAGTACGGCCAGGCGAGGTAGTACGTCTCTCCCCCGCTGAACATGGGGCTGCTCTCGGTGCGGACGAAGGCCCGGCCGTCGGCCCGCCGTCCCGGCTCCCGCCGGCCTTGCAGTCGCTCCCCTCCGAGACCGCCGTTGAGCTGGGGGCCCTCGGGGAGCTGATCGGAGGGCGCGCCAGGTTGGAGGCCTGGGAAGTCGCTCGGGTCGACGATCACCGAGGCAACGGCGATGCTCGCACTGGGCCGTGGTGGGACGACCGGCCCCTGCCTGATGGTGCCGGTGCCGCGCGGCACCGTGGTCGGCGGGAGGCTGGTCGTGGCGGCGCCGGGCGCTGCCGTGCTGGCCGTGGGGGTCGCCGGCTCGAGCTCGAGCCCCCAGTGGCCCTCCCCCGCGACCTTCCAGCCGGACGGGACGACCAGGTCGTAGCCGAGCGCGGGGCGTTCGACCACCTGGCCCTTGGGCGGGCTGACGACGTCGGCGCGGTCGAGCAGCCTGGGCACCGCGACGGCGAGCGTGAGCGCGACGGCGAGGGTCGCGCTCGCCGCGGCCGCCACCCGCCGGGCGTAGCGCGCCCGCCGCCGCAGGAAGCGGTCGTAGGCGCCCGTGCGGGCCGGGTCGCCGGTGCGCGTGCGCGCGTAGTCCTCCTTGAGCAGCCGCTCGATGCTCACCGTCGCTCCCCCTGCTCGGTGTGGCGCGCCAGGTCGCCGGACTCCCGGCCGAGCTCGGTCCGCAGCCTCGCCAGCGCCCGGCTCGCGTTCGACTTCACCGTGCCGACCGAGCAGCCGAGCAGCCGGGCCACCTCCGCCTCGGGGAGGTCCTCCTGGTAGCGCAGCACGGTCACGGCGCGCTGGCGGAGCGGCAGCCGGCGCACGGCGGCCCACAGGACCAGCGAGCCGTCATGGTCGGCCTGCTCGGCGGCCTCCGCGCGGGCCCGGCCCGCATGGCGGGCCTCGACCAGCGCCCGCCGCAACAGCGAGCGGTAGCGGTTGACCAGCACCTTGCGCGTGTAGTCCAGGGGCCGGTCGAGGCGGCGCACGATCGCCCAGCGCCAGTACACCCGCACGAGCGCCTCCTGCGCCAGCTCCTCGCCCTCGGCGTGGTCCCCGGCCAGCCAGTAGCCCAGGCGGCACAGCGCCTCGTACTGGCCGGCGAAGAACTCCTGGAACTCCACGTCCTGGCCCACGCCACCTCCCCGGCGCCACGCCGCGCCCGCCTCGTGGGCCGGCGTCGCGTCCGCTTCTCCAACGCGCGACGGGCCAGAAAGGTTGCTTGGCCCGCGACGAACGCCGGCCGGTCGCCGGGTGGCCGGAGTAGCATCCCGCCCGGGCTGCAGTCCGACCAGGGAAACGATGGGGAGCACCGACCGAGGGGTGTGAGCGCGACTGTGGGGATTGGAAGAGCGTGCTTGACGGCGGTGCGGCGGGCGTGGTCGGCGCCGCGGTAGGCCCGCGGCCAGCCGGTCAGCTCGGGTCGGGGAAGTTCGGGAACATGCAACACCAAGCCTGCCCCTGGCAGTCAGCGCCGGTAGATCAGCAGCAGCACACCGTCCGGCCCGAGCGGCTTGCCGAGACGAGCCGCAGCGTGACGGGCGCGCCGGTCTGGCCGAACAGCCTCCGCCCCCTGCCGAGGATCGTCGGGAAGACCATGAGCCGGATCTCGTCGACGAGGCCCGCATCGAGCAGTGCGTGGACCAGCGTCGCGCTGCCGTGGACGACGACGTCGCCCGCCGTGCGGCCCTTCAGTCCGGCCACCTGCTCTGCGAACTCGCCGCCGAGCACGGTCGTGTTCGTCCACGACGGGTCCCGCAGCGTCGATGACACGACGTATTTCGGCATCGAGTTGAACCTGTCGGCGAACTCGCCCTGCTCGCGCGGCCAGGACCGGGCGAACCCTTCATAGGTGACGCGGCCGAGCAGCAGGCACTCGCTGTCCAGGGTCTCCTTCAGCTTGAAGGCGCCGGCCTCGGCACCCTGGTCGAACTGGCCGACCCACTCGCCGGCGGGATCCTCGACGATGCCGTCAAGAGACACGAATTCGGTGACCACCAGCTTGCCCATGCGTAGCTCCGTTCGTATCCGCTCGAGGAAGTCCGAGCTCAGTCGTAGTAACGCCGGACACTCGAGCCGATGCGCGTGACGTCCGTGCCGTAGACGTGGATCGAGATCGCCGTGGTGCCAGCCGTGTTGTGGACCCGGTGGACGTCGCCGGGCGGCGCGAAGCCGCTGACGTCGCCGGCGTGGTTGTCGCTGCGGCCGACCAGGTTCAGTGCGGCGTCGAACAGGTCCTCGCGCTCGACGCCCTGGACGACGCCGAACGCGCACCACGTCACGTGGTCGTGGATGCGCGTCACCTGGCCGGGCGCCAGACCAGGGCGGTGATCGAGAACGCGCCGTCGGGCTCGGCGTGCAGGGTGTGGCTGCGGTAGCCGTCCGGCGAGCCGAGGCGCTGCTCGGCGCTCAGCACGCCGGGGCTGGGCAGGTGCCGGCGCAGCTGCTCGGCGACGAGCTGCGCGGTGTCCGACCAGCTGGCGCGCGCGGCGACGGCGGTGCGGACGCCGTCGACCAGTTGGCCCAGTTCGGCCACGGGGCGGGTCGGTGTCGTCGTCATGCCCGCAGCCTGCGCCCGATCGACCCATACGTCCAATGCCTAGTCTTGTGCTGATTCATAGATAGAATTGATGCATGCTGGACGTTACCCGGCTGCGGGTCCTCGACGCCGTCGCCCGCCACGGATCGGTCACCGCGGCGGCGAAGGAACTGCACTACTCGCAGCCGTCGGTCAGCCACCACCTCGCCCGGCTCGAGGCCGAGACCGGCGCGCAGCTGCTGCAACGGGTCGGGCGCGGCATCCGGCTCACCCCGGCGGGGCAGCTGCTGGCCGACCGCGCGGCCGAGATCCTCGGGCGGATCGACGCCGCCGACGCCGAACTGTCCGCCCACGTCGGGCTGACCGCCGGCGCGCCGTGCTGCGGGCGCTGTTCCACCGGATCGTGGTCGGGCCGGCCACTCGGCCGGGTCGTGGCCCGGACCCGGACCGGCTGGCCCCGCCCTATGGCCCGGTCTGGAAGGTGTAGCCGCACGCGCTTGGCTACCGCTTGTCGATGATTTGGCGCAGCTCGCCAGCGATCAGGCGAGCCCTGCCCGTCTGGTCGTCCTCGTAGGCGAGCAAGGTCTCGATGAGGGCGGAGACCAGCCGGGCGCGTTCGAGCGCCTGGTCCTGCCAGGCGGTGGCTTGAAGCGGGTCCTTGGGCCGGTCGCCGACGTCGAGGGCGGCCCCGATCACGTCCAGCAGCTCGCGGCAGACGGGATCCAGCAGCGTCATCGTGCGTCCTCCGAGGCGGTCATCGTGCGGCGCAAGGGCCGTAGGCCACCTTCCGGCATGGCAGGCCACGATCGGAAGGGCAATCAGCTAGGCAATTGCTAGGCAGTTCGGCATTTCAGGGTCGCGAGGCGGGAGGTATGCGCTTTCGGTCCGGGACGGCGGGCCACTGTTTGCTGTCAGGAGGCCGCGCGGTCGCGCCTGGCAGCATCTTTGTCGCGCCTGGCAGCGAGGATCATCGCTGCGACCGTATGCAGCGCGACCGGGTCGCGGACTTCGAGGTCGAGGCCCTGTTCTTGGACGGTGCGCTCGACAATGGCGCGGATGCGCGCGTCGATGTCCTCGGTGCTCCTCCGGCCCATCAGTCGATAGGTCCTGCAGGCTGAGGGGTCCGGGCGTCGAGGTCCGCGAGGTCGATGAGGCGGCGGCGTGGCCAGGTCTGGTCCAGCGGCAGCCACGCCTGCTCGGCCGGGCTGCGGCCGAGGTCGGGGCTGGCGGTGGCCACCGGGTATCGCACCCGGCCCCAGCGGGGCTCGCCGGCGAGCGCTTGGCGGACGCTGGCCTCCCGGCCCGAGGAGGGCAGCCAGAACAGCACCAGCGTCGAGATCTCGGTGGCGTCGACCAGCTCATCGTAACCGTGGAGCTTGGCGGCCAGCCGGTCGAGCGGTTCGGTGCCGCAGTCGTACTCGAGGAAGAAGCCGACCTCGCGGTCGCCTTGGCGCCAGCGGCCGTAGCGGTCGGGGCGGACCACCTGGCCCCAACGGTGAGCGCAGGCCCGCTCCGACAGCCACAACGCCAGCCAGGCGGCGCGGTGCTCGTGGACCAGGCGGAGGGTGGCGAGCTGCTCGGCGACGCTCCCCCGGCGCGAGGGTCGGTGTCCACGCGAGCGCGAACGCGGACGGGGGTGCTTGCGCGTCGTAGGGATCGAGTTGTGCATGCGGGCGGCCTCCGTCAGGAGTCGGCGGCGGTCAACGAGCCGGTCACGGGCGCGGCCACGTGCGCGTTGACGGGTGTCGGGGGCGCCGGTTCTGAGGTCGGCGGGCGACCCGGCGCACGACCTGCCGCCGGGCCTGCCGACCGACCTGCCCGGGCGTGCTCGGGTCGGGTGCGGGCGTGCATGGGCTCTCACTCGGGAAACCCGGTCTTGGGAGCCGGCAGGGCTGACCCGGACGTTGCGGTCGAGGCGACCGGTCGGCGCTCGCGGGGGCTGCGGCCGGCGATCATCAGGCCTCC
>Ga0137368_10007005_pt1 | contig 11753 bp, 9 predicted proteins | sample SagtaG_13_FD_104917 | JGI IMG/M metagenome (GOLD analysis project Ga0137368, IMG submission 104917) | Vadose zone soil microbial communities from Sagehorn Ranch, Mendocino, California, USA - Sage1_L_100_16 metaG | ecosystem: Environmental > Terrestrial > Soil > Vadose zone | place: USA...
GCCACCCTCGGGCCGCTGCCCGGGGACGCCCCGCCGCACGGGCGGTGGGCGCGGCGGCTGGTCGCGGCGCTGTGGCCGGCGCTGTGGGGCCACGGGCTGGCCGACGTGCTCGGCCTGGAGGGCAAGGCGGTCGCCCAGGCCGCTGACTGGGCGGCCGAGAACCTCGAGCCCGCCGGGCCGTTCCCGCCGCTGCGGGTCGGCACCCAGCCGTACGGGCTGCTCCCGGCGACCGCGCTGCGCGACTGGGTGCCGGCGCCCGGCGACCCGGTGGTCGAGGGCCGCATCCTCCCCGCCCTCCAGCACCTCCGCGCGCGTTGGGCGGCGGCGGCCGAGGCGGCGGCGCGGACCTTCACCGGCGGCGCGGACGCCGGCCGGCTGCTGGACGCCCTGCGGCACCCGTACGCCTCCCCTGGCTACGCGCTGGAGCGCCTGCGGCCGATGGAGCTGTGGACCGTCGCCCTGCTCGCCACCGGCACCCACGTCGCCTGGCCGGACCTGCTGCGCCGCTGGGGGCGCCGCTTTCCGGTCGCCGGGGCGCTGGGGCTGCGCCCGGTGCGCCGCTACGGCGGTCGCGGCACCGCCAAGCGGCTACGGCTGCCCCTGGTCACCCCGCCCGCGCTGCCCGCGGGCGCCACCACCGCCTCGGTGCTGCGCTCGCTGTCCGACACCGCCAAGCTGGCGCCCGCCCAGTTCGCCAACAGCGCCGCCCTCGACCGGGACGTGCTCAAGCTCGACCCCGACAGCCTGCTGCTGCGCCTGACCGTGCGGTCCCTCCAGCTCGCCATCGGCGAGGTCGGCGGCGACAAGCAGGCGCTCGCGTCGCCCGCGCTTGAGCCGGTCGCCGCCGACAGGGCCACCAAGGGGCGGCTTGCCACCGCGATCCGCGCGGTCGATCGTGCCGACCTCGGCGCCCAGACCCCGACCGCCGCCGCGTTCCGGCGCGTCGCCGCCGCCGTCGGCGCGCTCGCCGCCGTGCCGCAACGCCAGCTCGAGCGGCTGCTGCCGCTCGTGGTCGACTGCGCCACCCACCGCGTCGACCCGTGGGTGAGCGCCCCCGCCCGGCGGCGCCTGCACGCGCTGCTCGGGCTGGCCGGCGACGCCACCGGCCCGGCGACCGCCACGCTCACCCTCGGCGCCTACGGCTGGGTCGACCGGCCCAGGCCGGGCACGCCCGGCCCGACCGGCGGCGGGCTGCTGCACGCCCCGTCCGAGCCGCAGGCCGCCACCGCGGCGCTGCTGCGCGACCGCGCCCTCGGCGACCACGAGGGCGGGCGCTGGCACATGGACCTCACCTCGACCAGCGTGCGCGACGCGGCGGCGCTCGCCGAGGAGGTCCGCCGCGGCGCCCACCTGGCCGAGGCACTCGGCCGCGCCGTCGAGCGCGCCGTCGCCAACCCGGCCCGGGTCGCCGCCCTGCGCCTGCGCTTCCCGGTGCGCGCCGAGCACGCCGGCCGCCGGGTGTGCGACGGCCAGCGGGTGCTCGCCGCCAACCAGAACACCCTCGGCCTCCCGAACGCCACTCTCGCCCAGCTCGTCCCGCTGCGCGCCGCGCTGGACGCCTACGGCGACCTGCTCGTGGCCGACGCGGTCCACGACGTCACCTCCGGCCGCGCCGAGCTGGCCGGCGCCGCCATGGACGCCGCCGCCGGCCTGGCCAAGCCGCCCGACCTGGACGTGCTGCGCACCCGCCGCGAGGGCCGCGCCGTCGAGAGCGTCGCCGTGCTCGTCCTACCCGGCGCCGCCCAGCCCCCCCTCCCGGCAGGCCCGGACGCGCTGGCCGAGGTGCGCCCCGCCGCCCTGGCCGACCCGGCCGCCGACGCGCTCGTGCGCGCCCGCACCGGGCAGCCCGCCACCTGGACCTGGCAGGTCACGGGCGCCGGCGGCGGCGCCCCGGCCACGGTCACCCTGGCCGACCTGGGCCTCCAGCCCGCCGACGCGCTCGCGCTGCCCCTGGGCGACCTGGAGCGCCTGGTCATGGAGCGCGCCGCCCGCGGCGAGGGCGCCAGCATCACCGACCGCGACGGCAGCGCCCGCTACGAGCGTGCCGTCCGCCTCGTCGCCCTCCTCGGCCAGGTCCCCGCCACCGCGCCCGACCTGGCCGAGGCCGCTCCGGGCGGGATCGCCGGCGGTGCCGGGGCGGCCGTGGCCGCCGACCTGCTCGACCGCTACACCGCGCTGCGCCGCGTCGCCGCCGCCCTCGCCGACCGCCTGGAGCGTGCCGCCGCCACAGGCACCACCCCTGGGGAGCAGGCCGCCGCGCTGCGCCTCGCCACCCGCTGGGGCATCGCTCCGACCCCCGACCCCGGCCTGGCCGCCGCCGCACCCCTCGGCCCCTCCTCGGCCTCGCCCGGACCAGCCGGGCCGCTCGCCGCCTCGGGGCTGTTCGGCGGCCCGGCGCGCCCGGGCGGCGCCCGCGACCCGAACGGCGGGGTCGCCGGGCAGCTCGTCCGTGCCCGCCGGCTTCTCCTCGACCGGCTGGCCGCCGCTCCCGACCCGGCCACGGCGGCCGGGCTCGACCACCTCGCCCTCGCCCGCGCGGCCGCCGCTCTCGCCAGCCCGACCGGGCAGGTCGCGGTGCTCGCCCGGCTGCGCCGCGACACGCTGCCCGCGCTCAAGCCAGGGAGCGGCGGCGGCAGCGGCGGCGCCGACCTGGAGGCGACCTGGCTGCGGCTGGTCGCCGCCGTGCGGGCGCCGCTGGCGCGGCTGGAGGCGGCCCAGCTCACCGCCGGCACCCCGGCCGGCACCGGCCCCGCCTTCCGGCCGTGGGCCAACCGGCCCCTGGACCCGTGGCAGACCAGCGTCGGCGATCCGCGCCGGCTGGTCGCCGCGTGGGCGCCCGCCACCCTCGACCTCGCCACCACCCCGCCCGGCCAGAACCTCGCCGTCGGGCTGCTCGACCGGCTGGCCGAGACGATCCCGGCCAGCGGGCACACCACCAGCGCCGCGTTCGGGTTCGACGCCCCGGGCGCCCGCGCGCAGCAGGCGATCCTGCTCGCGGTCCCGCCCGACCTGACCAAGCCCCTCGACCTGCCCACCCTCGCCCAGGTCGTGGCCGAGGCGCGCGAGCTGGCCCACGCCCGCATGGCCACCCCCGTCAACCTCGGCGCGGCCGGCGGCCTGATCCCGCTCGCGCTGTTCCCGACGTCCGGCGAGACCGCCATCCCGCTCGAGCGGGGCTGACCCGCCCGATCCCGACCCCGACCCGCGGGCACCGACACGGAAGAGGAGGACGCGATGCCGTACCGGTTCGACGAGGTCCACCGGCTGGTGCCGGTGCACGGGTTCGACGACCCGGCCGGCGGGGTCAAGGGCGAGGTCGCCGACCCCGCCTGGTTCCTGGGCCGGCAATGGCAGCTCGGCGAGCACCAGGGCGAGGACGCCGCCTCTCCGGTGCGGGTCGAGTACCGGGCGTCGCTGACCCCGGTCGACCCGTTCGACCACGACCCGCGGCTCGACCCCGGCGTCACCCCCGCCGAGGCGATCGTGGAGGCCGAGCCGGACGACTTCTGGACCCCCGGCCGGCGGGTCGCCCTCGGCCGGCAGGTCGAGCGGGCCGCGGCGGCGGCCGGCCAGCCGCTGCCCACCGGCGACCCGGCGCTGCGCCTGGCCGGGCTGCCCGTGCCCTACGACGTGCTGGACGGCAGCGGCTTCGACGGACGCGCCCTGCACGACCGCCGGGCGGCCCTGCACCTGGACGCGGCCTGGTTCGAGGCCGGCGGTCAGCGGCCCCCCGACCCGGGCCCGCGCGACCTGTGGGACTACGCCGAGCTGGCCTACGACGCCGACTTCACCGCCGGGGGGACGACCCTGCGGTTGCGCCGCCACGACGGCGGCGAGCTGGACTGGTACTCGGTCGACGCCGCCGGTCCGGTCGCCACCCCGGGCCCCTTGCCCGCGCCCGTGTCGGTGCTGGCCACCCGGGTCAGCTACCCGGGCGCGCCCAACCCGCGCTGGTGGCAGCTCGAGGACCCCAGGGCCGACCTGGGCGCGTACCCGCCCGACCGGGCCCACTTCCCGACCCTGCTGCTGCTGGAGCTGGTCGCCTCCCACAGCGACGACTGGTTCACCTTCCCGGTGGAGGCCGCCGCCGGGCAGGTCGTCACCCTGCGCGAGGCGGTGGTGGTCGACGACTTCGGCGACCGCTGGCCGCTCGCGCCGCCGGGCGACGGCTGGACGCTGTTCGCCGTCGCCGGCCTGGACCAGCGCTCGCTGGTGGTGTGGCCGACCGCCGCCACCCCGCTCGCCGGCCCGGTGCTCGACCAGGTCGACTTCGGCGTCGACGAGGACGCCAACCTGCTCTGGGCGGTCGAGCGGCGCGTCGCCGGCCGCGACCTGCCGACCCCGCCCCGGCCGACCGCCCTGACCGACCCGGCCGCCGCCACCGGCGGCCAGGCGGTCGACGCCGGCGCCCAGCCCGTCTACCGCTACCAGGCCAGCACCGAGGTCCCGCCGTTCTGGCACCCCTACCTGGTCGACAGGGTGAACGGCCGCCGCCGGCTGGTCCAGGGCCGCCTGGCCGACTTGTCCGGCCCGGACGCCGGGCTGATGCCCGAGCCGGTCAGCGACCTGCTGCTCGACCCCGCCTCCGGCGGCCACCACCCCGTCCACCAGGTCGAACCGGCCGCCATTCCCAGTGACGGCGTCCAGATCGAGCGCCGCCACCTGCTCGGCCGGCGCACCGACGGCCAGCCGGTGCTGTGGGCCCAGCGCCGCCGCGTGCCCCTGGCCGCCCCGCCCATCCTGCGCCTGCAGTTCGACACCTTCTCGCCCGCCTGACCGGGCCCACCACCCACCCCCGGAGCGCAAGGTCTGGCAAGCGTGGGGCAGTGACGGAATCGTTACGACAGCGGGACGTCAGCAACGGCGACCGACGACCTTGAGCTCCAGCGGACCGTCAGGCTCCGGTGAGGTGCCGGGCGGAGCTGCGGCCGGCCGAGACGACGGTCGGCGTGCCGGCGGCGGTGTTCGTGCACGGCATCACCGGCGCGGACGGCGGCGGTGGCGAAAGCCAGATGAAGGACTTCAAGAACTATTTCGTGCAGCAGCAGCCGCGGCTCGAGAACGGATCGATGTACCCTAGTACCATGGTAGCGGTTGATCGCGTGCAGACCGGTGTCCGGATGGAACGCCGGCTACTGAAGGTCCTCAAGGGGCTCGCCGAGTACCTCGACCTGTCCCTGGGCGACTTGCTCGAAGGCATCGTGCTGCACGCCTTCGAGCAGAAGCCCCCGTTCGACGATTCGACGGTTGAGGTCATCGAGCGGCTCAAGCAGGTCTACGGGCTGGACCTGACCGCTGCCGACAGCCACCACCTGACCAGCCCCGACGAGGAGAACGACAGTGCCAGCGTGCAAGCGCGCCCGCCTGACCGGCACCATCCGGGTACCGCTCCCGCCGCAGCTCGCCTTCACCCTGTTCACCCCGACAGGTGAGCGCGCCTGGGCGCCCGGCTGGGACCCGCGGTTCCCGAGCCCGGTCATCGATGACACCGAGCCGGGCACGGTGTTCCAGACCGAGCACAACGGTCGCCACACGACCTGGACGGTCATCCGGCGCGAGACCGGCAAGGAGATCGCCTACGTCACCGTCACGGCGGAGGGCAGGGCCGGGCTGGTCACGGTGACCTGCGAGCCCGCGACCGACGAGACGACGACCGCAACCGTCGGCTACGACCTCACCGCGTTGACGCCCGAGGCCAACGCCGATCTGGACGAGTTCGCGGCGAACTACCCGCAGCTCCTCGACCACTGGCAGCATTCCATCGCCCAGGCCGTCACGGGCCGACAGATCACCTCCGACCAGCGTCCGGACCGGGACCGCCCGCATTGACCACCACTGCAACCGGGCTGCGCACCTAATCCAGGGGTACACCTGCACTTCACGCCGACGCCGGCGAGCTGACGGTCGGATCGGAGTCGGCGGTGGGTGAGGCTGATCTCGGGGTGCGTGGCTGGTCGATTGACCGAGCTGCTGTTGGAGGTCGGCGAGGGTTTGGCGGCTGCACAGGCCCAGCGTGGGGAACTGGCACCAGGCAGTGCGGAGGCCAGCAGCTCAGACGAGGTGGTCTGGCGTGGACCGCCTCCCGGCACACCGTAGGAGGTCGCTCGCTACGGCTTGCGGGCCACGCCCGCGTAGGTCCACACGCGGGCTCGCTCGTCGTCGGTGAGCTCATGGTCGGGACGCCACTGTGAGACCTGGACGAGCCCCGGCTCGACCAGGTCGAACCCCTTGAAGAAGCCCAGGATGTCGGCGTGGGGACGCGCGACAAGCGTCACTCCGTCGCGCGCCGCAGAGGCCGACACGGCCCTCGACCGTTCCGGGTTGAAGTCCAGACCGGAGTGGGACAGGACCAGGTAGCTGCCCGAGGAGGCCGGCGCCAGCAGTTGCCTGACGATGCCCGCCGGGTCCTCGCCGTCGGCGAGCAGGTGCAGGACGGCAACCAGGACGATCGCGACCGGCTGGCTGAAGTCGATCAGCTCCGTGAGCTGGGGGTGGGACAGGATCGCCTGGGGGTCACGCAGATCGGCCTGGATGACCGTGGTCGCGCCGTGGCCGGGTCCGGCCATCAGGGCGCGGGCGTGGACCAGCACGATCGGGTCGTTGTCCACATAGACCACCCGCGTATCGGGCGCCACCGCCTGCGCGACCTCATGGACGTTGGGCCTGGTGGGGATGCCGGTACCGACGTCGATGAACTGCCGGACCCCCGACTCGGCCAGGAAGCGGACCGCCCGCACCAGGAACGCCCGGTTGGCCCGGACGGTGTCACGCACCTCCGGCGCCGCGGCGAGCCCGCGCTCCGCTGCCGCCCGGTCGGCGGGGAAGTTGTCCTTGCCGCCAAGCAGGTAGTCGTAGACCCGTGCCGGGTGCGCGACGTTCGTGTTGAGCTCGATGGCTGCCCCGCCCTGGTCCCGGTCGGTCATGCCGTCCCCTCGTGTGGCCATCGGCTGCGATGGCGCCCCAAACGCACCCGCGCATCCTACCCTGGCTTGCACCAAGTGTAATGATTCGCAGCGGTTGCCAACACGCAGCCAACCGGGGGGAAGGTAGGCCCTCGAGGGCTGCGCCTCGTTACGCCTCCTTCAGAATCTTGCCGAGGATCTCCGCGGTCTCGTCGGGGGCCGCGCCGCGAACGCAGATGCTCTCCATGACGTGCAGGTACTGGTCGACGTCCTCACGCTTGTTCAGGTACAGCGCGCTGGTCAGCTGCTCGAGGTAGACGACGTCGGGGAGCTCCTGGTCGGCAAACCGCAGGATGCTGAACGCGCTGACCATGGCGGGATGCGCGCCGGCACCGAACGGCAGCACCTGCAGCCTGACGTTGGGAAGCTCGGTCGCCTCGATCAGCCGCTCAAGCTGCGCACGGAGCACCTGGCCGCCACCCACCGGCCGCCGCAGCGCCGCCTCATCCACCACCGCCCACAGCTGCGGAGCATCCGGTCGCGTCAGCAGCGTCTGCCGGCTCATCCGCAGCGCGATCCGCCGCTCGGCGTCCTCGGGCGGATCGGACAGGCGCGCGCCCGCGATCACCGCGCGCAGGTAGTCCTCGGTCTGCGACAGCCCAGGCACCAGCTGGCCCTGGTAGGTCCGGATGAGGGTTGCTGCCGACTCCAGGTCCACGAAGACGCGGAACCACTGCGGCAGCAGGTCGCCGTACTGATACCACCAGCCAGGCGTGCTGGCGTCGCGCGCCATGGCGAGCAGCGCTTCGACCTCGGCGTGGTCGGTGACGCCGTAGCGGGCCAGCAGGTCCACGACGTCGCGGTCCTTGAAGCTGACCTGGCCGTTCTCCAGGCGGTGGAGCTTCCACGCCGACGCCCGGATCGCCTCGCCGGCCTGCTCGCGGGAGATGCCCTGCTCGGTGCGCAGGCGGCGCAGCTGGGCACCGACCAGCATCCGGCGGACAGTCGGGCCACCTCCCGGCTGCACCTCGGCCACGTCCCGCCTCCCCATAGCCAGTGCACAGTATGCCATTTCGCCCAGTCGTGTAAGCCCGGCCAGAGGGTCAAGCGGCGATCCTGCCATCAGGCGTGGGGCGTCTCGGTGGGGCGAGAGGCCTGCGTTGGGGGGGCGGCCGGCCCGGCCGCGCCGGTGTCAGCCAGCGCCGAGGTCATCGCGTGGATCGCCCTGGTGAGCTCGAGGATCTGGCTGGAGAGACCGAGCAGCTGCTCGTCTTGCTGCTCCTCTTCCTGGACGATCGCCCACTGGTGGTCGGCCAGGATCTGACGCTTGGCGTCGGCCCGGTTCTGGCTGATCATCACGAACGTCGACAGGAAGATCGCTTCGAGCGACACGATCATTGTGAGCAGCCCGAAGGGATAATGCTCGACCTTGAAGCCGATCCACGCGGCGAACCAGAATATGTGGATGTACACGAACCACATCGAGCCGGCGAAGCGCGTGATCGCGTCGGCGATGCGGTTCTGGACGCTCTGCGCTCGCTCCTCGGCGTGACGGACCAATGCCGGGTTGCTTGGCGCCGAAATCGTCTGGATGCTCACATTCCCTCCTTCCGGTCGCGGCCCGCGGGAGGCGGGCCGACGGCTCAGGGTAGGCCACCCACGGTCTACCGGCTGCTGGCCACCAGCCAGCCGCCCAGCACGGCGGCGGCGGCGCCGGCGACGGCGGTGGCCGCGATCACTGCTCGCGGAGCAGTCCGGCATCCGTGAGTGCCTGGCGCAAGCGCGTGACCGCCGGGTGACGCTTCGTTGGCCGCTCGAGTAGAGTCAGTCGCCACTCATAGCGCGGTGCTTCCCGCGGTCGCAGGATGACGAGGCGGCCCCTCTCTAGATCGGAGGCCACCAAGCGCTCGGGGAGGAACGACACCGCTCCGGCCGTCTGGACGAGTTCGTGCACGACGGCCGCCGGGCTGACCTTCTCGTAGCGATCGAGGCGACGTCCGCGCGCCAGCACTAGGCGCTCGCGGAGATCCTCAACTCCCTCGTCCCACTCAAACAGGGCCAAGGGCTGGTCGGCGATCTCTGCCAGACCGTAGCTCTCTGGCGCCGACGCCGCGAGGGGATGCTCGGCGCTGGCCACGCAGACGATCGGGATCGGCTCAAGCGCGGTCGCCCGCAGCTCGCTATAGGCAGCTGTGCCGGCGATGCCGGCATCGAGGCGGCCGTCGAGGAGCATCTCGACGACCTGCCGCGAGTGATGACTCGTCAGCTGCACGTCGAGCTCGGCAGCGACCAAGGCGGCGGCGAGCGGCGCGAAGAGCATCTCGGCCACCGATGCTGGCGCGGCCAGGCGCAGGCGCAGGCGATCTCCGAGCTCGCGCAGCGCGCTCCGCCCCTCGGCGAGGATCGCCAGCGCGCGATCGACGTAGCCTGCGAACTGCTCGCCGGCCGGCGTCAGCTCGACCCCGCGCGCGCTGCGGGCGAAGAGGTCGACGCCGAGCTCCAATTCGAGGTCGCGGACGCGCGTGCTGACGGTCGGCTGCGCCACACCGAGGGCCGCCGCCGCCTGGGACATGCTCGGTGAGCGGGCCAGTTGCTGGAAGATCTCGAGGTCGCGTAGCCGCACGATATAGGTCATCTCTATCGCTTGGGCATTTACTATCTGATACCAGTATATGCCTTGGTATCATTGGCTGCGTGGCTCGCATCAGCTACCTGACGTTGCTCCGCCGGCCTCCGACGCTCCTGCTCTGGCTTGGCCAGTTCGTCTCGACCGCCGGCGACTGGCTCTACCTGATGGCTGCAGCCTGGATGACCTACAAGGTCACCGGCTCGCCCGCGGCCATGTCCGCGGTGGCGATCGCCGCGATCGTCCCCAGCCTCATCGTCGGCTTCGTCGGCGGCGCGCTCCTCGACCGCTGGCCGCGTCTCCGCACGCTCGCCCTCATCGACCTCGTCCGCGGCTTGCTGGTCGCCGTGCTGCCGGCCCTCTACTACCTCCACATGCTCAGGCCCTGGGTGCTCGCCGTCTTCGGCCTTGTCCTCGGCACGTTCTACTCGTTCTTCTGGCCCGCGCTCCAGGCCACGCTGCCGGGACTGGTCCGAGGGCCCGATGAGCTGCGCGCAATCAACGGACTCGTCGACTTCACCAACCGGCTCGGACGCATCGCCGGACCGGGGCTCACCGCCCTGACCGCGTTCATACCGCTCGTTCACTTCTTCTCGCTTGACGCCGGCTCCTTCCTGCTGTCGGCCGGCGCCTTCGTCCTCATCCTGCGCCGCTGGCCGCCCGCGACCGCGGTGCCCGCCGGCGAACGCCAGCCAATCGCATTCCGCGACCTCCTGCTCGGCTGGCGCTTCGCCGTCAGCGACCGCGTCCTGCGGACGGTGTTGGCCGTGCGCGGACTGAACAACTTCTTCTGGGCCTTCTACATCATCGCCGCCCCGGTGCTGGTCGACCGCCGCTACCGGACCAGCGTCGGCGGTTGGGGGCTGATCATCGTCGCCTATAGCCTCGGCCAACTCGTGAGCAACATCGTCGCCGGCAACCGCCGCAGCAGCGGCCAGCCGATACGTGCGCTGGTCCTCGGCTGGGTCGTCCAGGGCCTCGGCTTCATCGGGCTCGGGCTGGCACCGAGGCTTGAGCTGGGGCTCCTCGCGATCTTCGTCAGCGGCCTCGGCGGCCCTATCGCCCATGTCACCACCGACACCTACGTCGCAGCAACGACCGCGCCCGATCGCCTCGCCCGCGTCTTCGCCCTCCAGCGAACGGCGATTGACGTCGCCACCGCCGCCGGCATGGCCACCTGCGGCGCGATCCTCGCCCTCATCCCCCCACAAGCGGCGCTGCTGCTCGCCGGCGCGGGGATCGTCACGCTCACCCTTGCGGCAGCGACGGCCACTGGTACGAGGAAACGCGCAGGTTCTGTCGCCGTGCTCCGGACTCGCGGCCGCGCTTGAGGTCCTCTACTCTAGGACCCGTCACGACTCCAGGTAGCGCAGAACGGCCAGGACCCGACGGTTGTCGCTCTCGGAGACCGGCAGACCCAGTTTTGCGAAGATGTGGCCACGTGCTTCTCTACGGCTCCTTCGCCGATGATGAGCGCATCGGCGATCGCGGCGTTGGAGCGCCCCTCGGCCATCAGTTCGAGCACCTCGCTCTCCCGGCGTGTGAGGGACGCGTCGAGCGCGGCGGCCTGGCGGCTCGCTCCGAGGAGTTGGGTCACGACCTCGGGATCGAGGGCGGTCCCGCCAGCCGCAACGCGCTTGAGTGCTGCGACGAAGTCGCCGACATCCGCCACCCGATCCTTGAGCAGGTACCCGACGCCGGCCGGGCTTTCGGCGAGCAGGTGGGTGGCGTAGCGGGTCTTGACGTACTGGGAGAACACCAGCACGCCGACATCGGGATGCTGACGGCGAAGGGCGATCGCGGCGCGCAGTCCTTCGTCGGTGTGGGTGGGAGGCATGCGAATGTCCACCACCGCCACATCAGGGTGATGATCGGTCACTGCCTGGAGCAGGGCGTCCCCATCGGCGACCGCGGCCGCGACCTCGTGCCCACGATCCTCGAGAACTCGGGCGAGGCCCTCTCGCATGACGGCGGCGTCCTCGGCGATCACGATGCGCATCGAGCCCGCCTTCACGCGTGAAGCGGCAGGTCGACGGTGACCACGGTGGGGCCTCCCGGAGGGCTCCAGATCCGGAGATGCCCGTCGACGGCGCGAACCCGGTCCGCGAGGCCGCTGAGCCCACTGCCGACGCCGAGCTGTGCGCCGCCGATTCCGTCGTCGGTCACCTGCAGGCACAACAGGTCATCTGCTGCGCTCACCTCGACCGTGGCGTGGCGGGCCCGGC
>Ga0137368_10007021_pt1 | contig 11741 bp, 6 predicted proteins | sample SagtaG_13_FD_104917 | JGI IMG/M metagenome (GOLD analysis project Ga0137368, IMG submission 104917) | Vadose zone soil microbial communities from Sagehorn Ranch, Mendocino, California, USA - Sage1_L_100_16 metaG | ecosystem: Environmental > Terrestrial > Soil > Vadose zone | place: USA...
CATCGATCTGCCGTCCGTTCATCCAAACGGCCGCCACAAACCCGATTCGGCCACTGGCTGTTGGTGCGTGCGGTGCCTGCCACGTCCTGCGCGATCGTCGGCGTGAACGGGACGCCTGATGCTCGCGTCACGATGCCGTTGACTTGCCAGCTTCCAAACAATATCGATCGAACGCCTCCAGCGTCTCGCACGAATCGTTTGCCCGGTCCGAAGGGAAGTTCGTAAATGAAACTGCCCGAGAAGCGGTGCCGGGAGTCGGTGTTTGCCGGACCGCGTGCGGCCTTCGGATTGCGCGCATCCGGCGCCGAGCCGCCGTACAGCGGCGCATCGTCGACCGCTTTCCCGAGGGTATACGTCGTCAGAAAGGACAAGCCTTGTCGGAAGCGCCGTTCGATGCGGGTTTGAAGCGAGTGGTACGTCGACGAGCTTCCGGAATAGAGATAGTTGATCGCTGCATACTGCGGCAGCGGGCGTCGTGCCTGGGCGCTGCCGGTTCCGGGTGTCGGCTGGTTGATGTCTATTTGCGCTGGCAGGTTGCTGCCTTTCGATCCCACGTACCCAATTCCAAACACGGTAGCCTCGAGAGGTTCAGATTCGACAAACACGTTCCATTGCTGGTAATACGCATCCCGGAATTCGGATTGCATCGCGTTCACATTGGGCAACGGGATATTACCGGCTCCGGTGAGCGCCTGGCTGATCGATCCGGGCCGATCGAACTGTCGTGATGTCCGGAACATGGGCTGGTTGTTCAACCCTGCGTGAGAATTCCAGTTCTCTTTGTCATAGAAGATGCCGTATCCGCCGCGCGCCACGAACTTCGTTCCACCAAACGGCAAAAACGCGAAGCCCAGACGCGGCGCGAAGTTGTTGCGATCCGGTTGATACCCGGAACGCGGAATCCCATTCGTGCCCACCACTTTGATCGCGTTGTCGGCGAAATCGAACACTGCACGCCGATCGTATACATCCACCACAGGCGTGAAGAAGTCGTAGCGCAGGCCCAAGTTGACGGTGAGCTTCGGTGTGATTTTCCAGTCGTCTTGCACGTATGCACCGTAACTGGTGTCCCGCCAGTTCGCCTCCAGCCCTGGACTGGTCAGGCTCACGCTCGTCGGTAATCCCAGCAGCAGATCTGCTAGACCGTAGCCACTGAAGGTCGGGCTGAATGTGAACGAGCCGCGAATCGACAGATCCGCGTACAGATCCTCTTGCAGGTAACGGACCTCGAACCCGCTTCGAAGGTTATGACCTCCGTGGTTGTACGTCAGGTTGGTGAAGTAGTGGAACGTATTTTGGGGCCGCTCTTGAGGCAAATCGTTTCTGTCGCCCAACGTCGTGTACCCGGCGATTTGAAAGAGCGGGTACCCGAAGTCGCGCTCAGCGTACGCCAGCCCCTGGATGCCCAGTTCGGAAGCGCGATCGACGCTCTGGTCCTGAAACCGACCCGTGTTGTAGCGGTGGAGGCCGAAACGGGCTTCCAGCAACAGATTCGGTCGAAGGATGTGCGTCCAGTTGATCGCCAGGTTCTGTCCACGCGATGGGATGCTGACAGGGAATCCCGGGACGTTGGTGCCGCCTGCGCCCGCCACGCGTCCAAACGGGTTGTATTCCAGCGAGTCGCTGAGAAAGTACCGGCCGAACAGACTATCTTTTTGCGACAACGACTGATCGAAGCGCAACGTTAGGAGATCGGCGTCGAACTTCTGCACGGGACTCGAGACAAAGTTCTGCGTGCCGTCGCGGTTGGGCAGCGGATAAAGCGCTGCTACCCGACGGCCGGCCGCATCAACGCGATCAGGCGGGATCATGTTGTTCGCGAACGGAAGGCCGGTCCGCGGATCGCGCACCACGATGAGCGCGCCCGTAGCGGGATTGACCGTGCGCGAGAAGTCTCCAATCCGTTCGGCAGCCGTCGGCACCGTAGCCAATGCCGTCAGCGACTTGTGCATCCGCGTGCCTTCATAATTCACCAGAAAGAACGTCCGGTTACGGCGAACGGGACCGCTCAACACGCCCCCGAATTGGTTACGTCTGAACGGCGGGATTGACGCGGTTGGCGGGTCGAAGTAGTTCTTGGCGTCGAGCGCGGCGTCGCGCAAGAACTCAAACGCCGCACCGTGGAGCTCATTCGTTCCAGACTTGGTGACGAGATTGATTTGCGCGCCCGCGTTGCGGCCGAATTCGGCTGAGTACGTGCTCGTTTGAATCTTGAACTCCTGAATCGCCTCTATCGAAGGCGTGAGCGACAAAAAAATCGCGTTCGCGTCGTTGCCGTCCACGCCGTCGAAGAGAAAGCTCAGACTGTTGCCGCGAGTCCCATTGGTGCTGAGTAGCCCTCGAGTGGTCTGGCGCGTCTCGATGCCCGCGCTCAGGGATGCGAGTTGCAGGAAGTCGCGACCGTTGAGCGGAAGATCGACAACCCGTTTTTCCTCGATGACCTGCCCGACGGTCGGGTTGGTTGAATTGATCAGCGGCGCCTCGCCAACAACCTTTACCGTGTCGGCGAGTTGACCAACCTCCAATCGCACCGGAAGTTCTATGCGCTGGTTCACTTGCAGTACAAGCGGTACGATCGATTGTTTGGAAAAGCCGCTCAACTCCACGTCCAGTTGGTACTCACCCGGCGGCAACGCCGCAAAGATGAACTCTCCGCCGACACCGGACACCACCACCCGCGCCTGACCTGTCCTGACGTTGATAACCGTGACATTGGCGCCCGGAATGACCGAGTCGCTCGCGTCCCGCACGGTGCCGGAAATCACTCCCGTGAACGTTTGGGCGTCGCTATCACGAGCCATCAGGTTCACGACAGTCGCCATCACCACCACGGCTCCGAAAGGCAGATGTCGAGAACGCATAATCAACCTCACATAGCCACATGCTTTGGCATGGGAATACGGTCACCGCTGCGACCTGATGACGCCAGCCATGTCCGCAAGTGGGCTGCCTGTGCGTCTGTCGCGTCATCGCGTCTGCGAAGCGACCATTCACCTGCCGGCCCAGACGAAGCGGTCAAGCGGAGGCCGTACCACTCGAGCAAGTCGGTGTAGTCCAATTCCTCGGTCGAAGAGACCGACTTTCGCCACCAGTCACTCAAATCGATGCCGGCGGTTTCTTCCGCGGTTGCGCGGAACTCCAATTCGGTAAAGCCGCGTTCGCCGGCGTATCGCTGGTACGCGAGTCGTATCACATCATCAAAACTGCTTCGTCCGTTCGTTGCGCGACGAATCTTCGCATCGAGCAGCAGGCCCAGCAGCTCACCCTTGTTGTAGTAGCTCACGGTGTTTGCGGATGGATTGACGCCAGAGTTGCTGTTGCCCCACACCTCACGCGACGATTGCTCGACCGACTGTTGCAGTCGTCCTGGCGCTGCCTGCAGACGACCGATCAGCGCTGAGAGCGCGTCGAGGTATGCGTCCGGCGTCTGCAAACCGGCGCGCACGATCATGAGGTTGCTGTAGTAAGAAGTAACGCCCTCGGAGATCCACAGACTGCCGGTTGTGGGTGGCTTTTCGAAGTCGAATGGCCCGAGCTCGATCGGCCGGAGCCGCTTGACATTGAACAGATGGAAGTACTCGTGGCTGAGAAGGCCCAACGCGCTCCATCGTCCAGTGGTTTCCGAGATGTTCGCGCGCACAGTCGAGAGATTCGAATTGCGATGCTCGAGTCCGCCGCCACCCTGACGAAACATCAACAGAAAGAGGTACTTGTCATACGGCAGAAAGCCCCAGAAGCGGTACGCCTCTGCGACGACCGCCGCGAGATCGCGCGTTGCCGCGGGTCCGTCCCATGACGCATAGTCACCGGCGCCGACAACGAAGTGCTTCTTGCCGGCAACTTCGAATTCGTGGACGGCGAGCTTGCCGGCAACAATCGGCGAGTCGACGAGCGTCTCGTAGTCGGCGGCGCGAAAATGATGCGGTTTCCCATCCCGCACATCGTCGAGGCCCGTCATCGCGTGGGTCCAGGCCGGCGGCAGTTCGATTTGCACGTCATGCGGGCGGCGACGTTGCTCGACGAGCGTGATGAAGGTCGGGGCGCCATTGAGCACTGCGTAATCCGCATCGATCCAGTTCGTGGTGACCGAGCGTTGCGCGCACAGCACGCGGTACCTCAGCACGATTCGACGCGCACCGCGCGTCTGAATGCGCCAGCGGTTCTTTTTGGGCTGTTCCGAGACCAACGCGGTTCCGTCAGGAATCCGCGCATTGAACGCCTCGATTTTCGATGCGTAGTCCTCGACGCGGTAATACCCAGGTGACCAAATCGGCATCATGAGATCGATCGAGTCTGCGCCGTCCGTGGGGACGATTGCCTCCACGTCGGCGTACTGCTTATCCGGATTCGCAATGCGAACCGTGTAGCTGATCGGGTCTGATGACTGCGCCCGAGGCGTTTGCTGCCAGACGGCAAGCGCGCAAACGAGACTGACAAGGAGAGCGGTCGTGGCCGCGCGTGCCCGCGATACTCCGCCGATGAACACGCCGTGATCTCACAGGTTTCGACAGGCCTTGCCAAGCGATTTGTTGGTACGACATTATGAGCAACCCTCATGATCACCACCCCGCGGCCGACGACTGCGGCACTGCAGGCGTTCGAATGCGCGGCACGTACGGGCAGCTTTACGCGTGCCGCGGCCGAATTGCATGTGACGCAGGGGGCAATCAGCCGCCAGATTCGACAACTGGAAGACCAGTTGGGCGTGGCGCTGTTCGAGCGCGTGCGTCAACGTGTCGTGCTCACCGAAGTCGGACGCCGCTATCGCGATGACGTGCGCCGGCTGCTCGATCAGCTGGAAGTGGCAACACAGCGGGCGATGGCGTGCGTCGACGTGGCGAACGTGCTCACCGTCGCTGTGGTGCCGACCTTCTCCGCGAACTGGCTGGCGCCGCGCCTGCCGCGGTTTTTTCAGGAGTTCCCCGAAATCACCATCAATTGCCTGATGTGGCTGCCGCGATTCGACTTCGGCCTCGAGCGATTCGATGCCGCAATCCAGCTGGGATCCCCGAAGTGGACCGACGTTCACGCCTATCACTTGCTGGATTCCGATTTGTTCCCGATGTGCAGCCCGAGCTATCGCGCCGCGAATCGAATCCGGACGCCTGCCGATCTCCTGCGCGTCAGACTGCTGCACCAGATCAACCGGCCGACCGCGTGGGGTGACTGGTTCGCGTCGCAAGGCATCACATCGGCCGACACGGTTCGCGGTCCCCGGTTCGAGTTGATTGCAATGCTCATGGATGCCGCTGTAGCCGGACTCGGGGTGGCGCTGCTGCCGGCATGTCTGACAGAGCGCGAGCGCGCGGCAGGTGCGCTGACCGTTCTTCCCTGCCGCGCCAACTACCGGGGCGAGGCGTACTACCTCGTCGTACCGGACGCCAAGCGCGAGTCACCGCATGTCGTCGCGTTTCACCAATGGATCACCGGGGAAGCACGTGGCGCGGCAAGTCCCCCGCGCCGTGCCGGCGCGAAGCGCGCCGGCGGGTACCGCGTCATTCGGTCGCACGCATGAAGCTCGGGCGTTTCATCGTTGACACGCATGTGCATGCGCAGCGCTTCGCCGCTGGCGAGGCACTCGCAAAGCATCGCGGCAATCCGGCGCCAGGCGCCTACGCCGATCTCGCGAATGCCATCCGCCTGCTGTCGCCGTACGACAACTCCCCGCGCCTGCTGTACGACATGGAGTGTTACCAGGTCGACATGTGCGTGTTGCTGCCGGCGTTCGGAATGACGAACGAACTGAACCTGCAGATCGTCGATGCGCAGCCGGACCGCTTTGTCGCTGTCTGCGGCGCGATGGAGACGGCCCGGAAGGCGCTCCGGAACGAAGAGCCCTGGTCGGCGGCGGCTGCCGCGGCGGAGCTCGACGGGCTATTGAGCACCGGCCGTTTCGTCGGGCTCGGCGAAGGCATGCCGGCGGATCCCACACGAAGGACGACGATCAGCCAGACGGAACGGATGGATCAGATCCGCCAGGTTATGGACGTCGCACGCAAGCACAAGACCGTTGCGCGTGTGCATACCGGGATGGTGATGGGATATCCGATGACATATCACTACTGGCCCGAGTCGCTGAACCCGATGTGGGCCACGGATGTCGCCGCGGAGTATCGAGATGTGCCGATCGTCCTCGATCACGGAGGCCTGCAAGGCTGGTGGTCCGATCGCCTGGTGGAGGAAGCGCTCACAGTTGCCGCTGCGCACGATAACGTCTACCTCGAGACCGGCCTCTGGTGGAGCGATCTCTACATGAAGGCGCTGCGCGATCCAAACGTGGGCGCGGAAAAGCTGCTCTGGGGTTGCGACTGGGGCGCGAGCATTCCGTTTCACGCGCAATACGGCAATTCACCTCCCGCCTATGCTGTGCAATTACGAAAGCACCCGATCGTCGCGCATCAAGTAGACGTCTGGGGCTGGAGCCTGAAGCAACTGTTGCGACTGGACATCGTCCAGGACGAACTCAACTTGATTCTCGGCGGCAATGCGGCGCGTTTATTCGGCCTCAAGCTGCCGCACACGCGACTGTTCCGTCCGGTTCGCGACGAGCTCAGGCCTCAGTCCGACACTCGAGATCGTGCGAGCAAACCCATAGATGACGCGGGGAGGTCGTGAGATGCCGAAGGCGCCGGCGTTCACTGTCCTGTGCGTATTCACCGCGTTGGCAACAATCGTCGAGCCGCGCGCTCAGACGAATGCACTCGACGCTCTTTACGCCAAAGCAAAGGCCGAGGAACAAGTCGTTCTGTGGGGAGCGCAGGATCGCGAGATCGATTGGATTCCTGCGGAGTTTGCGAAGCGATTCCCCGGTATTACCGTCAACTGGGCTGCCGATCGCGCGGCGATCACGAAGACGATCACGGAGCATCGCGCCGGACGGTATTCGGTCGACGTGATCAACTTCTCGGTGGGTGGCATGCTGCCGCTCGTTGATCGTCGACTACTTGAAAAGCCGGACTGGAGCATCTTCGGGATCGATGGGCGTGACGTGCTGCTCGATGGCACCACGGCTGCGACGCACAACCTCGTGTATTCGATTGTCTACAACGAGAAGCTCGTTGCTCCTTCGGATCTGCCAAGAACGTGGGAAGACCTCCTCGATGCGAAGTGGAAGGGGAAGTTGGTCGCGAGTCAGTTCCTGTTACCGAGGCTGCTTGGCTTTCTGGCTCTCGAGTGGGGAGAACCGAAGACTGCCGACTACGCGCGGGCACTGCTGCAGCGTCAGGACGTGCTCGTCACCAGAGCGCCGCGCGAAGGGATGCTGCATCGTGGCGAGCGTGTGGTGGCGGTTGGCGAGTTCGTCGCGTCGGCCATCCAGTGGAAATCGATGGGAATGCCCGTGACGTGGGCACCGATGCCCGTCATGCCGGCAGCGCAGTTTGGGGCGGCCGCGGTGGTGCGTGCGCCGCATCCTCATGCCGCTCGATTGCTCGCCGGGTGGCTGGCGACCAACGAGGCCAAGGCCGCGCGCGAACGTCTTCGGTTTGACGCCGATGTTCGACCAGGATCTCGCTCGGCCTTGGCGGCGGCTCTGTCCCGATCGGGTGGGCGTGTCATCCTGGAAGACGTCTCGAACATGAAAGCCCGAGCCGCTCTTTACGAACGACTCTCGACGCTCGTCACCGCACGCGCACGATGACGAGCGGTGCATCCGCGGGAGAACTCGGATGGGGCGGTCGAGTCGTGCTCATCGCCGGGGTAGTGGCCGCGCTGGCTCTCGTCTCGGCGCCGCTGCTGCTGTTGTTTACGGCCGCCTTTCGCGGGCCCGGCGATCGCTTGCCCTTTGAACCCGGCGCTGTCTGGAGCCTCGAACACGTCCGGACGATCTTCGAAAACGCCGCGCTCTATCAACACACCGCACGCGACACGCTCCTGTTCGTTTGCGGCGCTGTGGCGGTGACGTTCGTCGTGGCGTTTGCCCTTGCGTGGCTCGTGGAGCGGACCGATCTCCCCGCACGGTCAACGGTTTTCGGGTTGATTCTCGTTCCGATGCTCGTCCCGACGGTGATGATCAGTATTGCGTGGATTCAGCTGTTCGGTCCGAATGCCGGCTGGCTGAACGTCGCGCTTCGCGCGGTCGTTGGCGGCGTGAGCGGACCGATGAATATCTTCACGTTGCCCGGTCTCGTTGTGTGTCAAGCGGCCGTTCTGGTCCCGTTCGAATTCCTCCTCCTCTCGGCCACGCTTCGGACCATGAATCCCGCGCTCGAGGAGGCAAGCACCATGTCAGGTGCATCTCCATTGGTGACGTTTCGCCGAATCACGTGGGCCGTGTTGCAGCCGGGTATCCTGGCGCCACTGATGCTCGCCCTGCTGGTGGCTTTTGAGCAGTTCGATCTGCCGTTGATGATCGGCGTGCCTGCGGGAATCGACGTGTTCAGCACCAGGATTTTTTACGAGCTGAATCCTGATTCGGGACTGCCGGTGTACGGCCGCGCGGCAGCCGTGGCCTTGCCGTTCCTGGGTGTCGGCGTCGCATTGCTGACGATTTACAACCGCCTGGTTAGACACGCCGATCGATACGTGACGATCACATCGCGCGGGTATCGGGTGCTGCGCTACTCGCTGCGCCGCTGGCGGTGGCCTGCCATCGTGTTGGTCTGGAGCTATCTTTGTGTCGCCACCGTGTTGCCCGTGATCGCGCTCGTCGGCACGAGCATCGTCGGGAATGCACCGCTGTCGACGTCAATGTTGCAACACGCGACCCTCGACGCGTATCGCACCGTCATCGCGGACCCAACGTTCGCTCGCGCCGTGGCGAACACGATTGTGGTCGCGACCCTCAGCGCGATCGTCGTGACCGCCGTCGGCGTCCTGCTCGCCTGGATCGTCGTGCGGACGCGTGTCGTTGGTCGGACACTGGTAGACATCATCAGTGTCGTGTCCATCGGCATACCGTCCGTGATCGCCGGGCTGGCCACCATGATTCTCTACTTGTCGGCGCCCATTCCGATCTATGGAACGATTTGGATCCTCGTGCTGGCTTATTCGTACCGTCTGGCGGTGAGCACGCGCATCAGTCGCTCCGGTCTGATGCAGATCGGCCGCGAATTGGAACACGCGTCGGCTGTATCCGGTGCTCGCTGGAGTACGACGATTCGGCGGATCGTGTTGCCGCTGATCGCGCCGTCACTCGCGACAAGCTTCGTCCTCCTCTTCATCGTCGGAATACGCGAGTTCACTCTCGGCATGGTGCTCGGAAGCCGCGACAACATGGTCCTGGGCGTAATGCTCTGGCGGTTTTTCGAGGATGGTCATGCAGCCGAAGCCGCGGCAATCGCCACGATGCTGGTCGTATCGATGGCGCCGGTAGGACTCGTCGCGCGACGTGCAGCAGCCTGACGATGTTGAAAATTCGGCGTCTCAGCAAGACGTTTTCGACATCTCGCGGCAGCGTCTCCGCGGTGGAGGCAGTCGAACTCGATATTGACGATGGCGAGTTCCTGGCGCTGCTCGGGCCGAGCGGCAGCGGGAAGTCCACGATGCTTCGGTGCGTCGCGGGACTCGATGAGGCTGACGACGGAGAGATCCGAATTGGGGACACGGTCGTCACCGATGTTGGCCGTGGCGTGTATGTACCCGCATACCAACGTGATATTGGAATGGTCTTTCAGTCGTACGCTATCTGGCCACACTTCGATGTCTTTACGAACGTTGCGTATCCGTTGCAAGTGCGACGGCCGCGATCGTCCGAAGGTGAGATCTCGGCAAAGGTGATGCACGCGCTTGAGCTCGTCGGCATGCAGGATTTCGCGCGTCGCCGTGCGACTACGTTGTCAGGCGGAGAGCAGCAGCGCATTGCACTGGCACGGGCGCTCGTGCGACGGCCGCGGCTGCTCCTGCTCGACGAGCCGCTCGCGAACCTCGACGCGCGCCTTCGCGCCGAGATGCAACGCGAGATTTCCGATCTTGTCCGAGGGCTTCGGATCACGACGTTGTCGGTCACGCATGACCAGACCGAGGCGATGGCGATGGCGGATCGCATCGCCGTTATGGAGTCTGGCCGCGTCATCGAATGCGATACACCACGAGCGTTGTACGCGCGGCCGCGAACGGCATTCGTGGCGTCATTCCTTGGCGCCGAAAACGTGCTCGCGGGCACCGTCGAGTCGGTCAGGAGCGACTCGATGGCACGCGTCGTACTCGATAGTGATGCAGGTCGTTTGCTGGTCCACCTCCGAGACGCCTGCAGCAGGGGAGAGCGCATCGACGTCGCGATCCACGCGGAAGATCTCACGATTGTGCAAGACGCAACGTGTTCAGCCGATAACCTGCTGTCAGGCACCGTCGTGCGGATCGTGTTTCGAGGGGCTGCGCTCGAGTGTCACGTGCAAGTCGGTGCGCGCATACTCAAAGCCACCCTTCCGGCAGCGTTCCAGGATGATTCGATTGGCGTGGGCGAGGTTGTCATGTGTCGCATCGATCCGGCGCGCTGCATTGTTCTGAGGTCGCGATGAGCTCGCTTCCGGATTACACGGTTCTGGACCCCGCGATCGAGCGCCTGGCACCGGAGAAGCTGCACGAGCTTCAAAGCGAGCGGCTGAGCGCGATGGTCCAATATGTGTACGAGCGCACGCCATTCTGGCGATCGCGACTCGACGCGGCGGGTGTCCATCCGCGAGACGTGCGAGGCGTGGATGATCTCGTGCACCTGCCGTTCTGCACGCGCGAGGACGTCGAAGCGGACCAGGCGGCGCACCCGCCTTTTGGCTCTTACGTCGCCTGCGACCGCTCGTCTCTCACCAGGTTCATGACGACTTCAGGCACGACGGGCCGGCCGCTGACGCGTGTGTGTTCCGCGCGGGATTGGCGCTACATCCTCGATCGCTTCCAGCGCAACCCGCGTGTGTCTGCTGGAGATGTCGTTCTGGTGCTAGGCCCGATCGACGGTCTCATGGGGCCGATGGCAAGCACCGAAAGCGCGGCACGCGCCGGCGCGCTCGTGGTCCTGGCAGGACTCCACGATACCCGCACCAAACTGAGGATGATCGAGCAGCTGCGGCCTCGGATCGTCACGGGCACGGCGACCTACCTCCTCCACGTCGGCGCGATGGCCCGTGACGTCGGCATTGACCTTCGAGAACTGGAGATCTCGACCGTCGCCTCGGTTGGCGAGCCGGGGGCGGCGATTCCGTCGACGCGAAGGAGGCTCGTCGAAACCTGGGGTGCGACCGTCACAGACGGATACGGCCTCACGGAGCTCTTTCCGCTGGGAGGTGGCTGCGCGTATTCCACTTCACTCCACATCGCGAGTGACTTCGTCATCACGGAGATCGTCGATCCCGCGACCGGCCATCCAGTGGCTGACGGCGAGCCCGGCGAAGTTGTCTACACCAACATCATCGGCGACACACAGCCGTTGCTGCGCTATCGGACGCGTGATGTGGCGCGGTTCGCCAATGGCGGCCCATGCGGATGTGGATTCACCGGCGTGCGATTGCGGGACTCCGTCGAAGGGCGAGTTGACGACATGATCTGGTATCGCGGCGTCAACGTCTTTCCGTCCGCGATTGAATCGGTGGTGCGCGCGATCCCGGAGCTCGGCGATGAATACGAGATCGTGGTCGATCGAGAACGGCCGCTTCCCACGATGACGCTACGAGTGGAAGTCACGCGTGGCATCGAGCGTGCCGCCCTTGTCGATCTCGAGAAACGTCTGCAGGCGGCGCTAATTCCCGCAATTCGCGTGGCGCTGCAGATAGAGCTGCTCGAGCCAGGCGCCCTTCCGCGACTGGATGGCA
>Ga0137368_10007024_pt1 | contig 11738 bp, 8 predicted proteins | sample SagtaG_13_FD_104917 | JGI IMG/M metagenome (GOLD analysis project Ga0137368, IMG submission 104917) | Vadose zone soil microbial communities from Sagehorn Ranch, Mendocino, California, USA - Sage1_L_100_16 metaG | ecosystem: Environmental > Terrestrial > Soil > Vadose zone | place: USA...
AGGAACGCGCTGAAACCCGGCGGGAGATTGATGTTCATCACCTGGCGCGCGCGCGCCGACAACCCCTGGATGGCGATCCCGAAGCAGATCGTGCGGCAGATACTGCAGCACGATCTGCTTCGGGATCGCCATCCAGGGGTTGTCGGCGAGCGCGCGCCAGGTGATGAACATCAATCTCCCGCCGGGTTTCAGCGCGTTCCTGATGTTGCGCATCGCCGCGACGGGATTGCTGAAGAACATCATGCCGAAGCGAGAAAAGCAGAAATCGAATTCGGGCTGGAAGCGATACGTCTGCACGTCCGCGGCCACGAAGCGCAGGTTCGCAAGGCCGGCCGCGCGCGCGTCGTTCCTTCCCTTCTCCAGGAAGGCATCGCAGCAATCCAGTCCCAGGACCGATCCGGATGGCCCCACCTTCCGGGCGAGCGCTATCGCGGTATCCCCCCAGCCGCAGCCCACGTCGAGCGCGCGCGAGCCTTGTGCGATCTCGAGAGTCCGGAGCGGGGCTTCGCTGTGGTAGCTCAAGCCGTCGAGGAGAATGTTGCGAAAGCGCTCGAACTTGTCGACCAGGACGTTGTTCCAGAAGGCGGTGAACTCGTCGTTGGAGACGGCGGCTTCGGACATGATGGCAGGCTCCTCGGCTCAGTCTCGGGCGCGCAGAAAGAATTCTTTCCTGGCGGAGACCGCGGCAAACGATACTCCTTTCCGAGTCGGCGTGCACGCCGGTCCTTATCGAGTGTTCGGGTTATACTCGCGAGATAATTCGTACGCCGCTTCATGTATTCCGCTTCGCTGCTTCGCACCCCGGAACTGTCGCTGCGCTGGATTCCGGTCTGGCGTCGCAATCTCCTCGTCTGGCGCAAGCTCGCGCTGGCGTCGGTGCTCGGCAACATCGCCGATCCGCTGCTGTACATGCTGGCGCTCGGTTACGGCATTGGCGCGTTCGTGCCCGAGGTCGGTGGAATGAAATACATCGCCTTCATCGGCACGGGGATGGTCTGCCAGAGCGCGATGTTCACATCGTCCTTCGAGGCGATGTACTCGGCGTTCTCGCGCATGCACGTGCAGCGGACGTGGGAGGCGATCATCAACGCGCCCGTTTCGCTCGACGACGTCGTGTTCGCCGAATGGATATGGGCCGCGTCGAAGAGCGTCATGTCGGTGCTGGCGATCCTCATGGTCATCCTGGGTCTGGGGTTCGGACATTCGTGGCTCGCCATCTGGGTTCTGCCGCTCGGCTTCGTTGTCGGGCTCACGTTCGGCGCATTCGGCCTGGTCATGAATTCGCTCGCGCCTGGATACGACTTCTTTACGTACTTTTTTACACTCGTACTGACACCGATGCTGCTGCTCTCGGGCGTGTTCTTTCCCGTCGATCAGATGCCGGCGGCGTTGCGCGCCGTCGCTGTCGTGTTGCCGCTTTCCCACGCGATCGACATCGCGCGGCCGTTGCTCGCGGGCAAAGTCCCTGACGATATTGCGCTACACCTGGCAGTGCTCTTCGCCTACGCCTCGGTTGGCTATTACATCGCGCTGGTGTTGACGCGGCGGCGCTTGCTCAAGTGACGCGAATGTCCAAGAGCAAGACGCGAAGCGTCGCGACGATTGGAGAACAGCCGCGCGAGCCCGCAGCGAGGGGGATCGCGCGCAGGCGAGTCGCGGCTGCTGTCGACGCGTCGTCACTACATATTCGGTCAACAGGGCGCGCAGATTGCAAGAGCGAATTGGGGAGCGAGTCCTAACAATGCTCTGGCTCAAGTCGCTGCACATCGTGTTCCTGGTCAGCTGGTTTGCAGGACTGTTCTACCTTCCGCGCCTGTTCGTGTACCACGCCATGGCGACCGACGCGATCGGCATCGAGCGCTTCAAGGTGATGGAGCGAAAACTCTACTACGGCATCATGGCGCCCAGCGCGGCGCTGACGATCGTTTCGGGCCTGTGGCTCTGGCTTGGCTACGGGATCACCGGCGGCTGGCTGTATGCCAAGCTGGCATTGGTGGCGATCCTCGTCGCGCACCACCTCTGGCTCGGCAAACTGATGCGCGACTTCCGCGAGGACCGCAACCGGCACCGCGACGTGTTCTACCGCTGGATCAACGAGATTCCCGCCCTGCCGGTATTGGTCGCCATCGTGCTGCTGGTCGTGTTCAAGCCGTTCTGACGGATCGTTCGTGGAACGCTATTTCGCGCCGTGCCCGCGCGGGCTGGAGGCCGCGCTCGCCGACGAGCTCGAGCGGCTCGGCGCCAGCGACATCGCGCCGGCCGACGGCGGGGTCGCCTTTGCCGGCGCGCTGGAGCTCGCGTATCGCGCCAATCTCGAAAGCCGGCTCGCGAGCCGCGTGCTCTGGCGCGTGGGCGATGGCGCATACCGCGACGAACGCGACGTCCATGCGCTGGCATACAACCTCGACTGGCCGCGCTGGTTCCGCGCCGATCGCACGCTGCGCGTCGATGTTGCGGCGACGCGCTCGCCGTTGAAGAGCCTGGAGTTCGCGACGCTCAGGATCAAGGACGCCGTGTGCGATCGTCACCGCGCCGTCGCGGGCAAGCGACCCACAGTGAGCAAGGACCGCCCCGACGTGCGCGTTCATGCTTACCTCACCGCGGATCACGCGACGTTCTACCTCGATACTTCAGGCGAGCCGCTGTTCAAGCGCGGATACCGCCGCGAGACCGCCGAAGCGCCGTTGCGCGAAAATCTCGCTGCCGGGCTGCTGCGCCTCGCGGGCTGGCAACCGGGCACGCCGCTTCTCGATCCCATGTGCGGCAGCGGCACCATCGCGGTCGAAGCGGCACTGATCGCGCTTGACATCGCGCCCGGCCTCAAGCGCACGTTCGGTTTCCAGAAGCTCGCCTGGTACGACGGTCCAACCTGGCAACGGATCAAGCAGGCGGCGCAGCGACGCATGAGGCAGCCGGCTCTCGCAGGCATATACGCGAGCGACAGCGACCCAACAGCCATTCAGCGCTGCGGCGCAAATCTCGCCGCCGCAGGCGCCAGCGGGGCGGTCGTAATCGAACGCGTCGATGCGCTTGCGCGCGCCGCGCCGGCGCCCGCAGGAGTCATCGTAACCAATCCGCCGTATGGCGTACGCCAGGCCGATGCGGCTGCGCTGGCCGCGTTCTATCCCCGACTGGGCGATGCGCTCAAACAGCGCTTCGCCGGGTGGACGGCTTATCTCTTCAGCGGCGATCCGCGACTGCCCAAGCTGATCGGCCTCAGACCCAGCCGGCGCACGCCGCTATTCAACGGCGCGCTTGAATGCCGCTTGTACGAGTATCGGCTCGTCGCCGGCTCGGCGCGCCGCGAGCATACGGTGATAAAATGAACGCTTCGACGTTCCCCCGCCTCCGGTTAATTCCATGATGCTGCCCAGCCGCCATTACGAATCCGAGCACACCAAGTTCATCCGCGAGCTGATGCAGAAACATCCCGAATGGGCGGAAAAACAGCGGGAGGCGCGCGCGATCTGGTGGGACAAGACGCCGCGCGAGCTCTCCGAAGAGTACGCGATGGACCGGGGCCGCGTGCCGCAGACACCCTACGTTTATTCTTCGAAGTGACGCTACGCGCAGCCGTGTAGCCCGGGCTGACCCCGGACTTGATCCGGGGGATGCCCGGGGAACAAGGATTTCCGGTGCCGAGATACCCGGGCATCGCGCTCCGCGCTCAGCCCGGGCTACAACTTCTGCTACGAAGCTGCTTGCGCCGAGCCATAGATGAAATAGCTCGGGGTCTGCGCGAGCGTTGCGGACCAGCGGAGTTCGCCGAGCCGCGCAGCGAGCGCGTGGGGCTCCCAGAACAACTTGACGATGCGGAATTCACGCCCATCGTTGAGCCGTCGGGTCACGATGCCCGCGTCCCGTCCCGGCAATACGTGATCCTTCGCCGTCGAAGTCGGATCGAATGCAGAATCGATCAGATACGCGGCTCCGCTGGGAGCGAGCGCATTCGCCACGTTGTCCCAGAACACAGCGAACCGGTCTTCGGGAACATGCGACAGCCAGAAGCTGAAGAAAACCGTGTCGTAGCGCGCGGCGGGCCGCCAGGAAAACAGATCGGCTTCGATGTAGTCGACATTCGCCGCCGCGACGCGGCTGCGGTTGATCGCGAGCACCTCGGGTGACGCGTCGACCGCGGTGATGTGCGGGACGCGCGGCGCGAGACGCCGCGTGAACAACCCCGTACCGCATGCAAGCTCGAGCAGCGTGTGCGGCCGTTGCGCCGTCAGCCACGTGTCGAGCGCGTCCTCGACCGTCACGACCTCTGCGCGCCAGCGCTCGTTGAACTCCGGGCCGCGGTCATAACGGCCGGTTCGGAACCACCACTCGTCGTACTCTCCGGCGCGCGCCCGGTAGTAGTCGATCTGGTCCTGAAGAATACCGCTGTCGGACATCGGCGCGATCATAGGTCACGCGAACGCGTGCGACAATCGATGCCCGTTCCGGCTCATGCGCAGACCACCGAAGCGCACATTACAATGGCGCCTTCGAAAATTTCCGGGTAACTGGCCGTCATGGCCGTTGAGACTGAACGCGACACCGGCCCGCCCACGAGCGGGCGGCTGATACCGCGAACGCGGCCAGGCGAGCGCATCGCCGCGGTGGTTCTCGTCGTCGTCGCCCTGGCGATCGCCGGACAATTCGCCTGGCAGCAGCACCATCTCCCCGCGCCGGTGCCCGCCCAAGCGCCGGCTTCGGTGGCCGCGCCAGCGCCTGCTCCGGCGCCTGCATCGGCCACGATCGGGGCTGTCGACGCGCCTTCTTCCGAGGCAATCATCGGCACTGCGGTGCAGATCTCCGGGTGGGCGCTCGATCCCGACGGAATCCGCGGCGTGGAGATCCGAGTCGATGGCAAGCCTTATGCGGCTCGATACGGCGTTACGCGGGCCGATGTCGCGCAGGTCAAGCCCGGTTATCCCGACTCGGCCGCGTCCGGCTTCGCCTTCGAGGGCGACTTCGCGCCGCTCACGCCGGAGCGCCACGAGCTGGCGATTGTCGCTATCAACCGTGCGGGACAGGAACGATTCCTCGCGCGCAAGAGCCTGATTCCGCTGCAGGCCTTGACGCTCTGGAAAGGCATGCTCGATCGGCGCCCCGATCTCGCGACGCGGCCGTTCCGCTTCCTGATGATGACCTCGGGTGTCGGTATCGGCGGCGCCGATGAAGTCGAATCCGACTATCGAGCCTATGTCTCGCGCACCATGGGCATCGGCATCGCCGTGCCCATCCTCTACCTGCGCACGACCAAAGGCGTCGCCGGCGATTGGGCATTCGATCCCGATTTCGATCTCAGCCGCAAGTGCCGGAATCTCCCGGTCGCCGAAGACAATCTGCACGGCGTCATCCAGCATGCGATCGACAAGCACCTGCCGGTGCAATTCATCCTTAACGGCGGCATCTGGGCTGACGCGAGCTGCGACACGCCGGAGTGGGACGTCAACGATTACCTGGAGCAGGACGTCAACAATTGCCAGTGGACGCAGGACAACAAAGTCTTTCCCGACGACTACCTGAAGAAACTGCCGGGATCGACCAATTCGCCGGAGCTTGCGCGCACGCTTACCTACAACGTCTACGCAACCAAGGTTCGCGCCTACAAGCGGCGCAACCTGCAGGCGGCAGCGCGTATCATCGCGGCCTTCGCGCGCGACCATCCGGATCTTTTCGTCGGTATCAGTCTCGACGCCGATACCTACATGAACCCGTTCTTCAGCCAAAATGGCCTCGTCGAGATCTTCGACTACAACCCCGGCATGCTCAAACAATTCCGGCACTGGCTGGCAGGTACCGGCCCCTACGAGGGCAGGCCAGAGTCCGGGGTTCCGAATCTCGCGCACTATCGCCGGCTACGCCCGCTGTCGCTAGCCGATGTCAACAAGATGGCGAAGAAGCGATGGACGTCATGGGATCAGATCGATCCGCCACGTTTATTCCCCGGGTGGCCCTCTCAGCCGGTGGAACCGGGCGAGGCGCCAATCTGGAAAAACGCCTGGTACCAGGAATGGGATGCTTTCCGCAAGCACATCGTTGGCCTGCATTATTCGGAGCTGGCGCAGTGGGCACATCAGGCCGGGGTGCCGAGCGATCGTATCTTTTCGTCACAGGCATTCATCGCGCCAGCCGCTGGCAGGCGGCCGATCTCGGTTCACATCCAAGGGACGAGTCCCGATTACGATTCCGCCGGCGTATCGATAGAGGGCTCGATCCCGCGCCACGGCCATCTCGGCGCAATCGTCTACGGACCCGCAGCCGAGAATGAACACTGGCTCGAGAACGGCCACAGCTTGTTCGCAACGATCGCGCGCATGGATCCCGCCTGGGCCGTCATCGAGATGAACGCTACCGATCTCAAGCAGCCGCTGGTCCAGCCAAATTTCGCGCGGTCGTACCACGCATTTCGCGACATGTTCAATTTCGACGCCCAGGAAGTGTCGGTGATGGCGTGGAACGGCTGGAACGGACTGTACGCCGATCAGCCGGGGTATCTGCCGTACACCGCGTGGCGCAACACGCCCGGCGAGAACGCGATGCGCGACTTCATGGTGACTCACTCCGACCTCCCGCGGGGAGCCCGGCTATGGAGTTTTGGCGCTCCGGGCTACGCAGACGACGACGGCTGGCGTCTCGAACGCGGCGTGGTCTACGCGCGCGGCGGGTACCTCGATCTCGAGTTCGACGCGGCGACCGCGGAGCTCATCGCCCCGCCCGACCAGGTGTTGCGCGCCGCGAAGCTCGATTTGCTGGTGCTCGGATTGGGCGATACAGGCGCCCTTGCACGCGTGCAGGTCTTCGCTCGGATCGACAGGGGCTCGCCGTGGCAGCCGATCACGGCTCCCATGGCCGCGACGACTTTGCAGAGGGTTGCACCAGGGTTGCGGGTGCCGCTCAACTGGCCGGTTGCCTGGCGAACCAAGGCAGCCATCGCCGAGCAACTGAAGATCGTGCTGGAGTTTCAAGCCGGAACGTCTCGCGCCCGCGTGGATCGCGTCGCGCTCTATCCCGCTAAGCGTTGAGCGTTCGAAATGGCGCGCTCAACGCCGGACGCCAACGCTTAACCGCTCCTACTTGTCATCGAGCCGCACTTCCACGTACGCGCGGTCGCGCGTCTGGCGCACCCAGTCCTGGAAGGCCTCGTCGGATTTGCGCTGGCGGATCGCGAGCTGCGCCTGCATGCGCTCGCGGTCGGAGCTGACGTCCTGCTTCCTGCGCCCGAGCACTTCGATCAAGTGCCAGCCGAAGGGCGTGCGCAACGGTGCCGAAACCTGGTTCACGGTAAGCTTGTTCATCGCTTCCTCGAACACGGGCACGGTGTCGCCAGGGCTGAGCCAGCCAAGGTCGCCGCCCTTGGCCGAAGTCGCGTCCTCGGAGTTGAGCCTCGCCATGTCCTCGAATTTCGCGCCGGCGTCGAGTCGATCCTTGAGGCGATCGATCTTGGCCTTGCTATCGGCTTCGGACGTGAGTTCGTTGACGCGAATCAGGATGTGCCGGACGTGTGTCTGGTCGACCAAAGCCGGCTCGTTATGACTGCGGCGGTCGATAAGCTTCACGATATGAAATCCGGCGGCGCTGCGCAGTACCGGCGACACGTCGCCCGCCTTCATGCCGCGCACCGTCTCTGCAAACACCGTCGGCAGGCGCGCGCCGGGGCGCCACCCGAGATTGCCGCCGGAGAGCGCGTCGCCCGCATCGGAAAACCCTGCGGCGACCTGCCCGAAGTCCGCGCCGTCGCGGATGTTCTTCAGCGCCTCTTCGGCGCGCCGTCGCTTGGCTTCGATCTGCTCCGCGCTCGCCTGCTCGGGAACCACACCCACGATCTCCGCGAGACGGTATTCGGCTTCACCTCCGGATTGCGCCTTGATCGTGGCGAGGTAATTTTCGACCTCGGCATCGCTCACCGTGATGCGGGAATCGACCTCGCGCTCGCGCAATCGCTGCACGACGATCTCGCCACGCACGTCCTCGCGGTACCTGACGTACGGGACCCCGTCCCTGGCGAGCGCCTGGCGCAGCCCGTCCAGCGTGAGCTTGTTGTCTTCGGCAATGCGCTGGATCGCGCGCTCTACCTGCGTGTCGTCGACCTTGATACCGCTGTCCTTGGCGTGCTGCAGCAGGGCACGTTCGGTGATCAAGCGCTCGAGCACCTGCTTGTCGAGGACGTCGGCCGCGGGCTGTTGCACGTTCTGCTGTTTCAACTGCTGCACGACGATGCGTCTTGCATCGTCGAGCTCGTATTGCGTGATGGCCTCGTCGTTGACCACCGCGATGACGCGGTCGATGGCGACCACGCGCGGCGGCGCCGCGCTCGGTACCGGCGCCGATCTCTGCGCCGAGGCGGCGGCCGCGACCAGCGCGAGCATGACAAGAAACAAAGATCGGACAAACATATGCCTAGAACTCCGGAAAGTATCCGGCGGCCGCGCCGGGGGTGGGCTGCACGCTCGGATCGTTGACGGTCAGGTATCCGGGCACGCTGCGCTTGAGGACGTCGATCGGATTGGTACCGAGACGCGCCAGCCCGTTTAACTCGAACTGCACGAACACGGAACTACTCGCCTGTTGCGTAGTCGTCGTCAGTCGCTGCCCGACGATGCGGAATGCCCAACAGTCGCCATTGTACTCGAGGCCGAGTACTCCCTCCAGCGTCTTGCCGTCTACCAGCGAATAGTTCCAGCGCCCGATCACCGACCATTTGCCGACGGGCCACTGCCCGGACAGATCGATTTGCTTCAACTGCGTGATGTTGCCGCCGGGGTCGACCTGCTGGCGGATGTAGCGATAGCTCGCATTGAGTACCTTGCCGGGCTCGGGTTGCCAGCGTACGCCGAGGTCCAGCTTCTGCGTCTGTCTGTTGTTGACGTTGATTTCATAGGTGGCGGCCGCGGTCCAGAAGTCCGACAGCCTGCTCTCGGCGGTCAGCAGAACGTCGGACGTATTGGCCGCTCTCGGTGTCTCGGTCAGCGTCACGCGCTGATCCGCGAGGTAGTAGCGCTGCCCGATCGCGGCGCGGAAGCGCTCCTCGCCGCTGACCGGATCGAGCAGTCGCGTCGTGGCGGCTAGCGTGACCTGGTTGGCGTCGCCGATCCGGTCGCTGCCGAGATAGCGATTTTCCGTGAAAAGCTGCGAGAAATTGAAATCGTCGATCGCCGTATCGAACGCGGGAATCTGATCCTGACGGCGATGCGGTATGTAGACGTAATAGGCGCGCGGTTCGAGCGTCTGGACGAAGTTGCGGCCGAAGAAACTGGCATCGCGCTCGAACACGAGCCCCGAATCGACGCTCGTGATCGGCAGCACTCGGTTGAGGTGCGTGTCCTCGGCAAGCGAATCTTCCAGGTCGTAGTGGGTCATGTGCAGGCCTGTGCGCGCCGTGACGAACCAGGCGTTGCCGCGCTTGGACCAGCTCACCGTCGGGTAGAGCAGATAGCGATCGGCGTTGATCAACGCCGGCTGGCGAAAGCGCACGAATTCGCCGTTGCCGGCAAATTCGAACCCTTTCCAGTCGATGGGGTTCAGCATCGCCTGGATCTGCGGCTCGCGAAAGTACGGGGGCGTGATCGGATTGTTCGGGTCTTGCAGCGTCTGGAACCTCTGCACGCGCGCCAGCATCGAAAACGGACCGCTCGTATACGCAAGTCCGCCTTCGCGCGGCAGATTCGTCTGCGACGTGATCGCCAGCCGGTCGGACAGGTCGGTGAAATACGTGTCGTCGGAAACCTTCTGCAGGTTGAGGTAGCCGCCGAGCCCGGGCAGAAAGCCGAAGTTCTCGTTGTGCTTCCAGGAGAGCCCGTAGCGCGTGGTGTTGGTGGCGCGGTCGGGCAGTACTTCGATGTCGGTCTCGCCCGCGATGTCGGGAAACAGATAGCGGAACTGGCCGTTGACCTGCAGGCCGCGGCGCGTCATATAGCGCGGCGTCAGCGTCGCATCGTAATTCGGCGCGAGGTTGAAATAGTACGGCAGCGACATTTCGAAGCCGCGGATCGAGGTCGACCCGAAGACCGGCGTGAGGAACCCTGACTTGCGCTCGTTCGACAATGGAAAGCTGAGCCACGGCGAATAGAGGATAGGCGCGCCCTTGAAATAGATCGTCGCCTCGTTCGCGGTGCCGACCAGGCGCGACCGGTCGATATCCACGTCGGCCGCACGCAGGTACCAGTCGTCGTTGCCCGCCACGCAGGTCGTGTAGCTCGCATCCTTGATGGTGTAGTGATCCGGGCCGTTGAACAGGATCTCCCTCGCGCTACCGCGCGACGCATTCTCGCCGACGCGGAACTCCGGTGCGGTAAAGAAGCCGACCTCGGTGTCGCGCTTGAATCTTGCTTCCGGCCCGGTAATCACATCGATGCCGCGCCGGATGGTCACGTTGCCCTTGCCCCACATCTCGTCGGACTCGACGTCATAGCGCAGCCAATCGGCGAGTACGGTCTGGCGGCGCGTTCGGAGTTCGACCTTGCCCGATGCCTCGATCCACTTCTGACCGATTCCCTCGAGGCGGTCGGCGCGCAGAAAGATCGCGTCGCGCTCGGTCGGCATGGCAATGACCTGCGAGGATTTGAGCGGCGGCGGCTCGAGCGTCGGTGCTAGTTTGAGCCGTGGCGGCAGATCGCCGGTCGCTGTTTGCGCCGTAACGGCCCCGGACACAACGAGCGCGAGCGCCGCGAAACAGACGAAGCCGGAGGGATGGCGCATGCGAAGAGCGGCGAAAGCGAATGCTAAAATGCCGCATTCTAGCTTGCCTGTTAATGGAAACCCACCGCGCGAATGCCGACGCCGCCGATGGCCGTCTCGACGCGCTGCGCGTCTGGCTGGCCGGCGTGATACCGGCGCCGATGACCGGCGTCGAGCCCGCATCATTCGATGCGAGCTTCCGTCGTTATTTTCGCGTCACGCTTGCCGCTGAGGTTGCCGTGCCCCATAGCGGCGAGCGCGCGCGCACGCTAATCGCGATGGATGCTCCGCCGCCGCAGGAGGATTGCCGCCCCTACGTCGCGGCTGCCGGACTGCTCGTCGCCGCGGGCGTGCACGCGCCCGCGATCCTCGCCATGGATCTCGAGCGCGGGTTTCTGCTGCTCACCGATCTGGGCACGCGCACGTACCTCGACGCGCTCGACCCGACGAGCGCGCCCGCTCTCTACGGCGACGCATCGGCGGCGCTTGTGCGCTGGCAACTCGCGAGCCGCGCAGGCGTGTTACCGCGCTACGACGAAGCGCTGCTCAGGCGCGAGCTCGATCTGTTCCCGGAGTGGTACGTGGGGAAACACCTCGGCGTCACGCTGACCGCGGCGCAGAAAACTACGCTGAACAAGGCTTTCCAGGCGATCCTGAACAACAATCTGGCGCAAGCTCCCGTGTTCGTGCATCGCGACTACCATTCGCGGAACCTGATGGTGAGCGAGCCCAATCCCGGGGTCCTCGATTTCCAGGGCGCCGTCTACGGTCCGATCGCTTACGATCTCGTGTCGCTGTTGCGCGACGCCTACGTCGAATGGGACGAGGAGCGCCAGATCGACTGGGCCGTTCGCTACTGGGAAAAGGCACGTGCTGCGCGATTGCCGGTGGGCGAGGACTTCGCCGGTTTCTGGCGCGATTTCGAGTGGATGGGCGTGCAGCGCCACCTCAAGGTGCTGGGCATCTTCGCCCGGCTCTATCATCGCGACGGCAAGGACGGCTACTTGAAGGAAATGCCGCGCGTAATGCGCTATCTGCGCGGCGCCTGCGCGCGCTACCGCGAGCTCGGGCCC
>Ga0137368_10007025_pt1 | contig 11736 bp, 9 predicted proteins | sample SagtaG_13_FD_104917 | JGI IMG/M metagenome (GOLD analysis project Ga0137368, IMG submission 104917) | Vadose zone soil microbial communities from Sagehorn Ranch, Mendocino, California, USA - Sage1_L_100_16 metaG | ecosystem: Environmental > Terrestrial > Soil > Vadose zone | place: USA...
CCCCTGCTCAGCAGGGGTTTTGCCTTTCTCAAGCGACGTAACTTCGGTCTAGCGGCTGGATGCCGGTGTCAGGGACTTCGTGTCCATCAGCGGGGTGATGCTGCATGAACACGTTGGTCGGCCCCTGCTCCGCGATGAGGGGGTAGGTGTTCAACGAATTGGCGAAGACGCTCAGGTCGTACGTGCCGTCACGGGGCACCGACACCGCGAAGCTGAGGACGCCGTCCGAACCGGTGCGCAGGCCGCCGACGTTGTAGCTGCCCGACGTGTAGAACTTGCTGACTTCGAAGGGTGACACCTCCGGGCCGTTCTTGCTGTACCCGTTCCCCGCGTACGTGGCGTTCTCGGCCTCGTACGTCTGCTGCCACAGTTTCGGGGGCTGCGACGGCGATGTCGTCCCGTCCCCGGGCGACAAGATCACCTGGTAGGCAGACGACTCCTTGAGAGCGGGCAGGGAGCCACCGAAGTCGAGCGAGACACCTCCCTCGGTGACGGGTGTGTCGAACTCCGCGACCGTCTCAGGCTGGGGCGAGTCACCGATCTGCCCGGTCCAGGGGACCTCCTGGACGAGGACGTGGACGCTGTTGCCGAACTTGCTGGTGTCGACATTGCTGAACTGCACCCAACTGCTGCCGGCCGCACCGCCGAAGAGGGCTCTTGCCTGGGTCTTGGCGGGGTCATACGTAGCCAGCCCCTGCAGGGTGTAGCTGACGTTGGGCTGCGGGGGCGACACCTGCACCGTGTGGCCGGTCATGGTGCCGTACGCGTTGAGCAGCCACCACTGGCCGTTGGCGCGGTTGGCCTGGACGGCGGAGTCGCCGAGGTTGCCGTCGATGTTCCAGTAGGCGATGTCTGCGTCGACCTTGGAGTCCTCGATCGCGGAGACCCACTGGATCATCTGACCAGGAACGGACGTGTGGTAGTTGAAGGCGTACTCGTCGAGGTTGATCGGCAGCCGCCTGCCTTCGTACGCCGTACCAGCGAACGCGGCAGCCTCCCAGGTGCGGTACCGCGCGACGTTCGTGCGGATGCTGGCCGGGTTGCTGAGCTCGTGCCACGTCATCACGTCCGGCACCGTGCCGGCTGCCACCACATGCTTGAGGTAGCCCTGCGTCTGGTTGAACAGGATGCTCGTATTGGGGCCGGCGATTCGCGCGGTAGGTATCCTCGCCTTGATCTGCGCGTATACGTCGTCCCACGCCTTGAAGTAGTACTGCGGGTCGTCCAGCCAGTTGACCCTGTTGTAGCTCCAGTCCCCGGTTCCGAACATGTTTCCTTCGGGCTCGTTGAAGGGGACGAACACGATGTGCCTCTGGTATCGCTCGGGCAACGAGCGGACCTGGTCCACCTCTTGCCCGATCCTCTGCTTGAAGTCGTTCAGCCGCGCTTCGGGGGTGTTTCCGGGCCACTGGTAGGGGAACCCGCGGTAGATGTCCGTCATGTAGATGTACACGTCCCCGCCGGTGCTGTCCGCGAGAGGCTTGACGACCTCGAGCGCGTCGGCGCCGGGGGTGCTGCGGCCCGTCCTGAGCCTTGGTGGCGACGGTTCGCAGGTTCATCCCCTCGAGCAGGTTGCTGGTCGGCAGACCGTCGCCGTAGACCCCGTACAGGGTGCCGGACGCGCCACCGTGAAAGGCTCCGGTGTCCCGCGCGAGGTCGATGGTGAGCTCGTTGGGCCGAGCGACGACGACGGTCGCGGTGATGGCCTGGCCGCCGGCCGTGCCGTGCACGATGAACTGCCCCTGCGAGGCGTACTCGGCCGGATCGATGGAGTCCCAGCTGGCCGGAACGTTGCGGTCGAACCCGTCGCTGTAGGTTCCGCGGACGCTGCTGGGAAGGTTCGGGGCGGTGCCGATGCTGGTCCGAACGTCGAACGAGGTCTCGGTCAGGTTCGTCAGAGTCGGAACATCTCCCCCGACCAGCTCCGCGACCTGTGCAGCCGAGAATGCCGTGTCGTACACCTGGAAGTCGTCGACGTCGCCCTTCAACAGCGGGTCGGGGTACTGCGACTTCCCGATGTACCCGGCCCGGGTAGCGGCGCCCGAGAGGAGCTGGGCTCCGGTGACGTCCGTGGAGCCGGCGTCGACGAGAGCGCCGTCGAGGTAGAGCGAGAGCCTGTGCTGCCCGGTGTCGAGCGTGACGGTGACGGTCTTCCAGTCGTTCGCCGGCATCGCGCTGTAGCCGGTCGCCTTGGTCTCGCCGCCCGGGCCGTTCGTGGTGATGGACGCGCGGAGGTTGCCGTCGCCGTTGCCAGGAGTGGCGAACAGGTAGCGCGTCGTGTTCTCACCGAGGTCGAACAGGCGCTGCCAGCTGCCGCCGGTCCCGTCCCAGCGCACACGCGTGGAGACGGTGAGGTCGGTCGTTCCGTCGAGGAACGGCTTCGGAAGCTCGACGTAGGCGCCGGTCGAGCTCGGGGCCCCACCAGGTAGCGCCAGGGCCGAGTCGTCCGCGGCTTCGCCGGGGACCAGGGCGGCGGTGTTCTTGTTGACGAGGCTCCCGTTCAGCCCATGACCGGTCCGGTCGATGACGACGCCATCGGAGAGCAGGTCGCCGCTGAAGTCGTAATGGACAAGGAGTTGGCCTTCGGTCAGGGTCGCGTGGGCTGGTGCCGCTACGAGTCCGGCAGCGGCAAGGGTCGCTGCCGCGACCGCGGCGGTTCCCTGCCGTAAGCGAACGGTGTGGGCTCTCATGGCTGCTCCGAATCCGAGATCTGCCGCGTGAAGGTGGTTGGTGGTGTTGCGCTCCAGGGTTCGACCGCTTCGGGTGTCCAGATCCGCATGGTGGACGGCCCACGGTTCGCCCATTGGTAGTAGGGCCGGAACCTGGCTACCGGGCTGGGTCGAGGTCGCGACGGCACAGCGAACTCGTCCCGGTACGGGAACTGCGAGTCGGCATCTGGAACCGAGGTGAGGACGAGAGCCACATCGGCACCGTCGCCGCCGGCGACGACACGGGTCGTATCAATGGCGATGTCGTTCACGGTCAGGTCTCCGGGGAGGTCGACGTCTTCGACCGCGAGCACGAGCGGGCCGCGTTCGAGAGCGACCTGCCCTCGGACCGCGTCGATGCGCGGGTGCGGCCTGGTGACGCGGGGCGGCATGGGCAGGGTCAGCGCCACCTCGTGGCCGGCCGGCTGGGGTCCGGAAATGGTGGCCCTGTCCGTGGTGAGCGTGACGCTGGTCGATCCGTGCGAGAGAACGGCGTGGCCGCGCGCCCACGCCGGGACCCGCAGCGTGACAGCCGTCTGCTCGTCCAGGGGGCTCAGCAGGACGAGGGACACCGTCTCCTGGGTCGGGTAGTTCGTCCGGACGCGGAGCCTGACGCGTGCGCCGCTGGCGAGGACCGTGTCGACCGTGGCATCGCCGTACTGGTGGATGTGCAGTGTGTTCGCGGACGTGCTCGCGAAGTACAGGTCCAGGTTGGCGAGCGTCCGGGCGACGTTGGGCGGGCAGCACGAGACCTCGAACCACGGTGCGCGAAGGCTCGCCTCGGCTCTGTGGCTGTGCCGGTCCTCCTCCGGGACCGCGCCGGCCACCCGTTGGTGCAGCGTGTTGACGTAGTAGAAAGCCCGTCCGTCGGCTCGTGGTGAGCAGATGACGCTGTTGTAGAGAGTCCGCTCGATCAGATCCGCATGACGCGTGTCGCCGGTGGCGAGCAGCAGTCGCCAGCTCAGCATGACGGACGCGATGGCCGCGCAGGTCTCCGCGTAGGCACGGTCCGGTGGGAGCTCGTAGTCCTCGCCGAAGGCTTCGTCCTGATGATGCGACCCCATCCCACCGGTCAGGTAGGTGCGGCGGGCGACAGCGTGCTCCCACTGACGGATGATCGCTGCCAGCAACTCGTGGTCTCTGGTCTCGACGGCAACATCGACCGCACCCGCCGCGAGGTACAGGGACCGAACGGCGTGACCGCGCAGGCTGTGTGCCTCGCGGATGGGAACGTCGTCCTGGAAGTACTCGGCCCCGAACTCGATCTCGCCGAGGGTCCCGTGACCGCGGCGGTCGACGAAGCACCGGGCCAGCTCGAGGAGGTGGGGCCGGTGGGTGACTCGGTACAGCTCCACAAGGGCGAGCTCGATCTCGGGATGTCCGCAGACGGCGTCGCGCCCCTGTGGACCGAACTCGGCATACACGTGGTCGGCGAGCCGGAGTGCGACACGCGGGAGCTCACTCGGGATGCCGGCCTGAACAGCGGCCGCGGCTGCTTGGAACAAGTGACCGAAGCAGTACAGCTCGTGGCCCCACTCGAGGTCGGTGTACCGCTCTCGCTGACCGGCATGGCCGAACGCCGTGTGCAGGTAGCCGTCATCGTCCTGGGCTGCGGCGACACGCGCGACGAGGTCGGCATATCGCTCGGCCAGGCGCTGGTCAGGGGCTCGACCGAGCTCCCGTGCCACTGCTTCGAGGACCTTGTAGATCTCGGAGTCGACGAACTCGATCCCCGCGTGAGCGAACGGCTCGCCGGAGGCGACGGCGTCGAAGTTCCGGAGCCATCCCATCCGGTCGACCCAGTGCAGGCAGTGCTCGATGACGGCGCGCCGATTCAGATCCTGGAAGCGTCCCCAGAAGCCACCGTCGATCGTGACGTCGGCAGGGTCGAGCGGGCGCAGCGGCCCGCTGGGGTCGCAGGTCACATGTCCTCCAGGACAGCGGAGCCCTCGCGGACGAAGACGGGGATGGACGTGATCGGCGCGTCGGCCTCGAAGGTCGAGCCGCCGGCGACGACCTCGCGGGTACGGACGTCGACCCAGTTGTGACCGGTCGGCAGGTATACCTGGCGTGACGTGGCGCCGGCAACGGTCACCGGCGCGACGAGGATCGAGTCGCCGAACATGAACTCGTCCTCGACGTCCCATGCCGCCTCGTCGTCCGGGTGGTCCACGAACAGCGGTCGCATCGGAGGGATGCCCTCGGCCGAGGCGACCTCCATGTGCCGGTGGATGTACGGGCGCAGGCGCTCCCGCAGATGCAGCTGGGCGGAGATGATCTCGTACGCCTGCTCACCGAAGGACCACACCTCGTTGGGGCCGCCGGTCTGGGCACAGCTGGTGGGAGTCCGCGGTTCGCGGTCCCCGTGCAGCCGGAACAGGGGGCAGAACACGCCGTACTGGAACCACCGGATCATCAGCTCCCGGTAGGCCGGGTCGCTCGCGTTCCCGCCGTGGAAGCCGCCGATGTCGGTCGTCCACCAGGGGATTCCCGAGATCGCGATGTTGAGGCCGGCACGGACCTGCTGCGCGAGGGACTGCCACGTCGCCGGGATGTCGCCCGACCACACGGCGGCACCGTACTTCTGCGACCCTGCCCAGGCGGACCGACACAGCAGGACGGTCGGCTGCTGCCCGGCGGACCGCATGCCTTCGGCGAACAGGCGGGCGTTCTCACGCGGGTAGATGTTCGCCACCTCGGCCCCGGGACCGGCGTACAACGTGAGGTTGGACGGGTGCGCGGGGTTCAGCTCCGGTTCGCAGGCATCCAGCCAGAAGACACGGATGCCGAGATCGAGGTAGTTCTGTCGAACCAGCTCCCACACGTATTCGCGTGTCTCCGGGTTGGTCGGGTCGTAGAACGCCACCGGCATCGGCGTGCCCATGCCCTTGTCCTGGATGGTCTGGTGGAACTCGACGCCCTGGTCGGACCCGACCAGCAGGCCACGATCGCGGTAGTCGGCGAAGTTCTCCGACAGCGGCGACACCGTCGGCCAGATGGATACCATCAGCTCGATCCCCATGGTCGCGAGCTCGTCGACCATGGCCTGTGGGTCGGGCCACTCGGCGGCGTCGAACCGGTAGTCGCCCATGGCCGACCAGTGGAAGTAGTCCGCGACGATCACCGACATCGGAAGCCCCCGGCGGTGGTGTTCGCGGGCGACGCCGAGGAGCTCCTCCTGGTCCAGGTAGCGCAGCTTGCACTGCCAGAAGCCGCTGGCCCACTCGGGAAGCTCGGGCACGTGCCCGGTGGCGTCGGCGTAACGGCTCAGCACCTCCGCCGGGGACGGCGCGGCACTGAACCAGTAGTCCAGCCCGCGGGCCTGGGTGGCCGTCCAGCGGGTGGCGTTGTCCGCGAACTCGGCGCGACCCGTCCCGGGCATGTTCCAGAGAAGCCCGTAGCCCCGGCTCGAGAGAATGAAGGGGATGTTGGCCTCTGCGTTGCGCTGCACGAGGTCGAGGGCCAGGCCCTTCAGGTTGAGCCGTCCGTGTGTCCGCTGCCCCAGGCCGTAGATCCGCTCGCCCTCGTAGGCGCGGAACTGCTCGTGGATCTCGTACGCGCCGGCCCGGTTGCCCTGGAACACCCGCGCTCCGGGCATCCAGAAGTGTTCACGGCTCTCACCCAGGAGTTCCTCGCCCGTGCTCGTGCGCCGGAAGGTGAGCAGGGGTTCCGGGTAGGCGTCACCGCGGTCGACGTGGACCTCGACGGTGACGTCACCGTTGACGAGCACGGCTCTGTCGCCCTCGATCTTGACGAGCGAACCGGAGGGCTCTACGGGACACTCGTCCAGCGCGCCGACGGCGTCGGTGGGCAACCTGAACTGAGCCGCGCGGACCCGGACCGAGTCCTTGCCCCAGGGCTCGATACGGAGACGCTCGTGGCGGTGACGGGCTTCGAGGGCGGCGCCGTCTTCGATGAACAGTGACATGGGGCTCCGAGGCTTGTTGGCTCGCTCAGTCCTTGACGGCGCCGGCGGTGACTCCGGCGGCGACGTACCGCTGAGCGACGACGAGGAGGAAAGCGGCGGGGATGGAGGCGACGACCGCGGTCGCCATGATCGAGTTCCATTCCTGGTTGTTGTTGCCGATGTACTTGTAGATGCCCAAGGTGATCGGCTGCATCGTGCCGCCGCTGTTCAGGGTGCTGGCGAAGATGAAGTCGGACCACGCCCACAAGAAGGCGAAGAGCGAGACCGTGACGATCGGGTTGCGACTGATCGGCAGCACGATGTGCAGGAAGGTGCGCCAGCTGCCGGCGCCGTCGATCTTGGCTGCCGATATCAGCTCGTCGGGGATGCCCGACATGAACGCCGTGAAGATCAGGACGGCGAAGGGGACCGCCAGGGTCGAGTCCGCGATCACCAGTCCCCACCAGGTGTTGATGATCCCGGCGCTGAGGAAGATGGCGTAGAACCCCATCGCCATGATGATTCCTGGGATCATCTGGGCGATCAGCAGGATGAACGTGAGTGGCTGCCCCCCGAGTGGTCGAAGCTTTGCCAGCGAGTAGCCGGCGGGAGCCGCGACGAGGAGGGTGAGGACCACGGTGCCCAGCCCGATCGCCAAGCTGGTTCCGAGGTAGGGCATCTGGTCCCGCAGGACCGCCTGGTACCCGGTGAACGTCGGATGCAGCGGGAACAGGTAGGGCGGGTCTCTGCGCATGTCGGAGGTGCCGGTGAGCGAGACGTTGAACATCCAGTAGACCGGGAACAGCATGACGGCCGTGAGGACGACCCCGACAACTGTCTTCAAGGCGCGGTTCATCGCTTGGCCTGCGCGTTCTCGTAGCGGATGTAGAGCAACCCGAAGACCAGTGCCACGATGATCAGGATGTTTCCGACCGCGGCGCCCGGACCGAAGTGCGGAAGCAACGAGCCGAACCCCAGCTGGTAGGACCAGGTAGACAGCGTGGTCGACGACGCCCCGGGGCCGCCCCGGGTCATGATCCAGATGATGTCGAACACCTTGAGGGTGTAGACGAAGCCGAGCAGCAGCGTGATGGCTGACACCGGCTTGAGGAGCGGGAACGTGACGTGGCGGAAGGTACGCCATGCGTCGGCGCCGTCCAGGGCGGAGGCCTCGAACAGCTCGTCCGGGATGTTCTGGAGTCCGCTGTGGAGGATGACCAGGTTGAACGGGATGCCGATCCAGATGTTCGCGATGATGACCGCGATCAGGGACCACGTCGGCGACGTCAGCCAGTTGATCTGAGGGAGGCCGAATGCTTCCAGCGCAGCGTTGACGACTCCGGACTCGCTGTTGAGCAGCCAGGACCACGTTGAAGCCGACACGATCAACGGGAGCAGCCACGGCACGAGGAAGAGTGCTCGCAGCGTTCCCGACAGCCGGAAGTTCTGGTTGTAGAAGACGGCCAGCGCGAGCCCGATGACGTACTGAAAGGCGATCGAGACGAACGTGAAGATCGCGGTGTGGATGATGGCACTCGCGAAGGTGGGACTGGAGAATACCTCGCGGAAGTTGTCGAGTCCGATGAACCGTGCGTCACCGGAGACGAACGACCGGACCGTGTAGTCGCGCAGGCTGAGCTCGACGTTGCGGTACAGCGGGTAGGCGTAGAAGGCGATCAGGTAGACGAGTACCGGAACCAGGTATGCCCAGCCGAGCAGACGGCGGTACCTCGGGGGCCGTTCCTCTCGCGTCGAGACCCGAGTAGCGACGCGAGAGGTCCGGTCAGCGGTTTTGCTGATGCTCATGGTCATACGGTCCAGTCCCGAGTCTGCTTACTTGACCTTCGAGGCGGCCGCCTCCTGGGCCGTCTTCATCGCCGACTCCGCGGAGGCGGAGCCGCTCATCGCGTTCTGGAACGCACCCCACATCTGCTCGGAGATGATCGGGTAGTTGGTTCCGAGGTTGTCGCTGGTCCGGCCCTTGGCGTCGCCGACGGCCTTCACCCACGGCGCGAGCTTCGGGTTCTGGGTGACCTGCTGCTGCTGAACGTCGGCGATCGGCGCGATGTAGGACAGCGTCGTGTCCGTCTTCAGGAGGTTGCCCGGGTTCGTGAGGCAGTCGATGATCTTGGTCGTCGTCGCGTAGCGTCCGGCGTCCTTCTGCACCGGGGCCGACACGAACTCGCCACCAGTCGGGGCCGGTGCGGCGCCGCCGTCCTTGCCGGGGATCGAGATGACGCCGTACTTGAAGCCCAGCTTGGCCGCGTTGCCCATCTGCCAGGTGCCGTTCTCGACGAACCCGAACTTGCCGGTCGCGAACTCCTGCCACGCGGTGGTCTGCGTGTTGTTGATGACCGAGTTGGGGGCGTAGCCCTTCTTGAGCCAGTCGGCCCACAGGTTCACCGCCGAGACCCCGTCGGCCGAGGCCAGGTCTTTGAGGTCCGCACCGGAGCCCCAGAACCACGGCAGGAACTGGAAAGACCCTTCCTCCGTGCCGATGCCGGAGAAGGTGATGCCCTTCCCACGGGCGGCCTTGACCTTGGCCAGGGCCACGTTGAGGGTCTCCCAACTGGTGACCGAGGCGGGGTCCACGCCCGCCTTCTTGAGGAGGTCCGCGTTGTAGTAGAGCGCCAGCGTGTTCGCCCCGATCGGCACGCCGTAGGTCTTGCCGTCGACGACGCCGGCGGCGGTGATGTTCTCGGCGAAGGCCGACGTGTCGAGCTTCAGCTCGTCCGCCGAGGTGAGCACGCCGGCGTCAGCCAACGTGGAGATCACCGGGTTGTCGATGACGATGATGTCCGGCGAGCTGCCCTGCTGCCCTGCGAGCAACGCCTTGTTGGCCAGGTCGGACGTGTCGTACCCGGTGCGCTTGATCGTGGCGCCCGCGTCCTTGCCGCAGGAGCTCACCAGCTTGACCCAGTCGGAGGAGCCGTCGAACTGAGGGTAGGGATCCCAGAACGTGAACTGCTGGTCACCGGAGGAGCTGCCACCGTCCGAGGACTCCTTGGCGTTGGAGCACCCGGCGACCGTCCCGGCCAGGGCAAGGCCGGCCAGGGCCAGGCCGAGCGGCCGAAGTCGAGAGTTGAGCATTGGTCGAACCTTTCTTTTCGAACCGATTCGACGATCTACGCGTCGAAGTGCGGCACGGGTGGGTATTTCAGCGGGTGCTGCCTCGGTCCACGAGCTGGGCCGCGAGGAACCGGACCCGCGGTGGGCCGGCCTTGTCCGGGTCTTGGATGCGTCGCCCGAGCTGTTCGACGGCCAGTCGGCCCAGCTTGTCCGGAGACGACTCGACCGCCGTGTAGGGCAGCGAGAAGTCCCGCGCGAAGTCCTTCGAGTAGAGGCTCACAACCGAGAGGTCCTCGGGAACGCGGACCCCTCGTCGGTGCAAGACCGCCGGGAGCGCGGCGACAGAGGCGTCGTTGTGCACGATCAGTGCCGTTGCGTCCTTCCTGGTGTCGAGGATGCTGTTCAGGCTGTCGTCGATGGCCGGCTGTCGCGACTCGCCGTAGTTCGAGGAAAGGTGGATCGCGTGGTGCGCGGCTCGCTCGAGGGCCGCGTCGCGGAACCGCCAGGCATACGCGCCGCCCCGCTCGAAGACGTGCCGGGGAGGTGTGATGAGACAGATCTCTTCGTGCCCGAGGCCGTGAAGGTGGTCCACCAAGGTGCGAGCCGCGTCGCCGAAGTCCAGGTCGAACACATCGAGTCCCTCAGGGTCGCCCGGCAGGCCGACAAGCGCCCCGGGCTGCCGCGCCGCTCTCAGAGAGTCGAGACGAGAGTCGTGGTGCGTGACGTCCAGGAGGATGAGTCCGTCGACCATTCCCGACTGCGCAACCCGCCTCAGGGCAGCCGCCCCGTCACTCTCGGTCATCATCAAGATGTCGTAGCCGAGGTTGCGTGCCGCGTCCGTGATCGGCAGGACGTACTGCAGCATCGCCGGCGCGAACTCGTCCTCGTGGAACTGCAGAAGGAGACCGAAGACCATCGTCTGGGACGTCTTCAGGGCACGCGCGCCCGCGTTCGGCGTGAAGTTCAGCGCGACGATGGCCTCGTCGATCCGGCGACGCGTGTCGGCGGAGATGGTCCGCTTCCCCGACAGGGCATACGACACGGTGCTGCGGGAGACTCCCGCTGCCTTCGCCACGTCGCCGATTGTCGTCACGCCCGTTGACCCTTCGCGTCGAACCGGTTCGTCGAACCGGTTCGATGACTATAGAGCGTCACCTCACGATGTGGCAAGGGTCACTCAGACCGTGGTCGCCAGACGACGAAGTGCCCGATCGTGGTAACCGGGCACTTCGTCGGCTGTGCTGTCGTACGGGGGTGGTGGAGGTGGCGGGAATCGAACCCGCGTCCTTCGGTGTCGGTCCGAGACTTCTCCGGGCGCAGTCTGCGATGGCGATTTTCTCAGCCCCAGCACTCGCGCAGACACGTTGCTGACAGGCTCAGTCACTGTGAATGTCCCCTACCAACCCCGTGACCGGGCTGGTAGAGCGAGCTTCCTGGATGAGGCCAGGAACCGGGTCGGAAGCAACCCCGGGCTGACCCTTCGTTTACCTCAGGCCGTCAGGCGGCGAGAGCGAAGTTAGTGCGCTTAACCTTGGCACTTATTAGGTTCCAGGGATCGTTGACGAGATGACCCTGGGTCCTCGGCCCGCTTCTCTCGGAACGTACGACCAAAGTCGAAACCGTTCACCCCCTCTTGAGTTGTCAAGACACGCTACCTTACACGATCAACGTACTCGCAGCGCGCGAGATTCCCTCGGTGTGGGCGCGGTAGTCCGGCGGCACCCCGCAGGCGGTCAGCCAGCCCTGCAGCGTGTACGCGGCGTTCGGGTCGTCGATCGCGCGCCCCACCAGCCGGCCCGGCGCCACCTCACGCCCGTCCGCCCCGACCAGCTGCCCCGGCCCCGCCCAACTCAGCTTGTACGACGCACGCCCGGCATCCACCAGCGCGCTGGTCACCAACCGGGTGAGCAGCCGCTCGGCCAGTTCCAGCCGTTCCTCGTCGGACGCGCCGGGCTCGGCCAGCGGCTCGACCATCGCGGCCACCTCGCCGCGGCGGATCGCGTCGAACACCGTGATCAGCGTGGCCGGCCGGGCCACGCCGGACTCCTCCAG